>Ga0194063_10000584_pt1 | contig 25818 bp, 19 predicted proteins | sample SepL3720m_MetaG_FD_155459 | JGI IMG/M metagenome (GOLD analysis project Ga0194063, IMG submission 155459) | Anoxic zone freshwater microbial communities from boreal shield lake in IISD Experimental Lakes Area, Ontario, Canada - Sep2016-L373-20m | ecosystem: Environmental > Aquatic > Freshwater...
CCTGACAGATGCGCAAGGATTTCATCCGACTCTCCTCGTTCGCCCGGCTCAGGATCGTCAGGCTGATGATCAGGTCGGTGAAGTTTCCGTCGTTGATGCGGTTCCGGTCATAGACCCGGTCGTCGGCCAGCGTCACCACGACGATCCCGGCGTTGATGAGCCCGAGGAACATTTGCAGCGCATACGTGATGTCCGTCCTCGAAAGCCGGTCGAGGCTTTCCACGATGAGGTATGACCCCGGCTCAATGACGCCGGATTCCACGCGGTCGAGAAAAGCTTTCAGCGCCCCCTTGTCTGCGTTCTTGCCTCGGAATGCCGAAATGCCAAGATCCCTGTAATTGTCCACCAGTGGGATGCCAGTTTTCAAACACCAAGCGCGAGCCAAAGCCGTCTGCCGCCGCAATGAATCACCGTGAATTTGATCCGCAGTAGAAAACCTCAAATAGGAATATGCCCTGTGCATGAGAAATATATACCACAGTGAGTGTTGCCTGTAAATTACCATTTACCCATGTGATGGCGCGCGGGAACCGGCGGGAGGCGATCTTCCTGGACGATGACGACCGGCGTTTTTTTCTGAAATGCCTCTCCGAGGTCTGCGGGCGGACGGGGTGGCTTGTGCATGCATGGGTGCTGATGGGCAACCACTATCATTTGTTTGTGGAAACCCCGGAGGCCAACTTGGTGGAAGGAATGAAGTGGCTCCAGAACACGGTGACGCGGCGGTTCAACGTGAGGCATCGGCAATGGGGACGCCTGTTCGGGGATCGCTACAAGGCTGTGCTGGTGGAGGGTGACAGCGCGCATTACTACACGACGCTTTGGGAATATCTCCACCTCAACCCTTGCCGCGCAAATCTGGTGAAGGCGGAGGAGGGAGGGAGCATTTTGGATTATCCCTGGAGCAGCGTGGCCGGAGGATATGCGTTGCCGCCGGATCAACGCCCCGAGTGGCTTGCTGCCGAAAAAGGCCTGTCGATCCTGGGCTTCCCGGATACCGCGAAGGGACGCCGGGAACTGGTGGAGCATCTGGATAGCCGTGCTGCGAGCGAGAAACAGGTTTGCGGGATCGCACCGGTTCCCGAGGGGGCCGACCGACGGGCGAGCCACTTGCTGCGCGGATGGTATTGGGGCGGGCAAATTTTTGCTGAACGGCTATTGAAGACGACGTCGGCTTTTGGCAAGGCAAGACGCTCGCGGGCCTTTCGCAGAAGCCCGGAGCAACTGGCCCATGGAGAGGTGCAAGCACGGAAATTGCTCGCAGAAGGACTGGCCGCGGCCGGGCTCGATAAAAAAACGTTGAAAAAGCTTCCTGCCAACGATCCCGGAAAAGTCCTGCTCGCGGCAGTGCTCTGGAAAAATACCACCGTGGGGCAAACATGGATCGCCGGGGAACTCGAGATGAAAAACGCCGCCAACGTGAGCATGGCCCTGAACCGGACGGACTGGAAAAAACTCGCGGGGCGGGTGCCTGCCGGCTTGAAGGCCTTCGCTGAAAAAATGCAAGAATATGCACACTGACCCCCAGTTTGTGATTGGAATGACGGCGGGGGATCCGGCGGGCGTCGGGCCGGAGGTGATTCGTGCGGCGCTTGGATCGGGCGGGCTGCCGTCGGGGTTCCGCTACGAGGTGATCGGGGAGATGTCCGGGCATGCGGCGGGGCATTCGACTGCGGCCGGCGCGCGGGCGGCGGCGGGGGCGCTGGAAGCGGCCGCAGACCGGTTGCTCCGTGGCGAATGGCAGGCGGTCGTCACCGGTCCGGTTTCCAAGAAAGCCCTGCACGCGGTCGGGTATGAATTTCCGGGGCAGACGGAATTTTTTGCGGCGCGTGCGGGGGTGGACGATTTTGCGATGTGCCTGACCGGCGGGGGGTTGACGGTGGGGCTGGTAACCGCGCATGTGCCGATGCGCGAGGTGCCGGGGCTGCTGTGCCGGGGCGAAATTGTGCGTGTTGGAACCCTGCTGGCCGGCTTCCTTGCGGGGGTCGTCCTGGGCACTCCGCGCATTGCGGTCGCGGGGTTCAACCCGCACGCCGGCGAAGGCGGCGACCTGGGCGGAGAGGAAATCGAAATCATCGCCCCGGCGGTTGCGGCGCTGCAGGAAGCCGGGGACGCGGAATTTTCCGGGCCCTGGCCGCCGGACACGGTTTTTCGGCGGGCGATTGCGGGAGAATTCGACGGCGTGCTTTGCATGTATCATGATCAGGGGCTGATCCCGCTCAAGTTGCACGCGTTCGACGAGGGGGTGAATGTCACGCTCGGGCTTCCGTTCGTGCGCACGAGTCCGGATCACGGTACGGCCTTCGAGATCGCGGGCAAAGGGATCGCGCGCCCGGGCAGCATGATCGCCGCGATCCGCCTTGCTGCGCGGATGCTAGAGGGCGGAAAGCGCGGGGGGCCGGGAGGAGGAGTGCCTCGCCCGTGATGAAAACCTACAAGGCCCCCTGGTGCAGGTTGCTCGTCGTGACGTCCACGCTGGCCACGCTGCTGTGTCTTGGCATCACGTTCGGGATGCCGTTTCTACCCGCTTCCGCGCATGGCGGCGAAGCGGGAATGTGGATCCGCTGGCTTCCTCTCGCATTGGTTTTCGGCTGTGCGCTGTTCACGGTGCGCGGCTACACCGTCACGCCCGACGCCATCCTCGTACGCCGGCTTTTCTGGGATACGCGCCTGCCGCTCGCCGGGCTGCAAGCGGCGGACTTTGTGCCCGGCGTGATGTGCAAAAGCATCCGCACATGGGGCAACGGCGGATTTTTTTCTTTCACCGGATTTTACTGGACCAGGACGCTGCGGTCGTATCGCGCGTATGTGACCGACCTGCGCCGGACGGTGGTTCTGCGCTATGAGCGGCGCACGATTGTTGTCTCTCCCGATCGCCCCGAGGATTTTATCCGCGAGGTGGGCCTCCATTCTCAAAAGCCCCTTTGACCCGTTGACTGTTCGCTTGGCAGAAAACAGTTTTTGCGAGCGCGGGTCAGACCGTGAGGCCGATGGATTCTTTGATTGAGGCGAGCGAGAATTCGCGGTTCATGCGGGCGATGAATGATGCGGGGATGGAGGCCGGGCAGACCGCCTCGCAGGCGAGGTAGTTCGAGCAGTTGCCGAAGCCTTCCTTGTCCATCTGGCGGACCATGTTGAGCACGCGGCGGTCGTTCTCGGGTTTCCCCTGCGGAAGGAGGCCGAAGTGGGTGACCTTCGCGCTGACGAAGAGCATGGCCGAGCCATTCGGGCAGGCGGCGGCGCAGGCACCGCAGCCGATGCACACGGCGGCGTCCATCGCCTCGTCGGCGACGACTTTCGGGATCGGGGCCGCGTTCGCGTCCGGCGCGGAGCCGGCGCGCTCGCTGATGAACCCGCCCGCCTGCATGATCCGGTCGTAGGCCTCGCGGTTCACGACGAGGTCGCGCTCGAGCGGGAAGGAATCCGCGCGGAACGGTTCGATCATGATGATCTGGCCGTCGCGGAATTTCCGCATGTAGAGCTGGCAGGTCGTGCCGCGTCCGGGGCCGTGGGGGACGCCGTTGATCGTGAGCGAGCAGTTCCCGCAGATCCCCTCGCGGCAATCGGAGTCGAACTGGATCGGCTCGATGCCTTTTCCCGCAAGATCCTCGTTGACGATGTCCAGCATCTCGAGGAACGAGGCCTCGGCCGGGATGTCGTTCGCCTCGTAATGCTCGAGCTTTCCGGATCCCTCCGGGCCCTTCTGACGCCAAACTTCCAGGTAAAATTTCATAGGATGGATTATTTGTAGCTTCGGGTCGAGAGCTTGACCTCCTCGTAAACGAGCGGCTCCTTGACCAGTGTCGGGGGGACGCCCTCGCCCTCATATTTCCATGCGGCGACGTAGTCGTAGGCGCTGTCGTCGCGGAGCGCCTCGCCATCGGGGGTCTGGAATTCCGTGCGGAAGTGGCCGCCGCAGGATTCGTTGCGGCTGAGCGCGTCGAGGCACATCAACTCGCCGAACTCGAGGAAATCGGCCACGCGGCCGGCGCGCTCGAGCTCCATGTTGATGCCGTCCGGCGAGCCGAGGATCTTGAGATTTTTCCAGAATTCCTCGCGGAGTTTCGGGATTTTGCGGAGCGCTTCCTCGAGCCCCTGCTTGTCGCGGGCCATCCCGCACTTATCCCAGAGAAGTTTCCCGAGCTCGCGGTGGAAGCTGTCCACGCTGCGGGTGCCGTTGATGCCGATGAGTTTTTTGATGCGGGCCTGGACCGACTCGACCGCCTCCACAAACGCGCGGGCGTTCGGGTTCACCTTTTTTCCGAACTGCGAGGACAGGTAATCGCCGAGCGTGTAGGGGATGACGAAATACCCGTCGGCGAGCCCCTGCATGAGCGCGCTGGCGCCGAGGCGGTTCGCGCCGTGGTCGGAGAAGTTCGCCTCGCCGAGGACGTGGAGCCCGGGGACGTTGCTCATCAAATGGTAGTCCACCCAGAGCCCGCCCATCGTGTAGTGGACGGCCGGATAGATCCGCATCGGGCGCTCGTAGGCGTTCTCGCCCGTGATGTTTGCATACATCTCGAAGAGGTTGCCGTAGCGCTCCTCGATGACGTGTTTCCCGAGGCGCTTGATCGCGTCGGCAAAATCGAGATAGACGCCGCGTCCGCCCGGGCCGACCCCGCGGCCGTCGTCGCACGCTTCCTTCGCCGAGCGCGACGAGATATCGCGCGGCGCAAGATTTCCGTAGCTCGGGTATTTCCTCTCGAGGTAGTAGTCGCGGGCGTCCTCCGGGATTTCGTGCGGAGCTTTCCCGCAGTCCTCCTTCCGTTTGGGAACCCAGACGCGTCCGTCGTTGCGGAGCGATTCCGACATGAGGGTGAGCTTCGACTGGTAATCGCCGCTGACCGGGATGCACGTCGGGTGGATCTGGGTGTAGCACGGGTTTGCGAAGAGCGCGCCGCGCTTGTAGGCGCGGTAGGTCGCGGTGACGTTGCAACCGCGCGCGTTCGTCGAGAGGTAAAAGACGTTCCCGTAGCCGCCGGTGCAGAGGAGGACGGTGTCGCCGTCGTGCGCCGAGATTTCGCCGGTGGTCATGTCGCGGACGACGATCCCCTTCGCGTGGCCATCCACCACGACGAGATCCATCATCTCGGTCTTCGGGAACATCGTCACGTTGCCGAGAGCGATCTGGTGGCTGAGAGCGGAGTAGGCGCCGAGGAGGAGCTGCTGCCCGGTCTGTCCGCGGGCGTAGAACGTGCGCGACACCTGCGCGCCGCCGAACGAGCGGTTGTCGAGGAGCCCGCCGTATTCGCGCGCAAACGGCACGCCCTGCGCGACGCACTGGTCGATGATCAGGTTGCTGACCTCGGCGAGCCGGTGGACGTTCGCCTCGCGCGAGCGGAAGTCGCCGCCCTTGATCGTGTCGTAAAACAGCCGGTAAACGCTGTCGCCGTCGTTCTGGTAATTCTTCGCGGCATTGATCCCGCCCTGCGCGGCGATCGAGTGCGCGCGGCGCGGGCTGTCCTGGTAGCAGAAGCACTTCACGCGGTAGCCCTGCTCGGCGAGGGTCGCCGCGGCGGAGGCACCGGCGAGGCCGGAGCCGACAACGATGATCTCGAACTTCCGCTTGTTGGCCGGGTTGACCAGCTTCGCGGTGTTCTTGAAAGACGTCCACTTTTTATCGAGCGGACCAGCGGGTGTTTTGGCGTCGAGTGTCATTTGACAATTCCTTTCCCCAGGCCGAAGACGAGGATCGAGATCGGGATGGATATGTAGCCCAGGTAGAGGAGCCACGCGTACGCGTGGGTCACGCCGGTCAGGAGCGGGCGGATCCGCCGGTTCGTGATCCCGAGGGTTTGAAAGAGGCTTCCGACGCCGTGGGTCAGGTGCATGGTGAGCAGGGTGAGTCCGGCGATGTAGATGATCGAGACCGGCGCGCTGCGGAAGCCGACAACGACCATGCTGTAAACATCGTGGACCTGGCGCCCGTCGAGCGGCGCCTCCATCGTCTTGAACGACGGGTTCACGACCTGCGCCGTGAAATGGGCGAGGTGGAAGATGAGGAACGCCAGCACGATCAGCCCGCTGAGCCGCATCGTGCGCGCAAAAACCGTTGTGCCCACGGGATCGGAGGCGAGGTATTTCTTCGGGCGCGCCGCCTGGTTTTCCTTCCAGAGCATCATGATGAAAAGGATATGCGTCCCCACGGTGGCCAGCATGAACAGCCGGATGAGCCACAGGATCGGCCCCAGGCTTTGCAGGTGCTCAGCATAGAGGTTCAGCCAGTCCTGGCCGAGGTAAAGCGTGAAGTTGCCCAGCAGGTGGCCGGTCACAAAGGCGACCAGCACGATGCCGGTGAGGGCGACGACCGTCTTCTTTCCGATCGAGGAAAAAAGCCATCGGAAAATGGGATGCGGTCCGGAGCGGGATGTTGAGGATGCCGAAATCATGTTCGTGGAAACGTGTATTAGTTCAGCTAATGGGCGGGGTGTCAAGGGGCGCGTGATTTTTGGCGCGCGGCGGCGGCACGGCCCGCGCCCCCCCGCGCTCGAGCACGAAGCGGGCGATGGCGCGCGAGGCCGACGGCTTCGCGAGGGAGGCGAGATTTTTTTTCCACGCGTGCCAGATGGCGCCATGGTTGGCGAACGCGCCCTTGACCTGTTGGAAGACCTGCTCCGAGGAATTCCCGGCGAGCGCGCCGATGCCGGTCTGCTCGATGAACGCGATGTTGCCTTCCTCCTGTCCGGGGACGACATGGTTCACGACAAACGGGATCTGCGCGGCGATCGCCTCTTGGACGGTGGCCCCGCCGGCCTTGCCGATGAAAAGGTGGTGTGAGGCCATGAGGTGCGGCATTTGGTCGGTCCATCCGGTGAGGGTGCCCGCGTGCGGGAGGCGCGCGGCGGCGATCGCGGCGTGGGTGGCCTTGCGCCGCCCGGTGACGACATCCACCACCACATCGTCGAGCTGCGCGAGCAGGAGCAGCGTGGAGATCGCGCGGTCGGATGTCCCGCTGGGAAAATAGAGGACTTTCCAAGGCAGCGAGGCCCGGGCGGGCTGGTGCTGCTCGAAATCGAGCCCGACCGGAAACCCGAGCACATGAATTTTTTCCGGCGCCACCCCGTCCTTGCGGAGCACCTCGGCCGTGTGCTCGTCGGAGACGATCGAGCCGTCGCACGGGCAGCGGTACCAGGCCGAGTTGATCTGCGTCGAATCGGTGATGACCGTGTAAAACGGGATCTTCATCGTGGGGTTCTTCTTCCGGATCTTCGCGTTGAGGAACGAGAAGACCGGATACGTCGAGACGATCACGTCCGGGTGGAACTCCCGGATCAGGCCGCGCACGGCGGCGGTCAGTTCGGCCAGCATCGGCCCCATGCTCTCGACGACGCCGCGCCGGCTTAAAATCTCGAAGACGACTTTCCAGGCGCGGGGGTACCGGTTGATCGCGGTCGTGTAGCCGCTTTGCATGAGGCGGTTCACGATCGGATTCGTGCGCGTATACGGGTCGGCGACGAGCACATCCGCCTGCCCGGGACGCTCGGCCATGATGGCATCCCGGATGTTCCGCGCGGCCGTGTTGTGCCCCTCGCCCATGCTGGCGGTCAGGATGAGGACGCGGATCGGTTTTTCAGGTTCTGAGCTCAAAACTTGTGAGAAGACTGAGGGAAAACCGGCGCAGAAGCAAGGCCGCACCGAAGGAATTGCTGGCAGCCGGCCGCCGCGTGGCGTATGGGTTTTTTATGACGATCCCACTGGTTGCGCTTGTGATGCCGGGCTGGCGGGAAATGGTATTGGCCGACAAGCCGGCCTGATCCGGGATCCTTTGCGTTGAATCGGAAAACGGATCATCCTGCGCTTGGCGGACGCAAATTCAGACATCCTGTCTTCTCCCGGAGAAAATGAAACAGCGCGGAAAACGGTTGACCCCATTCGAGACGAAAATCTGCGCCCACACGGGCGGGACGCCCGTGCCCCCTGAGCTTTCGCGTCTCACAAGCTTTCCTCGCAGGTCAGGATGTCTGAATTTTTTGGGGGGTTCGTTCCGCGCCGTGCCGTCCGCGGTCCTGTGCCTCGTCCTCGGGATTTTTCCAGCGCAGGCGAAGGACGTCGTCGTCGCCTCCTACAACCTCCGGAACTATCTGCAAATGGAGAGGCAGGCGGACGGGAAAGCCATTCCCTCCGCGCCCAAACCGGAGCAGGAGATCACCGCCGCGATCGGGGTCGTTCAAAAAATTGCGCCGGACATTCTGGGTCTTGTCGAGATGGGCGACGAGGCGATGCTGAAGGATTTTCAGGATCGCCTTCGGGCGGCCGGGCTGGATTTCCCGCATCGCGAGTGGGTTCGGGGGTCGGATCCCGACCGGCATCAGGCCCTGCTGAGCCGCTATCCGATTGTCGCCCGCAATTCGCGCGATGACGTGCCGTTCGAGCTGAACGGATCCCGCCAGCGGATCGCCCGCGGGATCCTTGATGTCACCGTCCGGCTCGCCGGAAACTTCAACCTCCGCCTGGTCGGAGCCCACCTGAAATCCCGCCGGCCGGTTCCCGGCTTCGATGAGAAAACGGCGCGCGCAAAAGAAGCGTGGCTGTTCCGGAAGCATCTCGATGCGATCCTGGATGCGGCCCCGGACACAAACCTCCTGCTTTTCGGCGACCTCAACGACACGAAGAACGAGTATCCCGTGAAAGAATTGATCGGCTCTCCAAATTCGCCGAACTTCATGCGGGATCTTTTCCTGACCGACAGCCTCGGCTGCCGCTGGACGCATTTCTGGTCGGTCGCCGACGAGTATTCCCGGATCGATTACATCCTCGTGAGCAGGCGGCTTTGGCCGGAAATCGCCATGAGCCGCAGCGGGATCAGCAACGCGAAAAACTGGTTCAAGGCCAGCGACCACCGGGCGATCTACGCCACCATCCGGGTTCCCGACAAATGAAGAGCAAGGATTTCAGTCCAGGCCCGGATGCGGCCGTCAAGGGGAACGCACATTCCGCCCGTTTGGAGACTGGATCGCGCATCAAAAACCAGTGCCCACACGGGCGGGACGCCCATGCCCCCTGGGAAGACCTGCGAATGTTGCGTCACAGCGGGAACGGGCGTCCCGCCCGTTTGGGCGCAAGCCCTCGCTGCGAAATCTGGAGGGCACTGCTCCGTCAGCGCCGACTTTTCTGCCTTCTCCTTGCCGCGATGCTCTTGGTTCCGCTTGGTGCTTCCGCGACTCCGGACGAGGAATGGTCGGTGATTGTGGCGCTCGATGCGGGGCCGGGAAAGAAGCCCGCCACGCGCGAGGCGGCCCAACTGCAGGCGCGGACGCATTTCGCAAAACATCAGAAGCTCATCGAGGAGTTTCTCTCCAAATATCCGGAGGATCTGCGGGCATTCGACGCCCGCCTCCGCCTCGCGGCGATCCTCGCGGCGGAGGGAAAAATGGACAACGTCCAGTCGCAGGTGGACGAGGCGATGCGCCTTCTCTCCGCCTTGGAGAAGGCGCCCGGAGCCCCGCAGGAAAAGCGTGCCGACGCCGGGTTCCGGAGGATTTCGCTCTACCTGCAGAGCCTCACCGGCAGGGAATACGAAATGAGGGGATCCATCGTGGATGAGGCGAGAAATTTTGTTGCGAAATATCCGGGCGACCGCCGCGGCCCGAGGCTCCTGGTCGAGGCGGCCACCGTCTGCGACAGCGATCCGGCGCTCAAGCGCGAACTTCTCAACGACGCCCGCGCGCTGTCAAAGGAGGACGCGCTCAACCGCCGGATCGCGGACGACCTCGGCCGTCTCAACCTCCTCGACAAGCCGCTCCATCTGAAATTCCCCACCCTTCAGGGCGGGACATTCGACACCGACGCCCTGGCCGGAAACGTCGTCGTCCTCGTCTTCTGGTCGGCCGAATCCCCGCACAGCCTGATGTGGATGCAGTCGTTCCGACGCGCGGTGGACAAGCTCCCGAAATCCGGCCTTCGGATCGCCACCGTCAGCCTCGACACCAACAAAACTGCGCTCGTCCAGCGGATGAAGGAATTTCAAATCTCCGACTGGCCGACAAATTTCGACGGCCGGGGCTGGGACAATGCGGTCGCCCGCCCGCTCGGCATCAATGCGCTCCCGACGGTGTTCGTGCTCGATAAATCCGGAGCCCTCCGCGCCCTCAACGCCCGCGACAGCTACGACCTCTGGGTGCGCAGGCTCCTCCGGAAATGATCCTCCGCTCAGCGCGTCCGAGCGCGTCCGACACGGACGCGGCGCGCTTCGTCATACAGCACCCCTCGCAAAACTGTAGCCACGCCCGTGCCGGGCTACTTGGGCAAGCGAACAGCAACGGTCCGGTTCGTGTCGGCGTAGATGCACCGGAAGCCGTAGCAACTGATGCGGTAGTCGGGATGGCCATCGTTGCGGTAGGAGGAACACAGGCTTTCGGGAACGATGCCATACCACGATCCGCCGCGCACCACGCGGTAGGCTTTCTCTTCGGAATACAGATCCTCGCACCACTGCCAAACATTCCCCCCCATGTCATACAGGCCAAACCGGTTTGCGGAAAAACTCCCCACCGGCGAGGTGTAGTCAAACGCGTCCACCCCCAGCGAGGAATCGTAATTCCCGGCCCCCCTTGGCGGTGGCCATGACGCTTCCCAGGGATAGACGCCCTTCACTTTTTCGTCTTTTTCCTTCGGGTTGTTTCCCCGCTCCTGCGGGAGGCCCACGGCGGCGCTCCACTCGGCGTCCGTCGGCAACCGGTATTCCTGCGAAGCCGGGATTTTTCCGGCTCCGCGCTCCGTTTCAGTCAGCCACTTGCAAAAGGCTTTGGCATCCTCCCAGCTCACATTCACGACCGGATGGTCGTCGGTCTGTTGGAATCCGGGGTTCTTCCATCCATCGCCCGCATCATGGCGCGTTGCCTTCACAAACGCGGCGTAGTCCTTCACCCGGGTATCCCACACGCTGAAGCGCGCATTCGTCCCCGGCACGGGAACGAATTTCATGCCGAGACTGTTTTCAAACGGCACGCCATCTGTTGGTGCCGCGCCCTGAACGCCCGTCGAACACAGCAGAACCAGCACGGCTCCGAGAGTGCGAACGTTCGTTTTCATGATGCCGGGGATGATGGACTTTTTCCACATCCGCGCACAAGTTTTTCTCAGCGTCCTTTTTCCGCACGGAACGCATAGACCGAGCCGTCCTCGGAGCCGATGACGACGAGTCCGCTGGCCACGGCCGGCGAGGCGGAGAGATCGCCGCCGATTTCGTAGGACCACACCGGCGTGCCGGTGGCGAGATCGAGGAGGTAGAGGCGTCCGTCGCCGGAGCCGAAGAGCACGCGGTCGCCGCAAACCACCGGGGAGCTATCCACCTTGCCCTGCGTTGGGAAAGCCCACACGGGTTTTCCGTTTTCGCGATCGAGGCAGTGGAGCTTGCGATCGCGTCCGCCGATCAGCACGCGGGATTCCGTGAGGGCGGGCGTGGAAAAAAACGGATGCTCGCCGGCGTCGAACGTCCAGACGATTTTCCCCTCGGCGAGGTCGGCGCAGACGACCTGGTTTCCATAATGTCCCGCGTAGGCGAAGCGTCCTTTTGCCGCACACGACCCGGCGATGTAAGCGCCCGCTTCGATTTCGCGGAGCATTTTTCCATCGGCTGCGTCGAGCGCATGGATCTTCGCGTCGCAGCCGCCGAACACGACGCGTCCGTCCGCGACCGCGGGGGTGCCGTTGATGAAATTTCCGGTGTCGTACGACCAAACCTCTTTGCCCGTGGCGGCATCCACGCAATGCACCTTGTTGTCGTAGCTTCCGACGAGGATCCGGTCGCCTTCAGCGCCTGCGGACCAATTGGGCGCGCCGAGGATTTTGTCGCCGCAGGCGAACTTCCATTTGGGCGCGCCGGTTTCCGCATCGAGCGCATAGAGCTGGCCGTCGCCAGATCCAAAATAGACCGCGCCCTTGAGCGCCAGGGGAGAGGACTCGACGGCACCTCCGGTCTGGAAACTCCATAGCAGGTTGCCCGTGACCGGATCGAGAGCGCGGACCATCCCGTCATCGGATCCGACAAAAACGCGGCCTCCGTCAATGGCCGCCGAAGATTTGACCGGGCCGCCGGTCTTGTGGGTCCAGAGAAGCTTGAGCGGCTCCTTCAATTCTTCCCGCGCCACACCCGACAGATCCTGCGACCCGCGGAACTGCGGCCAGGATGGCGGGCCGGACGCCGCAGCCCACGCGGAAGCAGCCAGAACAAAGGGCGCGAGTCCGAAAAGTAGAGACTTCGCGCCAGAGCGCAAAGACCCAAGGAAAAAAGAAGCCGGAGCAACGGGAGAGGGCATAACCACAGAGTCAAAAACATGTCCCCATTGGGGATTGAGAACAAGGGGATTTGTGCCACCCTGATCCGCGCGGAAACTCAATTTTTGAAGGGACGCCGTCGCCGGGCGCGGAAATTCAAATTCCGCCCAGGCTCTCACTTATTGGGCGGTCGCCTTCAGGAAAAGGAGCCCCCAGAACGGACGGCGGTCGATGACGACTTCCGCCTGGACGGTGGCTCCGACGGCGAGCGGGTAGGGGGCTTTTTCGACGGCCACCCTGATCCGATAGGATGAGGTGGCCGCCTTTTCCTCTTGGTCGGGATTGAGATCGCGATCCAGGGCGACCTCTGCAACCCTTCCTGTCGCGAGCGGCGCGAGCCGGTCGGGGTTGTTGTTGGCACGGAAGCGGACCAGCTGTCCGGGGTTGATGCGGTTGACGCGATCTTCGGTGGCGTAAAGCCTCAACTCCGTTCCTGTGTTGTTGGTGAGCTTGAAGAGTGCCTCGCCCGAGAGAACTTTTTCTCCGGGGAACCGCCTGGCTGTGGAGAGGATCGTGCCGGCTTCTGGAGCGACGATGTCGAGCCTTTCGAGATCCGCGCGGGCGAGGAGGAAATTCCGCTCCAGGCTCTTGAGTCGGGCTTCGACGACTTTTTCTTTCCCGAGCGCCTCATCCCGCGAGGCCTGGCCGTAGGCCCCGGTGAAGAGATTGTTGGCCTGCTGACTTCTCTTCAGCATCGTCTCGGAGGCAATGAGCTGCAGGCGGACATTCAGAACTTCCGTTCCCGAGGCGGCCCCGCTTTTTTGAAGCTCATTAAGCCGTTTCAGGTAGTTCTGCTGGATGTCCTGGACTTCCTGCTGCCGCTCCACTTCCAAGGCGCTGAAAAGAAATTCCGGGGGAACCGGGGCGGCCTCGACTTTCCGGGCATTGGCTCTGGCGAGTTCGAGTTCGGCTTTGGCCTGCTCGATTTCGCTTCCGATCCTTTCGATGGTTTTCTTGATCTCCCAGGGATCCACGCGGGCGAGGACCTGCCCTTTTTGAACATACTGCCCGTCCGCCACGGAAACGGATTCCAGAATCCCGTCGGTTCTGTTGAAGACCAAAGCGAACTCCGACGGACGCACTTCCCCGGGGGCATTCACATATTCGTCCATCGGGCTGAAGAGCACAGCAATCGCGCACAGAACCGTGGCCGCCCCGGCCCAAATGAATCCCAGACGCATCCACCGGGGCGGGATGACCGGACGGAGGGCTGAGGGAGGCCCCGCAAAATCTTTTGAGCAGAGCGGTGAGGCCTGGCGCATCGCCGAGGTTCCCGGTGTATGGATCGAGGAAATCATAGATGACGGCTCCATGGCCGGCGGGTGGCGCCGCTCATCGGGATCATGCCCTCAACCTGGGCTTCATAAAGCCCGCGGTAGTGCCCGGCAGCCTGAGCAACAAGCTCCTCATGCGTGCCTTGCTCCACAAGACGTCCTTGGTGGAGCACGAGAATTTGGTCTGCTTGGAATATTGTCGAGAGCCGGTGGGCGATGACGACCGACGTGCGTCCGGCCATGAGCGCGTCAAACGACCTCTGGATCGCTTTCTCCGTCTCGCTGTCGAGTGCGCTGGTCGCCTCGTCTAGGATCAGGAAGGCGGGATTCTTCAGGAAGACCCGGGCGATCGCAATCCTTTGCCTTTGGCCGCCCGAGAGGCGGGCCCCGCTGATGCCCACCGGCTCTTCCAGCTGGTTCGGGAGAGCGCGCACCACATCGTCAATGTGCGCCCCCGCCAATGCGGCCCAGATCCGCTCCTCCGGATAGTCGTGGCCCATGCAAAGGTTCGTCCGCACCGTGTCATGAAACAGAGTGGCGTCCTGGAGGACAGCTCCCAGGCTTCCGCGAAGGGCGCGGAGATCCCAATCCCGCACATCGGTGCCGTCCAGAAGAAGCTTCCCGCCGGTCGGCAGATACATCCCCATGAGAATGCTCGCAAGGGTGGTTTTTCCGGAGCCGGATTGTCCGACGAGGGCCACCATCTGTCCCGGCTTGATGACGAAATTCAGATCCCGGAGAATCGGCTCGCTGGAATCGTAGGAAAAACACAGGTTTTCCGCGACGATTTCCCCCTTGAAGGAATCCGGAGAGGAGTTCTTCCTCCCGATATAAGGTTCCTGCGGCATCTCCATGAAAGCCTCCACTTTTTCCGCGCTGGCAGTTCCCATTTGAAGCATTTGCCCCGCATTGAGGAGGGTTCCAATCGGCCCCCACAACATGGCCTGGTAGGCATAAAAGGCAAAAAACGATCCGAAGGTGATCTGGCCCTGGATCGCCAGAACTCCGCCGAAGAGGAGGAAAACATCCCCTCCCAGGCTGCTCAGCATCACCAGCAGAAAATTGATCGTATTGAAGCGCGTAAAGTGGTGCATTCCCTGAAACCGGAGGGCCTCGGCCTTGGCCCGGAACTTGTCCAGAAAAAAGGCCTCGGCGCAGAACGTGCGAATCACGCGCAGGGCGGCAAAGGTCTCGGCCGAGGTGGCATTCAAATCGGCCACGCGGTCGGACTCCTCCCGGTTGAAGGCTTGCAGCTTCCTGTAGGACCACACGGTGAGCGCCGCGGTGAGCGGCATGGTGACCAGCACAATAGCGGTCAGCCAAACATTCAAAAACAACATGAAGCCGACCACGATCAGGACCAGGAAAACGCTCGTAAGAAAGTTCCGGAGAAGGAGGGCAATGGCCCCGTCCATCTGGTTGACATCAAATCCCAGGCGCGAGGCGATCCGGCCGGGCTCCAATTTCTCCAGCGACTTCTGCTGGCCGCCCATGAGCGTCAACGCGGCATCAAGGCGGGTTTCGTAGAGCGAGTTGCGGGTGATCTGAAGGATATAGTGGCACTGCCATCCTCCGAGCATGCTGCCGAAAAGCTTCAGAAAAACGCCCAGGAGGACGATCTCGGCGATCATCCAGACCGTATGGGAAATCCCCAGCCAGGTCGTCACATCTCCCGTGGTGCTTCCCCGGAAAATCAGGTCGTCAATGATGATCTTTGCCAGGTAGGGGCCCGGCGCGCTGACGAGGCTCGACAGAAAACCCAGCAGGATAATCGTCCAAAGCAGACGCGGGTAGCGCTGGATGAGCTCCAAAAGAATTCGGACGCCCGAGCGGGCCGGGGGGGCTGGTGCTTTTTCCTGCATCGAAAATCGTTTCCGGGATCAGAACTTCATTCCGAGCGACATTCCGCTCGTGTTGCTGAGGTAATCGGATCCCTGCGTGGAGTTGGCGCGCTGCTGGAGGTTGTTGAAGATCTTGAAATTGACCGCGTCGGTGACCAGGTAGGTCAGCGCGAGGTTCCCCTGGAAGTAGTTGTAGGTTCCGAGTTCCTGCCCGCTCATGCCGACATTTTCGACCAGCCCGGCGGCGAGCGCGGCCTCGAGGGTGAGCGAATGCAGGATCTTCCACGAGACGCCGGACTCGATGCCGGTCGTGATCTGGAGGTTGCCCGCGTTGAACGCATCCATGTCCACATTGCGGAAAAACCGCAGCGTCACGTAGGTCTTCGATGTCGGGTTGTAAAGGACGGCGAGGTTGATGACCGGCGTCATGGCGGTGGACGAGCCGCCCGCGGAACCGCTGGAGCCGCCCCCGGAGGCGCTGGACTGGCGGAACTGGACGCCTCCCTCCCCGCGGAAGGTGAGCTTCGACGTCGGCTTGTAGAGCATTCGCAGCAGGAGCGATGCCGAGGCGGTCGTCCCCATCGAAGAATAAAAATACCCCGGCGCGACGGCGAATCCGAAGGTGGTTTTCGGGGAATAACGATAATCCACTCCGGCCGTGAGTGTGCCCTGGAACTGCTTGCCGCCGGGGCTCGCTTCCGTAACGGTTCCGTCAAAATTGAAAATCAGATCGGTTTTTTTTGTGAGCGCGTATCCGGAGAACAGGCGTGCATAAACCGCTTTTTGCTGGGCCTGCCCCTGGCTGTTGAGGAAGAGCCCGCTCTGGGCGATGTAGCTGAGGTCGAGGCCGACGCGGAGCTTCGTCCAGCGGTAGCGCGAGCTGAACACGAATGTCTGGTTGACCGAGTTGAGCTGGGTGTATTTGGCGTAGCGAAGGATGCTCGGCGCCCAGAGAAACCGCATCGTTCCCTTCTTTCCGGTCTCCAGATAAAATGTCGGCTGGAGGGCGGCGATCCGGTCGCCCTGCGGGTTCGTCGGCGCGGCAAAAATGTTGTTGTTGTAGGCGACTCCGGCATCTATCGACACGCCGAAGCGAACCCGGCTGCCGCCGACGGGAAACGAATGTTTCGCACTCAGGAAGGTCGGCACGCCGAGGGTGCCGAGCGGGCGCTGCTGCATGGATGGGCCCGCGATGGAGAGCGCGCCGCCCAGGGGAAACCCGACCATCGAGGGGCCGAAAAGATCCGGCATCAGGAGCGAGGGCAGCTTGTCATGGGGGGACCGCAACGGATCCGCCTCCAGAATGGCTTGGAGCGACGGGGCGTTCAGGGCCGGAGTGGCGAGGTTCGCCTCCAGGGGTTTCATTTCCTCCAGGCCGCCGCCGCTTTTCCGGATCGCTCCGGCCGGGGGAAGCCCTTGGAAAAGCGTCTCCGCGTCAATAATCGGCGGGCTGAAATCCGAATCTTTTGCCAGAGCGAGCGACTCCAGCCCGTCGAGCACATTGGGAACATTCGGAGGTTTTGCGGCGCTCTCCCGCACCGGACCGCCAGGCGGGATCTCCCCAGGAGCGGGAGATGCGACAGGAGCGGGAGATGCGACAGGAGCGGGAGATGCCGCCGGATCACCTGCCGGAGCCGACCGGAGCGGGCCGGCGCAAAAAATCAACAGCGCCCATGCGGCGAAATGCCAGAGGCGGCAGGGCGCTCCCGCTTGCGATGCCATGCGCCCAAACGGGCGAGACGCCCGTTCCCCCTGTGGCGCGGCATTCGCAGGTCTTCCCAGGGGGCACGGGCGTCCCGCCCGTGTGAGGCACGTCACTCCGCTACGAGATCCAGTCTCCAAACGGGCGGGACGCCCGTTTGCCCTGTGTTCTGCAACTTTCTGGTATGCGTCCCTGGGCGCGCCGGGGCCGGGAGATGGGGAAGCCGGTTTTGTGCGCGCACGCATGGCATGATCAGGGGGCTTTGCGCCAGGTTTCCGCGGCCCGGAGCATTTTTTCGCGCGCCTGATCCATGGGCAGGCCGGCCTGCACCAAGCGGTCGAGCAACTCCTGGAACATGCGGTTCCGTTCCTGTCCGGCCCCGGAGGAATCGAACCGTGTGTCGGCAGTCAGTTCGTTCCGCCAGACTTTGAGCGTCAAAAGGAGCTGGCGGCGCGCCTGATCGCGCGTCATGCCCGCCGCCTGCAGAAGCCCGACCAGCTCGCCGAAAACTTTCCGGCGCGAGCTGCCCTCGCTCGACGTGTCCCGCTGGGTGACGAGCGCGGGGACAAAAATATGCCCGCACGGGCACCGGCGCTTCATGGGGGATCCCGCAGCGGGCTCCCCGGCGTCGGAGGTCTCGGCTAGGCACTCGGAGAGGCTGGCATAAGCCCTGCCGCACGACGGGCAGGAAATTCCTGCGGAAACCGCTGCCATGGCGGAGGGGAGCGGCTCGGCCGACGGGTTGCGGAATGCCTCCGGCGCAAAATTCAGGACGGTGCCGGACACCTTCGCGCCCGACCGTTTGAGGAGCTCCAGCGCGCGCCGGGATGCCGCCTTCGGGGTTTTTCCCGCCCGGACCAGCAGGCAGATAAATGGAAAAAGGCGGGCGAACGAGAGCGTGTCGCTCACCACGGTCACCGGCGCGGAATCCACGACGATCTTGTCGAAAAGCGGCTTCGCTTCCGTGAGAAAATTCAGGATCCCCTGCCTCGTGATCGTCTCCGCGGGAAACGGGCAGGGGGCGCCGGCCGTGACCATGTCGAGGTTGGGCAGCGAGGTCGAGTGGATGATGCTCGGGAGCCCGCACTCCTTCTCGAGGTAGTTCGAGAGCCCGTTGCGCCCGCCGTTTCCAAAAACAATTCTTTCGAGTGTGGGCTGGCGGAGGTCCGCATCCACGAGCAGCGTCCGCTGGCCGGCCTGCGCCATCGCCACCGCGAGGTTGACCGCGCAGAACGACTTCCCCTCGCCCTCGATGGCGCTCGAAATGAGAACAAAATGCCCGTCCTCTTCCTCCTCCATCACGCGCAGGGCGGCCCGCAGCGAGCGGATCCCTTCCGCTGCGCGCGAAAATTTGTCGGTGGCCGCCGGGCAGTTGTCCCACGGGGAATCCGTCGGCCGGTGGGCCGGGGCGTCTTTGGGAAGCTGGTATTCCGGAATGGCACTCAGCACCGAGAGCCCGAGCGCCTGCTCCGCCTCCTCCGGCGACTTGATGCTGGAATCCATCTGCATGATCAAAAAAACCGCGCCGAACCCGAGCATGAGCGCGACCGCCACGGACGTCGCGAAAAGCTTGAGCGGCTTCGAGCCCGCAGGGATCCCCGGCCCGGCCGGATTGACAACCTGAAGCAGCACCGGCTGGCTGCGCGCCTGCGACAGCTCCTCGCTCAGGCGCTTGAGGGCCGCCTCGTAGGCCAGGCGGTCGGCGTCGATCTGCCTTTGCAAAACGCGGGAGGGGACGGAAAGATCGCGGACCTGGATCACCTTCTCCTCCTGCAGCGCCTGCTCGCGCAGCAGGCTCTCCTCCTTTTTTCTCGCGCCGGCCAGAGACGCCTCGACTTTTTTCGGGGCCGAGAGGATTTCCGCATGAAGCGCGGACTGGAGCTCGGCCAGCTCGGATTTGGCCTGCCTCATATACGGGTTGTCCTCGCGGTAGCGGAGGGACAGCTTCGCGAGCTTGTTGTTGCTCTCGGCGATCAGCGAACTCAGGGAAACCACCGAGGGCATCTTCTGCACGGTGTCAATCTTGAGGAGCTTCTCCGCGTCATCCTGGCAGCCCTGGATCTGACCGAGGTCGCTCTCGATTTTCAGCCGTTCCGCCTTGGCCTCGGTGCTGCGCGAGTTGAGCTCCCGGAGCTGGTTGGCGACGATGTTCATGTCGCTGTCGATCGAGACATTTCTCAGCGTCCGCGTGTAGGTGTTGAGCTTCTCCTCGGACGTCTTCAAATTTTCCTCCGCCTTTTTCACCTCCTCCTTGAGGTAGCGGATGTTGACGCCCACGGCGGAAATCCTCTGGTCGCGGTCGTATTCGATCCCCTGATCCACGATCAGGTTGCAGAGCCGCTGGGCCATGGCCGGGCTCTGGTTCGAGAACGAGACCTGGATCAGCCGGGTGTCCTTGATGAGGGCGACGGTGCATCCCTTCATCAGGAACCCCGCGATCTTCTCGTCGCCCAGCTTGCCGGCCGGCCACCCGCCCAGGACGAGCCCGTCGAACCCGCCGGACTTCACCTCCTGCACCACGCGCCGCATCAGCATCGGGTTCACAAAACTTTTTTCGATCGTCTTGAGATCCTCCGGCGAGGTGGCGTTCTCGACCGCGAGCGGGCCGCCGCTCAGCGAGATCGCGGACGTCGAGGCGCGGCGTTCGACCTTCATCTCGGAGCTTGCGATGAATTCCGGCTTGGCGTTCTTCACGAGGAAGGTGCCGATCCCCGCGCCGAGGAGGAGGCAGGCTGCTGGGATCCACCAGAACCGCAGCGCGGCACGGAGAAAGGCCGCGATGTCGAAGCCCGCCCCGCCGCCCCCGCCCGAAAACGGGTCGCCGGAATTTGTTTCCTGCGCGGCCATTTAAAAGAGGGTTTCCTTGACGAAGATCGCGTCGCCCTCCCGGATCAAAAACTCGGCCGACGAAGGGTTCATGGCATTGAGTTTGATCTTCTGCGTGCCTCCGCTGTCCCGGCGGGTGACCACCACATTTTTCACGTCCCCGATGTCGGTGTTCCCTCCGGCCATCGCGATCGCCTGCGGGAGCGTGAGCTCTTCCTCGCCGGGAATGACGAAGGCGCCGGGCGTGCGGACCTGCCCCCACACGGTGAACCGCCGGGCGGCGTAGGACTCGACCGAGATGCTGACCTGCGGATTGACGAGCTGCTTCTCGTTGAGTTGCGCCGCGATCTTTTTTGTGGCGGCATTGATGTCCAGACCGGCCACCGCCACGCGTCCGATGAGCCCGACCGAGATCGTGCCATCCCCCAGAATCCTTTGCCGGGTCGTCATGTAGGGCTCTTGGAAAACCTCCAGAAGCAAGACGTCACCCTCGCGCAGGCGGTAGAGCTCCTTGCCCGGCGCGGAGGACTGCGGCGGGATCGAGCCGCCACCCTGGCAACCGGCCAGCAGAGCCAGGCAAAGAAGCGCGGAGGCAAATCCCAACAGGCGGATCATGCGGAATCCGGAAAGTTGCAAGCACGGAAGTCTGCCCAAGGGGCATGGGGACGCATCTTCGAAAGGTGCAACTTCGCGAATCTTCCAAGGGGGCATGGGCGTCCCGCCCGTGTGAGGCACATCACTCCGATACGATTTCCAGTCTCTAAACGGGCGGGACGCCCGTTCCCCCTGGTTTTGCAATTTTCGGAGATGCACCCTGGCACTGGCGATGCTCGCCCATGGCATTGACATTGAAAAATATTAGTCCCATAAGAATTCGATTGAAAGGATTTTCTCTGTTTTTGAGGCGCTGGCTGCCCGTGGTTCTTTGGGCGGCCTTTGTGCTTTTTGCCTCGACCGGCGTGGGATCCGGCGACAACACGGCCCGCTTTCTCCGGCCGCTTCTGGCGTGGATCCATCCGGATCTCGCCTCCACCTCGTTTTCGGAAATCAATTTTTTCATCCGCAAGACCGCGCATGTTTTTCAGTTTGCGATTTATGCCGCCCTTCTCTGGAGGGGGCTGCTCCTGCCACCTCCCCTCAAGGTTGGAACGAGAAGGGTCGTGGGTTGGATCATCGGATCCGCGGTTTTCCTCGCCTTCCTGAGCGAGGGCATCCAGCTTTTATCTCCCCCGCGAACGCCCTTGTTCACGGATGTGGCGCTGGACACGGCGGGTGCCATCGTCGGATGCGCGCTGATCCTCGGGATCAGGCGGTTGCTCAAGCGGCCGCTTCGCGGTGCCGGCACCGCCGGACACAGATAAACCCGAAACGGCGATTGCAGTCATAGTAGGAGGTTTCATCTTCTGCGGAATTCCGGATGAGGAGAACCCTCGGGCGGCCGTGCCCGTACCGTCAGGGCGCGGGAATCGAGATCTCTTCCGGGATCTCTTGGAAATTCGGAGGAGGGGGTTCGGCGGCCTGCGCCGGCTCCGGCGGATCAAAGGGAACGGCGGGTGCCCGGGGCGGGGCCGTCGAAAGATCCGCGCTCCCGACATATCCAGTCCGCCCGTCGGAAAGCTTCACATAGGAATAGGCGGAATCTTTCTTCAGCACATCAAGAAATGTCCCGTCCGGCAGCTTCTCCGGGCGGCCGGGTTGCGCCGGGCCGTAATGAAAAAAATCCGTCTCCCGGCGGACCACAAACTCGCGCCCTCCGGGAAACACCTCGGGGGCCGCGCAGCCCGCAAGGAAAAGGCAGGCCGCAGGGAAAACCCGCCGCGCCGCGCCCGGGATTTCGGCCCAAGCCCGCGCCAGCCTCCCGGCCCGGACAAAAAGGATGTTCATCGCCTCCCAAAAACAAAGGATTTCCCCGGCTGTGGCAAGGCGGGAAATTCCGGCGGGCCGCCGGGCCCGGGCTGGAGCGGAGAAATTCCCCTTGCGCCGACCCGCCGATGGGTATCCATTCCCGATCATGAAATTCCTTGAGCCCACCGCCCTGATCGAGTTCCTGAACTGGCGCTACGCGACGAAGCAATTCGACCCCTCGCGCAAAATTCCCGCGCCGGTGTGGGAGGCGCTGGAAGCCGCCCTGGTGCTCACTCCGTCGGCCTACGGCCTGCAGCCGTGGCAGTTTTTTGTCGTGACCGATCCCGGCCTGAAGGCGGCTCTGCGGCCGCATTCGTGGAACCAGCCGCAGGTCACCGACTGTTCGCACCATGTGGTCTTTGCGGCGAGGAACGATGTGGACGAGGCGTTCGTGGACCGATACATCGCCCGCATCGCCGCCGTGCGCGGGGTGACGACGGAGTCGCTCGGATTTTACAAGGACATGATGGCCGCAGATATCCTCAACGGCCCGCGCGCGAAGTGGGTGCAAAAGTGGGCCGCGCGACAGGTTTATATCGCGCTGGGAAATTTCATGACGTCCGCCGCCCTGATCGGCGTGGACACCTGCCCGATGGAGGGCATGGATCCCGCGAAGTATGACGAGATCCTCGGCCTGCCCGCAAAAGGCTTCCAAACCGTGGTCGCGTGCTCGGCCGGATACCGTGCCAAAGACGACAAATACGCGGGCCTCCCGAAAGTCCGCTTCCCGAAAGCCGACCTCGTCCAGACGCTGTAAGGCTCAGTGCCGCCCGGCGTGCAAATCGCCGCGGGGATTTTTCAAACCATTTCGTTGCCCTCGGGGAGGCGCTTCGTTAGTCTGCCCGCCACGATATGCCCAAGGATACATCCATCAAAAAAATCCTGCTCATTGGTTCCGGTCCGATCGTGATCGGGCAGGGTTGCGAATTCGACTACTCCGGGGTCCAGGCCTGCAAGGCGCTGGCCGAGGAGGGATACGAGGTCGTGCTGGTGAACTCGAACCCCGCGACAATCATGACCGACCCGGAGTTCGCGCAGCGGACGTATGTCGAGCCGATCACGCCGGAGGCGATCGAAAAGATTTTGGAGCGGGAGAAGCCGGACGCGGTGCTGCCGACGCTCGGCGGGCAGACCGCGCTGAACGCGGCGATGTCGCTCGTCGAGTCGGGCGCGCTCGAGCGGCACGGGGCGCGGCTGATCGGTGCGAACGCCGAGGCGATCCGACGCGGCGAGGACCGGCTGATTTTCAAGAACATCATGCTCGAGATCGGGCTCGACTGCGCGCGCTCCGGCGTGGCGCACACGCTGGACGAGGCGGCGGCGGTGGCCGCGGAGATCGGCGCGTTCCCGATGATCATCCGCCCCGCATTCACGCTGGGCGGCGCGGGCGGCGGGATCGCCTACAACCGCGGGGAGTTGGAGGAGATCGTGCGGCGCGGGCTGGACATCTCGCCGGTGACCGAGGTGCTCATCGAGGAGTCGCTGCTCGGCTGGAAGGAGTTTGAGATGGAGGTCATGCGCGACCGCGCGGACAACTGCGTGGTCATCTGCTCGATCGAAAACCTCGACCCGATGGGCGTCCATACCGGGGACTCGATCACGGTCGCCCCGATCCAGACGCTCACCGACAAGGAATACCAGGCGATGCGCGACGCGAGCTTCGCGGTCATCCGCGCGATCGGGGTCGAAACCGGCGGCTCAAACATCCAGTTCGCGGTGAGCCCGGAGAACGGGCGCATGATCGTCATCGAGATGAACCCGCGCGTCTCGCGCAGCTCGGCGCTGGCCTCGAAGGCGACCGGATTCCCGATCGCGAAGATCGCCGCGAAGCTCGCGGTCGGCTACACGCTCGACGAGCTCAAAAACGACATCACGCGCGAGACCCCGGCCTGCTTCGAGCCGTCGATCGACTACGTGGTGACGAAGATTCCGCGGTTCACATTTGAAAAATTCCCGCAGGCGGATCCGACGCTGACGACCCAGATGAAGAGCGTGGGCGAGGCGATGGCGATCGGGCGGACGTTCAAGGAATCACTCCAGAAGGCGCTCCGCTCGCTCGAGATCGGAAGGTTCGGGCTCGGGGCGGACGGCAAGGACGCATCCCCCGACCTCGGGACAATCAAACAGAAGCTGCGCATCCCGTGCTGCGACCGGATTTTTTATATCCGCCACGCATTCCAGTCCGGGCTCACGGTCGAGGACATCTTCGACCTCTCGAAAATCGACCGCTGGTTCCTCGAACACATCCGGCTCATCGTCGTGGAGGAAATGCGGATCGCGGAGCGCGGGCTGCGGAGCGCGGAAGATTTCCGGCGCGCGAAAAAATTCGGTTTTTCCGACCGCCAGCTTGCGCACCTGACCGGATCGACCGAGCCGAAGATCCGAGTCGCGAGGAAGTCCGCCGGCGTGGTCCCGACGTACCGGCTGGTGGACACGTGCGCGGCGGAGTTCGAGGCCTACACGCCGTATTATTATTCGACCTACGGGGACGAGGACGAGACGCGGAAGAGCGACAAAAAGAAGGTGCTCATCCTCGGCGGCGGTCCGAACCGGATCGGGCAGGGGATCGAGTTCGACTACTGCTGCGTCCATGCCGCCTTCGCCCTGAAGGAACTCGGATGGGAAACGATCATGGTCAACTCGAACCCGGAGACGGTCTCGACCGACTACGACACGAGCGACAAGCTGTATTTCGAGCCGCTGACGCTCGAGGACGTCCTGAACATTTACGAGCGCGAGCAGGCGGATGCCATCATCGTGCAGTTCGGCGGCCAGACCCCGCTCAACCTCGCGGCGGGCCTCGCCGCGAACGGCTGCACGATCATCGGCACCCAGCCGCACAGCATCGAGATGGCCGAGGATCGTAAACATTTCTCTGCGATGCTCGACAAGCTCGGGCTTCGCCAGACCCAGGGCGGCACGGCCACCAACGAGGAGGAGGCGGTCGCCGTCGCCTTGCGGATCGGCTACCCGGTGCTCGTGCGCCCGTCGTTTGTCCTCGGCGGACGCGCGATGGAAATCGTCCACGACGAGGCCGACCTGCGGCGGTATATCCGGACGGCCGTCGAGGCCAGCCCGGAGCGCCCGGTGCTGGTGGACCGGTTCCTCGAGGACGCGACCGAGGTCGATGTGGACTGCATCGCGGACGGCGAGACGTGCGTCATCGGCGGCATCATGGAGCACATCGAGCAGGCCGGGATCCACTCGGGCGACAGCGCGTGCGTGATCCCCAGCTTTTCCCTCTCGCCAAAAACCCTCGCCACGATCAAGAGCGCGACCAAGGCGATGGCCAAGGAGCTTGAGGTCCGCGGGCTCATGAACGTCCAGTTCGCGATCAAGGACGAGGAGGTTTACATCCTCGAGGTCAACCCGCGCGCCTCGCGCACCGTGCCGTTCGTCAGCAAGGCGATCGGTGTCCCACTCGCCAAGGCAGCCGCGAAAATCATGGCCGGCAAATCCCTTCGCGAACTCGGCATCACCTCAGAAATCATCCCGCCCCACTACTCGGTGAAAGAGGCGGTTTTCCCGTTCATCAAATTCCCCGGCGTGGACATCATCCTCGGCCCGGAGATGCGCTCGACCGGCGAGGTCATGGGGATCGATCCCGACCTCGGCATCGCCTACGCGAAGAGCCAGATGTCCGCCCAGCCGCCGCTGCCGACGAAGGGGAATGTCTTCATCAGCGTGAAGGACTCCGACAAGCCGGCGGCGATCGAGGTCGCCCGTGAGTTTGTTGGCATGGGCTTCACGATCCATGCGACGTCCGGAACAGCCGGGCTGCTCGCCGAGGCCGGCGTGCCGGTCAAGACGCTTCTCAAAATCCAGGAGGGCCGGCCGAACGTCCTCGACCTGATCAAAAACGGCGACATCCATTTCATCCTCAACACGCCGAGCGGCCAGCAGCCTCGCCGCGACGAGGTCGCGATCCGCAGCGCGGCCGTCGCCGCCCGCGTCGCCACGATGACCACCCTCCGCGGCGCCCGCGCCAGCGTCG
>Ga0194063_10000585_pt1 | contig 25815 bp, 17 predicted proteins | sample SepL3720m_MetaG_FD_155459 | JGI IMG/M metagenome (GOLD analysis project Ga0194063, IMG submission 155459) | Anoxic zone freshwater microbial communities from boreal shield lake in IISD Experimental Lakes Area, Ontario, Canada - Sep2016-L373-20m | ecosystem: Environmental > Aquatic > Freshwater...
GCTCGAACAGCAAATGCACATGATCCGGCATCACGCATGCCGCATACAGGAAAAACTTCTTTTGGTTTTCATGGAGGATCGACCGAAAAACAATGTCCCTTGCCTCCGCCGACAGTTCCTGCCTGCCGCATGTCGAGAACGTCACCGCGTACTTCGCCCAAGGCCTCTCAAAGTGAGGGAGATATCGCTTCGAATACCGCGTCTCATCCCCTCCGGGGAGCACGCCCGGCTCGGGTGTGACATCCGGCGTCCCGCCGGATGTATCCTCCTTGCGTGAAGATGTGCGGAGGCTCACAGAGATTCCCAAGGGATCGAGAAGCCGCCGGAAGTTGAGGTAATGTTGTTCGGCAAGGATCTGCGTCGGAGCCATGAGCGCGGCCTGGTATCCGGCCTCGGTGGCTTGAAGCATCGCGCGGAGCGCGACCAGGGTTTTTCCCGAACCGACATCACCCTGCAGGAGCCGGTTCATGCGGCGCGGGGCGGCGATGTCAGCGGAAATTTCCGCCATGACCGTGCGCTGGGATGCGGTGAGTTCGAACGCCAGCGACTTTTCGACCTCGCGCCAGAGCGCGCCGGTTCCCGTGCGGGCGACCCCGCCCGAACCGCAGACCGCCGCATGGCGCGCGCAGACGATGATCTGGATGCCGAAGAACTCCTCGCGAACAAGCCGCGCCCTCGCGGATTCCAGTTCGTCCGCGCTCCCGGGAAAATGGACGGCCCTCCAAACGTCCGCCCCCGCACAGGCGCCCGGCCAGAGGAGCGGCATCGCCGAGAGATCGGTCTCCTGCAGAGCGCGGTGGATGAGCTCCCGCAAGGCCCTGGTGTTGGTGCCATCCCCGGCGGGGTGGACGGGTGTGATCCTGTCAAAATGGAGGGACGGCCCGGCATCGTCCTCGATGATTTCAAATTCCGGATGCTCCATGACGACCTGCCCGCTCCGCAGCCTGGGCTTTCCGTAAAGGACGATCCGCTGGTCGCCCGCGATCATGTTCTGAACCCACGGCATGTTGAACCACCGGCAGAGAAGCGGCGATCCGAGCACTCCGCCATCCTCGACCCTCGCCTCAAAAATCCGTCGCGGCCCAAAGCGCTTGTAGGAGGTCTTGCGGACAATTCCATACAGGCAAAGCGCGCGGTCCGATGCCTGGTCGGGAAAATAATCGAACTTGATCCGGTTTTCGTAGCGTCTCGGAAAATGCCGGATCAGGTCGCCCGGGGTCGTGATCCCGAGGCGCTTCAGCGCCGCGAGCTTCGGACGCGGCATCCAGTCGAGCCCGTCGAGCGGAGCCTCGGGAGCCAGTCCGCTCATGGGCGCAGCTTCAGACCGGATGCGCGGGTTCCAGCCTTGCGCGCATTTCCGAAAGGTGCGAGATCGAAGGCGTCTGCACAGGGGGCATGGGCGTCCCGCCCGTGTGGGCACTGGTTATTGATGCGACGCCCAGTCTCCAAACGGGCGAGACGCCCGTTCCCCCTGTTTTTGCACTTTTCGGAGATGAACCCTCCGGCATTGCGCGCAATGCTGTTCACTTCGCAGGAAAATGTGGCGCGGGCATCCTGCGCGGGTTCTCTGAAAAATCGCAGGGGCAGGATGCCCATGCCACTTACGGGAACAGCTTCTGGCTTACGCGGCTTTCCGGACGGCATGGGCGGGGTGGCCTGCCGAGCGCTCGTAAAACGTCGGCGGATCGGCGCTTTCCGGCGAAGGCATTTTCGCCTCGGCGCAAAGCTTTTTATAGACGATCCGCCCGCCGATGCTCGCGGCGATCTTCGAGGCCGGTCCGAATTCCCTGACCAGATCCTTCAAAATCCCATCCGCCTTCCGGTGCATCGCCGGGTCGTTCCGATACCAGCGCCTGATCGCCCAGAGGACGGCGGGGTATTGGAATCTCAGCGGCGTGCCCTCGCGGCCGAACCGCTTCCGGATCCGCTGGTCGGTGTGCTTGCCGTATTTTTTCCATCCGCGGAGCGTGGCGCGCGCCATGCGCATGATGCTCGGCCCGTTGGCTTCGAAATCCCGTGTGAACGCGCTCCGCAGCATCTCCGTCTCCATGCCGGCGGGAATGTGCGGGTGCTTGTGCGCAAACCGGAGCTGACCGTGGATGTCCGCCGTATCCTTGCATTCCGGATCCACGAGGGTTCCGTTCGCGCGGTGCTCCTCGAAGAGCGGTGTGCCGGGGACCGGAGTGTAAAGCATGAACTGGTGAAACTCCGTATCGTGCGCGACCGCATGCTCGATCGCCTCCGCCATGTTCTCCGGCGTGTGCTCCTCGAGCCCGATGATCGTCGAGCCCAGGATGCTGATCCCGTGCGACTGGAGCTCGCGCACGAGATCGTGCGTGTCCGCGCCGGCGAGCTTCTGATACCGGCTCTGCTTCCCCTCGAGTCCCATCCACACCCAGGAGATTCCGAGGCGCACCAGCTGGTCGATCGTATAGGATCGCAGCACGTTTGCGGAGCTGAAAACATAAAGCGACCAGCTCTTGTTGTTCGCCTCCATCAGCTCGAGCAGCCGCAGTGCCCGCTTCTTGTGCAAAAGAAAATTCTCGTCCATCGCAAAAAATGAGGCGACGCTCAGGTCGCGCTCGAGCCCGCACATCACGTCGAATAGCTCGTCCCCGGTCTCGTAGAAGTTGATGAACTTCCCCTTCCCCCCGAACATCGCGGAGGTCGAGCAGAAGTTGCAACCCATCGGACATCCGACCGAGGGGATCAGCGTGGCCGCGACATCGCCCGGCTTGTCGCGCATCCGCAGCCCCATCGTGCGGGTTCCGATGCCGGAGAGGATCCGCGGATGGCGGATCGGAGTGTTCACATCCTCACCGAGAAACGTGCGCATCCAATGCACCCCCTCCCCGCGCGCCACATGATCCACACCCAGGCGCTCCTGGATGTCCGGCAGCCCGGAAATATGACCGCCGATAATGATCTTCGCGCGCGGCTGGATCTCGCGGATCAGGCGGCACATTTCTTTCGCCTTGAGATAATTCGGCGGGATCGCGCTGATCGCCACGATGTCGTACGACTCGGATTTCAGCTCCTCGATAAACCGGTCGAGAGTCGGAAAATCCAGCATCGAACTCGGCGCGGAGATGTTGTCGCGGATCAGCATCAGCCCCCACGAACGGTGGAACATCCTCAAGGAAAACGGCCCCTGCTCGCGCGTCACCTGGTTGTGGTAAAGCTCCATCGGGTTGATCGCCCGGCTCCCGAATTCGTCGTCCCTCGAATAGGGACCGAACACGCTGGTGAAAAGAATCCGCGGCTTTCCGGTCGCCACACCGACCGCTCCGCACTCGCATTGGGGCATCAAAGACATAAGAGGTTAAACCTATACGCAGACTGGCGCATCACCAAACGATTCCGCCGAAAATCCCACAAATGCAAGAAATTCTTGCTCCAGGTCAAGAAATCAGCCCGGTCAGCCTCCGAGGGACAGCGAAGCCGGAAACCCCGATGGCAGCCGCATCGCGCGGCCTTCGGGCATCTGCACCAGTGCCAGCGACTGGCGGCACTTGACCAGAAGCGCGCCGTCGGATGGTCGCACGATCTCGAAATCCACCCAGAACCGGATCCCGCTCCACTCGGAGATCCGTCCGTCCACCCGGATCTCGTCGCCCAGCCGGGCGGGCCGTTTGTAGTCGATCTCCGTGCGCGTGACGACCGGATGGATGTTCGTGCGGGAGATCTCCTGGAAACTCATCCCCATCTGGATCGCCAGCAGCGTGCGCGCGATCTCGATGAATCGCAGGTAGACGATATTATGCACCACGCCGCCCGCGTCGGTATCAAAATACATCACGCGCACATCGGTCGAAATCCGGCACTGGTCTGGCAGATCCATGCCAAAGATTGTGCCGCGCCCCCCCCGCGCTCACAAGCGAAAAGCCGCGCTTGCCATGTGGCAGGCGTGCGGCAGAATGATGGGATGACACGAGACAATGCGACACCCGTTTATTCCAGCCAGCCCCTGCGCCATCACTGGAGCGGGAGTCTGACCGGGCGCGAGCGTTTCCGGCGGCAGATGCACCATGAGGGCGTGGATCGTTGCTTCAACATGGAGTTCGGCTACTGGGACGACAACTTCACGGTGTGGCCGATGTTCCGCGACCACGGGATCACCAACAATGCGGAGGCGGACATTTTTCTCGGCTTCGACCGCACCGCCTGCATTGGCACGCCGTGGATGCTTCCGGTGTTTCCGGAGACCGAGATCTCCCGGAACTCCTCCACGCGGATCCTTCGCAACGGCGACGGGCTGATCGCCGAGGTGCCGCTCGACGGGCACGACACGATCCCCCACTTCATCGAGTCCACCATCAAGACGCCCGAGGACTGGGCGCGGGCAAAGGCCGAGCGGTTCGACCGCGGACATCCCGGCCGCAAGCACGACATCGCGGCGATCCTTCGCGAGCACCCGGCGGAGCGCGATTACCCGCTCGGGATTTCATCCGGCTCAATGATCGGCAAGGTGCGCGACATGCTCACCGTCGAGGGCCTGGCCTACGCGGTTTACGATTACCCGGAAATGGTCGAGGACATCGTCGAGACCTCCTGCCTCCTCGTGGAGGATTTTCTTGATGCCGTCCTGCCTCATGTGCGGTTCGATTTTGCGGCGGGCTGGGAGGATATCTGCTACAAGAACGGCCCGCTCGTCTCGATCGATTTTTTCCGGGACGTGGTCGTGCCCCGCTACAAGCGCATCAGCGCAAAGCTCCGCGCCCATGGGGTGGACATCTGGTGGATCGATTGCGACGGCGACGTGCGTCCGCTTATCCCCCACTTTCTCGAGGGCGGGGTGAACACCATGTTTCCCTGGGAGGTCAACGGCTCCGGGCATCCCGGCGAATCCCTTGAACGCTGGGGCCCCGAGCTGCGGATCATGGGCGGCGTGGACAAAATGGTTCTCGGGCGCGGGCGGGAGGGGATCCGTGGCTGGCTCGAGTCCCTTGCCCCCTTCGTGGCGCGCGGCGGGTTCATCCCCTTCTGCGACCACCGCTGCCCGCCCAACGTCGCCCCCGACGATTACCTCTACTACCTCGACCTCAAGGAACAACTCTTCTCCCAAACCGCCATTGGCCAGCCCGTCCTAACCCATCTTCCAGAATCAGGTCACCGGCCTGAATAGTTAGCATGCTGATCGGCAAAACGGCAAGCAAGGCGCCGGACATTGTCGAAGGGCAGCGCGGAGAATCTTGAACGCATCGAATGCCCCCTCCAACGATTTGAGAAACACCTCCCCGATCGTTGTCATCCCGGCTGGACATCGCGGTAGGAGGCGAGCACATCGGAGCGTGTCCAGCGGCGGAAAAGCCCCTGGCTGTCGGCGGGATGAAAGGGGAGGACGTCCGAGTAGCCGGGGATGATGACCTGGGCGACCGGGAAACCGATGGCTGGATCGGTGAGATCCACGGCGATGAAGTCTTTTCCGAGGGTTTCGCAGATGGCGCGGGCGTGCGCGATATCGTCGAGGCAGTCGGCGTATTGCGGGCCGCGTTCGAATGGCACGAGGTCGCCCGCGCGGAGGAAGCTGGCGTTCCGATACGGGACAAATCCGAACATGAAGGCCGAGAGAAAATTGTCGCAGTCATCCGGCTGGGTGGGGAGGCTGCGGAAGTCGTGAGCGAGGATGTTCGCTAGAAGTTCCTCTCGGTTTTCGGCATCTGGGGCAAAGAACTCCTGGCGGCGGCGGCCCTGGGCATATTCGGTGAACGTCCGCAGCAGCGCCTCCTCGCGGTCGAAGGACGCGCCGACTTTGAAGAAGTGCCGGAACTGGTAATCCTCGGGAATATTGTGATCGACGAAGTAGGCCGCAAGGCAGGGGAGGACGCCGCCGAAGGAAAGATCCTTGAGGATGATCTCGATCCCGCAGCTTTGGAAAAACGCCATTTGCTTGCGGGCGACCGGATGCGTGACGGTGGCGGGATCAATCGTCGGGACGACCATCCGGTTGCGGAGCACGGTGATGTGCGCGCGCCTTTCGAAGATTTCGTGGGTCGCGTGGACGACGGCCTCCTCGAGGTTGTTGCCGGTGGCTTTGCCGTTCGGGCCACTGATCACCTGCGTGTATTCGAGCGGCACTTTCAGCGTCCGCTCTTGGATCAGCGAGTAGCCGTCCACCCAATGAAACGCCTCGTCGAGCGCGCGGATGCGATCGAGGATCGGCGGGGTGGCGGTGGCGACATGGGCGAGGAGGGACGCGATAGGCAAGGCATCCGGCACCTCGTGTTCGCGCGCGCCGAGATAGCCCGGGAGCTTCCCCGTCTCCCGCGAGGCGAGCCACTCGGCCCCCTCGGCCAGCGCGCCCGCCGTGCTGCATGCGGGGTTCACTCCTTTTCCCATCGAGCGGAATTCGAGGCCGTCAATATACATCGCCGTCCAGTGGAGATGCTCCGCGACCGTCTCCTCGTGCAGCCAGTAATCGTGGAGCGGGCGGATCAGCGCATCGAGCCGCGCGATCGTTTCGGCGGGATCCACGCAGCGCTCGTGCGAGATCTTGGTCCGGGACTGGAGCTTCATGAAAAAATATCCCGGTGGATGGCGGCGGCGGCGGCGAGGCCTTCGGCCACGCAACGGGCGATCGAGGCGCCGCCATTGACGAGAGCGCCGGCGGTATAGACGCGTCCCGGATCGGCTGCCAGAGCCGCTTGGACGCCATCCGCGACCTGCAGATCGAAGGCCTCGATGACAAGGCCCACGGGCAGCACGGTTTCCAGTTCCGCATGGCGCAGCCGCACGCCGCACACGCGTCCGTCCCGCCCGACATCATATCCGAGCGGCTGCCAGTTCATCATCGCATGGACGCCGGGAGTCGCGAACCAGCTTTCCGGCATGTGCCAGTGCATGGCCGAGCGCGGGCCGCCGAAGATGACAAAGATTTCCTTAGCGCCGCGGTTCTGGGCCACGCGGGCGGCATCCATCGCGCAGTCCCCCCCCGCGAGCACAGCCACGCGATCCGGCACCGAGTGGCGGGAGGATTCGAGAAATGCGAGCGCGGCGGTGACGCCCGGTGCGCTGCCCAGGGATGATTCCTGCCAGAGGCCGGTGGTGACGAGCACGGCGGCGTGATGCAGATCGTCGAGCCGGAGGTCGGCTCCCAGCGTGCGATCGAAGTGGATCGTGAGGCGTGCGGCCGCGAGCGCCGGCGCGAGGATCGCCTCGATCTCCGGTTGCGGATCCGGCGTCCGGTGGGGAAAAATCACACGCGCCGGAACGCCGCCCAGGCGATCCGTCTGCTCGTAGATATCGACCGTGTGTCCGAGTTCCAGGAGACGGATCGCCGCGGCAAGGCCGGTCGGTCCGGCGCCGACGATGGCGACGCATTTTCTCGGCGGCTCCCGTGGAAGACGCACGCCGGTTTTCCCGCAGTCGCGCGCCCGCCAACTGATCGCATATTGAAGGTCGAGGATCGGCACGGGCGATCCCGTGAGCGTGGTTTCGATGCAGGCGCCCTCCCGCTCGATCCACGCCGGAGAAAGCCGGGCGGTTAGCTCGGGAAGCGGATCGCTTGCGCGGATGATTTCGTAAGCCCGGCTCTCGTCACCGTCTCGAAATGCCTTGATGAAAGCCGGGGTATCCGTCCGCGTCGCCGATGCCGCCACGCAGGGAGCGGCTTCGCAGAGGTGGCAGCGGGCGGCGCCGACCAGAAGGCAATCGGCATCGAAGCGGCGCATCTGTCGGTAGATCGGTCCGTAGACACCGGGATCGCGGAGCACGCAGCCGACCGGCTCGCCCTCCGCGCACAGCCGGGAGCAGGCAAAGCAAACCATGCAGGCCGCGCCCGCCTCCATCCGGCCGGTCGCAAAAATTTCCGATGGGGCGGACGGATACGCGAGCGCGGCGCGGCCGAGTCCGGCGATGTCGATCATTCCGTCGCGGAGCGCGCCCGCCGCGACGTCCGGAACGAATGCACGCAGCCAACTGAACCCGCTTCCCACGACCGGCAAATCCGGAACGGCATCGCGGAGCGCGCGGGCGAGGTGGAGTTGGCGGTCGAGGGTCATCAGCGGATGCTCGTCCGGATTTTCCGAATCGCGCAGTGCCTGCGCTCCCCGCTCCGGTCCGCGCAGACGGGGGCTCGCCGCGGTGACGTTGAGCAGCTCGAGTCCGTTCTCGCGCAGGTTCTGCACGAAGCGGACAGGACCGGATGGATCCGGCTTGCGATAGTCGCCAGGCGAAACTCCGAACCCCTCCCGCACGGCCTCGTAGGCGCAAAGGCGGGTCGCGAGCAGAAGATCGGGCGCGCGATCCCTCACGCCCGCCATCGCCTCCGGAAGCACATCGCGGGCGCCCTGGAGATCGACGCCATCGAATCCGGCCTCCGCCGCGAGTGTCGCGGCGCGGACGAGCACTTCCGTGTGAGCGGGCGCGAGCTGGAGGATGATGGTTGGGTTGTCCGCTGCGGACGACCGCATCTCCCCGACCATGCTGCGGAAAGCGGCGAGGGTGGATTCATTCAAACAGAGTTGACCGGGTTTTTCCGGCAGGGCAACGGCGGTCAGCTCGACCCAGATCAGCCCGAACCGGCCTTCCGCATAACGGCGATAGCGACGCCGCGTCAGCTCACCCGGCGCACCGCCGGGGGTCGCGTCGCAGCCGGAAATCGGCTGGGCGCAAAACCGGTTCGAAATTTTTTTATGTCCGATGACGAGCGGCTGCGCCAGCCGGGCGAGATCGTCGTCCAGGGGAATTCCCAGACCGAGTCGCGCGATCTCTGCGCGCAGGCCCTCGGCCGAAGCGAGGTAGAACGGCTGGTAGGCGGGGATCTCCATGCTAAACACCCTGCTCTCGCCCGAAGAAAATAAAAGGGCGGAAAAAACGGACGGCCCCATTCGAGACGAAAATCTGCCTCCACACGGGCGGGACGCCCGTGCCCCCTGTCCCTGCTCGGCTCACTTCATTTCCTTCCACGTCCGGGGATCTCCATGCTACTGAGGTTTTCCAATGCAGGCGATGTAGAGGGCAAACTCCTCGCGTCCGTCCACGCCGAGCAATTCGTCCACATGCGGTTGGTCGTAGGAAAGCAACGCGCAACAGCCCGTGCCGCAGGCCTGCGCGGCGAGGTAGAGATTTTCGCAAACATGCCCCGCCTCCATGGCGATCATGCGGTGCGCGAGGTAGGTATATTTCCATTCCGTCCGGGCTGGCACCGCCGACCAGATGAAGACGACAGCGGCGGTGCCGGCTGCGGGCGTGCCGTAGCAGGCGGCCTGGAGGCTTTGAGAAATCCGCGCGTCCTCGCGGACGAGCACGAGCTGATGATCGCCCGGGAGGTAGCGGTAGAGGCCCGGCGCCAATCCCTCCACGCGATGGATCGCGAGATAGGTCTCCAGCGGGTAGCGCGCGCCGGCCGAGGGTGCGGCGCGGAACCGCTGCACGACCGCGCCCGCCTCATCCCGCTGCTCGCCGGTGACCCCCTGGGTCGCCCAAAGCAAAAAACTCAGCTCCTCGAGCGACAGTGCGGCCGCGCTGAAATCGCGCGTGCTCCGGCGCGCCGCGATGGCCGCCCGCACCGGCATGTCGCCGAGACGAATGCCCGCCGGCGGGACGAGCGCGATCCGTTTTGCATCCGGCGGGACGGCCTTTCCCGCGGGCGGCTCGGGCTGCGTGCGGCTGCGGTCGCTGTCCGGCTGCCATTCGCCCGGGAACCCTTTGAGAAGGACGCGGAGCTGCGCGATCGGGATCTCGTTCAGCTCGCGGATTTTTTCGGGTTCCTGCCGGGGCTGCGGGTTGCAGCCGGAGAGGACGGCCGCCAGCGAGACGGCCAGCAGGGCCGCGAAATCTCTAATACGCGCCATTGAGTTCTTTGTAATACTCCGCGACTTTGCCCCGGTATTTTTGCGGCGCCTGATCCGGGCCGCTTTGAATCACGTTGTTGAGCGCGCCCGTGGAACCCTTTGTTTCCATGGCGCGGGTGGGGCCCGCGGAGAGTTCCGCCTGGGCGCGGGTCAGCGACGTGACGGCCAGCTTCCGGAACTCCCGCATCTGCCCGATGTCGCCATTCGCGATGGCCTCCGCCGACTGCCGCAACTGATGCGCGGCGTCCTTGAACGAATCGACGCGCACATTTTTTGTCGAGGCCTTCGCGAAGAGGGCGTCGGCCTTCCTGGCCATGAGAGCGGCCATGCCGTCCGACGAGCCGGCCTCCGTGGAATCCACGCGCTTCGAGCCGCCGCTCATGCCAGCGCCATCGGCCTTGCCCGAGCCGAGCTTGCCGCCGCCGGTAGCCTTTGTGTCGGCCTCGCCCGCGAGATCGATCTTGCCGCTTTGGACGGGATCCTCAGTCCGGCGCGCTTCGATTTTGTCGTCACCTTTTCCGATCGTGCCCGAGCCGGAGGCGGTCTCGCCGGTGGACATCCCCTGTCGGCCGACATTCGAGCGTCCATCCTGTTCCTTGTGATCGGGCCGCTGGTTGCCGGATTTTCCCTGTGCGCCAAACGAGGAGATATCGCCCTCCATCACGTCCCAGCCGGATTCGAAATCGGGTGCCGCGTGGTTCGTCGCGCCGTCGTCCGCTTTGTCGGCCGTCTCCTTGGCCTCCTTCAGCAGGTCGCCCACGAGATCCTGCGCCGCCGCGGCCAGCTCGGCCAATGCGACCCCGGACTTCGGCATTTCGGCTTTGTCGAAAGACTCGGTGGTGACCTTCACATCGTCCGCTTTATCCCTGAGCCACATTTCCATGGCATCGATCCGCTTCTGGGCCTCGCCCATCTTTGCGAGCATGACATCATCCTTCGCGATGGCGACTTCGCCCACTTTGACCTCTTTGTCCGGTGTTTTCTTTTCCGTGTCGGCCACCTGCTCGATCTCCTGGAAGACCGCGAAGACATCCTCCACGAGGTCGTTGGCGACATTCAGGTCGGTAAAAATGTGGAGGTCGGTCGGGACTTGGAGCATCGCCTCCACGAGGTTTTTTTTGATCTCCGCGAATTCCTCGGTCATCTCGTCCAGCGCTTTGTTGTCCTTGTCCTTCTGTCCCCTCACCTGCTCCATGGCGTCCTGCATTTTCTGGTTGAGGACTTCGATTTTATGGAGCTTTTCCTTCGCCTGTTTCACGGCATCCACCATGACGTCGTGCCTTCCGGCCTCCTCCTGGAGTTTGACCTGATCCAGCATCGCCTGGAGCGATTTCAAGCCGGCCCAAGCGCGTTCCTCGAGCGGCACCGCCTCCGGTGCCTGGTTCTGGTCGAGCCGCTCGGCCGCGATGACCATGTCCGCGCGGATTTTCAATTCGTCCGCGCGCTCGACCATTTTCGTGAGCGACCCGGCGAGCGCCTTGTCGTTCTGCGCGGCCTGCACGGCTTCAGATTTGCACGAGGCGAGGAAGGCGGCCATATCGCCGCCGAGTCGGTCCTGCGCATCCACGAGCGTGCGTCCGACCTTGGCCTTGCTGTCGGCAAACGCGCGCGTCTGCTTGAGCGCGTCCGCCTGGTCGCGCAGCAGCGCTTCGAGCAGGGCGCCGAGACCGGACACGCTCCGGTCGATTTTCGACTCGCCCATGGCCGACATGGCAAAGCTGAGCAGTTTGAGAATTTTGCTTTCGAGATCCACCGCCTCGGCTGCCAGAGTGCCTTTGCGGGCGGCATCGGCATCGGGGAGCGACTGGAGCGCATCGATCGCGAGCACCATCTCGCCGGCGTAGAGTTTCTGAGCCGCCGCAGTGAGGCCGCCGAGCGGCTTCAGCGGATTTGCCAGGAGATCGCGCATGTAGGCGCGGATTTGTTTTTGCCGTTCCGTCGCTTCCGTCCACTGGGCCGCGGTCGAGTCCTTCAGGGAATCCCGGAGGGATCCGGTGTCGGACAAGTTGCGTTTTTGCAGCTCGATCATTTTCTGCAAGCCCCCCAGCGCCGCCTTTTCCAGCTCGTTCTGGAGCTTTTCAAATTCCGCCTGCGTGGGGATGCGGAAGATGACATGGGCGGAGACCGATTCATTCGGCTGGTCCGGGCGGTTGTCGCGCGCCACGATCCTGTAGGCGATATCTCCGCTGCGGCGAGCCGGCGAAGTCGCGCTGGCCCAGACCCGGCGGAACTCCTTGGCGCCGTCCGCCGGGAATCGCTCGAGCCCGGTGCCCTTGTCCTCGCGGGTGGCCTCGGGCGTCACTTCCTCGACCGCGACCTCGGAGACGCCGAAGTCATCGGACACACGGAATTCGATCTGCGGGCGCTCGCCCGGAGGCAGCATGGCGATGCCGTTCGGCGAGAGGATTTCGATGCCCGGCGGCTTGTCGGGCTCGATCTGGAAGGGGACCTCTTCTTCGACCGTGCTGCCGAAGGTGTCTTCCCCTTTGAAAATGAGCGGCGTGCCGGAAGTGATCTTCACCCTGCCCTGCCAGACGGCCGGATTATTTTCCGCCTGGGCAAGCCCGGACGCTTCGCTGCCCGCGCCGCGCAGCAGCAATTTTGTGAGCGGCGTGTTGGCCGTCACGCGAACCCGCAGTTCCGACCCCGCGGGGACGGACAGACGGCCGTCGCGGGGGTTCACCATGCGCGGGGGGAGTTTTGTGTAGGCCGGCGGAGCGACGGCCATCGCGAGCGAAGTGAAGGCCGGCGGCGGACGCGTGGCGATCGTGAACCACGCCGAGTTCGGCGCATCGCCCGCAAGGAAGCGGTAGCGCAGCCCGGCAGTGATTTTCTCGATCGGGTAGCTGAACTCCTGCCGGTCGGTCCCCTTGATACGGCCGAGCGAGTAGAGGCTCTTCTTTGCGCCGGCCGGCTCGATTTCCACCTTCACCTCATGCCCATCAAAGCCCTTCACCGTGCAGCCGAGCGCCAGCGGTTTGCCCTGGAGCGCCGTGGAATTTCCCGGCTGCACCTCGAGGATTTTCGTGAGGCTTGGGGAATCGAGGTTGGAAAACGGATTGACCGTCCGCCAAACCGCCACCGTCCAGGCCCGGCCGAAAAACAGGGCCGGCAGCACGAGCAACACCGCCGCCACAGCGAGCAGGATCCGGCTGCGGCGGTGGGCCTTTTCATCGCGCATCTTTCGGAAATCGAGGCCCTGCCACTTCGGCGCTCCGGCCCGCACGTAGGCAGCCTTGAAGGGATCGCCATCGGAGCTCCGCGCAAACTGGAGGATGTTGATCAGGTGGTTGTCGAGCTGCGGAAAGGCCTTCTCCACCGTGGCCGCGACAGCCTCCGGGGTGAGCCGCAGACGCAGCGCCCCGCGCACCAGCCAGAGCGTCGCGACGACCAGCGCCAGAAGGATGCTCCACGTCACCATGCGGTCGTTGCGGCCGAGCCTCAACCAAAGATCGACAAGACCCAGCACCCAAATCCAACCGGCAATGACCGAGAGCCCGAACGTGAGCTTCACCTCCGCTTTCCAACGATTCAATCTCCTGCCGATCTGATCGAGTTGGGCCAAGTAGGAAGGAGGCATGGCGGGCGACGGCGCGTTAGAAATTCATCGCGGGATCGGGGACTTTTGTGAGCCTGACATTGGCGACCGAGCCGGGCTTGATCATCCAGATGTAGATCGTCAGGTAGCGGACTTTTTTCAGGTAGGTCTTCGCATCGTCCGAAAGGACAACGCCCGGCAGCTCGAACTTTTGTTCCGTCCACTCCTCGTTCTCTCCCTTGAGCGGCTTGCTTTGGTAAATCATCCGCAACTCTGACAGCTCGGGATTGTCGTGCGGGCGGATGCCGGGCACCCACTGGTAGCCGGCGAAGTAAGCCCGATAAGCCTCTCCCTTGATGGCGAGAGTGCAGATGTATTTGAAGCCCGGCTCGAGGGGAAACGCGCGGGACTCCATCTTCACACCGGACGGGTAGGCGTCGCCGAAGTTGACGCACTTCCGCGCGCCATCGGTCGCGACCGTAAGCCTGTCCTTGTTCTCGACATAAAAATGGTTCTTCGTCCACGCGTAATCGGTCACCCAGCCTTTGAACGGGTCCGTGGAATTTTTGAAGTCGCCATTTTCGAGGAGCGACTGGGCTTGCGCCGCAAGTGTGAAAATAAGCGCGGCGGCAACGACGGGGAGGAAGGAAAAAAGGAATCGCATAACGCGGGAATAATTTATCTCAGGAGCCGGAAAAATCACGGCATATTTTGGGATTTCCGGATCATCCAGGAAGCCGCAAGCAGGGTCATCAGGAGCGTGACGGCCGGCCATTCCTGCCAGAGGGTGCGGTAGTTCGCGCTCTTTTCCTCGGTGGCGCGGAGCTGGATCGCCAACAGGCCCTGGTTCAAGGCGTCGAGGTTTTCATAAAACGCGCCGCCGCTCACTTTCGAGAGGGTCTGGAGGACATCGGCACGCGCCGGACGCGGCACGGTCTCGGGCGAGTATGGAACCACGAAAAAGCTGAACGGTTCGCTGGTCACAGGCGACGCATTTCCCTTCGTTGCCGCGATGACCGTGTAGAGCCCGGGCACCTCGGCCGGGAAGGGAAGCGAAAATCCCGGGAAAGATTTCCCAGACGGGAGGGTGATGAGTTGCGGGGCCATGCGGTAGGGGATCTCGCGCTTGTCGGGCAGCGTGACGCGGGCTTCCATGTCATCCACTTTCGGGGGGGGCTCGCCGGCCATCCGGGCGTGGAGTTCCACGGTTTCGCCGAGGAAGAGGCGGTCGCGGTCGGCGAAGACCTCGAGGCCCTCCCCTTTCAGCGATTCCTCGCGCGGGAGGAGCCAGGAGATGAGCTGTTTCCAAAAGCGGTCGTAGGGTTTCGCATTGCCGGACTCCGGCCCGAGCTGCCAGCGCCAGAGCGAATCGGTGAGGATCGCCGTCACTTTTCCCTGGCCGAAGCGCTGTGTGACCACAACCGGCTGCGGGCCGTCCGGGGTTGCTGCGGTGACCAGCGCCTCCGCGCCCGTCGAGAGCGTGACGCCGGTGAAGAGCGAGAGCACCGGCGGGATGCTCTTCCACAGAGCCGCGTCGCCCGCAAAGGCGGGGTGACCGGCCGCCGCCTCGCTGAGCCGCACCGGAAATGGCTTTGCGCCTTCGAGGACTTTCACGTCGTTGCCGCGCACGGGCAGGATCCTGCCGAGATCGGTTTGCACGAGGCCGCCGGCCGTCCAGGCTTTGGTGCCGCCGAGCAGGATGAGGCTGCCGCCGTCCTCCACAAACTTCACCAGGTTTTTCGCCCGTTCCCCGCCGAGTTCCTTGGCGTCGATGTTCCCGAGCAGGACGATCTTGAAAAACGCGAGCTGCTGGGGCGACATGTCGGCGGAAAAATTGCCGGCCGGCGTGCCGGCCTGGGGCGCGCCATCGGCACCGGTGAAAAAAATCACCGGGGAGATCTGGGTTTCGGCGAGCAGCGTACGGCGCAGGAACTTGTATTCCCAGCGCGGGATCCCCTCGACGTAGAGCAGCCGGCTGCGGGCGTCCACCACGTCCACGTTGACCTCGTAGGCGTTGTCATCCTTGCTTTTCTCGCCTGGCAGCGGCGGCACCAGCACGCGGTAGGAGGCGACGCCGACCTTGGGATGCTCGAATTCAAAAACGAGTTCCCGCTCGCCGCCTTCGTCCGGGATCTGCGTCGGCTTCTCGGCGCGCAGTTCGCCATTTTCAAAGACCTGCACCGTGACGGGGACGCCGCGGGTGCCCTGCCCGGAGATCTTCACCTTGAACTCCGATTTCCACCCGACCGTGACGCGCCGGGAAGTCGTCACGGCATCGATGCGCAGATCCGGCTCCTTCTGCCAGGCGCCCGGCGGCTCGAGGCGCAGCGTGTAAACGGGAAACGGCCGCTCGGCGGCCGCCCAATCGTCCAGCGTCTCGCGCGTATCCACCCCGTCGCTGAGCAGGAGCAGCCCCGCCACATTCATACCCGCCGAACGATCGGCGATTTTTTTCAGGGCATCGCGCAGGCGGGTGGAGGTCTCCTCGGGCTCGAGCTCCGTCACTTTTTCCAGCGGGAGGTTTTCCCCCACTTCGGAGGAGAAGGGGAAAATCTCGACGGCGCACTCGACGGCCACCGCCGCCAGCCAGGGCTGTTTGAGCGCTTCCCGCGCGGTGTCCCAGCGGCGGGGCACATCCTGGGAAGGGGTCAGCGCCATGCTTTGCGAAACATCCAGCGCGATGAAGAACCGCGGCTTCCTCAGCTGCGTGACCTCGCTTTTTTTTCCGGGCAGAAGGAGGCACCACGCGATGCCGAGCACGGCCGCCGCATAGAGGGCAAAGAGGCCGGCCATGGCCCGTCGCCGCGGCAGAAAATTCCACGCAGAAAACGCGCCGGAGGCCAGCGCCACGGCCAGCGCCGTGGCGATCAGCCAGGCGGGAAATGTGTGCTCGTAAACTGTCATGCGGCGGAGGTTGGGCGGGCGCGCGTCGCCACATGGCCGGCGGCATCAACGCTCACCTTGACGGAGCCGGATCTGCTGCCGCGCATCAGCGCGTTGGCGTAGGTGAATTCGATCGCCGTGAGCAGGAAGGCCAGCCACAGGAGGTGCTCGCCGTAGGTGCGCCCGATCCGGTGTTCCTCGATTTGCTTGTGCAGCATGGGCAGATCCAGCGCCACGTTCGCGCGATCCACACCGAGCCGTTGCGGGATTTCCTTGTCGTCAATGGGAGCAAGATCCGACTCCTCGCGCGGCAGATTCACCGCGAGGGCTGGAGCCGACTGCGGCTGCTCCGGGGTGGTCAGCGTGTAGATCCCGGGCGATGTCAGATTTTCGGCGTTGAGCACCGTCCGGCCCTCCACCGCGGCGCTGCGGATCGGCACCGGCATTCCATCCGGCCCGGTCAGAGTCGGCGAGCCCTTGATTTCGGGAAAGCGGTCGCTGATCGAAAGCGAATCGGTGGCCCACACGAACGGCGATTTCGCTCCCGCTCCAGCGCCATATTCCGCGCACTGGAGAACCAGCGGAAGGAAAAACGGCGAAAGGGGGAAGTCGCTCCAGGCGCGGTCGCAGGAGACGGCGAACATGAGCACGCGTCCCTCGCCAAACGGACGTTCGAGCAGGAAGGGCTGGTTGGCACCCATGGAGATGATCCGCTGAGCGGACTCGTGAAGGTTCGTCCAGTCCATTCGCCGCCGGACAGACAGCGCCGGCACGGCAACGCCTTCGCGCAGCGGACGCACGAGGAGATGCTGCGGGAGATCCCATGTGAGGGTGCAAGCGCGCTGCGAGAGCGGCAGCTCGTTGATCCCGGTCGGAATGCCCGGCAGGCAGTTCCAGGTCTTGTAAGAATCAGGCTGCGCGGCCATTCCCGGAAAAATCACCAGCTCGCCGCCGGTCTTCACATAATCCTCGAGCGCAGCGATCGTCTGCCCGGGGAGCGGCAGCGCATTGCAAAGGAAGATGCACGCATACGGGGAGAGCGGCTTTTCGGTGATCTGCCCGGGCTTGATCGCCACTACCGCCGAAGCCCGTCCGAAGCCCGCCCGAAGGGCTGTCCTCAAAAACAGCGTCTCGCTTTCGCTCCCGACGACAAGCGAGGGCATCTCGTCATGAACCCGGATCAGAAAGTAAAACGCATTGTCGATCGGCAGGTTGTCGTCCGGCGTCTGGATGCGTCCGGTGTGCATGCCGACCGGCAGCGGCGGAAGGGAAAAACTTTGCGATGAGGCATCGGGATCGGCGGCCTTGACCGGGCGGCGTCCGGCCTCGTTTCCGTCGATGAAGAGCGTCGCGACGGTATCCGCGTCCGAGCCGGCGCGCAGCATCTTCGCGGTCACCTTCACGTCCGCGCCCTTGCGTGCGACCGGCGGATCGAGTTCCACCGTGGCCACGCCGGCGTTCTCCGGCGCAGGCACGCCGAGCAGCGAGACGAAGACCGCCGTCTTCTTGTCGATCTCCACCTTCTCCGTGCCGAGGCTTTTCCAGGGGAGCGCCTGATTGTCGGTGATGATGTGGATCTCGCGCTCGCGGTTGGCGTCCGCCTTGAGCAGCGCGCGCATGGCGGCCGCGATCGCCGGTCCCAACTGCGAACTGCTCTGCCCCGGCTGCAAGGCGCGAAGGCGGCCGAGACCCTCCGGCTTGTTCGCGATCGGTTCGGCCACGAGGGTTTCCGGCTGGTCGCGGGCGATAAAGATGCAGAACCGATCCCTGTCGCTGAGCCCGCCGATGATCGCGGCCGCCGCCTCGACGCCCTTGTCCCACACGGTGCCGCGCTCCGAACGGTATCCCATGCTGTAGGAGGCATCGAGGACGATGGCCACATCGCGAGGCGCATCGCCGAGCCACGCAAGCCCGCTCTTGCGGATCATCGGCATCGCAAAGGCCATTCCCAGGCACGCCATGATGAGCGTGCGCAGCAGCCAGAGCAGGAAATTTTCCATCCGGATTTTCCGCGAGGACGATTTCTCGGCCATTTTGAGAAAGCGGATCGTGGGAAATGGGAGCGTCTCCTTCCGCTTGTTCTGCATGAGGTGCAGGATCAGGGGCACCGACGCGCCGAGTCCCGCGGCGATGAGAAAAAACGGGTAAAGAAACATGGCCGGTCTTTACTTGGAGCAGCGGCGGCGCTCTTCGAGATAAGCCCGCACAAACGATTCGACCGGCTGATCGGTGCGCGCCAGCCGGTAGTCGATGTTCATCCCGGCGCAGGTTTTTTTATACTGCTCCAAAAACGCGCCGAAAACCTTCCGGTATTCTGCGGCGATCCCGCGCGGGTTCACGAGGAGGCGCTCGCCGGTTTCGAGATCGCGGAGCTCGCAGGCCTTTTTGAACGTCAGGTCGATCTCGGCCGGGTCGAGCGTCTGAAAAACGAGCACGTCATGCCGCTGCTTGCGGAGATGGGCGAGCGCCTTGGTCACTGCGGCCTCCTCGACCAGGAGGTCGGAGATCACGACGACGAGAGCGCGCTGGCGCACGGCGGCCGCGATTTCATGCAGCGTCTGCGCGAGGCCCGAGCCGCAGCGGGTGCCCGGCGGCGCCGCCTGCACATGCTTGAGCATGTTGTTGAGATGCTGAAAGGAATTCGCCGCCTCCAGCCGCAGATCCACTTTGTCGGCGTAGAGATAGAGGCCCACGGAATCGCGCGCCCTCACGATCACGTAGCCGAGCGCCGCCGCGAAATGGCAGGCGAACTGAAACTTCGTCGGGCCCCTGCCCGAGGAGTAGGCCATCGAGGAACTGCGATCGAGGGCGATGTAAACGCGGAGGTTCGTTTCGTCCTCGTAGCGCTTGATGAAATACTTGTCGGTGCGTGCCAGCACGCGCCAGTCGATGTGCTTGGTTTCGTCGCCCTGCCCGTAGGATTTGTGATCCGCAAACTCCGAGCTCGGCCCGCGCAACGGGCTGCGGTGCGCGCCGGCGAGATTTCCCTCGACGGTATACCGCGAGAGGAGCACCAAGCGCCCGAGCTTGTGCATCTCAGCGGGGTTCAGAAACGCCGCGATCCCTTCTTTTTCCGGCACCTTCGCGCGGGCGTTTTCTTTCGGCTGTGGTGCGGAAGCCATCAGGGGCGGGAAAAGATTTTCCAGTGCGTGTCATCGCAGACCACCAGGATTTTTTCTCCGGCAAAGGCGAGGTGGAGGCTGCCCGCCGCCTGCCCCACGCCGAGCAGCACCGAGGTTCCCGCGACATGAAATTTTACCATCTGGGAATTGCCCGGCGCGGCGATCACCTCCTGCGGCACCGCCGCGATGCGCGCGGCATAGGGCAGCTCCAAGGCTTCCTTGAAATCCGACAGGTCGCCGAGGGCCGCGCTCTGCAGGGAATACTTCTGGTCTTCAAATCCCGGCACCTTCGCAAGGCCCGTCAGCCTGTAATTCCATGGCTTGCCGAACCGGTCGCCGAGCGGCGGCCGCGCATCCGCCGGCAATTGGTCGAGGGTTTTCGGATAGGCGACATTCTTGCGGTAATAGGCCTGGAGCGCGGCGGTGACCTGGTCGCGATCCATCCGCGACATCCAGCCCTGCGCCACACGGCGCGCGCCATCGGTCACCGGGCCCGGCGGGGCGGTCAGATCGGCCGTCAGGATTTGCTGCGCCTCGCCGCGGCGTCCGGCACGCAGCCTGTGCCACGCCTCGAGACCGCGCACGACCGGCAGCAGCGGATTGCCCGGATGCGCCGACGCAAAATCCCGGCACGCCTTGACCACCGCCTCGTGATCGTCGGGCGTTTTCATGTGCTGGTTCCAAATTACCAGGAGCGCGTCCTCGTCGGCCGCCCGTGCGGGCAAGCTCATGCCGCAGACGGCGAAGAGAACGAGCAGGAACCACCCGAACGGTCGCGCGCGGTTCATTGAGCCCCTGCCTCCTTCGCTGCTGCTGCGGCGGCGCGCTGGGCCTTCCGCTTCGCGATCTCTTTTTCCAAAAACTCCATCCAGGCTTTCGGCCCGCCCCCCGCCAGCACCCGGTCGCGATCAGCCAGCAGGTCGCGGTCGCGGGATTCCAGATGCACCGGCCGGGGCCCCTCGGTATAGCTGTAAAAAATTGCTCCGGGATTCACATCGCCGAGCAATTCGGTCCCGACCGCCGGGCTCAGTCGGTCCTTGTGCCGCACGATCGGGGTCTCCAGGAGGATGGCATTTTTCCCCGGCTCGATCCCGGTGAGCCGACCGGTCACCGCGATGGCATCGCCGGCTTTCGTGGCCGGATCTTCGCGCAGCAGGGAAAGCGAAACCGGCATCGTGACGGTGAATTTCACATCCATATAAGAACCCGGCTCAAATGCGGTGATCCGCAAACCCGGGCGTCCCTCCTCCGTCACCGGCTGGATCTCCATGATCTGCAGGTAGCGGAAAAAATGCGGACGCCCGACCGCGTCCTTCGCCACGGAATCTTTCGCCGCCGGAGTTTTTGCCTCGGTGAAAGCCAGCGCGAAATCGTTGCCGTTGGAAGTCGCCGCGCCGGCACCGCTGGAGAGTGCCAGCCACAGGGTCGCCGAAAGAAGCACGTGCCGGATCATCGCGCTCAATGGGTCACGGAATACGACATGACATTCTGCCCGATCTGGATGGCGCTCACTTCGTTGATTCCGCGGGCATACGGCGACTGGCTCATCTCCCATCCGCCCGCCAGGCCGAACGGGCTGTAGATGACGCCGTAGTTCCCGTTGATCTCGATCCCGAACAGCGTCGGCTCCATCCCCGCCTGGCCGGTCTCCTGCATCAGCGGCGGCGTGACGCCGACCATCGTGATGCTGTTCGGCTCCTTGAAGAGCGACGCCGTCACCGGGATGCGCGCCAGCGGCTTGTCGGGCAACACCGAGCGGATCATCTCGCGGAATGACAGATCGAACCCTTTCCGCCCGCAGCACGACTCGCCAAAAAGAAATCCTCCGTTCTCGAGATACTTTTTCAGCGCGCCCTTTTCCTCCGCCGAAAGCTGGAACGCCTCGTGGCCGGTCATGTAGATCACCGGGCAGTTGAAGATTTCCGGGTCGGTCAGCCGGAGTTCCTTCAGCCCGAATTTCACGGGGATGCCGGTGCGCGCATTGAACGTCTGGAGCATCACCGAGAGCCCGGCGTGCCGGGTCTTCCAGACCCCGTCGTATTTCACCTGCGCGACGGAAACCGTGTCCGAGTAGGATTGGAGCTTGTCCACAAAAGTCATCGCCTGCGCCGCGCTCTTCGCCCAGGCCCGCATCGCCGAGGCGTAGGAGAGGATGTTGACGCCGAGCCGGAATGCCGACTCCGGTTTGTAGGCCTGCCACTCGTCCTTCACGTCGCCCTGCCAGCCGACCGCCATGCACCAGCGCGAGACGAGCGCCACCACCCGGCAGTTCACCTCGATCCCCTCAAACCATGGCTCGTCCCCGCGGTAGCCGGTCGCCCCGACCGCCTTCGTGTATTCGACGTGATCCACATCGTATTGCGAATGAAAAATGGGATGGTCAGGCGCCAGCCGTTGCAGCGGCTGCTCGGGAAAGATTTTTTTCAGCTCCTCGACCGTCGAGTCATAAAACGGTTTCGAGCCGAGCCCGGTGTTGAAAATGATCATGCCGCCCGCCAGCAGGTATTTCCGCAGCATCGCGCGCTGCTCGGGCGTGTAGGAAAAGTGGTAGTGGCCCGAGCGGAAGAGGACCGGGTTTTTCTCCGGATCGTCGCTCACATTTTCCATCGCCCGGATGTCCATCTGGAAATTTGCATCCGTCTGATCCTTCATCGTCTTGAGCAGGTTGTTGACGTCGTTGGGCGTGGCGTTCCAATACACGTCCGGGCCGTAGAGCTCCTCGCCGCTCGCCTGCGCGGCCGCCCGATGCGGGACGAGCGCCGCCAGCCCGGCCGCCAGAAACATAAAAACCCTCGCGCGCCGGCCGGGAACCGGCAGGGAGCGGAGCAGATGCAATGGATTCCGGGGAAAATGAGGCATGGAAACAAGTTGCTTTTTCTGGCGTTTGCAGCAAGTTTTGCTTGGGGAAAATAGCAGCGTTTCCACCTTGCAGCAAGGCGTTCGAGAAAAAACGACACGATTATGAAAATAGCCCTGGCAAACAAAGTGATCTGTTCGGCGCTGGCGGCCACGTTCTGCACGGGCACCCTCCTGGCGGGGGATGGCACGGGAGAGGCCGGGTTTGTTCCCCCGCCGCGCGAGCTCAAAAAACCACCGGCACCGCCGCGGGTGGCATCGTCGGCTGAGACGGTTCTTGCCTGCTGCTGCTGCCCGGTGACGCCGATGTCCCGCACCGAGGCGAAAAAACCGCCGCAACCTCCTGTCCTCATCACCAAGATCAAGGAAGAAGGCGCCAGCACGAAGTAGTGGGCAGTTTGCGCCGGGTATTTTTCATGATCGAGCCCCTCCCCACCGCTCGGGTCTGGGCGTGGGCGCTCGTTTGTTTTTTTGTCGCGGCCTCCGGGCTGCGGGCTGCCTCCGAGTGGCAGGTTCCGGAATCCCCGCTGCGCTACAAGCTGGAGCTCGCCGGGAAGCCGACGCATCCGAGCGCCGGATATTTCGCGCGCCTGCCGGATGGCGGCATCCTCCCCGGATCCACGGTGACGACGGTCGTCATGACCGAGGACGGCAAGGTGATCCCGGGCTGGCTTCTTTGGCAGAATGCGGACACGGGATTCTCGATGGTCTTCGCCGATCCCGGCAGTCCGGTGCGGGCGGTTTATGTTTACGTGCTGTCCGGTCGCGTGGCGCAGCTGTGGAAGCCCGAATCCGGGCTCACGCCGAGCGCGATCCTCTGCGCCTCTCCCGGCCACGACAGTCTCCCCGCGGCCCAGGCGCTGGCGAAGCTGGGGCGCGTCGAGCCGTCCGTTCACTCCACGAACCACGCTGGCATCCCCAAAGCCCCCTTCAGCATCGGAGGCGACCTGACCGGACGCCCGCGCCCGGGCTCATTTTATTTTCTCACCTATCTCGAGACCGCCGAGGCCGGGAGCTACTGGTTCGCGCCGATGATTATCGACGGACAATGCGAAATCTTCCTGGACGGCACGAAGCTCAATCCCAAGGAACGCTCGAAGAAATGGGGCGGAACCGGCACCTCGGTCGATCTCACCAAAGGCCTCCACCGGGTGGAAGTTTTCCAGACCGCCGGCGGAACAGGCAGCTACTCGGATAATAAAAAATCCGGGGGCCTCATGTTTCTGACCTGGCGCCCGCCCGACGAGGATCCCGATCACATCAAGGGTGCCGGATCCCGCAATGGGGCCGAATCCCGCGTCATCAATCGTTCGGAGATCGTCCGATCCGGCGAGTGCAAACTCACGGCCGTGGAATCCAGAAATGGCGCGCCGGTCGCCGTCGCCACAGCGACTCCCGACCTTTGCTACTGGTTTGAAAATGAGGACCCCCTGATCCTCTATAACCTGAGCGCTCTGACCGCCGGCCAGCCGGACGACGCGACCTACACATGGACTTTTCCCAAAGAAGGGGAACTCGCGGGAGCGGATGTGCAGTGGCTTTTCCCCGGCTTGCGTGAAAACACTGTCCGTCTTACCGTCAAATCCGCCAAGGGCACCTCGACCTGCGTCGTCCCGTTCTTTGGTTTCAGCACCCGGAAGACCAACCTCGAAAAAGCCGACCAGCGCGAAGCTTTCCGAAAGGTTCTTGCCGCGATGCTGGAAGCCTACCCGCACAGCCCCGACCCGGTCGCCAACTGGAGCAGTGCCTGGTGGAACAACATCCTGCGCACCGTCGAGGGCGGAGAGGGCTACCCCCTGCTCCTGCAACTTTTCACCGGCCACCTCGACGCCGCACGCAAAAAACTCTCGCCCGGCCAGCTTTTTGCTTTGCAGGATGTCCTGCTCGACCAGACCCAGCGGCAGAATCCCGGCGAGGCACTCCACTGGATCCAGAAATTTCAGCCCGACGCCTCGTCGGCTTCCCGCAGGAACGAACTGAAACTCCGCGAAGGCGAAATCCAAATGTATGACTTCAACGACCGGAAAATGGCGGAAAAAACTTTTGCCGATCTGGCTGGCCCCGGCGAATCGTCCGAGCGCGCCAAGGTTCGCCTGGGCGACCTCGCGTTCCTCGAGGGCGACCTCAACAAAGCCACCGGATTTTATGCGGACGTCCAGAGGCGCGCCCGCGCCAGGCGCAACGCCGCGCCCTCGCTGGCAGGCAGTCTGGTGGCCGATCAGCTCGTTCAGGGAGGTCCCGCGCAGCCGGCCCAGCCGGATTGGCGCAGCTCCCCGCCCGCCGCGCAGAATCCGCTGAAAACCGGAGGCGGTCCCGAACAAAAACATGGTGCCCTCCAGGAGGTTTCCCTTTCGGAAAACGTCCGCACCCTGATCGCAGACAACTTTCTCCTCGAAGCCCGCCAGGCCCTCCTCGCCTGGGAGATCGAATTTCCTCTGAGCAAGATCAGCGGCGACTACATCCTTCGCGAATCCGCCTTCCACATGAAAATGGGCGACTGGAAGCGCGCCCGTCCGATGCTCGAGGCCTACTGCCGCCAGATCGACGCCTCGGGCTTTCTTCCCGCTGCCGCGTCGATGCTCATCGCCTGCGTCGAAGGCGCGAAGGAGACGCCGTCGCCGGCACTCATCGCGACCCTCGGAAAAGTGAAAGACCGGCTGAAATACCACCCGGTCGCCGCCGATTTGGATCGCTTTCTCTCCGCCGCCGGAAAACCCTCGAACTGAGTCATGGCCTTCCGCACCCTCCTTTTCGCACTGCTGCTCGCCGGCTCCGCCTTCTCCTCGGATTCCCTCGAGCGGATCCGGCTTTACACAATGCCCGATCCCGCAAACCCCGGCGGGCTCAAGGGACGCATCGCCCACCCCGAGCTCCCCATCGAGCAGATCCTCGCCATGCCGGACGTGAACCCCGAGGAACTTTACGCCGGAGAAATCACCGGCCCGAAGCGCGACACCTTCCAGTTCACCGGACTCCCGGCCGGGAAATACGACCTCGTCGTCATCTACGATTCCTCGTTTTACGAAGGCCTCCAGCTCAACCGCGACACGAGCACGCTCACCCCGGACGACCGCAAAAATATCGAGGCCGCCATCCAAAAATCCGAGCCTTTCTTTTCCAAAAAAGTTGTGCACCGCGTCGAGGGCCTCACCGGCCGCTCCAGCGCCGCGCGCGGCATCTGCACCTACTTGCGCGACAAAGGCTCCTCCGAACGAGCGGACTTCCGCCGCACCTACAAACTCGTGATCCTCAAAGATGTCGGCCCCGGCTGGCAGATCGTCCGCGCCCGCGATCTCTACCCGGTCTGGACGGATCCCCGGCACGCCCTCCCGCCGCATCATTTCAGCGCCGCGCTCAATCAACTCCGCGTTGCCGACCAGATGAAAGATCTCGGCGAGATCGACCTCGCCCGTTAGAACCGCACCTCCCGACAACACCCGCATTTTTTATGCCTGACATCGAATTCCAAGAAGGCCCCCGGGCCGGCCAACGCATCACTCTCCCCGCCTCGAAATGCTCGTTTGGACGCCGTTCCGACATGGACGTGCTGCTCGAAGACTTCCTGGTCTCCGGCACCCACGCCGAACTCCGCTGCAACGAAGAGGGCGCATGGAAAATTGTG
>Ga0194063_10000586_pt1 | contig 25813 bp, 22 predicted proteins | sample SepL3720m_MetaG_FD_155459 | JGI IMG/M metagenome (GOLD analysis project Ga0194063, IMG submission 155459) | Anoxic zone freshwater microbial communities from boreal shield lake in IISD Experimental Lakes Area, Ontario, Canada - Sep2016-L373-20m | ecosystem: Environmental > Aquatic > Freshwater...
GTCCGCCGAGGCCGAACGTATCGTTCTGCCCGGCGGACAATCCACGTTGGGACTCGGAGTTCAGCCGCAGACGGTGACCGTCAATCCGGTCACGGAGATGGATGCCACCGTGGCCCGCGTGCAAAGCGAAGCTCTCGCAGGAAAAGTCCGGATCAATGTGGAGAAAGGCGAGATCACGGTATTCGTGCCGCTGACAAAGGAGGAAACTGAAATGGCCGAGAGCGTCGCGAAAACGCCCGAGGCCAAAACCAAGATTCGTCAGGCCGTGCAGAAGGTGATCGAGAGCGAGAAGGCCATGGGCGGAACCGGTGCGGCCCGCATCGCGAGCGGATACGAGCAGCAACTCGATTTCATCGTTCCGCTTCTCTGCGTGAACGAGGACGGCGAGTTGTTTGAATTTGAGAGCACTTTCCTCCTCGAACAGCCGTGGAAACTGAGCGCAAAGGACGCGACGCTGCCCGCTCATTACAATCCGCTCCAACGCCCGACCGGTTCTCTGGGGGTGATCGATGTCGGGGCGAAGGGCACAGTCGAAGGGGTGACCGTCGCCCGCGATGAGACCGAGGATTTCATCTCCACGCTCCATCAGCAGACGCTCCAGCTCGGCGGCGACAGCCATTGGTCGCTCGAATCCCTGGTGGCATGGATCGACGCCCGCATCCCGCACGAGGATATCCCGATGGGAGAAGCAGCGGAGTTTCTGCGAAAAGTCATCCGAGGCCTCATGGCACAACACGGGGTGCAGGATGTGGATACTCTCGCTCTGGATCGTTTCCGCTTGCATGATGAGGTCGAGGAACTCATCCAAACCCATCGCATCCGCGAGCGTGAGTCCGCATTCAAAAACTGGCTTCTCCCGGAATCCTCTCTCTCGGTGAGCGATGAGCGTGCGCTGAACTTCAAAACAACCAGCTATGAGCCGAGCTGGCTTTACGAGGGGGGGCATCAGTTTAAAAAACACTACTTCGGACAGAAGCCCGGCGAGCTCCGCGAGAAGAAATCCGACGGCAAGCTGACGGAGGAATTCCAATGTGCCTGCTACCTCGATGCGCTTCCCGCCGTGCGCTGGTGGGTGCGCAACCTGTCCCAGAAGAGCAGCTCATTCCGCCTTCAAACTTCCAAGCAGTGGTTCTTCCCCGATTTCATCTGCCATCTCACCGATGGCCGGATCATGGCCGTGGAATACAAAGGCAAACATCTGTGGGGCTACTCCGAAGAATACCGGGCGGTTGGTGCCGTGTGGGAAGCCCGGAGCAAGGGGAGATGCCTTTTTGTGATGCCGACGGAGGGAGAGTTTGGAGTGATCGACATGAAAGTTGCGTCGAAAAAAACATGAAATCCATTCTGCCGAATTTGATCGTCATCGTGGTCTGTTTGGGCCCCTTGTTGTGCGCAGGGGTGTTGGCGCTTGGCTGGCTGCATTTTGAGCGCAAGCGGAGCCGGGTTCCTGTGGCGTTCAAATTAGCAATAAGAACCCCACAATGAACGCCCCGAGTTCTGACATGTCTCTCTTTGCGCGGCTGGCGGACGCTCTGGCCCACGAGGGACTTACGGTTCTTGTGATCGGCGGGCATGCCGTGAACGCGTATGGGTATTCCCGAACCACGGTTGATGTGGATTTTCTCGTGGCCGTGGAAAGTTTCCCCGAGTGGCGGGTGGTTTTCGAATCGGCGGGCTACCGCTGGGCCGGCCAGACCGAGACCTTTGCGAGGATGGATCCGCCGGCCACCGACCCGCCTTCGCTGCCGGTTGATGTGATGCTGGTTTCCTCGGAAACTTTCTCCAAGCTCTACGCGGAACGGCAATTGCTGGATTTCGGCGGAACCCGGCTCCCTGTTCCAAAGGCGATCAACTTGATTGCACTCAAGCTCCACGCCATGCGCAATCCCGAGCGCTTCAAGAAAGGCAAGGATCTGCCGGATATCCTCAACCTGATTTCGATTTGTCAAATCGACACGGAGAGCCGAGAGTTCGTTGAAGTCCTCAACCGTTACGCCAGCGATGAAACCCGAAGCCTCCTCGACTCACACCTCCGCTGACGAGAAAACGGGCCTTGGATTTCCCGAGGTTTCTCAGGAGTCCACACGCTTGATGGATGACCGTCCACCGCCATCCTTCGCCGAGCAGATCGCCCATGCGCGGATGTTGCTTTCATGGAAAAAGGGTCGTCCTGCGGACCATCCGCCGCGTCAGAGCGTCCGGTTTGAAATGTAGAAACCCGGCTGGCCTCAAATGGACATCATGTCAGTTATCGTGATGCCCATGGATGTGAATTCTCCGGATTTTTTTGAGCTGCCCGTTTTTACAGTGCCGCAGCGGGAGCCCGAGCCGATAGGCTACGAGAATGCCGTGAGGGAGTTCGACGAGATCATCCATGCGCTGCGGCTTCGCGAGGTGCCGAGAGAGCCCGAGGACATTCCCGAGTTCAAGATGTGAAGTCCTCAATCGCTACACCAGCGGCCAATAATCCCTGAAACGGTTTTCCTATGGCGCAGCGCCGGAATGAACGGGAACGGTTTCCGGCTCCCCCGGCCTTGACGGCTGCGGCTGGCTTTTGTCGAACCACTCGAGGAATTTTTCGAGGGCGGCCTCGGAGCTGAGGACCGGGAACCCGCCGGCTTCCTCGACCGCGCGGGCGTCCCCGGCGTCGAAGATCCTCGCGACGACCGGAACCTTGCCGGCGAAGCGCGCGATCTTCACCACGTCGGCCGCGCGCGGAAGCGCGGCCACGATGAGCCGGGCCTCTTTCGCGCCGGCGCGCTGGAGGATCCGCGGATCGCTTCCGTCCCCGCGCAGGCAGGGGATCCGGTTGCGCTCGCACCCGGCGATGACGCTGGCGTCGTCGTCGATCACGAGCACGTGATGGCCGGCATCCTTGAGCTCCTTGACGATCCACATGCCGGAGCTTCCGAGCCCGATGAGGATTGCGTGGTTTTCGAAGCCGAAGAACCCGTCGCTGGACTGGCGACCCGGATGCCAGTGCAGGAGCTTCCATGTGACCCGATCGGTGGCGAGAAAGGGAGAGAGGAGCATGGTGGTCGCACAGGTCAGGGCGATGACCGAAAAACCCTCGAGCCCGAGGTGCCCGCCCGTCACGCCGACGAGCCCGAGCACGAGCGAGAGCTCGCTGGTCTGCGCCAGCAGGAGCCCGCTCTCGATCGCGTTGCGTGAGGAGAGCCCCTGCCACTCGGCCAGCACGGTCACCACCGCCGGGGTGACGACCAGCACGAGCACGGAAAACCCCAGCGCCTGCAGCGCAATCCACGGCGAGGAGAAGACCACGAGCGCGCCGAGCGCCGCAAAGAAGATCGCCTGAAAAAATTCCGCCAAAGATCCCAGAAGCCCGCGCACGAGGCCATTGATCGGGAAGACCGAGAGCACGAAGCCCGCGAGGAACGCCCCGGTGATCAGCGGGATTCCGAGCGCATCCGAGGCCGCAAGGAAGGCGAACAGCAGGCCCAGCGAGATCATCAGCAGGGTTTCCTCGTCCGGGCGGAGCGTCCGCTCGATCCACGGGAACACCCGCCAGTGCAGGAAGACGGCCACGCCGGCGAGCGCGAGCAGGCCCGCGGAGGCGCGGATCATGGCGTCCGGCCCCTCGCCCAGATGCCCGAGCACCACGATCGCCAGGATGAGAAGCGTGTCCTGGACAAGCAGCACGCCGGTCACCAGACGTCCGAAGGGCTCGAACATCTGCTGCCGGGATTTCAGCTGGCGCACCACGACAAGCGTCGAGCCCGCCGACGCGGCGAACGCCATGTAGAGGGCCGGAACCGTGCCGAATCCCATCCACCGCGCCACCCCGAACGCGGCCGGCCCGACGAGAACAAAATGCCCGAGGGCGACCCAGAGCACAGGCCGTGCCTGGCGCAGGAACCGCCGGGGGTTCAGCTCGATGCCCGCCGTGAAGACCAGGAACGCAAGGCCGAAATCCAAAATGAACCGCGACGCCTCGCGACCCGGAGACAGCCCGGTCAGCGACATCACGAATCCGAGCACGAGCAGCAGCGGGATCACCGGCAGCCGGAACCGCTGCGCCAGCCCGTATCCCGCCGCCGCGATCCCCAAAAGCAGGGCGAGCCCGATCATGGCGGGCTGGCGGGATCTTTCTCGATGCGGCCGGTCGCGTAGCCTTTTTCCGCGACGAGCTTCAGGATTTCCCTGTAGGTCGCGTCCGGCAGCTCGGGCTGCCGGGCGAGGATCCAGAGGAATTGCCGCGACGGATGCCCGACGACCGCCCAGGAATAATTTTTTTCGTCGAGCCCGATGATCCAATACGCTCCGGCGAACGGCCCGCCGAAGCTCACGCGCAGCTTCGTATTCGCCGATTCCGGAACCACGGTGGCCCGGCCCTCGACGTGCAGCTCCTTCCCGTTTTTCCCGGCGCTCCGGTTCACCACGCGGATCGAGCCGTCCGGGTTCGCCGAATATTCCGCCGTCGTCCGGCCAACGCAGTTCCGCTGGAAAAAATTCGGGTATTTTGCGATCTCATACCATTTCCCGGAATACCGGGCCAGATCCACCGAGGCGACGGTGGCAAGCGGCGGGCGGGACGCGCAGCCGCTGAAGAGCAGGCCGATCAGCATGGCGGCCGGTGAAAATATCGTTTTCATATTGTGTAGAGATTCTAGCGCAGGAACAGGGGAGAGGAAAGGCGGATTTCCCCAAGGCCAGCCGCATGGGCGCATCTTCGAAAGTTGCGAGATTGAAGGCGCCTGCCCCCTGTTTTGCGCTGGCCGCTTATCGTCTGTTTATTTCCAAGAGATGGTACTGACATCAGGCGTTTTCTCCCGTCCGCAGTTCGGCCATGATTTCGTTTGTGGATCGCCGTGCCGGATTCCAAGCTTTGGCAAAGCCCAATGCGGCAAAAATTCCTTTCGGTTCTTTTTCGGAGGTGACGTAAACACGAAACTCCTGCTCGGACACCATTTCCCAGCGCAAGGCCTGCCCGGGTCGAAGGTGCGCCGCCCGGCGGATGTCAGATGGGACGGAAACCTGGCCGCGTTCAGTCAAAGAGGTAATGTTGGCAGCCATGGCTGCACGGTATCGTGCAAAGATATCATGGCAACTTTTTCCCCCGCAGATGACTGGTGGTGCGAAGGCTCGGACCCCTCGCTTTTGCGACTCGACTCCAGAAAAATCCGGGGGGCCTTTTGTGATAGTGCTTTTTGCGGTCATTGACTCGCGGTTTCCGGCGCTTCAATATCGCGAGCCAACGATGAGACCGGTCGCAGTCGATTTATTTGCGGGGGCGGGGGGCATGTCACTCGGGTTCGAGCAGGCCGGGTTCGACGTGTGCGCGGCCGTCGAGATCGACCCGATCCACTCCTGCGTCCACCATTTCAATTTTCCCCGGTGCGCGGTCATTCCCCGTTCCGTCAAAGAATTGGGCGGACTGGATATCCGGCGGTTAGCGGACATCGGCGGGAAGGTTCATGTGGTCTGTGGCGGAGCTCCGTGCCAGGGGTTTTCCATGATCGGCAAGCGGATCCTCGATGATCCCCGCAACAGTCTGGTCAGGGATTACGTCCGCATCGTATCGGAACTCGAAGCGGACTATTTTGTTTTTGAAAATGTCAAGGGACTGACGGTCGGAGATCACCGCAAGTTTCTCGAAGAACTGATCGAGGAGTTTGAAGCCTGCGGCTATGATGTGCGCCTTCCGTGGCTGGTTTTGAACGCGGCCGCTTACGGCGTCCCGCAAGACCGGAAACGTCTGTTCCTTCTCGGAGCAAGAAGGGGGACAAAATTACCGGCCTATCCGGTCTGTCTCACAACCCGCGCCGGAAGCCATTCCGAACTGGGTCTGCCGTGCGGGCCTTCGTGCAAGGAGGCGCTTGGCGATCTGCCCGAAGCGGCGGCTTTCCAAGATCTGCTGTCAGCCGACGAGGTCCGCACGTCCGCATGGGGAAGCCCGTCCGCTTACGCCCGAGAATTGCGTTGCTTGGAGCCTTCCGCCTGGCATTTTGGGTATCCAAGATTATGGGATCCTGAACTGCTGACATCGAGCGCGCGGAGCGAGCACACCGACATTTCGCGGGCGCGTTTCGCGGCGATCCCTCCGGGCGAGGTCGAGCCGATCTCGCGTTTCTTCAAGCTGCCGCCGTGGGGAGTGTCCAACACCCTGCGGGCGGGCACCGATGCGGCGCGGGGCGCGTTCACGAGTCCTCGCCCGATCCACTACAAATACCCGCGCTGCGTGACTGTTCGCGAGATGGCGCGGCTGCACGGCTTCCCCGATTGGTTCCGCTTCCACGTTACCAAGTGGCATGGGGCAAGGCAGATCGGAAACTCCGTGCCGCCTCCGCTCGCCCGCGCGGTTGCCGGCTCTATCATCCGCGCGATGGGCATCACCCCAAACCAGTGCGCAACGCCGCTTCCCCTCGGCGATCCGGCCCTGTTGCGGATGGAAATGTCGCAGGCTTCCGCGTATTGGGGCGTCGAGTGCCCGATTCAAACCAGAGACAGAAAAAGCGGTGCCCGCAAACGCTCGCAATTCGAAACCGAAGCGTGCCGGCTTGCCGCCGCGTGATCGTCCTATGAAACAAAAACCGCCCAATCGTTATCAAGCACTCATCGAGAGCATCTTCCTGCATCATTGCCGGAAAGGGATGACGGTTGTTGCCTTTACGCGAGAGGAACTCGTGGGGATGGCCACGAAACTAAAAATCGCGATTCCTTCCAATTTGGGCGATGTTCTTTACTCGTTCCGGTATCGCAATCCGCTGCCGCAAAAGATCCTCGCCACGCAGCCCCCGGGGAAGGAATGGCTGATCGAAGGGGCAGGGCGCGCCAAATACGAGTTCCGCCTCGTGCCAGTAAACCGCATCACCCCCAATCAGAATTTGGTCACCACGAAGATTCCCGACGCCACCCCGGAGATTATCGCGTCGAGTTCGTTGTCCGACGAACAGGCATTGCTCGCGAAAGTGCGTTACAATCGCCTCATCGATATTTTCCTCGGCATAACGGCCTACTCCCTCCAGAACCATCTGCGCACGACTGTCAAAGGAACAGGGCAGATCGAAATCGACGAGGTTTATGTCGGCATCGACAAACACGGATGCCAATACATTATCCCAGTTCAGGCAAAGGGGGGAACCGACCAGCTTTCCACGGTGCAGGCCAAACAGGACATCGCGTGCTGCGCTGAAAAGTTTCCCGAGCTTGTCTGCCGGGCGATCTCCGCCCAGTTTCTGACCGATTCACGCATTGCCATGTTCGAGCTTTGTCTGGACGGGCAAGGGCTTGTTCGCACAGTCGAGGAACGCCACTATCGCCTGGTTCCAGCAGAACTGATCGACTCCGCTGACCGGGAGGCATACCGCCGCCGGGTATGATTTTGCGCGCGGCGGCAGTGCTTTGCCTGGCGATTCTGGCCGCCTGCGACGCGCGTCCGCAGCGGGCGGATCTGGTTTTCATCAACGGGGCCGAGCCGGAGACGCTGGATCCCGCGATCATCACCGGCCAGCCTGAGGGGCGGATCGTGAACGCCCTGTTCGAGGGGCTCTGCGCCTACGACGAGGACGGGCGCGCGGTGCCGGGGGTTGCGGAATCGTGGGAGATTTCACCCGACGGGCGGACCTACACGTTCCGGATCCGCGCGGATGCGAAGTGGAGCGATGGACGCCCGGTGACCGCCGGCGATTTTCTGGCGTCGTGGAAGCGGACGCTGACGCCCGCGACCGGCGCGCAATACAGCTACCAGCTCTTCCCGATCAAAAACGCGCAGGCCTTCGCCGAGGGGCGGGCTGCGGGATTTTCCGAGGTCGGGGCGAAGGCGCCCGATGCGCGGACGCTCGTCGTCGAGCTGGAAAACCCGACGCCGTATTTTCTTGAGCTGTGCGCGTTCCCGACGCTCCACCCGGTGCGCGCCGACCTCATCGAGCGGGTCGGCGACGACTGGGTGAAGCCGGAGAACATGATCAGCAACGGCGCGTTCACGCTCGAATCCTGGCGGATCAACGACAGGATCCGCCTGAAAAAAAACCCGCGCTACTGGGGCCGCGGGCGTGTTGCGCTCGAATCCGTGGACGTCCTGCCGATCTCGGACGCCAACGTCGCATTCAACTTTTTTGCGAGCGGGCTTGCCGACCTTGTGATGGACAAGGGTCTTGCGCCGCCCGCGCTGCTCGATGAAATGAAGGGACGTCCGTGGTTCCACGCGGCGCCGTTCCTCGGGATCTATTTTCTCCGATATAATTGCGCGCGCGGGCCGTTCCAAGACGAGCGCGTCCGCCGCGCGTTTTCCCTCGCTGTGGACAAAAAGCGGATCGTCGAAAAGATCACGCGGGCCGGCGAGCTTCCCGCGCCGGGGTTCGTGCCGCCCGGCATTCCCGGCTATGTGGGGACCGACGGGCTCGCCTTTGATCCGGCCGCCGCCAGGCAACTGATGGCCGATGCGGGCCACCCGCAAGGCAAGGGGTTTCCCCTCGTCAACTACCTCTACAGCAAGAGCGAGCTCAACGAGGCGGTCGCCGTCGAGCTCCAGAGCATGTGGCGCGAGATGCTCGGCGTGAACGTCAACCTCGTCCGCCAGGAGTGGAAGGTCTATCTCAACTCGCTCTCGCTTCTCGACTACGACATCGCCCGCTCGAGCTGGGTCGGCGACTACCCGGATCCCAACACGTTCCTCGACATGTTCCTCACCGGCGGGGGCAACAACCGGACCGGCTGGAGCAGCGCGGAATATGACGCGCTCATCGCCGGGGCCGCCCGCGAGCTCGACACCGCCCGGCGCGCCGGCATCCTGCGCCAGGCCGAGGATCTGCTCGTAAAAACCGCCGTCCCGGTCGCGCCGATCTACTATTATGTCGGCATCCAGCTCTACGACCCGGACAAGTTCGGCGGGATTCGCGCCAACGTCCTCGACGAGCATCCCCTGCGCGCGATTTACCGGAAGTAGCCCGGATGCGCGCTCAGCCTGCGATGCCCACGGCGCGGAATTTTTCCTCGACGAAACGGAAGTGGCGTTCGGGCGCGCAGGCGTGCTCGATGTCGGCGGCCGTGAGGTGTTTCGCGACGTCCGGCTCGGCGGCGAGGTTTTTGGCGAACCCGCCTCCGCCCCTCCAGGTTTTCATGGCCGCGCGCTGGACCGCCTCGTAGGCATCCTTCCGCTCCATGCCGCGCTCGGTGAGCATGAGCAGGGCGGCCTGGCTGGCGTAGAGGCCGCCGGTGACCTCCATGTTGCGCTTCATGTTTTCGGGATAGACGAGCAGGTTTGCTACAAGTTTCGTGAGGGTTACGAGCATGTAATCCACCAGCGTGCAGCTATCGGGGAGGATGATCCGTTCGGCCGAGCTGTGGCTGATGTCGCGTTCGTGCCAGAGGGCGACGTTCTCGAGCGCGACCATCGCGTTGCCGCGGATCACGCGGGCGAGCCCGCTGAGGCGCTCTCCGGTGATCGGGTTCCGCTTGTGCGGCATCGCGGAGCTCCCCTTCTGCCCGGCGCTGAAATGCTCCTCGACCTCGAGAACCTCGGTGCGCTGGAGGTGGCGGAACTCGGTCGCCCACCGGTCGATGCTCGACGCGATGAGCGCAAGCGTCGTCAGGAACTCGGCGTGGCGGTCGCGCTGGAGGATCTGGGTCGAAAGCGCGGCCGGCTGCAGGCCGAGGCTCTCGCAGACGGATTTCTCGACCCGCGGGTCGAGGTGGGCGTGGGTGCCGACCGCCCCGCTGATCTTGCCCACGCGGATCCGCTCGCGCATCTGCCGCAGGCGCTCGAGCGCCCGGGAAAACTCGTCATACATCAGCGCGAGCTTGAGCCCGAACGTGACCGGTTCGGCATGGATCCCGTGGCTGCGTCCGATCATCGGCGTGAATTTGTATTCGACCGCCCGTGCGGCGACCGCCTCGCGGAGCGCGAGGATGTCGCGGTCGAGGATGTCGCAGGATGCCACCATCTGGACGGCGAGCGTCGTGTCGAGGAGGTCGGAGGACGTGAGTCCTTGGTGGATCCAGCGCGCGGCGGGCCCGACCCGCGACGCGACGTCCTCGAGGAAAGCGATCACGTCGTGGTTTGTCCGCCTTTCGATATCTTTGACACTCGCGAGGTCGAAGGCGCCCTTGGCCCGGATCTCCCCGGCGTCCTCGCGCGGGATCGTGCCGAGCCCGGCCATCGCCTCGCAGGCGAGGATTTCGATCTCGAGCCAGATTTCGAGTTTGCGTTGCTCGGTCCAGAGGGACCGCATTTCGGGCAGGCTGTAGCGTTCGATCATGGGCGGGAATTTTGCCACAGAGGGAACCGCGAGCACAGAGGAAATGACAGGAATTTTTTGCGGGTGGGGGGAATGAGTATTGAGGTTGTTGTTGCTTGCGCCCGGAAATCGGCCAACATCGTTCCATGCCGAAATCTGTTCCGATGCGCCCGAGGCTCACCCCGAAGGCGACTCTTTCGTTTGCGATTGTTGCGAGCCAGTATAACGCGCAATACACGCAGTCGCTTGTGGACAACGCCTATCGCGAGCTGAACATCCTCGAGCCGGGCGCGGCGGTCAGCCTCGTCTCGGCGCCGGGCTCGTTTGAAATTCCGCTGTTGGTTCAGACGCTTGCCGAGCTGGAGCGCTATCAGGCGATCATCGCCCTGGGCGTCCTCATCCAGGGTGAGACCGCCCATGCCTCGCTGGTGGCCCAATGCGTGACCGACGCCCTCCTGTCCATCTCACTCACGAACCGGATCCCCGTGATCCACGGGGTGCTGCTCGTCGAAAATGAAGAGCAGGCGCGGGCGAGGTGCCTGGAACAGGAACTCAACCGGGGAGTGGAGGCGGCGCGCGCGGCGGTGGCGGCGGCCCGCGTGCTCCGCGATATCAAGTAATCCCATGGGAGTCCGACGGGATGCCCGCGAGGCCGCGATCCAATATCTCTACCAGCGTGAGCTGCAGGGGGACGAGAGCGACGCGCTGCTCGAAGAATTTTACCAGCTCCGCGGGCTCAGCCCGAGCGCGCGCAGGTTCTGCGAGGTCCTCCTCAAAGGCTGGATGTCGCACCGCGCGGAGATCGATGAGGCGATCCGCCGGCACGCGCGGAACTACGAGTTCTCGCGACTCTCGGCGGTGGACCGGAACATCCTGCGCATCGGCTGCCAGGAGGTTCTGTTCTGCGACGACATCCCGCCCGCCGTCGCGATCAACGAGGCGATCGAAATCGCCAAGAAATTCAGCACGGCGGAATCCGGAAAATTCGTCAACGGGGTGCTCGACAACATCCGTCGCGCCGCCCGCAATCCCTGAGCGATGGCGATCGGATTTCTCAAATCGTTTGTTGCGAAGTTTACGTCCCGTCCGGTGGACTGGGACGAGCTCGAGGAGGCGCTGATCCGCGCGGATCTTGGGGTTCCGATGTCCCTGAAGATCCTGGAGTCACTGCGTGCGCGGGGGGGTGCGGTGACCGGCGAGACAGCCGCCGGGGTCGCGCGCGAGGAAATTCTCAACGTCCTGCCCCGCTCGGTTCCCCCGCTTCGTCCGCTGGCCGCGAAGCCGAAGGCGATCCTTGTTGTCGGAGTGAACGGCACCGGCAAGACCACGTCCTCCGCGAAGCTGGCCCACTGGCTCAAGGCCAACCGCCACACCTGCCTGCTCGTGGCGGCCGATACCTTCCGCGCCGCCGCGATCGAACAGCTCGGCACCTGGGGCGAACGCCTCGGCATCGAGGTTCTCAAAAGCCATTACCATGGCGACTCCGCGGCCCTCTGCTACGATGCCTGGACGAGCGCGCACAAGCGGAATATCGAGTTCCTCATCTGCGATACCGCCGGACGCCTCCACACAAAAAACAATCTCATGCAGGAGCTCGCGAAAGTCTCCCGCACGCTCTCCAAACACGACGCGGACGCCCCGCATGAAAAATGGCTCGTCGTGGATGCCACCACCGGATCGAACGCCCTCGTCCAGGCTAAGGAATTTCACCGGGCGATCGGCCTCACCGGAATCCTCGTCACCAAGCTCGACGGCAGTGGAAAGGGAGGCGCTGCGGTCGCGATCCAGCACGAGCTCGGAATCCCGACCCGGTTTATCGGCACCGGGGAAAAGCCCGGCGACTTCGCCCCCTTCGAGCGCGAGTCCTTCGTCGGCCGGATCCTCTGAAGTTTATTCGCCGACCTCGAGCCCCATCTGGCGGGCGGTGCCGCAGAGGGTGCGGAACGCGGCCTCTTCGTCGCGCGCGTTCATGTCCTTCATCTTGATCTTGACGATGTCCATCACCTGCTTCTTCGTCAGCTTGCCGACTTTCGTCTTGTTCGGTTCTTTCGAGCCCGAGGCCAGGCCGGCCGCCTTTTTCAAAAGGATCGCCGCCGGAGGGGATTTCGTGATGAACGAAAAGCTCTTGTCCTTGTAAACGGTGATGACCACCGGAAGGATGTCGCCCGCCTGCTTTTGTGTCGCCGCATTGAATTCTTTGCAGAACGCCATGATGTTGACGCCCTGCTGGCCGAGGGCCGGGCCCACCGGAGGGGCCGGGTTCGCCTGACCCGCAGGAATCTGCAACTTGATCTTTCCAACAATTTCTTTCGCCATAGTAAAAAGGAATCCGCCAACCCGGCGGAAAGGGGGTCAAGAAGACCACCCGGATCCCGCGCTGGCAAGCAGTTTTTCCGGATTTTTATTTTTCGTGGTGGAACCGGTCAGGGCAACCGGGTCGCGCCCATGAGGAAGCGGTCCACCTCGCGGGCCGCACCGCGGCCTTCGTTGATCGCCCAGACGACAAGCGACTGCCCGCGGCGGCAGTCGCCCGCCGCGAAGATATTCGGGAGGTTTGTCGCGTATTTTTCGTGTTCGGCACCGGCATTGCTCCGCGGGTCGCGTGCGACTTTGAGGGTCTCCAGCAGATGATCGTCCGGCCCGAGAAAGCCCATCGCGAGGAGGACGAGTTGGGCTGAGATGACGCGCAGGGTTCCCTCGATTTCGCGCGGAACGAACCGGCCCTGGGCGTCTTTTTCCCAGCGGATATCGGTGATCTCGACCGCTTCGAGCCTGCCGTCGGCGCCGGCGAGGAAGCGCTTCGCGGTGACCTCGTATTGGCGGGGATCCCGGCCCTGGATCGCCGCGGCCTCCTCCTGGCCGTAGTCCATCTTGTAAACTTTCGGCCACTCCGGCCAAGGGTTGTCCGGGGCGCGTTCGAGCGGCGGCATGGGAAGGATTTCCAACTGCGTGACCGACGCGCAGCCGTGGCGGAGCGAGGTGCCCACGCAGTCGGTGCCGGTATCGCCGCCGCCGATGACGACGACATGTTTGCCTGCGGCATCGACCGGCGGGCGCGCGGTGCCCGGCGCGCCGTGATCGAGAAGGAAGCGCGTGTTTTCCGTGAGGAACTCCATCGCGAAATGGACGCCGGGAATCCCGCGTCCGGGGATCGGGAGATCGCGCGGTTTCGTCGCGCCGGTGCAGAGGACGGTGGCATCGAAATCCGCGAGGAGCCGCTCGGCCGCGAGATTTTTTCCGACCTCGACGCGCGTCTTGAATGTGATCCCTTCGGCCTCCATCAGGCGCACGCGGCGTTCGACGACCCCGCGTTTGTCGAGCTTCATGTTGGGGATCCCGTAGAGGAGGAGCCCGCCGATCCGGTCGGCCCGCTCGAAGACAGTCACCGCGTGTCCGGCCTTGTTCAGCTGGGCCGCGCAGGCGAGCCCGGCCGGACCCGAGCCGACGACCGCCACTTTTTTTCCGGTGCGGACATCCGGCGGGGATGGCATGATCCAGCCCTCCTCCCAGCCCTTGTCCACGATCGCGCACTCGATGGTTTTGATCGCCACCGGCGGGCGGATGATCCCGAGCGTGCACGAGCCTTCGCAGGGGGCCGGGCAGACGCGGCCGGTGAATTCCGGGAAGTTGTTTGTCTTGTGGAGCCGGTCGAGCGCCTCGCGCCAGAGGCCGGAATAGACGAGGTCGTTCCACTCGGGGATGAGGTTGTTGATCGGGCAGCCGCTGGCCATCCCGCTGAGGAGCCTGCCGGTGTGGCAGAACGGGATCCCGCAATCCATGCAGCGGGCGCCCTGGGCGCGGAGGTTTTCCTCCGGCATGTGCAGGTGGAACTCGTTCCAGTTTGCGATGCGCGCGGTGGGCGGCGCATCGGACGGAACCTCGCGAAGGTATTCGATGAATCCGGTCGGTTTTCCCATAATCAGTTTCCTCCCGCACGCGACGTGTCGTGCGAATTGGCTTCAAAGGCCGCGTTGACGGCTTCCTCGCCGGTGAGCCCGTCCGCCTCCGCCCGGGCGATCGCCTCGAGGACGCGCTTGTAATCTTTCGGCATCACCTTGACGAACTTCAGAAGCGAGGCGTCCCAGTCGGCGAGGACAGCGCGGGCGCGGGCGCTTCCGGTGAGTTCCGCGTGGCGGCCGATGAACGTGCGGAGGTCCTCCGCCTCGGCCGGATCCGCAATTTTTTCGAGGCCGACCATCGCCATGTTGCAGCATTTTTCGCCGAAGTCGCCGGCCTCATCCAGGATATAGGCGACGCCGCCGGACATGCCCGCCGCGAAATTCCGTCCGGTTGCTCCGAGCACGACGACGCGTCCGCCGGTCATGTATTCGCACCCGTGGTCGCCCACGGCTTCGACGACCGCGTGGACGCCCGAGTTGCGGACGCCGAAGCGCTCGCCCGCCATGCCGCGGATGAAGGCCTCGCCCTGGGTGGCGCCGTAGAGGGCGACGTTGCCCGCGATGATGTTGTCCTCGGCCGGGAACGTTGAGCCGGCCGGAGGGTAGAGGATGATGCGCCCGCCGCTGAGCCCCTTGCCGAGGTAATCGTTCGTGTCGCCCTCGAGCTCGAGGGTCATTCCCGAAGGAACAAAAGCCCCGAAGCTTTGGCCCGAGCTGCCTTGGAAGTGGAGGTGGATGGTTTCATCCGGCAGGCCGGCCGCGCCATATTTGCGGGTGACCTCGCTGCCGATGATCGTGCCCACGACGCGGTGGACATTTCTGACCGGCACGGTGGCGCGGACTTTTTCTCCGCGCTCGATGGCTGGAGTGCAGAGGTCGAGGAGGACAGTCATGTCGAGCGACTTGTCGAGCCCGTGATCCTGCTCCATCTCGCAGAAGCGTCCGACTGCGGGGCCGACCGGCGGCTGGTAGAGGATCGGCGAGAGATCGATGCCTTTCGCCTTCCAGTGGTCGACCGCCCGGCGCGGCTCGAGCTTGTCCGTGCGCCCGATCATCTCCCGGACCGTGCGGAAGCCGAGCCGGGCCATGATCTCGCGCATCTCCTGCGCGACGAACCGCATGAAGGCGACCGTGTGCGCCGGGTCGCCGGTGAAGTTTTTTCTTAATTCGGGATCCTGGGTGGCGACGCCGACCGGGCAGGTATTTTTGTGGCAGACCCGCATCATGACGCATCCGAGCGTGACGAGCGGGGCGGTGGCGAACCCGAATTCCTCGGCGCCGAGGAGCGCGGCGATCGCGACATCGCGTCCGGTTTTGAGCTGTCCGTCGGCCTCGACGGCGATCCGGCTGCGGAGGTTGTTGAGGACGAGCGTCTGGTGGGTTTCGGCGAGGCCGAGCTCCCAGGGCAGGCCGGCATACTTGATGCTTGAGAGCGGCGAGGCGCCGGTGCCGCCGTCGAACCCACTGATCAGCACGACGTCCGCGTGCGCCTTGGCAACGCCGGCGGCGACCGTGCCGACTCCGATTTCCGAGACGAGCTTCACCGAGATGCGGGCGCGCCGGTTCGCGTTTTTCAGGTCATGGATGAGCTCGGAGAGATCCTCGATCGAGTAGATATCGTGGTGCGGGGGAGGGGAGATGAGGCCGACGCCCGGCGTGGTGCCGCGGGTTTTTGCGATCCAGGGATAAACTTTCTTTCCGGGGAGTTCGCCGCCCTCGCCCGGCTTCGCGCCCTGGGACATCTTGATCTGGATTTCGCGGGCGTTCGTGAGGTAGTGCGAGGTGACGCCGAACCGGCCCGAGGCGACCTGCTTGATCGCGGAGTTTTTGGAATCCCCGGCCTCGTTCGTCCAGGTGTAGCGCTCGGAATCCTCGCCGCCCTCGCCGGTGTTGGATTTTCCGCCGATGCGGTTCATGGCGATCGCGAGCGCCTCGTGGGCTTCCTTCGAGATCGAGCCGTAGCTCATCGCGCCGGTCTTGAACCGGTGGAGGATCGCCTCGACCGGCTCGACCTCCTCGATCGGAACCGGCCACCCTTTGCGGAACTCGAGGAGACCGCGGAGCGTGAAATGCTTCCGGTCCTGGTCGTTCACGAGCGAGGCATATTTATGATATGCTGCGGAGTCTCCGGTGCGGACCGCCTTTTGCAGCGAGTGGATCGTCTCCGGGTTGAAGAGGTGCTCCTCGCCGTCCTTCCGCCACTGGTATTCTCCGCCCGCATCGAGCGTGGAATCTACGGCGCCGCCAGCGGGGAAGGCCCGCAGGTGGCGGCGCATGAGCTCGACCCCGATCTCATGCAGGCCGGCCCCCTCGACCCGCGAGGGCGTCCAACAAAAATATTTGTCGATCAGCGTGTGGTGGAGGCCGACCGCCTCGAAGATCTGCGCGCCACGGTAGCTCTGGATCGTCGAGATCCCCATCTTCGCCATCGTCTTCACCACGCCCTTCACGGAGGCTTTGACAAAATTTTTGACGGCGGTTTTGTGGTCGATGCCGGCGAGCATCCCCTGGCGGATCATGTCGTCGAGGGATTCGAATGCGAGATACGGGTTGATGGCGCTGACGCCGTAGCCGATGAGGAGCGCGAAGTGGTGGACTTCGCGGGGCTCGCCGGATTCGAGGATCAGGCTGGCCTTCGTGCGGGTGCCGCACCGGATCAGATGGTGGTGGAGGCCGGCGACTGCGAGGAGAGCCGGGATCGCAGTGTGCTTTTCATCCACGCCGCGGTCGCTGAGAACGAGGATGTTTTTTCCGTTGACGATGGCGACATCGGCCGCCGCGCAGAGCCTGTCCATCGCCGGGCCCAGTCCGTCGGCCCCTTCGGATGCGGGGAAAAGGATCGGGAGAGTGAGCGGGCGGAACCCCTCGCGTTCGACGTGACGGATCTGTTCGAGCTCCGAGTTGTTGAGGATCGGCCCGTCGAGCATGATGACCCGGCAGCTCTTGGGCTTCGGCTCCAAAAGATTTCCCTCCGAGCCGAGCCTCGTCACGGTCGCGGTGACGATTTCCTCGCGGATCGGATCGATCGGCGGATTGGTCACCTGGGCGAAGAGCTGCTTGAAGTAGTTGTAGAGAAGGACCGGGCGGTCGGAGAGCACGGCGAGCGGAGTGTCGGTGCCCATCGAGCCGAGCGGCTGCACGCCGTCGCGGGCCATCGGGCCGAGGATCACCCGCTGGTCTTCAAACGTGTACCCGAACGCCTGCTGGCGCTGGAGGATCGTCTCGTGCTCGGGCAGAAATTCGTGCGGGGGCTGCGGCAGATCCGAAAGCAGGACGTGGTTGGCATCGAGCCATTCCCGGTAAGGATGCTGGCCGACGATGCCCGCCTTGATTTCCTCGTCGTCCACGATCCGGCCCTTGCTGGTGTCCACCAAAAACATGCGTCCGGGCTGGAGGCGGCCCTTTTCCAGAACGCGATCGGGGGCGATCGGAAGCACGCCGGTCTCGGAGGCCATGATCACCAGGCCGTCCTTCGTCACCCAATAGCGGGACGGGCGCAGGCCGTTCCGGTCGAGGATCGCCCCGATGACCGTGCCGTCGGTGAAGGCGATCGAGGCCGGGCCGTCCCATGGCTCCATCAGGCACGAATGAAATTCGTAGAACGCCCGCTTGTCGTCGGGCATCGTCTCGTGGAGCTCCCACGGTTCCGGGATCATCATCATGATCGCGTGCGGGAGCGAGCGGCCGGAAAGCGTGAGCAGCTCGAGGCAGTTGTCAAACATCGCGGAGTCCGAGCCGTCGGCGGCGATGACCGGAAACGTGTCGGCGAGGTCGTCGCCAAAAAGCCCGCTGGAGAGCCGCGACTGGCGGGCGTGCATCCAGTTAATATTTCCGCGCAGGGTGTTGATCTCGCCGTTGTGGGCGATGTAGCGGTACGGATGCGAGCGGTCCCAGCTCGGGAACGTGTTTGTCGAGAACCGCGAGTGGACGAGTGCCAGAGCGGATTCCAGATCCGGATCCTTCAGGTCGGGGAAATACGCGTCGACCTGCTCGGGCATGAGCATGCCCTTATAAACAATCGTCCGGCTCGAGAGGCTGGCCACGAACCATGTCGGATCGATGCCCCCGGTGCGGATGGCATTGCACGCGCGTTTGCGGACGATGTAGAGCTGGCGCTCGAAATCCATGACGTCCGTGCAGCCCGGTTTGCGTTCGATGAAGACCTGACGGACGCGGGGTTCGCTGGCGCAGGCGGTCGGTCCCAGCGAGGCGTTGTCGGTCGGGAGCTCGCGCCATCCGAGCACGGCGAGGCCCTGGCTGGCCGCCAGCTTTTCGAATGTCGCCTGAGCGGCGGCGCCCACCGCCGGATCCCGGGAAGTGAAGATCAGGCCGGCGGCGTAATCGCCGGGCTCCGGAAGCCGGAAGCCCGACTCCCCGCAGGCGCGCCGCAGAAACTTGTCGGGGATTTGGATCAGGATCCCCGCGCCGTCGCCGGTGTTCGGCTCGCTGCCGACCGCGCCCCGGTGGTCGAGGTTGCGCAGGATCGTCAGCGCGTCGCACACGATCGCATGCGACTTTTCGCCCCGGACATTGACAAGAAACCCGACCCCGCAGGCATCGTGCTCGAATGCCGGGTCGTAGAGTCCTTGCTTGGGCGGCGGGCCGTTCAGGCGGGTCGGTTTGGTCTGCATGCTTGGGTTGTGGTGTTCGCGAGGTCGTTCGGACGCCCGGGGAATTTTGCCCCCGTGGCGGACGCATGTTTTATCCGCCCGATGCGGGCGGACACAATAAATTTCATGAGCAGGTCGCATGTCTTTTTTCCGGGAAGGGGAAGCACATGGAGTGCCACATCGCGGCAGCCGTCCCGGATGTGGACGATTTCCAGGAAGGGATCAGGAGTTCTGAGCCTTCCGAGGTTCTCGAATCAGCACTTGAGGCAACCCTGTCGTTTGCGTATCGTTCGCTCATGTCGACGCTGCAACAAACTGAGGAGGGCACGCAAACGGGTCTCCAGCCGCAACACTGATGGGCCGAATTCGTCGTGGGGGATACATTTTCGAATGGTGGATCGGAGACCATGATCCGCGCCACATTCACGTTTTTGACAACCAAGGAAACTTTCTTGGGCGGGTTGTTGTAGCCACGGGAGAACCTTTGGATGCTTGGATCCCTCCCAAAAAAGCGCTGTCTTTTATCAAGGAATTACAAAAAGAAAAACGCCTGTGAAAACACTCAATCCGCTCAAGGCTCCGTTCGGCACCGCGAAATTCAGCCGGGTGCGACATGTGCGTTATCTCCAGTGGGAGGATGCCTTCGACGTGGAGTTTGACGACGGCTTCTGCTACTTGGAACCCCACTCTGCGATCCGCAAGGCAAGCAAGATTGCGGGAAAAGCCCTGCCCACCTCCGTCGAACTGGATGCGGAATTGCGACATGGGTTCTTCGTGCATTACGACAATGGACAGGTGGCCGAGGTATCATGGGCTTTCATTCGGGAACTGCCCCCAGCCCTCTCGAGAAGGAAATGAACCGCTGTCGCCGTTCGTCCGGCGGCTGGCGCGGAATTGCCATGAAGTGCTTGCACCGCCGGCCCTGCTGCGTGTCGCCGTTGAACCCGCGACCACCGGAAAAAATCCTGACATCGGGAAAGCGCGATAGCGCATCGTAAAATGGGAGAGGCACCCAGGCGGCGAGGGCAGCCGCTCGGGAGACTGCCGGAGGCAGCCCGCAGGGCGAGATGAGCGGGAGCGAACGAGTCAACGGTTTGGTGCAGGGAGCACAAGCGAAACGAAGTGAGTTGGGTTTATTTGGTCTTGACAAGAGACCAGATTCCGCCGATCTAGTCTTCTATGGAAGACCGTATTCTGACTGCTATCCGCGAGAAGCTTGCCGATTCCCTCACGATGGAGTTTCCGGCGATGACGCGTCGCGAGGCGGTTTTGCCAAGGATTCCCGGCAAAGCCCACGCCGTGGTCGGGATGCGGCGGGCGGGCAAGACATGGTTTCTGTTGCAGTGTCTGGCCGACCGGCTTGCGGCGGGAACGTCCCGCGAGCGGCTGGTCTATTTCAATTTTGAAGATGAACGTCTGGAGGGGCTGCAAAGCGAGCACCTGGGCCTCGTGCTGGAAGAGTATTACCGCCAGTTTCCAGATTTCCGCAGGAACGGGACCGTGACCTTTTGCCTGGATGAGATCCAGCTCGTTCCGGGCTGGGAGCGGTTCACCCGGCGGGTGATGGACTCCGAGATGGTGGAGGTTTTCCTCAGCGGTTCCTCGGCCCGGATGCTGAGCCGCGAGGTGGCGACGAGCATGCGCGGGCGGGCGGTGGAAACTCTGATTACGCCGTTTAGTTTTCGTGAGTTTTTGCACCACAGGGAAGTTCCATTGCCCGGGAGGCTGGTGAGCGCCAGGCAACGGTCCAAGTTGGTATCGGCTTTTGACGGCTACCTGGCCACGGGGGGATTTCCCGAGGCGCTTTCCCTGTCGTCCTCAAGGGATCGGGTCCGCCTGTTGCAGGGGTATGTGGATGCGGTTCTTTTCCGGGATGTGGCGGAACGGCACGGCGTGGGAAATCTCGTGGCGTTGCGTGCATTTGTCCGCCAACTGCTGCGCAACCCGGCTGGTTCGTTGAGCGTGAGCAAGATCAGCTCCGATTTTCATTCCCGGGGCATCCCGGCATCCAAAGAAACACTTCTGGCATTTCTCGATCACCTGCAGGATGCCTTCCTGATCTTTGCGATCCCGATCTTTAGCCGCTCCGAGCGGCGGCGGCAGGTCAATCCCCGCAAGCTCTATCTGGCGGATCACGCGCTGGCCGCCGCGTTCAGTCCAGCGGAAGGGCTCGATCGCGGCCATTTGCTCGAGAATATTGTGGCATGCGAATTGGCGCGCACCAGCCGGGAGATTTCCTACTATAAGACGCGCGAAGGTTTCGAAGTGGATTTTCTCGCCACTTCCCATGATGGCAGCGAGCGACTGATTCAAGTCTGCGCGGATCTCTCCGACGCGGCCACGAGGAATCGCGAGTTGCGGGCTCTGGAATGCGCGCATCAGGAGCGCCCGGCAGCCATCCCGCTACTGCTCTGCGGCGAGGAGCCCCCGCCCGGAACGAAGTCCGGCTTGCGCATCGAGCCGTTGTGGAAATGGCTCGCCACCCGGCCGAGTTCCTCAAACGCATGAAAACATGACATCCGAGCAGAATGACCCGCTACCAACCGGTCGCGAAAAAGGAATGTCGCGAAAAAGGAATTGCGTCCCATTTCGCAAGCGTGTAGTCCCTTTTTTTCACTATGCAAAACATCTCCCCGCAATGCGCCAAAGTCCTTGATCAAGTCCGCAGCCGGAACGCCGGCGAGCCCGAATTTCTGCAGGCCGTGCAGGAAGTTTTGGAAACCCTCGAGCCGGTTCTGGTGCGTCGGCCGGATTATGCGGAAGCGAACATCCTCGAGCGGGTCGTCGAGCCGGAGCGCCAGATTATTTTCCGGGTTCCGTGGGTGGACGACCATGCGAAGGTGCGCGTGAACCGCGGGTTCCGGGTCCAGTTCAGCAGCGTGATCGGGCCATACAAAGGCGGCCTGCGGTTTCATCCGAGCGTGAATATCGGGATCCTCAAATTTCTCGGGTTCGAGCAGGTGTTCAAAAACTCGCTGACCTCGCTGCCGATGGGCGGCGGCAAGGGAGGGTCCGATTTTGATCCCAAGGGGAAATCCGACGCCGAGGTGATGCGGTTCTGCCAGAGTTTCATGACCGAGCTGGCGAAGCACATCGGGGCGGACACCGACGTGCCGGCCGGGGACATCGGGGTGGGAGCGCGGGAGATCGGGTTTCTCTTCGGGCAATACAAGCGGGTGCGCAACGAGTTCACCGGCGTGCTCACCGGCAAGGGCCTCAATTGGGGCGGCTCGCTCATCCGCCCGGAGGCGACCGGCTACGGCGCGGTTTATTTCGCCCAGGAAATGCTGGCCACACGCGGGGAATCCCTCGCGGGAAAACGCTGCGCCATCTCGGGTTCCGGAAATGTCGCCCAATACACCGCGGAAAAGCTGATCGACTTCGGCGCGGTGCCGCTGAGCTTTTCCGATTCGCAGGGCACGGTTTATGATCCGGCCGGCATTGACCGCGAGAAGCTGGCGTTTGTTCAGCATCTGAAAAACGTGCGGCGCGGGCGGATCCGGGAGTATGCGGACAAATTTCAGGCGGAGTATCGCGAGGCGGCCAGCCCGTGGGCGATCGCGTGCGACTGCGCGTTTCCCTCGGCCACGCAGAACGAAATTGACGGCGACGATGCGAAGCAGCTCCTGGAGGGCGGCTGCAAGGTGATTTCCGAAGGGGCCAACATGCCCTCGACGCCCGAGGCCGTGGAGCTGTTTCTTGCCGCAAAAACCCTTTACGGCCCCGGCAAGGCGGCGAATGCGGGCGGTGTGGCCACATCGGGCCTCGAAATGTCGCAGAACTCGATGCGCCTGAACTGGAGCCGCGAGGAGGTGGATTCCCGCCTGCACGAAATCATGCGCAACATCCACCGCAATTGCCGCGAGACGGCCGAGACCTACGGGATGCCCGGCAACTACGTGGTGGGGGCGAACATTGCGGGGTTCACCAAGGTTGCCGACGCGATGCTGGATCAGGGAGTGGTGTGAACGGGGCGGTGCCCCGCCATTTTGCCACGACCGGCTGGCCTGGCCTGGACAAAGTTCTGGCCGGGCTCGAGCCGGGCGACAATTTGGTCTGGAGCGTCGAGGACATCGAGGACTACCGGCGCCTGGTCATCCCATACGAGCTCGCGGCGCAGGAGAACGGATGCCAGCGGGTCTATTTCCGCTTCGCCTCCCACCCGCCACTTCTGGAAGAAAAGCCCGGCCTCGTCATTCACCACTGCGATCCCGCCCGGGGATTTGAGGCGTTCGTCCGCGACATCCACCGCGTCATCGAAAGCACCGGGCCGGGCGCGGTCTATATTTTCGATTCCCTCAGCGACCTGGCGGAAACCTGGCATTCCGACATGGCCGCAGGAAATTTCTTCGTCCTCACCTGCCCGCGCCTCCGCGACCTGCAGACGATCACGTATTTTGCCATCATCCGGGACGCCCACTCGAAGGCCGCCCTCCAGCCGATCCGCGACACGACCCAGTTTTTTCTCGATGTTTTCTCGCTGGACGGGCGCTGCTACATCCGGCCGTTGAAAGTCCAATACCGCTCGCGCGGCGCGATGAACACCGTGCATGTGCAGGATGGCGAGCGGCTTCTTCCGGTCGAAGAAAGCGCGATCCTCTCCCGGATCCTCTCCCGCACGCGGTGGCCGCGCTTGCACCGGGATCCCACGCCGGGCTACTGGAGACGGCTCTCGCAAGAAATCGAGCGGGCGCTGGCGGAAAAACGCGCCGGACGGCTTGCTCCGGATGTCGAGGCGGACATGCTGAAAAAAGTGTGGGCGTTCTTCCGCGTGAACCGCTCCGGGATCGCCCCGCTGGTGCAAAAACATCTCAAGCTCGAGGATTTTTTTGAAATTCGCAAACGCCAGATCGGGGTCGGCTCGATCGGGGGGAAAGCGCTCGGGATGCTTGTCTCGCGCGCAATCCTGCGCGACAGCGCTCCCGCCCTGGCGGATCGCCTCGAGGTGCACGATTCGTTTTTTGTCGCTGCGGAAGTCTTCGTGACGTACCTGGTGCACAATGGGGTCTGGTGGATCCGCGAGCAGCAGCACCAGCCGGCGGGTTTTTTGAAAGGGCTGCAGGAGGGCCGCGCGCGCATCCTCGCCGGCGAGTTCCCCGACGACATCATCCATCAGTTCGAAAACATGCTCGATTACTTTGGCGAGCTGCCGTTTATCGTCCGCTCCAGTTCGATTCTCGAAGATGCGCACGGCAATGCGTTCTCGGGAAAATACGAGAGCATCTTCGTGACGAACGGCGGGTCGAGCGAGGAGCGCCTCGCGGCCCTGCTCGACGCGATCCGCCATGTGTATGCGAGCGTCCTCGACCCGGAGGCGCTGATCTATCGGAAGGCCCGCAACCTCCTCGCCAGCGAGGAGCGGATGGCGCTGCTCATCATGCGCGTTTCGGGCCGCCGCCGGGGGAAATATTTTTTTCCGCAGGCGGCCGGCGTGGGGCTTTCCTACAACCCCTATCGCTGGGATCCGGAGATCGATCCGGAATCCGGCGTCGCCCGCCTGGTGTTCGGGATGGGGACGCGCGCCGTGGATCGTTCCGACGACGATTACACGCGGCTGGTCGCGCTCAACACCCCGCTGCGGCGCCCCGAGGCATCGCTCGACGAACAGCTCGACCATTGCCAGCGCCGCATGGATGTCCTCGATCTCCAGGCGCGCAAGCTCGTCTCCCTCCCGATCGAGAGCATCCTCCCCCTCTGCGGGGATTTTCCGGTGGGCCATTTCATTGACTTTCCGGCGGGCGGGATCCCATGGGCGACCTTCCAGAATCTTCTGGAAAAGACCCCCATCACACGGGATTTGCGCGAGATGCTGGCCGTTCTGGAGACCGCCTACCAGCATCCTGTGGACATCGAATTTGCCATCAATTTTCTTGAGGACGGCACCTACCGGATCCATCTCCTCCAGTGCCGGACGTTCCAGATCCAGAAAAACGAATCCGGCAGCGAGATTGATCCGGTGACGATTTCCGGCCGCCGGATTCTGGAGGCGCGCGGGGCGATCATCGGGATCGGGCGCGAGAGCCCGATCCACGATATCCTGTATGTTCCCACGGCGGTTTACGCCGCGTTGCCCGAGCGCGACCGCTACCTGGTCGCCAAGCTGATCGAAAAGCTTGTGCAAGGGCACTCGGCCACGCGCAACCTTCTCCTCATCGGCCCCGGACGCTGGGGCACCAGCAGCCCCTCGCTCGGGATCCCGGTGCGCGCGGGGAGGATCGCGCTCGCGTTCGCCGTCTGCGAAATCGTCGCCATGCACGGCGGGCTCATCCCCGACGTCTCGCTCGGCACCCATTTTTTCAACGACCTTGTCGAGCACGACCTGCTCTACCTCGCCTGCTTTCCCGGCAAGCCGGGGAATTCCCTCGACGAGCAATGGCTGCTCGATGCGCCCAGCGACACGGAGCAGCGGCTGGGAAAACCCAACAAGCTCGCGCACGTCGTGCGGTGGATCAATACCGAATCCCTCCGCCTGTGCCTCCACGCGGATCCGTATTTTCAAAACGCCGCCCTCCGTCTCCCGGCCTGACCGGGATCAAACGCCAGACATCCTGACCTCGCCCGGAGAAAAGGAAGGGGTGAGGCAAACAGATGCCTCCGTTCGAGACGAAAATCTGCGTCCACACGGGCGGGACGCCCGTGCCCCTGTGCTTTCGCGTCTCACAAGCTTTTCTCGCAGAGTCAGGATGTCTGAACGCCGCAGCGGAGCTTTTCCTTTTCGCGCTCGCGCTTTTCCTCGAGGCGGGCGAGCTCGGAGACGAGCTGGCGGCGGATCTCCTCTTTTTCCGCCGGCTCCGCAGTCGCCATCTGACCCTCAAGAAAAATCTTTTTTTCGGCGATCTTCGCGTTGACCTCGCTGTCCACCTCGGCGGCCTTGTAGCGGCCTTGAAAAAGGTGCCCCCGCAAGATGATGGCTCGCATTGTGCCGGATCGTGTAAATGCCCTGGAGCAGGCGCATCCCCCGCGAGAGGTTCGCTTCGCGAGGTAACAGTTTAGCCCGATAGGTTCACCATTGGCGTGGAGCCGAAAATCACATCTTGGGCGTGGGTTGGGGAGGATCGGAAGAGGGCGCGGAACATGTCGATGACCTTTGCTCCCTGGAGGGTGGCGG
>Ga0194063_10000587_pt1 | contig 25811 bp, 22 predicted proteins | sample SepL3720m_MetaG_FD_155459 | JGI IMG/M metagenome (GOLD analysis project Ga0194063, IMG submission 155459) | Anoxic zone freshwater microbial communities from boreal shield lake in IISD Experimental Lakes Area, Ontario, Canada - Sep2016-L373-20m | ecosystem: Environmental > Aquatic > Freshwater...
ACTGATACCCACCACCAGCTGAAGCTGGTGGGTTCAGCCACGGGCAGCGGCCTTAAGGCCTAGGTGCTCATTTCGATGGGGCCGTGGAGATCTTCACCTTCCTGAGTTTCGATGTATTTCTGGATAAGTTCGTCGGTGATCGAACCGCTGGATACAGCACAATATCCCCGTGCCCATAGATGCCTTCCCCAGAATATTTTTGCGATGTGTGGATAATCTCTCAGGAGCGTATGGGCACTCTTGCCTTTTAAATGTTGCATCAGGTCGCTGATTGAGAGCTCTGGAGGATAGGACACGAAAAGATGGATGTGATCTGGAGCCACCTTCCCGGTGAGAATGTGAACATCAATCTCGGAACAGAGTCTTCGAATGAGATCTCTTACAGCCTCGCCAAAGTGACCAGTGAGCACCCGCTTTCTGTACTTGGGAATCCAGATGAGGTGCACCTTCAGGTCATGTTTACTGTGGCCACCGGAGTGATAGGACCTCGCCATGTCGGTAATTGTATAACCGCACACCTTGGATCTGAAGGGCCGCCTAAAGGCGTGGGTTTATCCCTCCCACCGCTGGAACAATCAAAGATGACGATATCGACAGCATCTCCCAAAGCCTTTCGCGCGAAGTGATGCCACACCGTCATCATCGGCGGGAGGATATTCATCGTACAAAGGAGAGGACGATCACTCTGTGAAAAAGGCTCCGGATTGAGGAAAAAGCCAAGTGTCGGTATAAGCGTCCGCCAGGCAAATTTCAGGGAATTGAGACGGAAGACGGAGCTCAAGATTTGGTCGTAGGTGCGGGGCACGGTGTGATTGTAGGCCGAAAACCGTAGGACAGGAACGTTCCTGTCCTACGGTTTTCGGCTCTTCGCTATACTTCTTTTGTGCCATTGTCCAAGCACCGCACCGGCGAACTCCTGATCCTCCTCTGCGCATTCCTCAGCAGTCTGTTTCCCATCGTCACCATCATCTCCTATCGGGAACTTCCCACGTTCTTCGCATCTGGTACTGCAACTCTTCTCTCTACTATCTTCTTCGCCATTCTCCTCACGATACGCGGTGAGTGGAAACAATTGAAACAGTCTGGAATCTGGAGAGATCTCCTTCTTATATCCCTCTTCATCGGCATCTACTACATCCTGATTTTTGCTGCCCTGCGAATCACCACGGCTGGGGATGTCTCCATTATGAGCCTCATGGAGGTACTCTTCACATTCCTCATCATGGGAGTCCTCCTTAAGCATGAGAGAATGCACCTGCGTCACATCGTCGGAGGTCTCTGTATGGTGGCAGGCGCGGGGCTCATTCTCTCACCACATACATCCGGATGGAGCATAGGTAATCTTCTCGTCATCCTCGCAACTATCTCCGCCCCATTCGGCAACTACTTCGCACAGCATCTTCGCCAGAGAGTAAGTGTGCACGTCATTATGTTCATTCGAAGCATCCTGATCGGAACAGTGCTCCTCGGAATCGGTGTATGTATCGAGCCTCTCCCTACCCGATCAGCGCTTCTGCATAGTACGATTCCTCTCCTCATCAATGCCATAGTTCTCCTCGGCATTTCCAAAATCCTCTGGATCGAAGCGATCCACCGTATCTCCATCAGCACAGCGATATCTCTGCAGGGCATCACGCCGCTCTTCACGCTCATCTTCGCGTACTTCCTACTCCACGAATCGATCCTCCTGAGCCAACTGGCAGGATTCGTCCCGATCTTCGCCGGGGTTTTGCTCCTCACGAGCAGAAAAGAGAAATCATGAATGACAACACCACTTCAAGGAATTGCGACGAAAGACGAAGCTCACGTTCCTATCCTACGGTTTTCTCGCCCGAATGAGGTAATTCAATCGCGGATCATGCATGCCCAAATCCAAGGGAATCCGCTCGACATCCACGAATCCAAGCTCCTGGAGAACAGAGATCATCTGCGGAGCCGGATACATCCACTTATGCAGATCCAGATCCTCCGTTTCCTCAGACTTGAATCTGCCGAAGAGGTGCTGATTGAGGACATCGAGATCGCCATGATCCAAAATCCCCTGCGCAATTGCTTCGATATCCGGCGTGGAAATCCGTAGCACACCTCTCGGAGCCAGAATCCGGAAGAATTCCTGGAGCACGTGGTGCACCTGAGGCTTGCGCAAATGCTCGAGAGTCGCCACAGAGAGAATTTCCGCAATCACACTACTATCAATCGGAAAGCGCTTGGTGATATCGAAGACGAGATCGACCTGCGGAAGTGCGACGATATCGACATTGAGAAACTCCTCTGGATTGAACGGATTTCTGCCGCCGCAGACATCGAGCTTCGCCCCCCGGTACCCGCGGCTTTTCCATTCCTCAGCACGCTTGGAACACACCTGCCGTCTCCGCGCATCGATAAACCAGCCGTAGAGCGGACGTAGCGGCCGGAGATACTTGTAGTAGCGATCGAGGAATTTCTTCATGAGAGAGCTGGAATATCCGCAGTCTAAAGCTATTATACTCAATTGATTTAATAATTTCGAATATACCGGCGTAGCCGCACCATGATCTTGGCTTATAGCTAAGAAAAAGCTAAAACAAGGATTCAGGATTATTTAGCCGTATAGCTTACGTCTTAAAGCTCAAAGCTTCATTCCTCCATAGAATATCTGAACAAAACCACGTCGAACCGATACAATGCCCCCGTGCTCACCGCCTTCATCGACCGGCTCCCGGGCAAACCCCTGATTCCCCTTCTTTACCCGAACTTCGGTCAAGAAGATTCTTCGGCACAGCTCTTCCAGGCACAAGCATTCCACTCCCTCACAGAACCGCTTCTCACTGTCACCGACGATCCCATGAAAGCGGATGTCCTGCTGCTTCCGCACAATTTCCCTACAGTACGAAATGAAGAACAGTATCTGAAGAAGGTCGAAGCGCTTTCCAGATCAACCGGTAAACGTATCATCGTCTTCTGGCATGGCGACGGAACGAACCCAGTACCGTTCACCAATGCCCTTGTCTTTCGGACTTCGCAATATCGATCCAGACTCCGGCCAAACGAAGTGATCATGCCGGCGTATACCGAAGACCTCCTCGAGAATGAACCGTTGATCCTCAAAACCAAAGAAGCGCGACCCGTCGTGAGCTTCTGCGGCTGGGCGTCGTATCCGAGTTTCATGACCCGCATCCTCTCGCTCGCCCATGCGACACTCCTCACCGTCCTTGCGGTCATTACCGGACATTCAAACTTCTCAACCCGCATCAAAGGTCTCGTCCTACGCCGCCGGATTCTGCGCATTCTCAATGGCTGCAGCAAGATCCAAACGGACTTCCTCCTCCGCTCCAGTCATTCCGCACACCGCAAAACCATCCGCCTGGATCCTGCCAGAGCGCGCGACGAGTACATCAATAATCTTCTGCACGCCGACCTCGCGCTCTGCGTTAAAGGGGACGGCAATTATTCCCTGCGCTTCTACGAAGCCCTGAGCCTCGGGCGTATCCCGCTCCTCATCGATACCGATTGTGCTCTGCCACGGGAAGATGTGATCAATTACGAGAATTTCATGTTAAGAATTCCTCTGAAAAACATCCGCAACATTGATGCCATTATCGCGAAGTTCTGGAGCACACTAACTCCGGAGCACTTCGCTGAAATGCAACGACTAGCACGTGATACATTCGAAAAATACCTGTCGACGAAGAAATTTCTGGAATGGGCTATCGAGCGGATGATGACAGACGCAACCATGCTCGATCTCTCGCAAAACTTACCGCTTAAAGCTTAAAGCTTACCGCTTCCTATGCGCATCACCTTCATCTCACAGGCGCGCTTCCCCACCGAGAAAGCCCACGGTCATCAGATTGCTGAGGTGTGTGCTGCACTCACAGCAAACGGCCATGCCGTGACGGTGCTCTCTCCGGATATACGCAATGCCCTCAAAGAGAGCGCTCACGGATACTACGGACTCTCCGGTAAACTCGGCGTGGAGAAATTGCGCGTGTTCGATGCGCTCTCCAAGTGGTGGGTTCCCGGAAATTTCGCCTTCTCCTTCACGATGCGATCGTATGGGAAAGCGCTGAAGAAATGGCTGGCTGAGCATCCTACAGACCTGCTCTATACACGCTCCCCACGCCTACTCAAATCCCTCCTGCAGACGGACATTCCCGTGGTGCTTGAATTGCATACCCTGCCCCGCCGGTCACGCCTCTTCATCCGCCGGTGCAATGCCTGCAGACTCGTCGTTTGCCTTACGGAACCCATGCGGACCCACCTCATTTCCTGGGGCGTGGAAGAATCCCAAGTGATTGTGGAAGGCGATGGTGTAAATCTGCAGCGCTTCGAGAAGATGCCGGAATCCGCATCGGCAAAAGCGGAATGGAAAGTTCCTGTGGATCGTCCGGTCATCGGGTACGTCGGATCGCTGGTGACGCGCGGGACGATGGAGAAAGGAGTGAAGGAATTGATCGAAGCGGTGGCTCTGCTGAAGGTAAAAATCGTAGGACAGGAACGTTCCTGTCCTACGATTTTTTCTGCCTACCTCTGGATCATCGGCGGTCCGCGCGATGCCATCAGCCGCTACCGTCGACTGGCGGAGAAGAAAGGACTCACAAAAGAAGATATTCGCTTCGAAGGACCCGTCAAAAGCGACCGCGTTCCCTCCGCACTCGCCGCCTGTGATGTCTGTGTGTACCCGGCTCCTGCGTCCAAACACGCATTTTTTCAACGGGATACTTCACCGCTAAAAGTCTTCGAGTACCTCGCCGCAGGCAAGCCCACTGTCTGTGCCGATATCCCGCCACTGCGCGGAGTCATCGACCCATCACTCGTGCACCACTGCCGTCCCGGAGATGCTCTATCCCTCGCGAAAGCCATCCGCGAGGCCCTCACGCAACCGAACACCAATGAGAAGTTGCGCAGATCCCTGCTTCAGCATGTCTCGTGGGGAAAGCGCATGGAGAGAATCATCAGTCATTCCAAACTATAGCGCATGGATCACCCGCAATTCACCGTGCACGCCGCCACCGAGGAATCCCATTGGTGGTTTCATGGCCGCCTCGCGATTGTGCAGTCTCTTCTCACGCGCATCCTGCCACCATCGAAAGACACGATCATCATCGATGCAGGATGCGGCACCGGAGGGATGAGTGGTGCATTGATCCCCTCCTACGATGTGCGCGGAATCGATCCGGTGGAAGAAGCGATTGCCTTTGCCAGGAAAAAATTCCCGACCATTCCCTTCCGGGTTGGCAGCGTCCCCGAAGATATACAGGATTGGCTTAAAGAAGCCAAAGGAATAGTCCTCCTCGATGTCCTCGAGCACGTGGAAGAGGACTTCCTCTTTGTTTCGACACTCCTTGCTGCCATGCGTCCAGGGACATTCCTCCTGCTCACCGCTCCGGCGGATCCAACCCTCTGGGGAGAACACGATCGCGGCTTCGCTCATTGTCGCCGCTACACCATGGAACGCATGCGATCCCTCTGGAAAGATCTTCCCGTCACCGAGCTCTGTGTCTCCCCGATCAATGCGCGCCTGTACTGGATCGTGAAGTGCGGCCGGTGGCTCTCGCGGTTTCTCGGACGTTCCCTCGGTCCGGGCTCGACTGATCTCGGCATGCCAATGAGGCCCATCAATGCTCTCCTGCAATGGATCTTCGGAGGGGAGAAACACCGATTGCTGAAAGTTCTGGAGCTCCATGGGAAACCCTACCGTCACGGCGTGAGCATTCTCGCTCTCCTTCAACGTGAACCGGGAGAAATCGTTCCGCGTGGAAGACCGGCGAACTTGCCACCGGATGAGGCTCCGTGGCTGCGAAATGTATGAGGTATCCCGTATCACGTATGAGGTATGACACTCAAGGAGCCTCTGAATAATTGCCAATTTGTCACAGTGAGCCGAGCCTGTGCTGAGCGGGCCGAAGCATCGAACTGCGACAAATTGGCAAATGTCATGGTTCGACACGGCTCACCATGACATGCTCGAGAATTTTTCAGAGGTTCCTCAAATACGTACTACATCATACGTAACGCCTGATACGTCTCCGACTACAAGAACGCAAACACCGAGCTCAGCACCATCAGCACTCCCCGCTCAATCCCGAATACCCATCCGGAGATCAGAGAGATCCCGAGGAAGCTTTCCGCAAGAAGTGCAATAATCAGAATCATCGGCCCTGCCCGCATGAAGGCCTCGTAACGCTCCTCGAGATGATACGGGATGAAGGGCTCCAGAATTTTGGAACCGTCGAGGGGGGCAATCGGCAGGAGATTGAAGGCCATCAGTCCGAAGTTGAGAAAGACGAAGCTCCCGAGCAGCTGGACGAGGAAGGTCATGAGCACAGACGATGTACTCGTCGCCGAAAGAAGACCAAAGGGATTGGAAGTGGCATGCTGCAGAAGCGCGAGTGCAATGAAGGAGAGCAAGCCCAGAAGAAAATTGCTCAAGGGTCCTGCAAGCGCTACCAGAGCGTTATCAAGCTTCCGGTGTCGGAAGGCAAACGGGTTCACCGGAACCGGCTTGGCCCAGCCGAAACCCACGATGAGGAAGCACAGCGCGCCCATCATATCCAAGTGCGCCAGAGGATTGAGGCTGATGCGACCCTGAAGAGCCGCAGTGTAGTCCCCGAGCTTCTTGGCCACCCACGCATGCGCGCTCTCGTGCACGGAGATCGAGAGAAGGATCGCGATGAGGAACGTCGGCTGGAGGAAGATGGAATTCACGAGGTGAGTATAGTGGACCGGAGCGAATAAGAGGAGGTTTGTGAGGGTTGTAAAGGTTATAAGGGTTGAAAAGGTTCCATAACAAAACCCTTACAACTTTTAGAACCTTTAAAACCTGTTCAATACATCCACTATCATCCAATAACCAACACACTCCCTCACTCCGCCTTCACACTTCTCTCCTCTTCTACATGCTGCACCGCTCCCTTCGCGCTCTTATGAAGGATCGCCGCCGCAGACTCATCGAATTCACGGGCTTCTTTCTGGAATTGGGATTTGGAGAATTCTGCGAGGAGCCACTCCGGGTGCTTCATGTACCACTGCACCGTCTTCTCCAGACTCTGCTCGAAGGTTTTGGGGTACTGGAAACCCATTTCTCTGAGCTTGGTTCCATCCAAAGCATAGCGAAGGTCATGTCCCGGACGGCTGCTATGGAAATCCACGAGCTCATAGCGCAGCTCCTGACCGACGACAGCAGCAATGGTTTTCGCGAGCGTGAGATTATCCATCTCCTTTTCGCCGACGATATTGAACTTGTCGCCGATGATCACTTTGCCGGCTTCGTGCTGTCCGATGAGGAAAAGCATTGCGGCGGCGACGTTGCGGGCGTGAACGTAGAAGCGGCTTCCGGCCTGCGTGCGCGTGGAATCCGAGTGGATAAACAGGCGATCACCGGACCGTGCGGCGTTGATGGTCTTCGGGATGAATTTCTCGGGATGCTGGCGCTCGCCGAAAACGTTCATCGTGTGGGTGATGACGAGCGGAAGACCGTAGGTGTTGTAGTAGCTATACGCCAATTCCTCGCCTCCGGCCTTGGTCGCAGCGTAGGGATTGGATGATTTATAACGATCCCACTCCTTGTAGGCCACTCCCTCCGGCGCCGGTCCGAAAACCTCGTCGGTGGAGAAGTAGGAGAAGAGATCGAGACCGTCGAGCGTGCGAGCGTAGTCGAGGAGATTACATGTCCCCACCACGTTATCCTGCACGAACTCCATGGGGCACTCGATGCTGCGATCCACGTGTGTGGAAGCGGCGAGATGGAGAATGTAGTTCACCGGTCCGATGCGATTGGCGACGTAGGGATTGATGGGGGCGCGAAGATCGTGGTAGATGAATTCGACTCTCCCGGCGAATTTGCCGCTCCACATATCCATATCCGCGAGACGGTGGAGGGTAGAAGCGGAATCGATCTTGGAAAGCCCTATGAGCTTCCAATCGGTAGTTTTGAGAATCCCCTCCGCGATGTGGTGCCCGATAAAGCCGTCGATGCCAGTGAGGAGGACGCGTTTCATCGAACGGAAGATTACGCGGAGATAGGTTTGGGGACAATGAAAAAGCGAGCTTCATATCAGATTGTAGCTTCTTAGGTTCTAGCTTATTAGGAATCCTCATTTCCTCAATCTCGGAGTCTGAATCAATCACCCCTAAAAAGCTAATAAGCTAACCAGCTAATAATCCCCTCCATAGTTCCGCATACCTCTCCGCAATCCCATCCCAATCATATGTTCTGGAATTGACCATTCCTCTCTCCGCCAGCTCCGCCCACTTCCGGGGGTCCAGAAGCAGCAGCTCCAATGCCTTCGCCGCAGCCTCGGAATCGTCGGAAGGAACGAGGAGTCCGGTACGTTCGTGCTCCACGATGTCTGGAATACCGCCGACATTCGTTGCGACGACAACACACCCGGCTGCCTGCGCTTCCAGGAACACATTGCCAAGTGCTTCGCTCCGCGAAAGTCCGCAGAAGATCTGCGCCTGAGCGAATTCTTCATACACCCGCGGTGGCGGGATGTATCCAGTGAACGTCACACGATCGGCGATATCCAGATCCTGCGCGAGCCGATGCAGACTGTCCCACTGCGATCCGCGTCCGACGATACGGAGATGAACTCCCTCAGCAATCTCCCCTCTCCTCTGCTCAACAAAATTTTCCGGATTCGAAGACTCTGGTACATCCAATAATAAGGGAGGAGAGGGGTTGCCTGTCCTGAGTAGCGTCGAAGGAGGGGTGAGGCGCGACAGCGCCCGCAGCAACACATCAATCCCCTTCATCGGCTCCAATCGTCCGACGAAGAGAATGCGACCCGGGACTTTCTTCTGACGTGTCCGTTCCGTCTCAATAGCAAAAGCATCGATGCCGTTGGGAATAAGCAAGGCATCCTTCCGTCCGAAATCCTCAGCACGCTCGAGGAGCACCGCGCTGATCACCGTCACGCGATCGGCGGAACGATGCATTCCCCCGACGAACAGGGAAGTATTGGTGCTCTGACAGGTGAGGATGCGTTTGGCAGATGGGAAAAGCCAGCGACAAAAGATTACCGCAAGACCGGCGTAGGATTCTAAAACGGCATGCACGATCGATGGTTTGATCTTGCGAACAGCGAAAGGTGCGAGGAAAGGGAAGAGCCACTTGTCGAAGCTTGAGCCGATTCCGACTCTGATCACCTTCACCCGCTTGCGGAAGGGATCGTCCTCGGGAGTGCGTTTGGTGAGCTTGGCGGTGACAATGGTGATATCAAATTCCTCCGCAAGCCTCCACGCCACTTCCTCCACGCACGCCTCGGCTCCGCTGCGGTACGGGGAGAGGAAGGCCGAGAGGAAGACAACTTTAGGCTTCATGTATGGAAAGGATGATACATCCACACCTGTCGTTGTACCTGTATTATGTTTCATTTTCCATTTTTCAATATTGCATTTCCCGTTCTCCATTTCTCCGGCAAATTCGTGCAACATTATCTGCGGATATGCTGTAATTCATACTTGCTCGCCTTGTATCAAGCCGCTCTCGATCAATTGCTCCAAAACCTGCGCTTGGGCACTTTGAAGAACCGTCATCTCCCTCGTTGCCATCAATCGTTGATAAGATGAATCGAGATTGCGCTGCAATTCACCGCGCTGATAATGGTGATCATCCTGAATGGTCTCAGGACTTATATTCCCAAATACATAATCCGGATCTATGAGAGACATACCCGGGCTCCCCATTTTCGCCGCAAGCTGTAACTGCCTTCGGGTATCAACCATGGAATCAAGAAGATCTCCCCTGTGCTCTACAAGTTGTATCCTTGCAGCATTCCATGCCTCTAATGCTTGCTTCAATTCAAACGAAAGCTCAATACTCTCCAGTGGTGGGATTTTCTCATCCGGTCTGAGCCGCTTTGCCATTTCCATACTGGCACGATCATCCTGAGAAAGCGCAAATCTATCCGGGGCACGATATTTTCCAGAAAGAATATCACTCACACGACCCCTAAGAACCACAGCATACAAAGTTGGATTAAGCCCATTCATTTCCAAAAGTCCGAATCCCTCGGGATCTTGTAGATACTGTTCCAGGAGGTCGTGGTCCGTATTTGACATTTGTAATAATTATACTTTGAATATCTATTTCGTTCAAGCAGAATTTACGGCAAAGAGCTTCCGATACTCCTCCCCCACCTTGCTCCAACTGAAACTCTCCTCAATCCGCTTCCGCGCGCCTTCGCCGAGGGCTTTGCGCTTGGCTGGATCATCAATCAATCGCTCGATGTGCGATCGCAAAGCCTCACGGTCCCCGGCCGGGAAGAGGAAACCTGAGACACCATTCTGCAAGAGGAACGCATTGCCGCCGACGTCCGATGCAATACACGCACACCCGCTCGCCATGGCTTCCATTAGGGCGTTACTCAGTCCCTCGCTATAGCTCGGCAGGACGAAGATATCCGTCGTCTTCAGAATTTCCGGAATATCGTGCTGTAGTCCCGTGAAGATCACTTCGCGCTGGTAGTGCATTACCAAAGGATGCTCGGGCTTGTACCAGCCGACCACCTGAATCTTCAGATCCGGATGATGTTTCCGCGCTGAGGTTGCAGCGGCCAAAAAATCTTCAACACCTTTCACAGATTCCAAACGACCGACATACGAAACGGTGAGCCCCGATATACTGCGCCCCCCTCTCCCAGAAATCCCGGGTTGAATATCTGGCAGTGCTGGAGAATTGTTCGATTGCGAGGAGGGAGAGGGGCCGGGGGTGAGGGCGTCCGGATCAATCCCCGTTGGTATGACCTGCTTCTTCTTCGCAATCCCCAGCTTCTTCAAAAGCCTTTCAGGCTGCGGATGGAAAAGCACAACGCGCGATGCCGAAAGCAATACGAGCCACCCCAGCGTCCAGGCGTAGATTGCCGCACCAATTCTCGGGAGCAAACCCCGCGGCCACCAGGTGATCCCGACGAAGGTATCAGTGAGGACGATCGGCGGATGCCCTGTGAGGCGTAGCCAAATCGCACTGAGCGACGACCAGAAGAGAATCTTATTCACGACCACAATGTCGGGCTTCTCTTCCCGAATGATGCGCCGAACCAGTCCACAGAATCCGAAGGCGATGCCGTAGTTCCAGGGATCCGGGAGAAAGAAATCTTTGCGACGGTGAATGGTGAGAGTATCGGAAACGACCTCGGCACCGGTTTCCTTGCCCATACAGGCAACGACCACACGATATCCCAGCCGCTGCCAGAGCTCAGCCAATTTCACCGAGCTCACCATCCAGCGGTGCTCTTCCTTCCAGTAGGGGGAGATGAGGAGGATCGTCTTCATGTGGAAGCAGTATGCAGAGAGAGAATCGATAAGGAAATCCTAATCCCCAATATACTAATCCCTAATCCCTGCATTGATGGAAGATGAATCCAATAATTGTCATTGCCTCCGTCAGGATATCCGGCACACTTCGAACATGTTCTCCGCCCTTCTCTGGGACAACGACGGAACGCTCGTCGACACGGAACCACTCTACGTGGAGGCGATGCAGGCGAGCCTCGCAACGGTAGACATCCCTTTCACAGAGCAAGACTACGTCCACCATATGAACGTCGGTGGGGATTTCTTTGAGGCGGCAGTGCAGCGAGGGTACGCACCGAAGGATATCGCCGGGCTCAAGCTCAAGAGAAATGCGTTCTACACATCTCTCCTCAGAGACAACGTTCCGATTATCGACGGAGTTATAGAAACGCTGAATGTGCTCTTCGGGAAATTTCGGATGGGCATCGTCTCGAGCAGCCGCAGAGAGCACCTCGACATCATCATGGAGAGAACGGGGCTGCGAAAATACTTCGAATTTGTCATCGCGCGGGAAGATTTCGTAAAAGGAAAACCGCATCCGGAAGCCTTTCTCCTCGGTCTTTCGACATTCGATCTTCCCGCTTCTTCCTGTCTTGCCATCGAAGATTCCGGCCGTGGAGTGATTTCGGCCAAGACTGCCGGACTTGCCTGCGTTGCGATCCCGCAGGGGATTTCAAAGAACAATGATTTCTCTGGAGCGGACAAAGTGCTGAATAATGTTCGGGAACTGCCGGGGTTCCTCGGACTGTCATAATATCTGGGATTTCAATGAAATGATTATTCTTCTCTCTATGATAGAGATATGCCTGTCAATTATGATAATTTCGGCTTACAGGAGAATATCTGTATCTGGGACAATGTGAGTTATGATGGAAAGGATGATGCTTCGGCAGTCGAACAATCCCAAAGATCGGCTTCTTGGTTCATAGACAGACAACATAGTGCCCCACGAATGCAGTACTGCGAAATCCTGACCATCGTTAGCGATGCATCAGCGCAAGTATTCGTTCTTCTCACGCTCACACTGATGGCAGATTCTGCAGGAAGAGAGTACTGGGATGGTCGAATAATAGGGAACAACAATGACATCGTTATGGGAAAAAGCGCACAGAATGCTCTCGCTCTACTTAATGAGGAAGTCGCAATCGGAGGTGTGCGGTGTTCTCCGGATGAAGATGATTCAGCTTCCCTTATCGAAGTCGTCTCCCCCGATCGAAAGCGCCTGTTTCCCATGCAAGAAGAACTCGATACTCTCACCTAAAGAATACCCCCTTCGTCACCGGATCCACGAGCACGGAATTCATCGGTCCTTTGTAGACTCCGCTCAAGTACAGCCCATCCACGTTGACTTCGTGCAGTAACAGAAGACCCGGTGCAAGGGCAGGATCATCCGTCACCACGTACATCGCCTCTGCGATCTTGGGGACCCGCATGATGCGCGACAGCGACTCCGGGAAGACATTGTAGGCATTCATGTATGCCACATTGGCGTTGGAGTAGACCGAGATGATTCCGGGATTTTGGGCGAGGACGAATCGCATGGCATCGCGGTAGGAGAGTTTCCAATAGTCGTACGGCACCAATCCGGAAACAAAACTTGAAGGCAGTGAGAAGTACGCGAATTGGAACGGGTGGTTGCGCACCATCCAGATGCCCGTCGAGAGAATTTGACCACTGATAGCAACGATGATCGCGGTGGCGAGGACAGTCGACCACAACCCCCCCAATACCTTCGCTCGTGAGAGACCCGATCGAATCCCCGTCACTGCCAGAAGAAGGAATGCGGGGTAGATGAAGAAGACATGCCGCCACTCATTGTAGATACCAGCTCCCGTAATGATGATGGAGAAGATGGGAAGGAAGAACCATCCTAGAAAGAGTAAGGCATCGCTGTGTTCGGTAAACCAACGACGTGGATGCATCAAAAAGGCAATACAGAGCGAAAAGCACCCCAGAAGAAAGAAGACCGTATACATCAGCGGTACGGTTGCCGTGATCCATACAGGAATGTAGAACCACGGAATATTTGCATACAGGTGACCGAGGAACATCGCAGAACCGTTGATGTGGCCCATGTACCGGTACGCCTCCAGAAAATGTGCGAGGGGCTGGTCCCAGAGGAATGGCCAGAAAACAATCGTTGCGAAGGCAAGTGATAAGAAATACAGGACGAGGAGAACGCATTGCCGAAAGCGGTCGGAGGACAGATGCCCTTGCTGTTGCGTCACTGTATGAAGGAAGAAATAGAGCACGGTGATCACAGGGATGATGAGCGCTGGCATCCGCAAAGCTAGCGCCAAAGCAGAAAAGACACTGTGCAGAAGCATACGGCCGACCGTCGGACGTTCCGCGAACCGCACGAGGGAGAACATGCTTGCGGTGAAGAAGGCGAGCATGGGGAGATCACGGGAATTGTAAAAGGACTGGGCGAAAAGACGCGGCGTAAGAACGAAGAGAAGACAGCAAAGCAACGCCCACCAGGAACTGCGGAAGTGTCTTCGCGCAAGAAGATACAGCATCACGACCCCGAAGAACGTGATGAGGAAAACCACGAAATGCTGGATGTAGACGTGAAGATATTCGGTTGCCGGATGCTCCCCAGGGAAAAAAAATTGCTGTACGATATAGATTGGAAGTTCCACCGAAGTCCCATGGAACCGCCAGCCCTCATTCGTCGGCCAATCTGTTCCCAGGAAAACATAGCGAAAGACATCCCGACCGAGGGAATCCATCGTTCCCTCGTCCACGGCAATTCCGAAACTGCGGAAGCTCGCAACACCCACAAAAAAGTAGAGCGCGAAGAACGCACCGACAAACCAGCGGGGATGAATGTTTCGAATCCGCAAGATCAGAGAAGTCATCATCGAGACGAGAAGAATCAATACAGCCAATGGAGTATAACAAAGAACCGATATGGAAGAGAATGATGCATCATCTCCTACTCCTTGCAGCACTTTCCATCGAGCCCGGCATCATGGAGTGCCATGGACCGGATGAGCTTGGCCTGACGCTGCTCCAGCTCCTCGAGACGAACGATCAGGGAGAAGACGATGAAGGAGAGGATGCCGAGGAAACTGATGACGAGAGCATTCTGGCGATCTTTGAATCCAGTCACCAATGTCAGCCAATCGAGAACAGATGGGAAGAGTGCGATGACCGCGATGGCCAACCAAAAAAGTGACCACAGGAAGCCCTCCCAGATCGTCTTCTTCTGCTTGGCAACCAAGCTCCACGCATACATCAGAGCAACGAGCGAGATGATCGGCGTGATGATTTGATACGGAGTGATGGGCATCGTGGAAAAAGTATAGCCGAGGGATGCGCAGGAAAGCTATGGATCGTATGGTCATGAGAGAATTTCACGAAAAACTGCTTCCTGCCTCGATGAGGAATTGTCCACGCAAGACAGTCCTGAATTGTGTATTCTATCCGCAATGCATCTTTCATTCTCCCGCATAATCCAGTGGATAACGGCCGTAGTCCTCGCGATCGCCAGCCTGAAATGCGTCGCGCTGCTCTGGCATGTTTCGGCGCTGGAAGCGGGGGGCAGTGTCAATGATGACTATCAAGCATTCGTAGTGGTGGCGAGGGGAATTTTGAATGGGCTGAAACCGTACGCAGATCTCTTCGATGCACGACCTCCCGGGACATTCCTCATCGTTACCCTCTCGCTCGCTCTCACCAATGGGGAGAAGATTGCGACTATTCTGCAGATCACTACGCTCCTCATGCTTCCGCTGCTCCTCGCAGGATATGCCCTGATGATGAACCGTGAGCACCGGAGACTCGATCGCTTCTCTCTTACAGCACTCGCCTTCCTGCTCGGGACGATGCTGGCTCTTCTCTTGGAACAACGTGCCGGCGCCCTGCAGTCGGAAGCTTTCGGGTCTCTCTTTGGATGTCTTTTCGCACTCCTAGCGGTTTGGTCGCTGGATCATCGCATGCCCCGCACTCTCCTGATACTCTCCGCCATCTTTCTGATGTTCTGCGTTGGCATCAAGGAGCCGTTTCTCTTCACCATGATCGCCATAGCACTCATGGTGTTCCCCGGAGTGAAACAATGGAACACATACTTCCTGCTTCCACTGCTCATCGCCATAGTCGCAGGAATCGTTCTTCTCGCCATGATCGGCTGGTTCGTCCCCTTCGTGCACATCTACCTGCCCGCTGTGTTCAATATGCAGATCATTGATATCCATGAACCGGTGTTCTTGCGGGGATGGAATACCTTGAGACTATTCCGCAACCTCACGACCCACTCCTTTCAGCCGTATTTCGGATACCTCCTCATCCTGCTCTGGGCGATGCTGTCGTCGATCCCGGAACGATGGAGCACCGTGGGTGCGGTCGTTTCTGCCTTCCTCTGGCTGTTTTCCGCCCTACTCCTCAATGCATTCTGGGGAATCGGCGTACTCCTCCTCTCCTTTCTCAACAACGACGCGCTCCCCGCATACTTCGTGGATATCCTTACGGTGCTCAGTCCCCTCCACGTCGATCCGTCTCTCCTCTTCATAATGCTTTGCATCATTCCGGTGATCGCCTACGGATTCATACTGTATTATGTGCAACACACTGATGCGCTCCGTGTCTCTTTGAAGAAACTCGTGCTTTCCCTTCTCGTGATCGTTCTGGTCATGACAGCTGTCGCACTATCCGGGAACTTCAATCACTATCACTACGCATTTCCCATTCCCTTCTTCTTCGCACTCCTTCTCCTTTTCGTGCGCTTCGCTAGCCAGAGTCCGCAAAGAAGATTCATCATCATCTCCGTCGCGCTCCTCTCTCTCCTGTCCATATTCACGACAGTCATCCCATCCTCGGTGGATACCTATCTGCAATCGAACTACCAACTCAACGAAATGACCAACCGCAATGAAGCAGCGGCATTCGATGGACTCCTTGATCACTGCAGCGTCGACCGGTACTTCTCCGTTGGTACACATCGCTTCCTCGCATACGCAAGACATGTGCCGATAGGCCCAATGACCTACCTCGGACCCCATCTCTATTTCTATGATCAGACCACCGACAACTTGAAAATGTATGCCCAAGTCATCGCGATACCCAGAGATTCCCCAATCCTTCATCCGGAAGAACAGTGGATCTCCACACACTTCACCCCCGCACTTCCCCCGTGCACGAAAGGACTTCCGCTTCCGGAGCATGTGCGACTGCTATTCCGGAACGATGAACGCGCGCAAGCGTTTGGCAAATTATAAGAGGAACCTCTGAAAAACTCTTCAGCATGTCATGGTGAGCCGTGTCGAACCATGACTCGAAGTCAGAGCCCAATTTGTCGCAGTTCGATGCTTCGACCTGCTCAGCACAGACTCGGCTCACTGTAACAAATTGGCAATTGTTCAGAGGTTCCAAGAATCATTTCGAACACTTTGAAATACGGTTCCCAGCCCTCACCGCAGAAACGACCTCAACAGAATTTTCAACGCCGTTTTCACCCCATTCGCGAATGACTGTCCTTTTGCCAGCGTGTACTCGGAATACAGGACTTTGATGGGCACCTGAGCCATGCGCCATCGTCGCTGAACTGTCTCACGGACAAGCTCGGTGCAGTATTCGAACCCCCGCATGCGAATATCCACTTCAGCGACGGCACGGGGACCGAATACTTTGAAGCCGCACTGGCTGTCGGTCACCCACCGGCCGGTGACGGCGAAGGTGACGATATTGCCAATGCCATTGAAGATGCGACGGATGAGCGGAATGTGATTCCGCCGCTTGCCTTGCCTGTCCTGAACTTTTCGAACGGAAGCCGCACTGAAGGAGCCAAAGCGATTGGCGAAGACGATGTCCGCTTCGTCTGCGAGAACAGGCTTGAGCAAATGTGGAATATCCCCCGGATCATGCTGCTCGTCCGCATCGAGCGTGACGATGACGTCGGCCTTCAACGCACGAGCAGCGTCGATGCCGGTCATGGTTGCTGCTCCTGCTCCGCAGTTCTCCCGATGTCGAAGGACAAGCGCCCCCTGCTGCTCAGCAGCTATCCCCGTGCCATCCGTCGAACCATCATCCACAACGATCACCTGATCCACATAACGTACAGTCGCCTGAACCACGGACACGATGCGTCCGGCTTCATTGTAGGCGGGGATGACGGCAATGATACGCATGACCGGAGTGTAGCGGAACAAATGAAACGTAGGACAGGAATATTCCTGTCCTACGTTTCATTTGTTCCGCATGTCGCTTTGTCCCAGCTTTCAGCAACATCCACAAAAAAACTCTCAAGGAAGAACAACATACGCAATCCCCGCATCCGTATCGTTGACGACAATCTTCATCCCAAGTCCCTGCGTATTCACAAAGCCCACGAACTCATTCACCTTCTGATGAAGGGACCCTTGGGGATCTTTCTCAATAGTTGCGGTATTCGTATCGAAGACCATCGAATGGAAGCCGAGCGCCTGTAATCTCTGCAGTGTTTTCTTGGCATCCTTCTCCGAGAAAAGACAATGGAAGAAATCGAGCTGGTTATCCGTGATACCAATGACTTCGAGATTCCGTGGAATGAAATACGGCATGAATGTACCCATCCGATAGAGATAGGGGCGAGCAGGATTTGCCTTATTGAGCGAGAGCACCTCATTGGCGATGTCATCGTAGTGCGAGACCGTACGTTCTTGGAGAGTGGCTGCACTGACTTTGCCGAAGGTGTATTCGATGAGATTGCGTTGCGTCTCGAATTGCCAGAAGCGATTGCCAAAGGCAATGAAGAGGGAGATAATGATCAACACACCTGCAACGATGCGGTTCAAGACATCCGGTGCGCGAGAAACAAGGGCTTCGAGTCCAACGACGAGTCCGAAGAATACTCCTATGCCGTACCAGGGAATGCCGTTCCCGAGGAGTACCCATTCCAGCAACATGAACCCTGTTCCACAGGTGAGCCACAGGAGCCACTTGCCTTTGCGCCTCCAGAAGAAGGGAAGGAGGAACAAGAGCGGAATCAGGAGAAGAGCCGGAGTGGTCGTCACGTAGTATCCCTGGGAATCGATATTCATCACGGTCCGCCAGGGAAGAGTGACGTAGTGACGCCAACCATTGCTGAATCCCCAGTAACGATCGAGCTCCTCCGTCGTGCCGGTGGACTGGCACATCTTGGGGTCTACTCTGAGCTCAACCGGAAGAGAACGGTAGGGTCTCTCGCCACCACCGGAAATAGCTCCGCTGACGTCGAATATCGGATTAAAAGTATTCGGAACGCCCAGTGCCAAACGGGGAATGATATTGCCGGAGAGGATGTTATTGCGAATGATCCAGGGGGAGATGGCCAAGGCAAAACCGGCTCCGAAGACGAAGAGGGAGAGAAGAACCAGCTTGAGACGCTGCGGCCGAAGAAAGCCAGCAATCGCAATGCACAGGACACCGATGATAATGAGGGCCAGTGCCATCTGCTGTGCACTCACCACTGCCACTCCGAAAGCACGATACAACGTCCCCTCGACGCCCAGAGCGCCCTGCACGATGAACAGGGCAAGGGAGAGGAATACCGCGCCGATGAACGCCGGCCACAGCAGCATACTTCCGAAGATGATCGTGACGATGCCCATGGCCACCATGATTTCCGTCGGCTTCATCGCGAAACCGAAACCGATGAAGACACCAGCCAGTGCCAAAAAGCGCAGAGGAGATGGGGGGAGCTGGTCTTCGTCCTCCTCCGTGGAGGTGGCAACAGGAAAGAGCGCAAGAAACGCACTGATAATCCCGAGCACGCCCATCGTGAACACCGCATTATCGATCTTCATATCCGCGAAGGAGAAGTGACCGACGAGTGGAAGACTGTAGTAGAGGAGTGCTGCAAGCAGCCCATGCCGTTTCCCGAGGAAGAGCTGGCAGAACGCGAAAATGGCACCGATGGCGAGCAAGCCCGCCGTCCAGTTCACCATCATTGATGCTGTGGCTCCGAAGATGCTCTTGTACCCGAAGAGGAGGAATCCGAGGGACGTAAGGTACTCCCACTGGAACGAGGGCATGGAGAAGATCGCCGCACCGTAGCTCACCATCAGACGTGGCCGATTGAGATAGCTCCCCAGATCATCCCATCCGATCGGAAAGGGACGGACGACGGTAAGGAAGTTGAGAGCGAGATAGGAGAGAAGGAGCCACGTGAGGAGGGTCGGGAGATGAAACCAGTGATGCGTGCGCTCCTCCCCAGGCTCACAGATTTTCCGGATCCAGTAGAGCGCGTGGCGGTAGCCGATCACCGGAAGCAGGACGACCAGTCCCAAGGCCACCGGCACAATGAGGATGTGCATCACCGCAATGGTCCAGAGGAGAGCGATCCACACACACGCACCCAGCCCGGCGCTCAGTACAGCCTCCCCGATCAGCGGAAGCGGCGGAAGCTTGAAACGGGAAAGGACCAGTCTGCCGGCGATGAGGAGCTGGAAGAGGAGAACGAGAACGAAGAGGAGCGGTGGAAGAACCCGCGTGAAGAACGAGCCCTGAATGCAGGCCATGGAATACTGAAAGACCTTCGCATCGCCGAGAGCAAGGTCCGTCGGCTCGAGACATCCGCGCTCCTTGAGACCGTTAAAGTTTTCCTGAAGAGATTGGAAGACGGGTGCGGCGACATCGCTGTACACGGATGCCGTCGGCTCCACGACCTGCCGCAGCGACATATTGCCGACAGTGAGATCACTCAGAGACGTATAGAGAAGCCACAGGAGAACGATACCGGCAAGGAGAATGCCAACTGGTCGGATGCGCATGGTCCAGCCCGTCCCCAGACCGGTGGAGATGACCTTCCACACGAGAAATGCTGCGTAGAGAATGACGGAGATTAGTGCATAGGTGAGGAACGGTGCGGCACGAACGATCGTATGCAGAAGAGAAGGAAAGAGTGCCTGGAGTCCGCAGGAAACAAGGTGATCCGTGCAGTTCTGCGATCGCAAACCTTCGAGCGCCACCTGGGGCAGGAGCACCGTGGCATGATAGGGAATACCGAGGTACTGCAACGTCATCCACACTCCGTAGGTGAGGAGACTGAGCAGGAGAAAAATCGAGAGAATCTGGATCGTGCGCTTCTGCATGGGGCTTCATCCTACCGGAAGGAAAGGATGAAGAACAATCGAATACGCAGCGGAGAGCTTAAGCTGTTCGCTATACTTTGGTACTCGAAAAAGAATCAACCATTCAATCAGAATAGCAATTATGGCGCATGTAATACCCGATGCATCCAAGCAGAGAATATCCTCCGTTCTTCCGCAGACACTTTAAGAAAATATCGAGTGGTTGTCGCAGTAACACTCTCCACGGCGCCGGGGAGATCTGATGCAGCGAATTTCGTCTTACCGAAGAGCGCAGCATGTGTGCAAACTCCCGTCTTGAGTTCTTCAACATCTTGCCTTGACCGGGCGGCGGAAGCCTTCGAAGAAAGATGGCTGGCTCCATTGTGCCTTTCCTTGAATTCCGTTTCCAATTTCTGCAGAGCTAACTGCACTCGTCGAAGCTGCCGAACCGCTTCCTCGGCTGCATACAAATCAGCATCACCATCCGTCTCGGCCTGTGCTTCCTGCTTCGCTCCTTCTTTCATCGTTCGCATCTTATAAAGATTCATCGCAAAGTCAATAATAATTGTCATGCCGAAGTTGCAGAAAAACAGAAGACCATAAGAAAGAAGGTTTATACTAATTTTCCATCACAAGTGATTCCTGCGCTCTCCCCTCGCTCTCCATGCCACTTAACCTCACCGAAGTCCGCACGCAATTCCCCTTCCTCCGAGAAAAGGGCATTGTCTATCTCGATTCCGCGGCATCGGCGCAGAAACCGGAGGCAGTCATAACGGCAATGGATGTATTTCTGCGGGAGGACTTTAGCAATGTCCACCGCGGTATGTATCCCCGTTCCGAGCGCGCGACGAAGGCCTATGAAGATGCTCGGGAAACGATGCAGCATTTTTTCGGCGCTGCGCACAGTGATGAAATTGTTTTTACGAAGAACGCGACCGAAGCAATCAACCTCGTTGCACGAAGCTGGGGAAAATCAACACTGAAGAAAAATGATGTTGTCGTTCTGTCCATCCTGGAACACCACAGCAACATCGTCCCGTGGCTGCAGCTCAAAGAGCAAATCGGCATCGAGCTTCAATGGGTGAAGATCGATGAACAAGGACAATGGGACATGGACCATCTGAAAAGTATTCTGAAAACCCACCGCGTGAAGCTCGTCACCGTCACCGGGCAGAGCAATGTGACTGGGGTACGGCCACCGTTGAAAGAAATCATCGAAGAGAGCCACAATACCGGAGCCCTCGTCTGCATCGATGCCGCACAACTCGCCGCGCATCACCCGATCGATGTCGTACAACTGGATTGTGACTTTTTAGCTATTACAGGGCACAAAATTTATGGACCAACGGGAGTTGGCGTGCTCTATGGTAAGCGAAAATTGCTCGCGGCGATGCCTCCATTCCTCGGTGGCGGCATGATGATCCGTGAAGTGAAGAAGAGCGGATTTCTTCCTGCCGATGCCCCGGAGAAATTCGAAGCGGGAACACCGCCGATCGTGGAAGCCGTCGGCCTCGCAGCCGCTATACACTGGCTCGGGCAATATTCGTGGAACGACATCGAGGAGCATGAATCTCGTCTTCTAAAGGTTGCGCATGAAACACTCGAAGACATCTCAGGATTACACATCCTTGGACACATCGAAGAAAAAACTAATAACCAACAACTAACAACTATGAACTTATCATCCGGCTGCCTCAGCTTCACCATCGACGGAATCCATCCTCATGATCTCTGCGATCTCCTTGGGGAAGAGAATATCTGCCTCCGCGCCGGCCACCACTGCGCACAACCTCTGCATGATCATTTAGGAATAGCAGCTTCGGCACGTCTCTCTTTCGGGATCTATACTACGGAGGAGGAAGTGCAGATGGTGGGCCCGGCAATAGTACGAGCCATGAAGCGATTACAGGGTGAATCGAATAGTCGAGTAACGGAATAACCGAATATCGGAATATCAGGAATACCTATCAGGCCTCTATAACCTCTTTCCTCACCTCTCAAGCCTCCGCATGGACTTATACGCCGAACACATCCTCGAGCACTTCCGCAGTCCCCGTCGCAAATCCCTCCTGCCGCATCCCACCGTGGAACGGGAAGAAGTGAATGCGAGCTGCGGCGATACACTCACTCTGCAGCTCTCCTTCAAGAAAGACACCGTTTCGTCGGTCGGTTGGGATGGCACGGGATGTGCCGTGAGCCAGGCCGGCATGTCGATGCTCGCGGAGACTCTCACAGGCAAGACCCTCGCAGAGCTCGAGACCATGCAGCCCAAGGATATGCGCATAATCCTGGGAGTGCCGATCTCAGCCCGCCGCCTCAAGTGTGCACTCCTGCCGCTCCTGGCTCTGCGCAATGCCCTGCGACAGCAGAAGAAAGAGCCACCGCTCACCTGGGCGGAAATCGTGGAGGAGGACGAAGAGAGAGAAACCGTGGAGCTGATTCGCGAGAGCAGAAAGGGAAAGGGCAAGCATTCGGTTCCTTTTGAAACTTGGGCGAAAAATCGCTGACGTATACGTCATGACATTTCACTCCGTGCCCTACACCACTCAAAATTGTACTGAGGATTGCTTGTCGTTCGCTCAGAGATCCATATACTCCCGCCAGCCACAAGCCGCCGTAGCTCCCCACTTCGCCCTCCGGGCTACGCGGGGCAGGCAGGGGCAGATCATTCGATTCTCCGATTGTTACAAGCCGCCGTAGCTCAGGGGTAGAGCATCTCCATGGTAAGGAGAGGGTCATCGGTTCAAATCCGATCGGCGGCTCCAGCCTACGCGAAGCGTAGGCTGCCGGACGAAGCGTTGCGCGCGTAGTCCGGCTTCTCGCCTGTTGTGTTGCTTCGCTTCGGCTGGCAGGCCATCAAGTGCGAAGGAAGGTAGACAGTCCTAACCTGCAATATTTTTCGTTCATTCTGACTGGTTTTACGTGCCCTTACCTCTGGTACTATTCCTCTATGACATCATACCCTCGGTTAAATCAGATCGTACAATCCCTACGTGCAGCTCTCAGACTCGATCTTGGGGCACTCATCATCAGCGGTACCGTGCTCTTCGTCTGCTCGCTTCTCTATATGTGGTCATTCGAGATGGACCGCGAGCCCGGTGGATATTTCAACGGACCGATGACCTACAATGAGATAGTTCCACCCGCGCTCTTGCTGATCTCAGGCATCCTCTTTCTTCTCCTCATTATTATCTGCAGTCTGTACGTCCGTATCCAGCCGTTCGAACCATCCACCATTCAACGACGAAGTAAACAAACCCTCATTACGACCTTCATCTTTTCGCTGTTCACCATACTCCTGTCACCGACTTCACAATACATCGGACACAAGTCCTGGGATTTCAGAGACACTACACTCATTGGCGCATCACCTATTCCCATCAAAACCATCGAAGATTTCGTCACTATCGTTGTATATGTATTGATTGTTACTGGTCTTGTAACGCTTGTGTACTCCATCGGTTTGCGATTGGGCCTCACATATGCCGATAGCCTGAATGGAAAATTGCGAAAGGTGAAACGCAGCAGGTACTATCATGTCATCGGTGCAATGGGAATGCTTTCTGGTGCCGTACTGTTTGTATGTCTGCTCAACAGCAAATCTTTCTTCGGACTCTATCCGCTCCTCATCGTACTGTCGCCGCTGATCGATCATTTCAGTGTCTTTTCGTGGATACCTCTCTATTCATTGTGGTCAACAGAGATCGTCATATCTATTCCCTTTCTGCTTACTGGGACAGCAATCGGTCTTCTGATTGCACAGTGGACAGACCAGGGGCGAAGGAATCTTCAGAATCATCTGACGTAATTGCGCGAGGACATCACTCCACCAGCGCCCCCAGATCCAGCGTCTCATTCACCGCGACCTGCGTGACGAATTCCGTATCGTGACTCACGAGGATCATCCCGCCTTCGTACCGGTTCAGCGCATCGGCGATCACCGGCAGGTGGCGGAAATTGATGTGGTTGGTCGGCTCATCGAGAATCAGGAGTGAAGGCTTTTGCAGGGTGAACCGCGCGAAGCACAGCAGCCCCTTTAGCCCTTCGGAGAGCGATCCCGCCGTTGCCTTGAGTTTGTCGCCGGGGAGGAGAAAGCGCGCAGCGGTGGCGTAGATGAACTGCTTATCGGGTTTCTCCATTTCCTGCTCCAGGATTTCGTAGACGGTTTTGTCCATCGGCAATCCCGAGAAGTCCTGCCGGTAGTAGCCCACCTTCACACCCTCGGCGATCGTTGCCCCTTTCTCTTTGCCATTGGCCAGGGCTTCCAGGAGGGAGCTCTTGCCGATGCCATTGGGACCGGTGATGAGGAGGCGACGGCCGTTGTGAATGAGTACTTCCACCTTCTTCTTCACGGGCTTATGCTCATCCATGACGGTCACAGACTTGATGGAAACGAGGGGTTTGGGGAAGGCCACGGAATCGATGGAGAATGCGTTGAGTGTGTGATCGTCACGGCGGACTTCCACTTTGTTCTCCTCCGCTTCTTCGACATTGGTGCGCATCTTGCTGGCGAGTCTGCGCATCTTGCCACCCTTGTGCGAGAAGAAGTTGATCTTCTCCTTCTGACTAATGATCGCCTTCTCCATCCGCGCGTTCTGCCGCTGCTCACGCTCGATCTGCGCCTCGATCTCCGCGACGACGTCGTAGTAATCCCCCACGTACTGCATCACCGTGTGCGTATAGGAATCGAGGTGGAGCACCCCATGGGTGAAGCAATTGAGGAAGGCGGCATCGTGCGAAATGACGATACAAGTCTTCTCATACATCATGAGAAAGGTCGTCAAATGGTCAATTCCCGCACTATCGAGATTATTGGTCGGCTCATCGAGCAGGAGGATATCCGGCTCCTGGATCAGAGCAAACGCCAAGAGCAACCGCGCCTTCTGACCGCCGGAGAATGCGGATAATTTCTTATCGAGCGGGGCCACCAGATTCACGACATCCAGCACTTTGGCAATGGAACGTTCGATATCAAATTTTTTCTCGGTGAACGCACTCTCGAAGAACGCACGCACCGTCTTCTGCAGATCTTCATGCGCAATCACCTGCTTCGCGATGCCGATGGTTGTGCCCTTCCGCAGATGAATCTGCCCCTCCTGCGGCTTAGTGTCTGCGGTGATGAGCTTGAAGATCGTGCTCTTGCCGGCACCATTCTGCCCCATGATCGTGAGCTTCATATTCTCGCGCACCGAGAAGCTCGCACCATTCAAAATGGGTTTGTGGGCATCGTAGTGGAAGTGGACATCCTGGAAACGGAGGATGACGTCGCCGTGGTCCATGGGTTTGAAAGAAGAAGGCGCGGCAGTGTAGCAAGCGTTGCGAAGAATAGGAATGAATAAGCCACAGACTTTTGAGTACAGGAATACGAGAGTACGAGAATACTGGGGCAGAAAATTGTCGGCATTGTGTTGTATCTCCCTCGTATTCTTGTATTCCCGTACTCCCGTATTCCCGTATTCCCGAGAAACCGCTTGCATCCCCCCACGCCCCCCTTTACAGTCCCCC
>Ga0194063_10000588_pt1 | contig 25809 bp, 8 predicted proteins | sample SepL3720m_MetaG_FD_155459 | JGI IMG/M metagenome (GOLD analysis project Ga0194063, IMG submission 155459) | Anoxic zone freshwater microbial communities from boreal shield lake in IISD Experimental Lakes Area, Ontario, Canada - Sep2016-L373-20m | ecosystem: Environmental > Aquatic > Freshwater >...
CATCGAAATGGCGTGGTCCAGATCCTCACCCGCATCGTGGGTCGCGGCGACAGCAACCTGGGCCTGGGCGGCAGCTTCCATAACAGCATGGCCCATGCGGCCGGATTTTCCAGTAACGAGTAGTTTAGGCATGATCGATTGGTATAATTGAGATTTTGGGTACGAGATTGCGGGGCGATCAGTCTTCCCAGATCATATGTTTGAGCTGGAGCTGGCTGGCGCGGGCAGCGGCCTCATCCGCGCGCGGGCCCTTGAAAGATGCAATCTTTTTGGCGAGAGAGATGGCGACGGGCCAGCGTTCTGATTTTTCCAGCAGAGCCAGCGCCCGAAACCCACAGCGCTCAAAGTACTCCCACTCCGCAGGACTGCTGGTCGTTTCTAGCACCGAGTGATAGGCTTGGAATGCTTGCTTTTCACGTTTCTGGGTCGGATCCTTCTCATCGGGCAACTGCTCAAGCGTCGAACCTCGCAGGTATTGGAGTCGGTTCAGCAATGCCGGCTGCTTGGTGGCCTGGACGAGTAGCTTGTCGTAAACGGCAAGGGCTTCCACCAGCAGTTGAGTACGGGTGCTGCCTTGTGCATAGAGCACCTCCGCCAACATCAATCCTGCGGGTAGCTGCAAGGGGTCGTTTTCGGGAATCATTGCCGTCCATTTGCGCAGCAATGCCGAAGCGTCCTCAAGACGATAGATGTCGATCAAATGTCGGGCTTTCTCAAGGATCGCCAGAGAGCTGACCGGCCCGTTGGCAGCAATGGCTTTATCAAAAAGAACCAGTGCCTCATCCTTGGATTGGGGGGTTGCGCCGAGAGCGGCCGCGCGCGCGGCGAGCAGCCATGCCGTTTGGGAACGGGCGGGATTTGTTTCGCTCGTGGCAAGCTTTCCAAGAACGAGCCGCGCAGCATTGTAGTTGCCGGTTTGAAAAAGGTTGCGTCCCAAGGTCAACTCCGCCTCGGCGGCGGCAGGGCTCGCGGGAAACGAGCCGATGATCGATTGCGCGACGGCGATGGTATGCGTTGGATCGTTGGACAGATCGGCAATGCGAAGCTTCGCCAAGGCGATCCGAGCGGCACTCAAGCTAGCCGACTCTTCGGGCACGGCGTCCAGAAGTTCCAGCTGCGTGCGAGCCAATTCAAGATCGGGCACCGCATCCGAAAGTGCCGCTTCTGCCGCCGCCAACCGCGCCTCCGGCACCCGCGGATGATCGGGAAATCGAGAGAAAAACTCCTTGAGTGCTTGCTTTGCCACAGCAGGTGCAGCCGTGGCCAGCGCCTGCTCCAGCTCAATATCAGCCACCAACTCGCGGTTGGATTTTTCGCCGTTGGCGGTGTTGAGTTTCACGGTCTGAAACTCACCACTGCGGAACCGGGCGATCGCCGCTTGAAGCTTGGCCGCTCTCGATTCGGGACCTACCAGCATGGCCGCCGCCTCATCGAAAAGCTCAATCGCTTGCTTCGGATCGCCATACGTGCCCGCGGCCCGTGCTGCGATAAACGCGGCTTCCCCTCTCAATTGCGGTGATTGAGAACTGCTTCGAAGCGTGTCGAAAATCGTAAATGCCTGATCCACAGACTTGGCATCAAGAAGCCAGCGTGCCTGCTGATAGAGCGAACGAATCGCAAGCGTGTGGTCAGGATACTCGAGACGTAGACGCTTAAACAAACGCAGGGCCTCCACTCTGGAATCCGCAGTCGCCATGCGATAAAGCCCAACGGCACGCGTATAGAGCGAGAACAGATGAAGGGGGCCCAGCTCGTCGGAATGGCTGCGGCTCGGCCAAGCCGCAACAGCACCCGAGTCGGGAGAAGTCGTTGCAATCAGACCGATTGGCACGACCACGGGCGGGAGAATCCAAACCGCCGTGCGCTCGAGAATTGGATCACTGGCGCTTGGCTTCTCTGGCAACCACTCGAGGAGTCGTTGGAAGACGGCCTCGAGGACCGGTGAATCAGGGTGATCTTGCAGGAAGTCGAGCAGCGAACTCACCGCCACCTCTCTCTGGCCTTGGGCTTGAATGGAATCGGCAAGTCCGATTTCTGCCGCGTGAAAGTGGCGGATGGATTGTCCTTGAGGATGATTGACGAGTTCTTGGAAGCCTGTTTGCGCATCCGCTGCGCGCCCTTCACGGAGCAACAATTCCGCTTCAAGTAGAGCCGCCAAACTCAGATCCTCCGCCGCAACGGACTCTTTGAGAGGCATCGCCCTGCGCGCATCCACCACCCGCCGGAGATCGAGTAAGATCTCAACCTGGTAGAGTTGCACTTTGGCCAGACCCGAATCGGGGGATTCAAGCAGCAGCCTATCCAGCGATTCGAGCGCCGCTTCAGGTTGGCCGAGCGACAATTCTAAGCCCGCCCGAGTCAATCCAGCCTCACGGCGGTAGGGCGCGGTCGGATTGGCCAGCAGCTCGGAAAAAACGGCAAGCGCCTCGCTCAGACGGTGTAGACCGGTAAGTGCCTGGGCCTTCCAAAATAGCGTTTCAGGGGGTTTAGCGACCCAAGACTGCCCCAGCCATTCGAGAGCTTCCGCAGGATTGCCACCGCGGATCATGGCCTCGGCAAGGCGCAGGGCCGCCTTCGATTTCTCCTCCGCATTGAGCGATGGATCCGCCAGGCAATCTTTGAACCGCAATTCCGCGATTTCCCAAAGACCTGCCGCCAGTGCGTCCTCACCTCGCCGCGATAGCGTCGCGACTCCCTGTCCCAGCAGGACAGACTGCTGGACAAGCAGCAGGACGATATAAAGTGACCACAACTTCATTGCACTGGCGAAGACTAGGTGGAGAAATGGTCGATTGCCAGCCCCGATGATCGAAAATAAACGCCGTCAGAAATGCGCCTCACACTTTCTGGGAAAGCAGTTTACGCAGATCCGTGATCGGTAGATTCATGGCATTGGATGCTTCTTTGAGATCCCCTCCGGCACGCTCCAGGATCCTTCCGGAGACCTCGCCACTCAGCCAATCCAGCAGTCTAACGCCCGTCGGGGCAGCGTTGATCAATTGGTCAATAGCCGCCGCAAACGCAGCCGGCGACTTGCGGGGCGAAGATGCCAATGGAAGATCGGCAGGCAGCAGAATGGTCGACGAGGCCAGCGCACAGGCACGGGCGATGGTGTTTTCCAGTTCGCGCACATTTCCCGGCCAACTGTGAGTCTGCAGCGCCGCAACCGCCTCGGCAGAAATCCGAATCCGCGCCATCCCGTTCTTGCGGGTGGTGCGCTGAAGGAAAAACTCAGCCAGCAGCGGGATGTCTTCCATGCGGTCGCGCAGTGCTGGAATCTTGATCTCGACCACATTGAGCCGATAATACAGATCCTCGCGGAAGCGACCCACCGCGACTTCGTCGGCTAGGTTTTTATGAGTCGCAGCCACGATGCGCACGTTGGTCGTCAACGTCTCATTGGAACCGACGCGGGAAAACGACCCATCCTGCAGCACCCGCAGCAGCTTCACCTGAATCGATAGCGGCATATCACCGATCTCGTCGAGGAACAGCGTGCCGCCGTCCGCCTGCTCAAAGCGACCTGCCCGGCGGGCAATGGCCCCCGTGAACGATCCCTTTTCATGGCCGAAGAGTTCACTCTCCAACAGATTTTCCGGAATCGCACCACAGTTGATGGTGATCATCTCCTTCTGGCGCCGTGGGCTATACTCATGCACCGCCTTGGCGACGAGCTCCTTGCCGGTTCCGCTTTCCCCCGCGATCAAGACCGGCGCATCAGACCGCGCCACCCGCCCCACCAGTTTGAAAACCTCCTGCAGCGCACGCGAGACGCCGATCATTTTGACCCGGCCATCCTGCTTCGGCATTTCTGCGATGGGTTGATCCGCGCTGCGCCGATCGTCTTGAATCTGCAATGCCGACTCGACGACGGGACGCAATTCGAAAGCCAGCGACTCCTTGCGCAACACGTCGTGGGCACCGCGCTGGGTGGCCTCGATGATTTGGCCCGTAGTCGGAAACCCGGCCGTCAAAATCACCAAGGTCTGCGGGCTTTGCTGCAATATCCGGCCCAGCAACTCCATCCCATCAAACGGCACCAGCTCCATCGCCGCGACGACGACACTCACCGGCGTCTTTTCAATCACCTTGATCGCATTGGCCGCATTATCACAGCGAAGGACGCGCAAGTTCTTCGCCTCCAGGAACTTGGTCGCCCAATCCAGATAATCCAGATCGGGATCGACTAACAATAGGGTATCTTCTGGGACAGGATCAGGCATCGGAGGAACGGCTACAAGGTAGCAGCCACACCACAAACAACACGACAAAAAATTCCGGATTTGTTAACAGCTCGGGGGTGCTCGTTGAGCATTATCGCTGTAGCAGGCATACGCCAAAAATCAGGTGGCATGTCGCCTAGCGCGCAGTTCAATGCTTCAACCGACTCAGAATCCACGGGATTTGTCGCGCGAGCGACGACCCAAGAGCACCAGCATTCCAAGCGATCCCAAAAGGGCCGTGTGCGTCTCGGGGATGACCGTCCAGACCAAGTTCACATCATTGCCGATGTTGACGGTCGAAAAATATCCCAGTGACGACCAGCTCCTGTTATTGATCGACGCGAAAAAGCCAGTCAGAGTACCAGTACCAACGTTGTTGATGATCCCCTCCCACACCTGATCGGTCTGCCAAAACGCAATGTCCGACGGCGCGTAGGCGCCAAGAGACAAGTTCAAAGATGCCCCCGTGATGTCCGCATTGCCCAAGTTAATCGTCACCGTGTCGTAATTCGTGCCGGGATTCGCAGTCGAAAGCGCTGCAAGCTCCCACATGTATTCGCCATGCAGGGTGAAGTCGCCGTCAACCTGTAGATTGCCAGGACTATTACCAGGGGTGATTACCGCGCCCGCATTCACCGTCAGTGAGCCGGTAGAGCCCGAACCACCGAGAGCGCCGCCCTCGTTGACCACCGTCAGCACGCTGGTAGATATACTGCCATTAACGACCAGCTTGCCGTCGTTGACGATGGTGTTTCCAGTATAGGTACTGTTTCCCGTTAGCTTCATGTCACCCGCGCCATCCTTGATCAGATCACCCGACCCATCGATGGCACCGGCGAGTTCGACCACGCCGTCACCGCTATTGCGGAGGGTGGCACCGTTTCCATCCAGAGAGATGTCATTGGTGAACTTATTGGCCGTTCCATTATTCGCGGCGTTGGAATCAAAGACCAACTCCGAGGCCGTGCCCAGTTTCACCAACGCGCCACCGAGGTTGTCATTTATGGTAACCGTCAGCTTGCTGCCCTCAAGCACCGAGGCGGTCCCGGAAAACGTATTGATGCCGTCGAGGCGCAGTCCGGCCCCATCGATCACGATCTCCCCTGCGCCCTCAATCTTGCCGGAAAAACTGCCTTGCTGACCCACTTCCTGGAAGGTGAGCTTGCCGCCCGCTTCCATCAGGATCGAGTCCCCCGCCGTACTGGCTGTGACAGGGGCCGACTCGCCGCTTACCACGCGCTGCCTGGCCTCACCGGTAGCACCGACTTTAATCCAGCCAATCGTCGAATCATTCTCGTAGGCCCAGCTTCGAATCATACCATTGTTGCCGTTCTCGGTGAGAACCACACTCATCCAGCCATAGACCGGGGCACCCGCGCCCGAAAGCAACTTGAAGCCCATATAGCCGGCCTTGCCATCGGCGAACTGTGTTGGATTTGTCCCGAGGTGGCCCTGCCCCTCCTCGGCCCCCGATAAACCGTAATCCGAGGAAAAGGTCGAGCTACCACCGATAACCGAAGTGGCAGCCAGGCGAACGATCGCGTCCTCGCAACCCACGCCGCTGCGCAGCGGTTGGAAATTCGGGGAGTTGGCGATAAACAACCCACCAAAAAACGGATTCAGATCCCATCCTGAAACGGCGGATTCAGATCCAGACTGGCCATCGCGGATGTTGATAAAGACCCCATCAAAGTTCGTGGTAATGGCGATATTCTTTTCCCCGCTGAAAACAATCTCTGCTCTCGCTGCTTCCGGGCGCAACAACAGCGCGGATAGCACCAGCAAGACCCCTTGGCGGAGGCTTAAAGAGGACCAATGAATCAAGTTGGGGCTCATAACGCGTTTATCTTTTAAAATCATTGGGATACCACCTTCACTCGGAAGTAGGTGGCTTTTCTCCCATTCACGGAAATGCTATAAGGCACATAGACCGCCTCGATCTCTCCATTATCCGCCAGCCGGGTTGGGGTGGTGGTGGAAGCCTTCCAGGTGACGAGGTCGGCACTGAACTCCACCGCATAGGACAGCCCCACCGTGTTGTAATCCTTGCGCCGCGAAAAGACCGCACGATAGCTAAAGCTACCGTTCACGGTCGTTGCATACGGGATAGGCCGCCCCGCCGCTTGGAAGGTGCTCCCACTCCACTGCACCGCAGCACCGGATGCGCTCGATGGATCGGTGCCAAACGCGTACTCCTGCAGGTTGGTCAAACCATCGCCATCTGCGTCGGATGCGGCGCTCGCCTGCGTGCCATTCACTCCGAAGTTGCGGACTTGCCAAACATCGGGCAAACCATCCGCGGCATACGGCGGGAAGTCATCCAGGCCGGTGTTGACGATCGAAAAGTTAATCGTGTCGGACAAACTCCCGTTAGCGGCCCGAGCTACTGCCGCAGCATTCTCATAGACCGAGCCTATGGTGGCCAGCCCCGCCGAATCGATACCCGCGATCGGGCCGCTTTCCACCGACCACGCCACATAATTTCCAGGCAGAGCCGCCTTGGTGGCATCATCATAAGTCGCCGTGACCGCCAGTTGGCGGGTGGCCCTTTCATTGAGCGTGATCGGCGACGAGGGCTTATCGATGACGATGCCCACCAGCTCAAAAAGCTGACCCGCGTAGCCGCCGCGCATCACGTAATTGACCGAAGCACTGGCTACGCCCGGGCCCATGGTAGGATTGATCGTATATGCCGCGCTGCTAGCCACCCCGCCACCGTTGTCCAGCACGCTGGTGTCGATGGAGTAGTCCGCACTCGTCCCGGCCTGCGCCGCCAGCGGCAGCAGGAACACGAGCCAAATGCGAGACATGACAGTCATTTACTTATCCTTGAGAATTTGTTCCAGCTTGCGCAGGCGTTGTTCCTGATCGTTGACTTGTTTTTTCAGCGCCAGATTTTCACGGTGCAATTCTTGAACGGCAGCGGCTGAATAAATCGTCAGCGGATAGGTGTCGACTTGCAGGATGGGCGAACCATCAGGCATCACTTCGCCGCTGCTCTTCACGTCATCGGGGAAAACTTCGGCAAACTCCTGCGCGATCACGTTCGGGTAGCGAACGTCATCGATGCTCGGGTGCGCGGCGCGATAGGCATCGGTGTAGCGGAAGTCCACCAAGCGAACTTGATCAAGTTTTTCCAAAGCACCCGTGATCGTCTCGATCTCCGTCTTGATTCGGCGGTCCGAGTTGGCCAGCCACGAACTGGCCGTTGTTTTACTGGCCGTCCCTTCGACTTCCAGCGCATTCACGGCGGGCGTGCGCTTGATGCCGACCTTACCCGTGAAAACATTGTCCTGATCGAGACGCGCCACTTGGGCGGAGATCAAATCCGCGCGCAGCGCCAGCGCGTGATTCCCACCTGCGGCAATCGACGTCACCTGATTCGCATCGTCCGGAATCGTCGTTTGGGTATAAGTGTTGTCGCCCCATTCGACTAGGGTACCGTCAGACTTCAAGGCCATACTAAAGGCGTAGCCAGCCGCAATCTTTGTAACACCACTCAATCCAACCGGCAGCAACGAGACCTGGCCGCCATTATTCCAGCCCCAAACCACCACCGTGCCGTCGCTCTTCAAGGCCAGGCTGTGGTAGGCACCCGCGGCAATCGCCGTCACTCCAGTCAATCCAACAGGAACCGTGATTTGATCGGCATCGCTGCGCCCCCATGCCACCACCGTGCCGCTGGAAGTCAGTGCCAAGCAGTGATCGTAACCCGCGGCAATCGCCGTCACCGTGACTCCTGTCAGGGCACTCGGAATGGTCGTCTGACCGAAAGTATTATCGCCCCATGCCCGAACGCTGCCGTTGGCGAGCAGCGCGAGACTATGATTGGCACCCGCTGCCACCTTGGTCGCGGTCGTGATACCACTTGGAATTGTCTTTTGGCCGTAACTATTATCGCCCCAAGCCACCAACGTGCCGTCGCTCTTGCGAACGAGGTTATGTGCTACCCCCGCTGCAATTTCGGTGACTCCAGTCAAAGTGCCGGGAACCGTAGTCTGGCCACTTGTATTGAGACCCCATGCGACCACCGTCCCGGCATCGAGCAGCGCCAAACTGTGGGCGCCCCCCGCAGCCACCGCCGCCACGTTGACCAAGCTTGGCACGGTCGTCTGGCCGTTGGTATTTTTGCCCCATGCGAGCACCGGCTTGGGCGGTGCTGCCACCATACTCGTCAGCGCGATTTGCGCACTGCTGCCCGTATCAGAGAGTGTCACGGTTTTGCGCGTTGGGCTCGCAGCGTTGGTGGTCAGATAAAGATTGTTGCCGTCAAACTCGACCGAACCCAGCATTGCCGTCGTCAGATTAGCACCCGTCGCGAGACGCAGCGGCGCCGCCGAGATGCTGCCCGCTGGCAATTGGACCGTCCCGCTGAATGACGGACTCGCCAAGTTCGCCTTCAAATCCAGCGCTGCCAACTGGGCCGTGGACACCGGCTTACTCGCATCACTCGTATTGGTCACATTCCCCAGCCCCACCATCGAAGCAGTGATCCCGTTGACCGTCCCCGAGAAGGTTGGAGAGATCAGATTCGCCTTCAGATTCAATGCCGTCTGCTGGGCCGTCGACACCGGCTTATTCGCATCGCTCGTATTGCTCACATTCCCCAGTCCCACCATCGCCGAGGTGATCCCGTTGACCGTACCCGAGAATGTTGGCGAGATCAGATTCGCCTTCTCATTCAATGCCGTCTGCTGGGCCGTGGACACCGGCTTATTCGCATCACTCGTATTGTTCACATTCCCCAGCCCCACCATCGCTGCCGAGATACCCGACACGGTCCCGCTGAATGAAGGGCTCAACGAGTTCGCCTTCAAATCCAGCGCTGCCTGCTGGGCCGTGGACACCGGCTTATTCGCATCACTCGTATTGCTCACATTCCCCAGTCCCACCATCGAAGCAGTGATCCCGTTTACCGTTCCCGTGAAGGTTGGAGAGTCCCGATTTGCCTTGAGTGAGAGATCATTAGTCAAAGTTACGACAACGTTACCGTCTCCAAGCGTGGATTTTAACTGGTTGAGAGTTTCTAACATACCAGACGTGGAGCCAACCAAATCGCCAATCGCCGTTTGCACGAATTCGGTAGTTGCGATCTGGGTGGTATTCGTTTGAGCGACTGGAGTAGGGGCGGATGGAACCCCGCTAAACGTCGGACTTTCACTGTTCGCCTTCAGCACACTATTGCCGTTGAGCTTGTTGATTGCGGTAAGGATGGTATCTGTATCAGCAAGCGTTCCCGCACTCGATGCATAACCCGTCAGTCGCTTGCCGGTCACCGTCGAATCCGAAATTACGGTCGCCCCCTGTGTCCCCGTAACCTCTCCCAACAGATTACCCGTAAAACTCACTGCAGTGCCTGCCGTGGTTGCCGTGCTTGCATTCCCCAGCAGCGATCCACTGAATGAGCCAGTCGCCGTGCCCGTAAAAGTCGGATTCAAGGAGTTCGCTTTCAAAGCGAGCGCGGTCAGTTGCGCAGCGGAAATGGGCTTATCCGCATCACGGGTGTTATCCACATCGCCCAGCCCCACCATCGCCGAGGTGATGCCCTCGACCGTGCCGCTGAAGGTGGGAGACTCCAGATTCGCCTTCAAATTCAGCGCTGCCTGCTGCGCCGTAGAAACCGGCTTACTCGCATCACTCGTATTGGTCACATTCCCCAGCCCCACCATTTCCGAGCTGACACCACGGACCGTCCCCGTGAACGACGGATTGGCGATCGTTGCTTTTAACTCCAGCGCCGTCTGCTGCGGCGCTGAAATCGGCTTACTCGCATCGCTCGTATTATTCACATTCCCCAGTCCCACCATCGAAGCCGTGATCCCGTTTACCGTCCCGCTGAACGTCGGATTGGCAGCGTTCGCCTTCAGCCCGTTGTTACCGTCGAGTTTACTGATTGCGCCTAAAATCGTGTCCGTCGCGGTCACCGCACCCGCACCCGAAACATAGCCTGTCAAGGCTTTGCCCGTGACCGTGGCAGCCGCAATCGATGTCGCTCCCTGCGTACCCGTCACATCCCCTGCCAGTGAGCCGTTGAAACTGGTGGCCGAGTTCGCCTTGTCCGCCTTGTCCGCCGCCAGTGCATATGGCGAGGCCGCCAATCGTTGATCGGGAGTCATGAGCTGGAAGTCATGACTGCCGTCGTTGAACCACACCCGCAGCCGCACGTCCGCGTTGTCGAAGACACTCGTCGGCAACTCCGTCATGTTCGATAAGGCCGTATCGCCCAGCAGCACCGTATAAAGTCCCCTCGTCACCGCCAGCGATACCGCCGCCGTCGGTTGCGAACCCGCAGTCCCCGTCCCGTCATTGCTCCAGTAGGTGGCAGATCCATTGGCGTTGACCAACGCGAACTTGAACTGGCCGCTGCCCTCAAAGTTCACCCCAGCCACGGCAACGCGGCCCTGATGGTTGAGAACTTGGGGCACCGCCGCCAGCAGCGGCAGTGGCAGTAACAATCCCGCCAGCCCTAGAAGGAAATGGCACAGTTGAAAAGAGCGGGTTCGGGAACTCATGGTTGCGGTGTTGGAGGTGGTGTGGGCGGCAGGCGATGCGGCACAGGCGCTGCCGACGGAGGCGATTTTCTGATCGGTTCGGGTGCACCTGGCCGAAAGCCAAGCCCCGAATCAGTTGCATAAAGAGTGTTGCCGTTCTGGGTGAACATCAGCTGCAAGGTCCCTTGAGGCGCTTTGTGTACACTCACTTCACTGGGCTTGAAGTGGAACCATTCCGGCGCATGGTCGATGTTCGTCGCCAACGATGTCGGCGCCAGACCGAATGCATTGTCATCGCGCAGGCGCTTGAGCAAGGCGGGCGACGGCTCGACCACCAGAAACCACTGCCATTTCTGCACTCCCGATGCGTTACTCCATTCGCGGCGTTCCGCGTGCAGGATCTTGTCCTCACCCGTCGGACTCGCCCAAAAGGCGCGTTGGAAAATCTTCACCGGATCGTTGTCGATCTTCGTTGGCGGATCGACCTTCCATGCCGCAATCGATGGCTTGTCAACCGATGGCTTACGACGCGCATCCAACCAGCGCCAGCCGAACCACAACAGCAGCGCGGCCGCAATGACGGCAAGTATCAAAAGGAGCTTTTTCATGAGTTGGACGGGGGGCATTTTGTCCCCCACTTGATGTCAAAGAAGAAACGACAGTAAGGTCGTTGCTCCTCAGTTACCGGAATGCGAGTAGGTCCGCAGGTAGAGCTTGATGTCGGTGACGCTGGAGACAAAGCGGTTGATGCCGTCCTGTTCGTTGGCGGATAGGGTGCAGGCCGGGATCACGATCTTCCAGCGGGTGTTCCAGGCGCTGCGGCCGATCAGGCGGGCGCTGCTGAATTCGAGCGGCGGCGCGCCGGTGAACAAATCCGGATTCGCCACGGCGCGGAACGCCTGGTGCTTGCGGATGATCCATGGCTGCGAGCTGAGGGTGCCCGTCGCGTTGAAGAACTGCGTGCTGTTGAAATCGTTGGCACCCAGATTGTAAGGCAACGGCAACGCCTGATCCTGCACTTTCCAGGTGCGGATCGAGTCGGTATCGCCCAGCGGCGGTGCCCGCATCACATCGTTGCCACAGGGAATCAGATAGGCGTAGGGCGTCGCACTCAGGGCGTAGGCCTTGTTGTCGGCGGTCACCTCGGTACTGCTGACGGCGGAATCCATCCCCACGTAACCCGAGAACACCATGCCCGCGTTGCTGATCACGGTGGCAAAACTGCTGACCGAGTAGGCGTGGTCATAAGCGGCTAGCTCCTTCCCGAAGAAGTTCTTGCTACCCTCGATGCAACTGCTGAAGGGAATGATGATCCCCGGCACCGCGCTGCCATTCGTTTTTTTGATATTGAGACACTGGGTCGCAACGTCGGAATCGGTGAGCACGTTGGAAACAACGTGCTGTTCCAGCGTTTGCCGCCACGCGTCGTCGTCGCTCGTCTCCTCAGGATCATCCATGAGCCGGAAGAGCTCGCCGCGCAGCGAAAACACCGTGCCGTAGTAATCCGGGTTGTTGATCCCCAATCGGCTTTCCGCCACCGAGAAATCCGCATCCAGCTGCGCCATACTGCCGGCCAGGCCCGCGTCGCCCAACGTGCTGGTCGTCGATTGCGGCAGACCGTTGGTCAGATCGCCGAGCGAGCGCGAGGCGACGATTCTGGAGAATACCTTCTGACCTTGGGTGGTTCCCAGCAGGCCGGTTTCGTAGTCATAGGCCTTGGCCGCCATGTAGGTGTAGCGGCTCGCCAAATCAAAGAGCGAGCGGTATTGCTCCAGCGCCTCGTTGCGGAAGGTGCGGAAGGTCATGTCGTTGGTACGGTAGCCTTGGATGATCGCCGCCGCGCGTTGACGGAAGAGCTCCCGCTCAAGCAGAAGACGATTCCCCCTTGCCAGCACGTTGCCGACATTTTCCAGGGCCTTCTGGTGCTCGAGAGTCAACCGCATCATGGAGGCTTGCTGATTGACGACTTCATTGTAGAGGCTTGAGACTTCATAAGCGATTGCCCCCTCTTCATTATCCCGTACTACTTTATCGGGTGCAAATTCTTTGATGGATTCTTTTTCTGCCACGATTTTGTCCGAAGCATCTTGCAGATATTTAGTGGCTATCGATTTCGCATTGGTAACCTGCTTCAAGGCGTTACCTATCGACTTAAGTGCAGACCGGATTGCCGATGTCACATCGAAGGCCAAACCCGCAGATTTCGGCAAAGCTTCCGCGCCCGTATCCGCTATGTCTTGAGCCATATTTCCCACCGCATCACTGGTCTTATCCGAAGTCGCCAGTACAGACTTTACTGCCAATTGTAACTTTTCAGCTTTTTGAATGATGTACAACGTAGTATCGAGCCCTGCATGCTTGACCACAACGGCGTCAAACTGGCTCATTTTCCGCCTCAGTTCTGAAGTCTTGATCTTGAGCTGGGTATTCGCCTCTTTAATGGCAAGCAAGCTCATTTCAGCGTCCACATACGCTGTCTGGATCTCACCGACCTGCCTGCGGGAACCCATTCCGCCACTCTTCCAAACATCATTGTATTGGACCATGCTCGAAGGATTGATATTAACTGTTTTATTGGTGTAGTTAGATACACCATAAATTTCAGTAAAAGCGATCTTCGTAGCAGCACTCGCCATTTTCCCGTAGACACCAGAAATCAGCTGGCTCGCGAGAAGGGTACTAGCACGCTTAGCCACATTGATGAGGGATTTATCCACGAGATCGAGGTCCGCCCCTTCTCGAATGGTGACCGCGACCGGCAGACTGGTATCCACTAGGTCGTTGGGACGATCGACAATGAAGTATTTATAAAGATCCGGACCCGTATAATCGGAGGTATACGTCGTATCACCCGTGTAGGGCGTGCCAAAAATATCACAAAGCTGGCCGTTGTAGGCAAACTCCTGCTGCGAAAGGCTGGCTGCATAATCATCCACCGTGTTGGTCTGATCGCGCAAGGCCCGGCTCATGCTCGCCGCTTGACTGAAAGCGCCCGCAGCGTTGTTGAGCGCGCGCAGAGAGCGATCATACATCTGCAAGAATTGGGATTTCCCCTGAACGCGACCTTGCTCCTGACCCAGCGAGTTGGCGTAAGATGGATCGATGTCAAAGGGGATGGCGCCCGGACTCAGGCCCAGCGGGTTGAGGCGGGCATTGGCGTTGTCGAGGGTGGTCTGGAAAGAACTGGCCGCCGCAGGCAGCAGCGCGAGTTCCAGCACGGTCGTGCGGTCGATCTTTTGAACTCCGGTGTGGACGTTATCCACGTCTGGCACCAGCGCGTTGGCCATCGTCCAGTTAAAGAACGCGCCTTGGGTGCTGCGGCTGACTTGTTCGTCCAATGCCCAACCCCGATCGGTGACCTTGTCTTGGAATTGGCTCCAGCCCGCCTTGGGGTCATCCTTGTAATTTTGGCGATAGGTCAGCGCACAGATCTGCTCAGCGGTGCTGGCCAGATGCGCGGCAGCCGCCGCGAACTTGCGCTCGTCCTGGAAGTCCACCGTCACCGGCACTCCCAGCACGGTCACCGCCTCGGCGCTTGGCTTCCACGTGAAGTTGGGGTTCCACAACAGGCGGTAATAGCCCGTCAGAGCCGTCAGGTAGTGGCCGTAGGCATCGCCGTGGCCCTGCGGGAACATCCGCTGGGCATCCGCCGCGTCGATCACGCCGTTGGCCGTGCTGCTGCCGACCTTTTCCTTGATGTTGTAGTTGCTGGCGTAGATCGCTTCGCCGCTGTTGATGCCGCGGGTGTAGTTCCAGACCAGGCGGTTGTAGAATGGCTTGGTGATGACGCCGGGGCTGACACTGTTATCGCGACCGCGCAGCAAGGCCATTTCTTCATCCAGCGAACTGGCGACCTGAGCTTCAAACGAGAAGCGGCTGGTGGCCACCGCCCCTGTATCCAACCTGAAAGTATCCAGCGCGACTGTCGAATCGGCGGCATCAGCAGCCGCCTCGTTGCCGAGGATGGTGTAGAGATCGTTCAAATAACCCGCTGCCAACAGCAGAGCATTGTTGGTGTCCGGATCATTGGTATTGGCATCGATGCTCATGCTCTTGGCGCGGTTGAGCACCGTTTCGTAAATCGCGATCAGGCCATTGTCGTTGATATTCTCCATGTTTAACGCCAAGTTCCCTTCCCAACGGGTTCCCGCCTGAGTCAGCATACTGACGTCAGTGTTGACCGCATTGTTGTAGAGATCCTTCACCCGTTGGCTGAAGGGATTGATCGCCGCGAGCACCCGCTTGAGCCAGCCTTCGGTAAACTGCGGCGGCGTCCAACTCGACCAATTGGTACTACCCAATACATTGTTGGCGCTGGCCTTCGGGCGGTAGCGCATCGTGAACCAGCGGTCGTTGAGCACAAATTGCGCCCCACCGAACGGATTGGTGGCTGCACCGCCGACGATCGCCGTGTTGCTCAGCAGCCCGTTCGGGTCGCTCGTCGTGTACCAGACACTGTTATTGCTGGTGACCAAGTCGGTCTCCTGCGCCGCTTCGAGTTTGAAATTGATCGACGAGGAAGTGTTCGGGTCGGCTGTGGTGTAGACCGCCACTTCGACGGTATTGACTCCGGCGCTGAAATAACGTGGCTCGATGCTGAACTGCTTGCTCAGTCCCTGCAGCGTCAGGCCGGTGCTGGCATTCACCGAGGTGAATTGTGGGCTCGGTGCATTGTACGCCATCGCCGCCTTGCCATTCACATACAACACACAGCCATCGAGATCGCCCAGGGTCGCGCTGAATACAATCTTCTTGGGAACTCCCCCGGTGAAGTCGACCCCCGTGTTCGATTTCAACACCAGTCCCGGATAGCCTGCGGCCACCTCATCGTCGGTGTAAGATATCGCCTGGAAGGTCAGCGCGGTGTTGGCGGGCGGTGCCTGCGTCAGCACTAGCGACACCCCATCGCTGATGCTCGCGATCTTGGCTGTGCCGTCACAACCCGGCCACCAGACCCTCATATCGACTGACATCAGGGCGGTACTATGGATCGTGATTTTGGTGCCGTTGACTGTGGTGGGGGTCACCACAAAGGTATTCATGACGTTCGATGCGGCGGTGAAGGTCAAAGCCATATCCGTATCGTCACTCAGGCTTTGCGAGAGAATAAAGCTCCTACCATTTGTGACGCTCACGATCGTAGCCGTTCCCGAAATGGCGCTACCCATCACACTCATGCCCGCCATCAATCGGCCGGTATCCGCCACTGAAACAGACGTTCCGCTGTAGGCGGTCGCAATGAGGGTGAAGTTGGTATTGAGGTAAGCCCGCGGATTGACCGAAAAACTAGACGCGCCAACAATCCCCTGCGTATTGCCAAGCTGGGTGTATTGCTTCGCCGTCGGCAGCATCGCCCCCGGATCGCTGACGAAGGTCCAGAGATTACTGCCCGTCGCCGGATCGCCGACGCGCGGCGTCATCACGCTGCGGTAGGTTGCCGGGGCGCTCGGCGCACCAGTGCTCCAGCGCCAGTCATATTCATAGTCGTCGGGACGTCCCGCAAAGTCGGCGGTGTGGCGCAGAGTCACCTGCTCGTCGAGCGGGTTGCTCGAATTGATCACCTTCAGCTCACCTGGGTAAAGCTGGTTGGCGATCTTGAAGACCTCCACAGTCACCGGATTCCCTGCATCCGTGAAAGCCCTGCCGTTATTGAAGACCATCGTCACATAGCCCGTTCCGCGGCCCGAGGCGGTCAGCGCGTAGCTATCCACGCGGGTGTCCGAATCCTGAATGACGTCTATCACCGGGCTGTTGGAGACAGCATCCGCTGGCATTTTGTAATAGGATGCGAGGCCTAGGTTGGAGAGGATTTTCCGCTTCCTAAGTTGCTTTTTGGAAAGATCCACGATCGCCCCGTTATCGGTCGCAGCGTAAACATCGAGGAAATTATCAGGATCCGGGATGAAGGTTCCCAGCTTGCTGGGGTTTTCATAGTAGGTCTCCACCCGCTTTTTGAGGGCTTTGACCGCCTTGACCCAGTTATCGTGATCCGCCCCGGTAGTCGATTCCAGCGCGATCAATGCCGCCTCTTGGCTGGCGGTCAAGACATTGAGATCCAGATACGATTCGCCGGTGATTTCCTCATGAAACACGCCCTTGAACACCAGCGAGCCGTGGCCATTGGCCGCAGAACTCAACAGCGGATCGTAATAAACGCGCTGTTGCAAATCGGGCGGCAACTTTTGGAAATAGGTCAGTCCCTTGTAGCTACTCGTCGCAATGCTGCCTGGCAGCTTGGTCATGCCAAGCGAATCGAGATCCACCGTTTTTTGGCAGGTCGGGTCGAACAGAACCACACTGTTTTTATCGAGCGTATTGGTGGCATCTATGGCGATTGACTGCTGGTAAATCACCTGCGCGCTTTGTTGACCGCGCACCTGCGGCAGGCCGTGGTTCGGCAAGGTGAGGGTTTCGCCCACTCGCAGTTCTGGCGCGCTCGTCGGCCATGCAGGCTTATATAATATTTGCAGTGGGGCATCCGCTTCATCCGCCACGCCCGCTGGATCAGCGTCGATCTTGGACAGATCGAGCATTTGCCCGCTGCGGCTCGCGCCACGCAAGAACGGCAGCACGGTTCCCTCCTGCGGCTGTCCAGCAAAGGGGTAGCCGGGAATGAAAAAGCCTGCCTGCAGGGTGTAATAAAGTTTGGTCGACAAGGCCGGCTTGAACGTCCATACTTGCGAACTTGCCGTCACACTCTGCGATAAAACAAATTGGGTAATATTGGTGATGCTGACGATCGTCGCGGTGCCGGTGATACCCGTGCCGGTGACAGCCATTCCCTTGCTCAGGCCTGTCGTACTGCTGACGGTAACCGTGGTCGATGCCGTGGCGGTCGCATTCAGCACCTTCGGGTCACCGTGCGGGCCGCGATGCACCCAGGTATATCCCTTGCGATCTTGGAAAGTGAAACCCTTGTAGGCGCTATCGGCCGTGACACCCGCATGGGCGTTGCTCGGCGCGTCAGCACCATAGATTTCCACATCCATGGCCAGATTGCCAACCATCGCCAGCGGCAGCAGCGGCAGCGGGTAGGGCTTTGACAGCAGGGTGCCCGCCGTCGCCGTGTAGCTGAAATCATAAGTCGCGTTGCTGCGCACCACCTGGTAGGCATGCATCTGTGGCCGCTGGTCGCTCGCATCGGTGTAGGCCACCAATACGTAGGGTTCGGAGGTGTAGTTCGCGTCACTGTAGCCACTGGCAGGCTGGGTGCTACCCGTGTTGGAATAAATGTTCAAATCCTCGCGCAGGGCATAGGCCCGGCCCGCGCGAATCAGGGCGTGTTCCTCGTTGGGATTGTAGCCTGGCTTGGTGACATCGTTTTGCACATAAATCGAGCCAGCCGCCTCTGCGCCGATCAGATCCCCACTGCCGACGCCCTGGGCGATCACGATCTGCGATGGCGAGACGGGGTAAGTCACCTGATACCTGCCGATTTTCCCCGGAATATACTGGTCTTTGAATGCGGCGCTCGGCGCCGCGATCTTTTTGAACCACCGCACCGTCAGCACATCATTGCCGGGCATGTCATTGACGGGGATGATCGCGCCCTTTTTCGCCTCCACCGCGCCGGAAACCATCGGGTTGATGTAGGCGCTGGGGTAATACCCCGTGCCGCCGGAGATATACCCGCCGATTTCATAACCTGTCGGCGGATCAATGCGCGTCCCCACCGTCGCGGGACTATTGAAGATCCTCGCCCCGCCTCCATCTTCCACCGTGTAGGTCCAGTTGGCCGTGGTATTGGCCACCAGAGTCGAAAGCACATAGTGGGTATTGTCGGTGATGCTAAGAATCGTCCCCTGATAATTTCCGTTGGCATCGCTGACCGTCATCCCCACCACCAGCCCCGATGTGGTATTGGGAGCCGCCACCGTGATGGTGCTTGTGGCCGTGCTGTAGGTCGCAGCCAAGACATTGGTGTAAGTCAGGTTGCCCGACACAGCGGCGGTGACCGCCGCAGAAAGCACATAGTTAGTCGCATCGGTGATGCTGACAATCGTTGCCCCTGCCGGGATACCCGTGCCGCTCACCGACATGCCTGCGACCAGCCCTGTCGTACTCGCGACCGTTACTGTTTTGTTAGCGACCGTCAAAGCGGCGGATGCATTCGTGGCTGTGGCCGCTGCAGTCAGCACATAGTGTGTAGAATCGGTGATGCTGGCAATCGTCGCTCCAGCTGGAATCCCAGTGCCGCTAATGGCTAGGCCCACTGACATCCCCACCGTGCTGGACACGGTCACCGTGGTACTACCCGAGGTGATGTTCGAAGTCGCTGTATACATCGATAAAGGGGCCGTCGAACTCAGCGCTACCGTATGAGTGAAGTTCGTGGCGGCCGTCGAGTTGCCGAGGTTTTGCGAAATCGCGTAGTGGGTGGCATCAAGGATACTGACAATGGTCGCAGAGCCCGTAATCCCCGTGCCCGTGACCGTCATCCCCGCAACCAGGCCCGCCGTGCTCGCGACCGTGACCGTCGTGGCACTCGATCTCGAACTGAGCGTCGTACTCCGCGTCTCGGCCTGCGTGTAAAGATTCATGTACCAGCTTTCCGAGCCGCCAGTGAACTTCAGGAGTGCACGGTTCAAGCCCGCCGAGGATGCGGGAAAAGTGACGCGCATGCGTTGGGTCAGACTGTCGATTTTCGCTGCCGACTGGGCCGGATCGTCTTGATAGATAATTTCTGGCATCAGACCCTCGGTGAACTGCAAGCCATTGTCCGTGGTGCTGCCCGCCGCATCCACCGTATTGATGACATAGTCACTCAAGTTCGGCGACCAGCGCAGCCAGTAGCAATCCTGAAACACCGGCCACTTGACCCCAAAATCCCCGGTTTCTGCCCAATAAAAGGCCACCTTGTTGTAGGCATCGGCCGTAGTCGGGCTGCCATTATCCGGGAGATTGGCGGCACCGGTATCACGCTCGGCGACGTACTTATAAACGCCCGTGCTCTGCATTTCCGTGGAGTAGAAGGCCCCGCCGCCGGCCTCCAAACGCACCGGTTTCGGTATCGCCGTCAGGTCCGTGCTGCCGTTAACCGCATCGTGCGGCAGGATCGGCTGACCGAGATGGGTGGTGTTCTGAAAGGTGGTGGGCGAGCGCACCATATCCACCACATCCACCCCCAGCGAGGTGTAGATATTGTTGCCTGCGCGAATCTCCCCCAGGTACTCAATCAGGATCCGGCCTTCGACATTGTAGGCGTGGATCATCCCATTGCCAGCGATTCGATCGAAGTAGAGGGTTTTCTTATTCGGGATCAGGGGATTATAACCGGGCAGCGACACTTCATTGACCACCGCCTTGGGCACGCTGGTGTTATAAATGGGATTGACCGTGCCGACCCGGCCGTCGGTGACAGACACCTGCGGGCCATCAAAACTTCCTTCCGTCCAAAAGATCGTTCTCAACGGCTTGCTGGTGGTGCTCGCCACTGAGAAGGTCTCCGACTTCATCGCGTAGGAGCTACCCTCCTTAAGCAGGCTCACCCAGATGATCGTCACCTGTCCCGGCTGCGAAGCGTAAACCTTTTCGGCGTGCGGGCTGTAGTAATAAGACAGCGGAGGGGTGACCGCGACCGAGGTGCCCGTGCTGCTCGAAATCGTCTGGTTGGCATCCCCCCCCAGCGTGACGAGCGTCAAGTCACTGCTGATCGCGATGATCGGTTGACCCAGCAGCGTTGCGCCGATGCTTAAGTTCGTCGCCGTACTGGCCACCACGGTCACCAGATTGGCGTCTAGGCCACTGTTGGTACTGGCCTTGACGCTGACACTGTAGGCGGCCAGCGGCGTCGTACCGTTGATCACCTCGCCCGGCTCCACCGGCTTCGTCCGCCAGTAGCCCGCCGGGGCGGTGGTCACGCCATCCGCCTTGACCAGCGGCGGGATGATGACTTCGCCCATGGGATAACGCGGTGCGCCCGAGGCAAAGGCACCACCGATGGTGCTGCGGCCCAAGACCACGGTGTTCGCCGCGTTCGATGGATAATCCGTCGGCTTAAACGTGTAGCTACTTGCGGCGTAAGCGGGAAAGGTCCCTAATTTTGCACCCGATGAACCACCGATCAGTCCCATGCCGCAAAAGTTGCTGTTGGAGGTGGCCGGGTAGGTGGACGTGCTACCGATCACAGCAGGCTGCGCGCTGGTGATCGGACCTGCAGCTGTAGCGGCGGCACCAGCCGCCGTGTAACGTGTGTAGAGCCAGTTGCTGTTGGTCGACTTGATATCGAACAAATCCGCGCGAACGGACGCGGCAGACAGCAGACTCACCACAGCAGTGATCAGATGGAAAATTCGGGTATTCATAACGGTCAAAAAAGTCGGAGATGAGGAAAAAAACAGCGGAATGGCGCGGCACCAACCGCGGTAATTAATCGAGTCTTGTTAGCCAACAGGCGATCCATGGACGACTCGAGTCGAGCCAACTGAGGCTCGTGGCGAGCTAACTGAGGCTCGTGGCGAGCCAACTGCGGCTTGCGGCGAGCTAACTGATGCTCGTGGTAAGCCAACTGAGGCTTGTGACGAGCCAACTGCGGCACGCGGCAAGCTAACTGAAGCTCGCGGTAAGCCAACGTCGGCTCGCGGTAAGCCAACGTCGGCTCGCGGCAAGCCAACTTCGGCTCGTGGCGAGCCACACGCGACTCGACTTGGGGCACGACTTGCCCACGCCCGCGCAACCGATCCCCCGCCAAGGGGACTGGTACGCAAACGGCGATGGGCAGGATCAGGTTCATGCGATGGATGGATGCAGATCGAAAAGGCTGGGTTGCAAGGAACTCAGAATTTGATGATGTAGTTGACGTAGGCGTTGATCGGGCGGGTTTCGCTGCCGCCGGTGCTGCTGTTGGCTGTTGTATCAGCTTGTTCCAAAGTTCCGGTTGCTCCTGTATTGCCTGTACCTCCGTTCGCACTCGTTTGGGAGTAGTTTGTATAGGTATCAGTGATGGGGTGAGTATGATTTTTGAATGCATCCGCCTGGATCGATCCGATTTTATCACCGGTAAAACCACCAGTGGCCATCGCGATACGCGCAGCGCGGTCGGGATCGCGTCCGATGCTATTATCCCAGCCACGGAGGAACCTCCCGCGCAGGTCGGGAAGATTGAACTTGGCCGTATTTTCCGATCCACAGGAGTCGCCGATCACCGCATAAAGGCTGGCGTAGTCAGTACGATTGACCGAAGCCCCATTACACAACAACCAGCCCGCCGGCGGGGCGCTCCCCATGTAGGCCACGACGGTACCGGGCGGGCAAAGCGCCTGCTGGACTGCCGCCACCAGAGCCGACAGAGGCACCGTACCCGTCGTGAGGTTGGCACCCGCGAGAGAGGTTAACTGCGCGCCGTTGCCGACATGGGTGCCCGTGATTGACCCCGAACCCGTCGTGGCGATACTGGCCCCGGTGATCTCACCCGCCGCTTTCACGATGCCTGTCGTGCTATCCACCGTCAGATTGGTGGTCGTGTTGATTTCATCCGCGACCTTGGCGTGGAACGCAAAGCCGGTGCTGGTGATCTGCTGGCGCGGGCTGACCGGCACGTCGGAGCTGTTGATGGTGGCATTACCGTCGTCGACGGTGATTTCGAGGAAGCGGTCTGCACCGCTGGCAAAAACCGCGCTCAAGTCGCCGCGAAGCGCTTGTTCCTGAGCAAGAGTTACCGTTCCTCCGCCCGAGGCAAGGCCCGACACGATCGCCCCGTTACCCAACACCACGCTGAACTCGCCCAGCGAGATGGTCGCCGTCTGCTCTTCCGACCACACGGGATTGCCACCACTGGTAGCACCATAAATGCGGAAGATGATCTTGCGGTTGATGGGCGAAGACGCAAGCGTGGCGCCGCTGCCCGTGGACCCCAGCGGCAGACCCGCGGAGTCGAAGACTTTCCCCTGATAGTTGAGAAACAAGGGCACGGCGGCGTGCAAGGAACTCTGTGCCAAGCACAGCAGGGCGGCGAATAGGGCGGTCTTTTTCATGATGTGTGAGAGTTAAAAGTTAGAGGCTGGAGGAAGAGATTTTTAAATTTTGGATTTTGGATTTTGGCTTGGAAGCGATCTGCGAGCTGGGCTGGGGCGATTCATTGCGGAAACGCAAACATCGATCCTCCATTCTCCTTTGCGTTTCTTGGTGTCCTTTGCGGCTTTGCGGTCAATCTGCATTTCAGTGTTTAGAGTTTACTGCGACAGCGTTCCGATTTCGGAGGCGCGGCGCAGCTCGAAGGTGCCGCTGACATTGAGCACTTCCTTGTGAATACCGGTGATATTTTCCGAGTAGGTGCCGCCGATCACGCTGCTGCCCCATGAGCTGGTCGGCGTGGTGCTGCCGGCGGGCGGGGTGGAGGTGAAGGTGAAGGTGCAGGCGCGTTTGATATCGTGCGATTCTGCGGTTTGATTGAGATTATTGGCATCGACGGTGCTAGGCAGCGGATTGAATAGCGCGTCCATGTTGTCGTGGTCGGGGTGGTATTGATGGACCAAGGGGTTGGTCACCCCGTTGTAAGGATTCGTCACCGTGAAGGTGTAGACGGGGTCAGTGCCGGTGGCGGCGATGATAACACCCGGTGGCAGGTGGGCGGCGCTGAAGCGCATGGCACTGTCGAGCGAATCTGCCTTGAGCAAGGACTCGGTGGTGCAGATTCCGCTGGCATTGGGTGCCACGGCGAGGGTGCCGAGGTAGACGCGCGACAGCAGTTTGGTCGTGCCACTATCGGGGAAATGCAGCAAGGTTCGCAGCTTGAAGGGATTCGGCGTGCTGGTGCCCGTTTGCGCAGGTGGCAGACCGACACTCACCGACGGCACTTTTTCGTAACCGCTGCCGCCGCTGGTGACGGTGAAGCCGGTGACCGAACCGTTGGCAACGGTGGCCGTCGCCGTGGCCTGGACATTGGCGGGTGCTGGATCGACCGTCACGGTCGGTGCGCTGGTGTACCAGCTGCCGGCATTGGTGATCGTGTAGCCGGTCACCGTGCCATTGGTCAACACGGCCTGGGCGGTGGCAGTCATGGCTTCAGGTGCGGCGGTGAGGGTCACGTTCGGTGTGGTGAGATACCCCGCGCCCGCAGTGGTGAGGCTCAACGCAGAGACTCTGTTACCCGTCAAGGTACTGCTGGCAATCGCTTGCACCGGGGTAACGTAAGTGCCGCCGCTCACCGTGACCGTGGGCGTTGTGGTGTAATTGCTTCCTGCGGTGTCGATCCGGTAGCTGCTCACTGCACCGTTGGTCAGAACGGCGGTCGCGACTGCTTGCACCGCGGGGGACGCCGCCACCGTGACGCTGGGGGGCAACGTATAGCCCGCGCCCGCGCCCCCGCCTACAGCCGCCGTGTTTTTCACAAAACTGGCGACGCCGCCATTGCTCACCGTGGCGGTGTAACTCGCCTGGACGGGGGTCACAAAAGTTCCGCCGCTCACCGTGACCGTGGGGGTGCTGGTGTAGTTGGTGCCCGCGGTGTTGATCTGGTAAGTACTCACCTGGCCATAGGTGTTGAGAATGGCGGTCGCGATGGCCTGAGTCGTCGTAGTCGGCGGCGCGGTGATTGAAGTCACCGTCGGAGCGGTCAAATACCCCGCCCCTCCCGTGAAACTGTAACTGCTCACGGAACCATTGCTCAGGTTGGCGGTTGCAGTCGCAGTGACCGGCGTGACCAGTGTGCCGCCACTCACCGTCACCGTGGGTGTCGTGGTGTAGTTACTGCCCGCGGTGTCGATCCGGTAGCTGGTTACCGCACCATTGGTGAGAATGGCGGTCGCGACCGCCTGCACCGCGGGGGACGCGTCGATGGTCACCGTGGGTACCGAGGTGTAACCCAAGCCCGCGGTGGTGCTAATGGCTGTGATCACCCCCCCCGAAACGGTGGCCGTGGCCGTGGCGGTGACCGCGGAGGCAGGCGCGGCAATCGCAACGGTCGCCGTGGTAAAGCCACTACCGGCAGCGGTTTTATTGATCGAGCTGACGGTAAATTGCGTGGCATTGCCAAGCGCCGTCGGCGCGGTGCCTGCGGCAAGCACGGTGCCGCCTGAAAACGTCAAAGTCGGCGCGGTGGTGTAACCCGTGGTATTACTGGCGGGATTGGTGATCGTCACTCCGGTCACCAATCCAGCCGTCAGCGTCGCCGTCGCGGTGGCCTGCGTGGTCGCCCCACCGCCAGTAATGGTCGCGGTCGGCGCCACCGAATAGGTTTGAGTTCCCGGGGTGATCTTGAAGCTCTGGGAGGTAAGGCCGAGAATGGCGGTGGCGGTGGCCCCGGTGCCGCCCGTGATGGTGACGAGAGGCGGAGTCGCATAGTTGGTGCCTGCTGGACTCGACACCGTGATGGTGCCGACCGTACCCGTGGCCACTGTCGCAGTCGCGGTCGCAGTCACACTGGCAGGGGGTGCCGCCACGATGACGTTGGGCACGCTGCTGTAGTTGGTGCCCGCGGTCTTGACCGCGATGCCGGAAACCGTGCCGCCCGCCACCGAGGCCGTGCCTTCGGCGGTGACCGCAGCGGTCGGTGCGGGGATCACCACATCCGGCTTGACGGAATAATACCCGCCGCCTCCGCCCGCGCCGAGTGGAATGCTGGTAATCGTCTTACTCGTGACGACCGGGGTGCCCACGGTGGCCGCGGCGCTGGCCGGTGGTGCCGAGAGCACCACGGTGGGCGCCGTGCTGTAATTGGATCCCGCAGTACCCAGGGCGATGGCCGAAACCGCACCCGCCGTGAGAGTGATCGTCCCCGGCGCTGCAGTCACCGGCGTGTTCGGGGCACCAATCGCCACCGTCGGTGCAACGCTGTAATACCCACCGCCCGTGACAACTGGAATGCTAGTGATCGTTTTTGCCGCACTCACCACCGGGGTGCCCGCGGTGGCCGCGGCGCTGGCCGGTGGTGCCGCGATCGTGACGGTGGGCGCCGTGCTGTAATTGGTGCCTGCCGTGGAGAGGGTGATGGAGTTCACCGTGCCCGCCGACATCACGGGAGTGCCGACGGCAGTCACGGCAGTGGTCGGTGCGGGGATCACCACGTTCGGCTTGACGGAATAATACCCGCCGCCGCCACCCGCGCCGAGTGGGATGCTGGTAATCGTCTTATTCGTGAGGCCCACGGTACCCACGGT
>Ga0194063_10000589_pt1 | contig 25785 bp, 27 predicted proteins | sample SepL3720m_MetaG_FD_155459 | JGI IMG/M metagenome (GOLD analysis project Ga0194063, IMG submission 155459) | Anoxic zone freshwater microbial communities from boreal shield lake in IISD Experimental Lakes Area, Ontario, Canada - Sep2016-L373-20m | ecosystem: Environmental > Aquatic > Freshwater...
CTATAAAGAAGCCTATGAGAGCACTCGTAATTTGTTTTTTGCCATGTTCCTGAGCTTCCTTGTCGGCGGCGCCTGCTAGCATAGTGAAGCCACCCATGACAAGCATGCCAAAAAGGATAAGGCCGGCGATAGTAAGTAAGTAAGGCAAAAAACCACCAATAATCCCACCAAGAGTATCGGTTTTGATGGCACCAGAACCATTTAGACCAATGGCTTTATTGTAAGTATCGTAGGGGATTTTTTCGATGGCTAGAGCTTTTGGTATAAACATATGATTAGAATCCAGGTAATTGTATAACATCACCGGCAATGATTTTAAGTAGGGTGACCGAGAAGATGATAAAGAGTAGTCCAGTGATGGCGCCGGTAAATAGCTCTTTACCTTTTTTGACTTGTTCGGCATTGTCCCCACCAGTCATGATCTGGATGGTAGCCATAAGCATAATAATGAGGGAGATGGCTCCAGCAGTACCAGCGAGGAAAGTGAGTAAAGCAGAAGTAAAGCCTTCAGTGCTGACGGGCATACAACCGAGAGCCGTGTCGATAGCTTGATCACCACAATTACCAGTTGGATTAAAATATGCGAGTGCGTGTGAAACACTAAGAGAGAATTGTGAAATAAGAAGTAGAGCTAAGGCAATCGGTTGTGTTAGGATAGATCTATGTTTTCTGTCTGGAAAAAACTTTTGCATATCGGTTTGATCGTTGCTCTAGTAATGGTATTTATTGTATCACGTCAAGTTAGGGCAGAAAGCTTGGAGGAGATAGAGAAGCAAATTGCTGATTTGCAGAATCAAATGGAGCTGTCGGTGAAAGCCACTACACCACTCGAATCTGAGGTAGCGAAACTAAGTAAACAATTATCGGGTATCCAGGTCCAAATAAAACAAGCAGGAGAACAAGTAGAAGAATTATCACTAGGTATTAAAGAGCGCGATAAACAGATAGCTTCGCAGTACATAGTATTGTCGGCTAAAGTACGTGATTTGTATAAAAAAACTAGGTTGGCATCACCATTTTTGGTTTTTGCCTCATCTTCTACGGCAGGAGAGCTAACGAGGGGGTTGGCATATAAATCAGCGGTAGCTGATGAGGATAAAAATTTGATTGTGTCGATTACGAGAGATATTCTGAAACTTGAAGCAGATAAGAAAAAAATTGAAACAGATAGAGCCCGCCTAGCCGGACTACAGACAAAACTAGATACGCAAAAAGCGTTTTTTGAAAAGGAAATTGCAGGAGCCAAAAAATGGCAAGCGGAACTGTCGGGTAAAATAGCTGCTCTATCTGTAAAACAACAACAGTTATTGGCGGAAAAACTTGGGAGTTTGAATCTACCTACAACGCTGGGGGCTGGGACGATGGCTTGCACGGATGATCGCAAACTTGATCCCGGTTTTTCTAATGCATTTGCATTCTATACTTACGGCATTCCCCATAGGGTTGGAATGAGCCAGTATGGTGCATATGGAAGAGCAAATGCGGGACAGAATTATGACCAAATACTGCGTGCCTATTTTAACTTTAGTGAATATCGAGATGAAGGAGGAACTACAATCCGTGTTAATGACGGAAATGGTATTAACCAGGGTAATGTAATATGGTCAGGTAGTCTAGAAGACTACATTAAGCGTATATATGAGGTTCCAGCTAGTTGGCCGGCCGCCGCTCTGGAAGCTCAAGCCATCGCAGCTCGCTCATATGCTTTGGCTACTACCAATAGAGGCTCTAACTCTATTTGTGCTAATCAATATTGTCAGGTATTCAAGAAAGAGCCTAAAGAAGAGGGTGGGTGGCCGCAGGCGGTTTCGAATACATCTGGTAAAGTGATGGTCGCAGGAGGAGAGATAATCACAGCTTGGTACGCATCAACTGCGGGTGGATATATATTTGCTAATAATGATATATGGGGTGGATCACAAAGATCTTGGTCTAAACGCTTACGGGATACCACAGGCGATGTTGGCGGATGGGGAGATTTACAATCTAAAGCTTATGACAAAGATTCTAAGTGTTTTTATTCCGCCCAAGGTTTTCGAGCAGAATATAACAAATCTGCTTGGCTTAAATCGAGCGAAGTGGCGGACATAGTGAACGTACTTATGTTAGCGAAAAAGGATGGCGGAGTGCAAAAACATCTTTCTCAATTGGATAAACCCAATCCAGATGGAGTTGAGACTTGGGGCGTAGACAAAGTTCAGACAGAATTACGTAGTCGTGGAGGTAGTCCTTATACAAGTATTTCAAGTGTAAGTGTTTCGGCGGATTTTGGAGTAGGTAAGGTTACCAATGTGAGTGTTTCTGGAGACGCGGGGTCACAAAGCTTTTCTGCCAATGAGTTTATTGATTACTTTAACCTGCGCGCGCCGGCCAACATTCAGATTGTTGGGCCGCTATTTAATGTGGAGAGAAAATAACTGCAGGTGTGCTAACATATACTCATGGCAGAGATTTATAAGGCTCAGGAAAAGGTGAAGGAAGTGGTGGCGAAAATGAAACAAAACTTATCTGTTGAAGCGATAAAAAATACGATAGGGAAAATAGGGAGAGATAACCTGTTTACCAGTTTCGTCTCTTTCCCAAATAAAGTATGTTTCGAAACTCAGAACGATGAAGAACAAGTTATCTTGTTTTTACGTCAACATCCTATTGTAAATTTAACTTGGATTTTAATGTCGATATTTATGCTAACGTTGCCATCAGTATTTATTTTTTTCCCACCATATGCCTCACTTCCAGCTAATTACCAGTTTGTGGTGACCATGGGGTGGTACATGTTTGTTTTTGGCTATACGCTGGCGAAATTCATGGGTTGGTTCTTCAATATTTATATTTTGACCGATGAGAGAGTAGTGGATGTCGATTTTACTAATATCTTTTTCCGTAAAGTATCGACTGCGAAAACAGAAGAAATACAGGATGTTAACGTCCAATCTTCAGGGGCGCTTGAGACATTTTTTGGATACGGCAGTATTTTTATCCAAACTGCGGCAGAAGTGTCACAATTTGAGTTTTTATCAGTTCCAAATCCAGATAAAGTAGGGAAAATTATTAATCAACTCATCGATCTAGAAGAACAGGAAAAAATCGAAGGAAGGGTTAAGTAGTATGGACGTAATGAGGATATTTGATGCGATAACATTCTTGAGCATAGTAAAAGTGATGCTTGTGATGTTGCTTGGAGTTTACGCAGTGTTTGCGATGCTGATGATGAGACAGATTGCGGCGATGACTAAGGCGATAACCATGCGAGATGACTATATTATCCGGATACTTGGGATTCTTAACTTTGGATTTGCAATAGTAGTCTTACTAATGGCGATATTTATCTTGTAAATATGGTTAATTTCACAACAACAAACATAGTAGGCTCGGCCTCAAAATTGATGTGGTCACAGGCGCAGACAGTAACCCATGAGGAAAATATTCAGACGATGATAGTCGTCCAACTAGTGTGTACAGAAGAAGGTTCTTTGATTGACTTAGCGAGTCAAGGAATGGAGATACTAGAAGAAGTTGAAAAAAATGGAAGCCAGGGAATAGATAAAATTATTGCTGAAACTAAAGAAGGATTGGAAATAGGAATAATTGTCGGTACCGTGCAAAACCAAAAACTAACAATCAAAGGGGTGGGCAAAGTGGCGGGGTATTTAGCAAGAGATGGAAAACTGGCAAAACTAGGTACAGACGTCAGCGGCGAACTAAAAGAAGGAGATGTGGTCATCTTGGCAACGGATAAGTTTGTAGATGCGATTGGGCTCAGTAAATATAAAGAAATACTTACAGAAGCAGACAATCCAGCCGAGCTACTCACCCCACTACTACATACTCAAGCGGAAACGAGTGGGGCGGCGGCTGTTGTAGGAGAAGTAAATAAAGACAAAAAAGTAATTAAATGGCCACAAATCAATTTGCGAAATGATGAAAGTCCAAGAAAATTGAATCTATGGATTGGGGGCGCAATATTTTTGCTGTTAATAATCATGATTGGAGTGGGGATGGTACGAAGGGTAAAAGTGGTGACAGAGCGAGACTATGCAACTTTAAATTCAAGTATTAATGCGAAAATCGAGGAAACTTTGTCGGTCGGAGATCTAAATCCAGAGAGAGCTAGAACTTTACTTACTCAAGCTAGAGGCGAGATTGAAGCCTATTTAGCAACTGATATCCGCGATGAATACAAACAAAAAGCCACCAAGTTGATAGTGGAGATTGAATCGGCAGACGAAAGAGCGTTTAAAAAGAACGATATAAAACTAACTACAGTGGCAGAGCTGTCGATTTTGGCTGATAACTTGACTGCTGAGAAAATGAAGAGTGATGGGAAAGGTAATTTGATATTCTTGGATAGTGGAAGCAGACGAGTAGTATCGATGAATTTGACAGATAGATCGCGACAAGTTATTGATGCTAATGAGGCAGACCAATTTGTTGATGTAGGAGTGAGTGAAGCTAAGGTTTATGGCCTGAGTAGTACTGGAGTAACTGAACTATTCTGGAAGAAGCCCGATTTAAAGAAGGCGATAGAGCCAGATGAATTTTGGAAGAGTCCTACCAACATTGAGATTTTCGCAGGTAACGTTTATATCTTAGATAAAGAACAAGGTGAAATTTGGAAATATCCAACCCTAGGGGATACATTTGGAGATAGGAGACGTTGGCTAGCGGTAGGAATAACGCTCGACTTATCCAATGTAGTGGATATGAAAGTGGTGGGAGATATTTGGCTCATTACTTCGACAGGGAAACTAGAACGATATAACCGCGGAGCTCCCGTGACGTTTGGCATGGAAGGCTTCCCTGCCAAAGGGGATGCAAAGAAACTAAGTGAGCCATCTGCTTTGTGGGTGACAGATAGCCTCGTGTATGTGCTAGAGAACGGAGCATCGAGAGTAGTGGTGTTTGGGACAGACGGGAAATATCAATCGCAATATATGAATTCTGAATTTGCAAAGGCAAGTGATTTGGTGGTGGTGGATGATAAGGCCTATGTGATCATAGATAATGTGGTGAAAGAATTTACTCTTTAAATACGCTGGTTGGCGCAATTTTATCTCACGGTACTTACTCCTTCACGTAAAAAATTATTGCCTGCTGCGCGTCTCATATTTTTTACTTGATGAGTCCGTCGTAATGTTCATAAAATTGACCAACCCTCGTATTCTATTTTTCTCCTGGTAGAATATGAATATGATCGTAAATAAATGGGCAAGGAGTGAATACGGCATCACTGACACTTATGTGGCAGGGGTGGCCCTCACAGGGGCTGAGGTGAAGAGTTTGAGGGAGGGGAGAGGTAGCTTGCGGGGAGGATTTGCCAAGATTATCAATGGTGAACTGTATTTGGTCGGGGCAGATATCCCGAAATATAGCCATTACTCTGGTATAGAGTATGACTCTAAGCGAACCAGGAAACTACTACTGAAAACGAGCGAGGTTATTAAGATAATCAAACAGATCGAAGGGAAGGCGCTGACGCTCGTGCCTTTAGAGATATTTTTCAAAGGGAGATGGGCGAAGTGTAAAATCGGTATTGGAAAAGGGAAAAAGGAGTGGGAAAAGAGAGCTGATCTGAAAGCCAGGGATATCAAGAGAGATCTGGCTAAGGCCGTAAAAAACACAGTTTAATTTGGTGGAGACGGAGGGCAATGAGCCCTCGTCCGCGTACCGTCAAAAACACCATCTACATACTTAGATAAATTTACGTTTTAACCTCTTATCACTTAGGTAATTATCAGACCAAAAGTAATCCGAGGATAGTCGACTTATATGGCCCTAATTGACTGGACTAGGGTTACGGCTCATGTATGTTTCCACCCACTATCGCCCCATGAGCGAGTAAATAGTAAATGCTAGCTGAGTTTATACAAAAGCATAAACTGGAGCTGGATTAAAGAAGGCTACGACATTACTGCCGAAGTTCTTTAATGCTGTCGAAATTTTGTTGACAGTTGTTTTTTGACGCTGTTTTACGACTTCTCTCGTCAAAGTCGGTATGCAGATGTTAATGAGCTGGTATACGTCAAAGCAAGACGTCCCCAATGGATCGAAATATATCATGAAATCGCACTAAATGCAAGTCTTGAGTCAATAAACTTGTCGAGTTTCCAAGTCGAAAAATGAGCCCTATTTGTAACGATCGACAAATATATTTGCTATTATGATATTTTTTATATATGGGGATTGTCGACTGGATATTTCCAAAAATGTGTGTGGGATGTAGACGTGAAGGGGAGTATATCTGTCCTGACTGCCAAAAGAAATTGGTAACCCCCCCCATCAATCTGTCCGATGTGTGCAAAACCTAGTCTGGACGGATGGACTCATCGGAGGTGTAGGAAAGCTTACGGGATGGAGAGATTGCTTGTGGGCTTACCATATAAAGGAGTGGTACAAGAGTGTTTGAAAAAAGTGAAATATAAAAGTGCTTACGACATAATCCAGTTTTTGTATAAATTGTGTGATTTTGGTCAATTTGATAACTCAGTTATCACTAGTGTACCCATGTGGAACCAGAAAGAGCGAGAAAGAGGATTTAATCAGGCAAAAATACTTTCAGAACTAATGGATGATCAAGTAGATTTACTAGAAAGAATACGAGAAACAAAACCAATGTTTGGATTGAACAAGGAACAAAGAATATCGAATATTGAGGGGGCATTTAAGATTAACTCAAAATCACAAATGGGTAAATTCTCAAATCTAGAGAGGGTAATACTCGTGGATGATGTGTGGACGACAGGTGCGACGATGCGAGAATGCGCTAGAATCCTCAAAATACACGGAGCAAAAGAAGTGTGGGGTGTTACTCTGGCCCGCTAGAGTACAATAGAGATATGAAAATTTTATTTTTATCAGCGGAAGTCGGGCCATTTGTGTCGATCGGGGGACTTTCACAGGTTAGTTATTTTTTGCCTAGAGCGCTAACTGAGGTAGGGGATGAAGTGGCGATATTTACTCCGAAATTTGGGACTATGGACAAGGTTTATCCAGGTAAGAAACGCTTTATTCTCCACAATGAATTGATGGGCCTTCAGGTGCCGATGGGCGAGGATAATAAAGTAACTGATCTGATCTGTAATGTAAAATCTTATCAAAAATTTCGCAAATCAATCAAAACATATTTCCTGGAAAATCGAGAATATTATGAACTTCGTGCCAACGTATATGGGTATAGAGACGACCATTTGAGATTCATGTTGCTGTGCAAAGGATGTCTGGAATGGTTGTTAATTCAAAAAAAAACTAAAGGAGCCTGGTTTCCGGACTTTATTCATCTCAATGATTGGCATACGGGATATTTTGCTGACCTGGCAAAAAGATCTCCGAGATATAAAGAAATACTAAAAAAAGTCACAATCGGGCTGACAGTCCACAACTTCATGCATCAAGGGAACTATGATTTTCGGTATTGTGCGATCAAGGATCGAGATAACGGTAATGCGCCTTTGCGAGAAATGAATGATGACAAATTAATCAGACAAAATCCACTACTGAGAGGGATTAAGTATGCCGACGCAATAACCACGGTGTCACCAACACATGCAAGAGAAGTACTCTTGCCTGAATACGGAGCGGGACTTGAAGGAACCCTCCAAGAGATGAGAGGAAAATTGTCAGGGATTCTAAACGGCTTAGACATGAAAGAGTTTGACCCCCTTAAAGATCCACTAGTGCTTAAACATTTTAACGAAAAATCATTTGTTGAAGCACGACTCAAAAACAAAACTTTACTCCAACAAGAATTTGGACTACCCGTCGATCCTCAAGCATTTTTGGTGGCATATAGCGGCAGACTAGCTAGTCAAAAAGGACTTAGTCTCCTGACGGAAGCGATGGAGCATCTACTACCTGAACTACCCAAGTTGCAACTGATAGTCCTTGGAGGTGGAGAAGATGTTTATAGACAATCTTTGAAAGAATTGTCTAAACTATATCCGAAACAGGTAGGTCTACACTTGCTATCTAACTTTGTGTTGCCAAGGAAAATATTTGCCGGAACTGATGCCTTGCTACTACCTAGCTTGTTTGAGCCAGGAGGCATTGTAGCACTTGAAGGACTGAGGTACGGAGCGGTGCCGATAGCCAGGCGTACGGGTGGACTGAACGATATTCTTATCGATTTTGATCCACAAACTGAAAAGGGGAACGGATTCTCGTTTGTGAACAAAGATGCTTGGGCACTCTATGGGGCAATTGTGGAAGCAATGACGATATTTAAAAATCGCCGTTTGTGGAAACGACTGGTCACGAACTGTCTAAGTCAAGATTTTTCGTGGGAAAAGGCCGCAAGAGAATACAAGGATTGGTACACAAGAACTAACCTGATACACAAAAAGACACTGGAAACGCGAAATTTTGTTAGAATGGAAGGATGATTAAAGGTGAGCTCGACTGGTTTGAACAGCTAAGAAAATCAAGCAACTATACAAATCTCGAGAATCGTCCAATTGCGTATTTTTGTGCAGAATATGGACTCATGTCGAGTCTGCCGATTTATGCGGGAGGACTTGGAATACTGGCGGGAGATTATGTCCGGGAAGCAGGAGACCAGGGGATACCACTAACGGCGGTAGGAATCTATTATGCCCAAGGGTTTACACGTAAGGAACTCTCTCCAGAAGGTAGGGTAGTGGATTTGCATGACGGGAAATCAGCCGAAGAGGCGGGGTTGACACTGGTTAAAAATGAAAAAGGTGAAGTGGTCTATATCACTATGCCTACTCAAGATAGAGAAATAAAAGTCAGAGCTTGGATCTACGAGTATAAAACGGTTAAAGTATATCTCCTCGATACGAAAGCTGAGGGAAATAGTGAACAGGATCAGCATATCACTGATACGCTATATGATACTGACAAAGAAACAAGACTAAAACAAGAAATGGTGCTGGGGATAGGTGGGCTACGGATGCTGTTTGCGATGGGGATACACCCAACGATTTATCACTTTAATGAAGGACACTCGGCATTTTTGCTTTATGAACTGATTCACCATGAGATGACTGACCATGGCATGAATTTCGATGAAGCTAGAGAGCGGGTAAAAGAGTTGGTATTGTTTACTAACCATACTTTAGTTCCAGCAGGAAACGATACTTTTAGCAATGATTTAGTGTCTCTACTTTTATCACGTTATGCTTTGCAGATAGCGATCCCAGTAAAACAACTGGTGGACCTCGGGCTAGTGCAACAATCCTCGACTTTTTCGATGACAATGCTCGCCATCCGCTCAGCTGGCAAAATTAATGCGGTATCAAAATTGCACGCCCGGAAAGCAAAAGAGATCTGGACGGACCATCCGATGCAGGCGATTACTAATGGTATCCATATCCCTACTTGGGACAAGATAGGTGAAAATGACATCTGGACAGCTCATAAAGAGAATAAGAGAAAATTAATTAAAATTATCGAAGATCAGACAGGAACTATTTGGGATGAAAACGCCATAATCCTCGGATGGGCGAGGAGAATAGTCAAATACAAAAGACCACTAGCGCTCGTTGAACGACTAAAACATTTTAGTGAAATGGCTCGAGATCAAAATAGACCAATACATATTGTGTTTGCCGGAGTGGCACACCCTTCGGACGATGATGGTAGAGAGATCCTCGAAGAACTGCAATACCGGTTGGCCTCGGATCTTAAGGGAGTAGCTGTGTACTTGTCTCATTACGATATGGATCTAGCTAGTGCGATGGTGGCAGGATGTGATGTGTGGATAAATACACCAGTGGTTGGTTTTGAAGCCTGCGGAACTAGCGGGATGAAAGCGGCCTTGAACGGAGATTTGCCGATGTCGACTAGAGATGGATGGATGGATGAGGTGGAAATGCTCGGGATTGGCTGGCCGCTAGAAGACAATGATTTGACAGACCAAATGCTCGATACTTTGAAAGAAAAAATATTACCCTTATATTATGAGAGAAATGAAGAGGGGATACCGGTATTGTGGAAAAGTATGATGCACAACGCGAGAGAGCTCATATTAAATGAATTTTCGATGACGAGAGCTCTCAGACAGTATATTGAACTAATGAAGCCAGGTTCGAAAAATTAGGCTAATTTATTCTCCGCCACCGAATTGTTTTTTGAGCTCTTCTAGCTGAGACATGTCGAGATTGCCAGCTGTATCCGGAGAAGGAATCGCTTTCATCATCTCAGCGGGATCGATAAATTTGATGTCAGTAGGAGGAATAAAGGATGAATCGTCGACCGAACCTGCCTGACAGTTGACGGTATAACCCTGGTCTTTGAGAGCGATAAAGTCGGTCTCGTTGTTTAGCTTGGTGGTTTCGGGGACTTGGGTTTCAAGTTTTTTGGCGTCTTCTGCAAGCTTTTTAGTTTCTTCCTCAGTAGGAATGGTCATCTTGGAACCTTGGCCGGACTTCTCATCCCAGATGTAGAGATTGGTAGTGTCATTGATCATGTGTCCGACGGTGGTGATAGGATTGCCAGATTCATCTTTAGTGGTAGTTGTCGTTTTGATGCGCATCTTTTTGCCTTTGATTTGATATTCCATAGAGCTCTGATCTTTAGTCATGATACAGACAGTGGGCTTACCTGACTCGATAGCTTTGGCAAATTCAGCGGCTTCGCTGACGGTTTTGGCGGGAGTTTGATCTTTGGTTAGACTGGGTTTGGTACAGCCAGCCAGGAGAAGGGAGGAAAGAGCAACTAATGAAACTGAGATAATTGTTTTGCGCATAAAAACTCCTAGGTATTTAGTTTGTAAATAATTAGGGCAGTGGACATAGTAAGGATACCTCCCCAGAGCATATCTGCTAGAGCCATAGAGAGGGGGTAGCCCTTCATGACAGCGAGACTCGTGAGATCGTAGGTAGCGTAAGCAGTCAGACCGAAGAGAAAGGTTTGGAAGGCGAGTGTTTGATAGCCAACTTTGTGACTTAGACCAGGGATGATGAAGAGGATGAGGAGGACGCTCAAATAGAGGACATAGAAGGCGACGGCGGCGAGCATGTTGGGAGTGGCGGACATGAGGTGGGGGACGGACTTTTTCATCCAGGGAGTGGCGACCTGAGTGATCCAGGCGGCATCCAGTGCGAGGAAAGTGACGAGGGATTCGATGAAAAGTTTGATGAACATAAGTCTATTGTAGCAAAGTGGCGGAGAATAGATTGTAATTAATTTAAGTGTTTGATAATATATACTTTATGAGTAATCATATGCAAGAATCATTTCCTCCTACAGAGACGAGCCCCGAGAGAAGGATGCATAGTGCTTTTGAGGAATTACTTAAGGGTCAAGAGGCTGGAACAAATGTTGCAGTTGCTTTTACAGACTACCTAAGACTGGGAAATCTTGTACTTGGTCAAGATACAATGAGCCGTCAGATTTCAGAGTATATTACAGAGTTGAGTAATCTTCAACCAGACATGCAAGAAGATAGACCAATTATTGAAAAAAATAAAATGTTAGCGGAAAGTAATGGAAGAGTCGTTGAGGGCCAACTAGCTTTAATTCGACATAAGATCAGTACAGAGGCAAATATAGATCCAAAATACTTAGAAGCAAATCAAAAAGTAATGGATATAATTTCAAGTTATACGAAGGATCAACCTCATTCTAGAAGGAAGGTGCTGGGGGTCATGACTAAAATAACTCAAGAAAAACTAGGAATTAGTCCTTCAATAACACCTGACCATGGTCCTTTATCAGGTTATTAACCTACTCCGTTTGCTTTATTGATGATAAGACTTATATCAGTTGGAGCCCAATCTTTTTCTTATGTATATATATTTGGTGGCGGGGATGTGGTATTTACTCTATCTAGATCCGTAAAAGTTTAAAGAAATATTGTTCACACTTAAGTTGCTCCCTAAATCCCCAAGTAATTTGATCTGTATACTGCTCATTCGACTCTTTGGCTGGGTATAGTTTTCCCCATTGATTTCCAACTATTTTCAAAGCCCTATTTTTACAATATTCCTCGAGAATAATTGGTTTCAATAAATATAATGTTCCCAGTAGAATTGATATGAGTGTTATTACAATAATTAGATATAACTTTGATAAGTTACCATGCTTCAACCCGACAAATTCTTTCTTTTGCATATTTATTTGATGGCGGAGACGGTGGGATTCGAACCCACGAGTCTATTACTAGACAGCGGTTTAGCGAACCGCCCGAGTACCATTGTCGCACGTCTCCTCTCTGGAAATTATATCATTGAAAGCGGAAGGGGAGGGATTCGAACCCTCGGTAGGTAATTAGCCTACGGGAGTTTAGTAAACTCCTAGAATCGACCACTATCTGACCCTTCCAGATGAAGATATTTTAACATGAGGCTGAATTCTAATCCGAATCCGAACACTTCTCCTTTCTCGAGGTTAATTGTAACTCACGTTTGAAGGCTTCGAAAGAGGTCTCATAACCCAAACATTTCCTGGGTCTCTGGTTGATTTCTTGGAGGATGATGTTTAAGTCAGTTTGGGTGAAAGTAGTGAAATCAGTCTTTTTGGGGATATATCTCCTGAGGATGCCATTGTGGTTTTCGTTTGAGCCTTTTTGCCAGGAACAGTACGGGTCACAGAAATAGGTTTTGATACCCAGGTTTTGAAGTTCACTGTGATTATAGTTCTCTTTCCCGTTGTCCATGGTGACTGATTTGGTGATCTCTTTGGGATACTTAGAGAGGAGTTTCATCTGTGCCCAGATACCGTATTCAGAGTCGATCTTGGGGATGAGTTGAGCTTTGAAGTAGCGAGTCTTTCGCTCTAACATGGTTTGGATCCCACCTGTGTGCTTTGATCCTTCAACTATATCTGTCTCCCAGTGACCGAAAGTCTTATTCTCTTTAATTTCCTCTGGACGGAGACGAATGCTGGTACGATTAGTGATACCTCTTTGATAGAGATTTCGGCTATGCCACTTGCGTCTTCTCCCATGAGATCTGACTAAATACTGGGTGAGATCTTTCTCTTTTCCAGTCTCTGAATAAATATACCTGTAGATTGTTTCGTGGCAGAGAACAGTTTTTCCTTTTCTATTTTTCTTGAGTCTGCCTGCGATCTGTTCTGGGCTCCATCCCGAGCGAAGTTTGGCAACCACATAGCTATAGACTAAGGGAGATTTGAGCGGATTTAACTTCCGACTATTTTTGTTTCGCTCTTCACTTAAAAGCTGTGCTTGATGTGGCTGATATGTACCTTCCACACTATTTCTTTTGACTTCATCACTGATTGTGGAGACACTTCTGTTTAGGTTGCGGGCTATCGCCCGCAACGAAACACCAGTCGCTAAACTGATAGCAATTTCATCTCTTTCAGGGGCAGATAACTTAGTTTGTTTTTTCATATCCGAACATTTTACTGTTCGGATTTGATTCGTTTTAGAACTCACGGAGGAGGTACAATAGGTCTCATGCAAAGTACAAAAATTGGGAAATATGAGATCTGGTACGAAAATTCAGATGAATTTTATGAACTTAAGAAAGAGATTTTTGGGGAAAACTGCTATTACATAGAGCTCGAGAAAGAAGATCCTTACATCATCGACCTAGGAGCGCACATCGGGATGACAGTTGTGTATTTCAAGTCATTGTTTCCCCAGGCTAGAATATTGGCGTTTGAACCTATTCCGGATAACTTTAAAATTCTTCAGAAAAATGTTGAGGAGAATCAGCTGAGTCAGGTGGAGCTAGTGCAGGCGGTCGTGGCACCAAAAAGTGGAATACTGAGAATCCAAGAGCCGATTGGAGAGGGTGCCTGGAAATCTGGAGCGGGGATTATTCCGCGTGGATGGAAGGGAATACAAACAAATAGAGAGATTAAGGTGGAAGCGGTGGGAATAGAGGAGTTACTACTAGAAAAGATTGATTTACTAAAAATGGATATTGAGGGCATGGAATATGAGATCGTCCGCAATATGGGTCCAAAGATCCGAAATATTGCCAATATGATTATCGAGGTACATCCACGTAAAGATCACAGAATTGAGGAAATTCAGAGAACATTAGTGCAAAATGGATTTAGGGTAGAAATTAATCAAGATAAGAGTAGTTTGGGAAAAGGTCTGACGACGATCACAGCTGTGCTAAAGTAAGCTTATTACAAGTTAATAGCAGAGGAGGGTAGTCATGAGATGGCAGATGATGTTTGACAAGGTTTCTCATAGTGGAGATATTAAAGACAAGGTCACGAGTAAATTTGCCAAATTAGAAACATATTTGGGTAGGATGAAAAGTAGGGTAGAGTCGGGATTTATTAAACTTTCTAAAGGAGAAAGGTGGGGGTTTAAAGTAAAGGCGATATTTAGATTGCCGGGTAAGGAAATTATAGCTGAGGGAAAAAGTAAAACTTTACTTTCGGCGATTGATGATGCAACTGCCAAGGCTACTAGAGAGGTAAGGGGATATTTAGAGAAAATAAAGGAAAAAAAACGAGCGTGATAAGTGTAAGATTGGGATATGTGGGCTCAGGTTAAAGAAGAAACGAATGAGATCAACTTTCACCAAGTGAAAGTCTTTGATATTTTTGCCAGGCAGTTAAAAAATCCATTGCTCATAGTTCTACTTATTGCGACGGTAGTGGCATATTCACTCGGTCAAACTACCAATGCGACGGTAATTTTGACCATGATGGGAGTATCAATTGTCCTAGGGTTCTGGAACGAGTGGCAGTCAGAAAAAACCATTACAGATTTGCTAAAGAAAGTTTCTCTATCGGCGATTTTAATCCGCGATGGGGTTAAAGATGAAGTTTTAGCTAAGACACTTAAAGTAGGCAATATCGTCTTCTTGTCGGCTGGGGCGGTGGTACCGGCGGATATTGAACTCATTAGTACTAATGGACTAGAGATCGACGAGTCGGCGCTGACTGGTGAGTCTAGGTTTAATACCAAAACAGAAGGAGAAACAGCTTATCTGGGAACAATTGTCAAAGGAGGATTCGGGACAGGGAGAGTGATAAAAATTGGGATCCACACGCAGTTTGGCAAGATGTCACTAGATTTATCGGGATCTAAATCTGAAACTGAGTTCCAGAGAGGATTGTCGAAGTTTGGAGTCATGTTGGCTAGAGTGATTGCAGTAATGTCTATAGGACTACTTGGGCTTAATTATTTAATGGGTAGGCCACTGATTGATTCTTTGTTGTTTTCATTGGCGATCGCAATTGGGCTCACGCCAGAATTATTGCCGGTCGTGGTCACGGTTTCTTTAGCTCATGGAGCAAAGAGATTATCAAAGAAAGAAGTTATCGTGAAGCGACTAGTGGCAATAGAAGACCTCGGGAATATGGAAGTACTTTGTACAGATAAAACAGGAACTTTGACCGAAGGGAAGTTGGTCCTGACTGATTTTGTGGATATGCATGGAGAACGAAATCATAAAGCTTTAACTGATGGACTCATTGCCAACTTGGCAGTAACACACCGCGGACTTTATGGTGACGCTGTTGATACAGCTATCTGGGATTATCAAAGAAGACACAACGTGTCTTTACCTAAAGTAGAGAAGATTTTTGAAGCTCCATTTGATTTTGTCAAAAGGTATTTATATGTAATTGTAAAGGAAGGATCAAAGAGAAAGTTAGTGGTAAAAGGATCCCCAGAATCGGTGATTAGTTTATGCAAACTAACCACGGTAGAAAAGAAAAAAATCCTGACACTATTTGATAGATACAGTAGAGATGGGCTGAGGGTGATTGCAGTGGCAGAAGGCTTCATGGAAAAACAAGTAAAATATGATTCAAGCGACATAGAGGACTTAAGCTTTGTGGGATATTTAATTTTTTCGGATTTACCAAAGGCAAGTGCGGCTGGAGCGATTGAAAAACTATCTAAACTTGGAGTGATGGTAAAGGTGATAACGGGCGACAATGAAATGGTGACACAAAATGTGTGCCGCCAACTTCAATTACCTGACTTCCCCATATTGACAGGATTACAAGTCGAAAAAATGAATAGTGAAGAGTTGCGGAAGGTAGTATGGGAAACGGAATTGTTTGTGAGGATGTCGCCTTCGCAAAAAGAAAAAGTAATCGCGGCCCTGCAGTATGGAGGGCATAGTGTGGCTTACTTGGGCGACGGGGTAAATGATGGTCCAGCACTTCGCTTGGCTGATGTAGGAATATCTGTTTCTACCGGAGTAGATATCGCGAAGGATGTGGCCTCGATCGTCTTGTTGCGGAAAAGTTTGTCAGTGATCGCGGAAGGAGTGGCAGAGGGGAGAAGGATATTTACTAATACGATCAAGTATATTTTAATGGGAACAAGTTCGAATTTTGGCAATATGTTTTCGGCGGCTGGAGCATCGCTCATTTTGCCATTTTTACCGATGACTCCAACCCAATTACTACTAGGCAATTCTCTGTATGACGTATCACAATTATCTATTCCGACAGATACTGTGGATCCTGAGGCAGTGACCAAGCCAAAAAGATGGGATATTAAATTTATTTACCGCTATATGTGGATATTTGGAATAATTTCTTCAGCTTATGATTTCCTGACATATTTCGTCTTGTGGTTTGTGTTTGGAGCACGTGGAGCTAGTTTCCAGACAGGGTGGTTTGTGGAATCACTACTAACCCAAATTGCAGTCGTGTTCATTATCCGGACAGGGAGAAAGTTCTACCTGAGTAGGCCGAGCAATGAACTATTAATTACATGTTTGAGTATCATGGCGATCGTGGTGATACTACCTTGGCTACCCATTGCCCATGTTTTTGGAATGGTACGACTACCGCTTCAATTTACCGGAATCATCATACTCATGGTTTTAACATATTTAATGATTGTGGAACGAGTGAAAAGAATAGTATTTAAGAGTGCTTAGCAAGTTTCAACTTGGGGACTACAAGAAAAGCGACTAGGAGAAAGATGACTGAGGACACGAGCATGGGAGCGTTGTGATTGAATCTCTGAAAAATCTCAGCGGCCATGATTGGGCCAAAGATTCGGCCAAGAGATCCAGATGATTGTAAGAGTCCAAGGGTCTCACCATATTCTTCTTTGGGAATGCTTTCGGTAGCGATAGCTGAGAGCGTAGGATTGGCTAGAGAGTTACCAAGTGGGATGAGGGCATTACCGACGAGGAACAAGGGAACATACCCCGTCAGACCAATGATGCCAAACCCAAGAGCTAAAATAAGTACGCTGTAGAAGAGGGTCTGATATTCACCAATTTTGGCTGTGACTACAGAGAGGACTTTGACTTGGGTGATGATAGCGATGATCCCAATCAGGCCAAAGATGTAACCAACTTGAGTCGGTCCCCAAGCGAACTTGGTTTGAACTAGGAGCGCAAAAACTCCTTGCATACCAGAAAATCCGAGCGAGAGAAGGAAGAAGATGATAATAAGGGTAGAGATGGGAGCCGTGCCGAGAACATTTTTTAGTTCCTTAAAAGTCATGGCAGTACGAGGAGATGATTGGGCGGCGGTGACGTTGACTGTTTCTTTGAGGAAAAGAGTCGTAGCTAGAGTAGAGAGGATGGAGATGCCAGCGGCAAAGAGAGCTGGGACAGCAAATCCCCACTGGGAAAGGAAGCCACCAATGGCGGGCCCAAACATAAAACCTATTCCAAAAGCGGCACCCAGGAGACCCATACCTTTAGCGCGAGTTTTCTTGTCTGTCACATCGGCCATGTAAGCTTGGGCAATACTGATATTGCCACCGGTGATACCGTCGATGATACGAGAAAGGAAGAGTAGGGGGAGAGAGCCAGCAAGAGCAAGAAGAACATAACCTGCCATACTACCAAGCTGTGAGATGATGAGTAATTTTTTGCGTCCGTAGCGATCGGAGAGACGTCCGAGGATGGGTCCGGCAATAAACTGGAAGAGCGAATAGGCACCGGAAAGTAAGCCGATCATGATAGGAGTAGCGGCGTATTTCTCGGCGATATAAGGCAAGAGGGGGAGGATGATGCCAAACCCTAGGAGATCAATAAAAACTACGAGAAAGATAGTCATCATTTGACGATTGTTTGTTTTCATAGAGTGTTCATTATACGGTATGATGAAGGTATATGAGCAAGGTTGATGGCTTAGCAAAGTTAACTAATTCCCAGGGTAAGATAACGATTGCCGCACTTGATCACAGAGGTTCACTGAAGGAATCATTGCACCCCGGTAATCCAGAAATTACCACAGATAATGAAATATTAGAGTGGAAAAGACGGATGGTTGAACTATATAGAGATGAGGTGGCGGGAATACTGATTGACCCAATCTACGGAAAAGAGATTGTAGAGAAAAATTCTAAAAAAGGATGGATGATCTCGATGGAGAAGACGGGATATAGGGGAGGTAAAGAGGCCAGGGAGACAGAAATATTGCCAGATTGGAGTGTAAAGCAAGCCAAGGAAATGGGAGCCAGTAGCGTGAAACTGCTTTTGTATTATGATCCGGAAAACATTGAATTATCTAAACATCAAAGAGAGGTTGCACAGAAACTAGCTGATGAATGCATCCTTGAAGACGTAGTATTCCTACTTGAGCCACTGAGTTATAAAATTGAAGGAGAGAGAGAAGCAGAAGTACTCAAGATTGCAAGTGAGCTAAAAGATATTAAGGCTGATATTTTTAAGTTTGAATATCCCGGATCTAGATCGGCATGCGAGAAGATCACAGCAATGATGAGAGTTCCCTGGGTACTATTGTCTGCAGGTATGGAATATCAAAAATATAAAGAGGCGCTGATTATCGCGATGGAGAGCGGAGCGTCTGGATTTGCAGTAGGTCGAGCGGTGTGGCAAGAATTTGGACAATACCAAGGTGAGGAGAGAGAAAGATATTTCAAGAATGTGGCGTTAACGAGAATGCGTGAACTAGTAGAGATAGTGAACCGAGATTTAACAATTAATCAGTTTAAGCTAGTTAACCAAGCTTACGTGGCTGGTAAGCGAGTGATCGTGAGAGTAGATTGGAATGTGACCCTCGGCAAGGCGATGCAGATAGTTGATGATACTCGAATCGTGCGGACACTGCCGACGATAAACTGGTTGATGGCACATGACGCGAAGAAAGTTGTACTAATGAGTCATTTGGGCAAAGCTGAAGAAAAGAGAAGCATGGAACCAGTAGTTAGATATGCAGAAAAATTACTTGGTCAAGAAATAAAACTTTGTAAGTCATCTCAAGAGTGTAGAGAAGCAAATGGAAAAATTGCAATGCTTGAGAATTTGAGATTGTGGGAGGGAGAAGAAGATAATGATACCGAGTTTGCCAAGCAACTTGCTAGCTTAGGTGATATCTATGTCAACGAAGCTTTTGGTGAGTCTCATAGACAAGCCGCGAGCATTGTGGGAATACCTAAACACCTTCCTAGTTATGCTGGATTGTGGTTAGACGATGAAGTCGAGACGATACTGAAGATGCGGAAAAACCCGGAACATCCGTACGTGGTCGTGATGGGAGGAGCTAAGGTAGATGATAAGATTAAGCTAATAGAAATTCTTTCCCAAAGTGCTGACACAATACTCCTTGGAGGAAAACTAGCTAACGAATATGTCCAAAGGCAGATGAAGGTGAGTGGGAAAGCGAAGATAATGACTCCGAGCGAAGGATCTGACTTACTAGATATCGGAAAAGAAACACAACAGTTGTACGGCCGCGAAATCGCGAAAGCTAAAACAGTAGTTTGGAACGGGCCAATGGGAAAAGTAGAGGATGAACGCTATAGAGCTGGCACGAAAGCAATCTATGAGGCGATGACGGCAAATGTTGAGGCTTACACACTAGTTGGGGGAGGAGATACCCTGGCTTCGATAGGTAAAGCAGAACATTTAGATAGGATCGATCATGTCTCGACTGGTGGGGGAGCGATGCTCAAATTGCTCGAGACTGGGAGTTTGGTGGGAATAGAAGTGTTAAAATCCTGATATGAAGTTGGTTGTCTTTGACGTAGAAACGAAGAAAGCATTTGATGAAGTAGGAGGATTTTTCCCTGAGAAATTGGGCGTATCGGTATCTGGAGTGTGGTACGGTGAGGAAGGCACGAAGGGGATGCTGAGAGGATTTAGAGAAGAAGAGTTTGGTGAGATGTTTAAGATTTTTGAGACAGCTGATCGAATAGTTGGGTTTAATAGTATTGATTTTGATATGGCGGCACTAAAACCATATTATCTCGGAGATTTACTTAAATTGCCTAACTTTGATATCTTGCAAGAAATTGAAAAGAAAATCGGACATAGGATAAAACTGGATGCGATCGCCAAGGAAACGCTAGGAGTTCAAAAGGGTGGGAATGGACTGGATGCTATAACCTATTTTCATAATAATGAATGGGAAAAACTCACAAAATACTGCTTACAAGATGTAGAAATAACTCGCGACTTATATTTCCACGCGCTTAAAACTGGTGAACTCAAGTTTAAAAATAAATGGAATGAACTAGTGACGGTAGGACTAGATTTTAAGTATCAGGACAAAAACCCGGCGATTGTACAAGTGACGATGTTTTAGTTGATTTTTCGCTAACTTGGATTAGAATGGAGATAGTTAAGATATAAAAGGAGGTACCTATGAGTTCCTTTAGATTCCGTAAAAAAACTGAGTATGGAATGATGATGATTTCGCTCTTGGCCAAAGAGGGGAAAGGCGGGCTGGTGTCCGTGCGGACAATGCAAGAAAATGGATTACCCAGGTCTTTCTTGGTCAAGATTGCTCGAGATTTGATTAAAGCCAAGTTGATTGTGGCCAAAGAAGGTCGTGGGGGAGGATATAGCTTAGCTAAAGATCCAAGCACGGTAACTCTCAAAGAAGTGGTTGAAGCGATTGACGGTGAGATAGCGACATCATCTTGTATGGTTCATAGAACAAAGAAATGCCCCCTGGCTGATAAATGTCCACACAGAGCGATGATGAGCAAGTTGACGGAGGATATTAACGGGGTACTGGCTAAGTATAAGTTGACTGACTTTCGAAACTAATGACTACCCCACTACTTACGATAGAAAATTTAGAGATTTCCGTCGGGCCAAAAATTGTGCTTAACGGAATCGATCTCAATGTGGGAAAAGGGGAAATGGTGATGATAATAGGTCCAAATGGAGGGGGTAAAAGTAGTTTGGCGAATTTCCTCATGGGTAACCCAAATTATTTGTTGACAAATAATCATGGTCTAAATCCAACATTGCAATTTGATCAGCAAGATTTGCTGACCATGAGCACGGAACAAAGATCGAAAGCAGGACTATTTGTGTCTTGGCAAAACCCAATTTCGATACCGGGGTTATCAGTTTTTAGTTTGTGTAAAACGAGTTACGAAGTTCACGGTAATAAAATCCACAGACTAGTAGAATTTAAAAAAATGCTCGAAGAATTGGCGATAGAAGTGGGACTGACTAAAGAATATGTGTCGCGAAATGTAAACGATGGTTTTAGTGGTGGCGAAAGGAAAAGACTCGAGCTACTTCAGCTACTACTACTTTCACCGAAATTAGCAGTTCTGGATGAAATAGATTCTGGCTTGGATACTCAAGGAATTAATATATTGATTAGGATAATTAGTCAAATGAAAATTCTAGGAACTAGTTTTATACTGATAACACACAATGAGAAATTGCGAGGTGAGATTAAGGTTGATCAAATTCTGGAGATGAAAAATGGACGACTATCAGCTCGGATTTAATTCTGCCACCGATAATTACGCTTATATAGCTGAAAAGGGACTGTCGGAAAAGTTGGTGCGAGATATTTCTAAGCGAAAAAATGAACCAAAATGGATGCTTAAGATAAGACTCGAGGCGCTAAAACAATATGAAATAATGCCGATACCTACATGGGGTCCTGATTTAACAAAAATTAACTTCGAAGATATTTATTATTATCTAAAGCCAGTGAATAAACCCTATGAAACTTGGGAACAAGTACCAGACAATGTGCGTAAGGTATTTGACGCAATTGGGGTACCACAGGCGGAAAAGATGATGTTAGCGGGAGTCGGCAATCAATATGATAGCGAAGTCATTTATCATAGTTTGCAAAAAGTATTAGCTAAAAAGGGAGTGGTATTTTTGTCGATGGATGAAGGTTTGAAGCAGTATCCAGAGATAGTTAAGAAATATTTCGGTAAGATAGTGCCATATGGAGACAACAAACTGGCGGCACTGAATACCGCAGTCTGGAGTGGAGGGAGCTTCGTCTATATCCCCAAGAATGTGGTAGTTGATTTGCCACTCCAGGCATATTTTAGAATAAATAGTGAGAATGCTGGTCAATTTGAGCGGACTTTGATCGTGGCAGAAGAGGGATCAAAGGTCCACTATGTAGAAGGATGTTCGGCGCCAGCGTTTTCATCAGCATCGCTACATGCGGCTGTGGTAGAAGTTGCGGTAAAGGAAAAAGCTAAAGTCAGATACACTACGGTGCAGAACTGGTATAAGACCGTTTATAACTTGGTGACGAAAAGAGCCATAGTCGAGACTGACGCCACGATGGAATGGATTGATTGTAATCTAGGAAGTAAATTAACAATGAAATACCCATCATGCGTACTGATGGGTGAGAGAGCTCACGGAGAGATGTTGTCGATAGCAGTGGCAAGCGAAGGACAGATATTAGACACAGGAGCAAAGATGATCCATCTGGCTCCCCATACGACAAGCAAAATTACCAATAAATCAATTTCGAGAGGGGGAGGGCGAAATAGCTATAGGGGGCAGATAAAAATTACACCACAAGCAGAAGGATCGAGAAGTAAGGTAGTATGCGATGCTTTAATACTTGACGAAAAGTCGCGCTCAGACACTTATCCAAACAATCAGATCATGACGAATCAGGCGACACTAGAGCACGAAGCGTATGTGAGTCGAATAGGCGAGGAGCAAATACTCTACCTGATGTCTAGGGGCATGAAGCAAAGTGAGGCTGAAGGGATGATCATCAAGGGATTTCTAGATCCGATCATGGCAGAATTACCTATGGAATATGCAGTAGAGCTTAATCGTCTCGTCAGGTTTGAGATGGTGGGGAGCGTGGGATGATGCATAGGTTGAGTTCACCTTACTTGCAAGCGCAAAACCGGCAATATTTTCTTGCTAGAAAATTTGCCTCGGTTCTCGTGCCAGTCGCACTGCGAAGCGTTTTGCAAGTTGCAAGCAAGGTTCCACTCAATCGATATTTATATTCTGCGAATAATTTTTTGGTGAGAGATACCCCTGTACCACATAGCTTGCGAAAGGATTTTTCATGACGAGAATCGTAAAAAAGTATAGTGAGCCGGGGAAGTGGGAGGTATTGATCCCATTTGAAAAAGTGCGAGAAGAGATAGAGTGGACCGGGGTAATTGATGCGAGGGATCCTGGAGATTATGAACTGAGGGTGGTAGTTGAGCACAATGTGAAGCAAACAAAAGGACGAATAATGATAAAGGCGGTGGTAGGTAAGGGAGCAAGGGTAAAAATTAAGGGACTAGTGAAGATCGGTAAATCCGCTCAGGAAACAGATGAATACTTAGAACTCAGAGTGCTAATGCTTGATAAGACTGCCGTGGCTACGGTTGAGCCAGAGCTAGAGATAGAGGCGAACAACGTCAAAGCTGGCCACGGGGCAAGCGTAGGGAGAGTAGATAGGGAACAATTACTTTACCTGATGAGTAGAGGTCTCAGCAAAGATACTGCTGAGGAGCAGATAGTAAATGGGTGGTTAGGCGTATAAAATACTACTATGTTTAATCCAACGGTAATCAAAAATGACTTCCCAATCTTAAAGAGAGTGGTAAACGGCAAAAAACTCGTATATTTGGACTCTGGGGCGACAAGCCAAAAACCAAGCCAAGTAATATACGCAGAAAAAGAATACTACGAGCAGAATAATGCCAATGTTCACCGCGGAGCCCATACCCTGGGAGACGAGGCAACTCGAATGCTTGCAGAGTCGAGGCAGACTGTGGCTAATTTTATCGGTGCTAAAGAGCAAGAAATAATCTTTGTACGAAACACGACCGAAGCGATCAATCTAGTTTCGTATGCATGGGGACTAGATAATCTAAAGACTGGAGACATCGTCCTAACTACCGTGATGGAACATCATGCTAACTTAGTGCCATGGCAAGAAGTCAGTAGACGAACTGGAGCTAAACTAGAACTAGTGGGGATAACAGAAGATGGACTATTGGACCTAGACGACTATGCCAAGAAATTGTTTTTAAAACCAAAAATTGTATGCATCGTCCATGTGTCTAATGCACTTGGGATCATCAATTCAGTAAAAGAAATGACGAAAATGGCACACAAAGCTGGGGCTTTGGTGCTAGTTGATGGAGCACAAGCTGTGCCACATATGAAGGTCGACATTAAAGAGATCGGCTGTGATTTTTATGCTTTTTCTGGACATAAAATGTTAGGACCGATGGGAATCGGAGTTTTGTGGGGCAAGAAAGAAATACTTGAATCTATGTCACCGTTTTTAACTGGTGGAGGGATGATAAACGAAGTTTATCCAGATCACTCTACTTGGGCAGAACTACCTGAAAAATTTGAAGCAGGAACACCCAATGTGGCAGGAGTGGTTGGACTCGCAAGTGCGATAAATTACCTAGAAAAATTGGGAATGGAAAATGTACGAGCACATGATAAACAAATGATTGAATATGCAATAGATCAACTTAGCAAAGTTACGAACCTTGCAATATTGGGGACTAGTGATGAGAATAAGAGGTCGGGGAGTGTAAGCTTTGAATATCAAGGAGTCCATGCACACGATGTGGCTACAATACTTGACTCTGAAGGAGTGGCGGTTCGGTCAGGACACCACTGTACGATGCCTCTACACAAAGCTCTTGGGATCACGGCTTCGGTGCGGGCGAGTTTTAATGTTTATACAACCAAAGAAGATATTGATGCTTTGATTCTGGCTTTGAAAAAAGTAAAAACAGTGTTTGGAAAATAACTATGGATATGTACAGAGAAGATGTGTTAGATCACTACGAGAACCCGAGGAATCAGGGTGAGCTCACGGGTAAGGATGTAAAGACCGCACGAGATAGCAATGCGAGTTGTGGAGACATGGTGCAATTCTATATCCGGATCGCAAAAAGTTCCGATCGCTCGCCTAAAAGCGCGCAAGGATCGGAACTAATAATCGCAGAGGTCAAATGGAAGGGGATCGGCTGTGCGATCACGACTGCGGCCGCGAGCAAACTGAGCGAGTACCTTCAAGGATCATCCTTGAAGGATATAGAGAAGATGAGCGAAGAGGAAATCATGCAAAAGGGGATCGGGTTTGAGGTGAACCCAGGCAGGATGAAGTGTCTGACCTTGCCGGTTAAAGTGGTGAAGAAGGTTTTTACTCACACGCCAAAAATTTGACTTGGCTCTTTGTAGGCTTATTCAGCCATATCGCCATTCAGATTTTGACGAGGGGCGACAAAGCGGTATTAGGTTTGTCGAAGTTGAGGTTGGGGAGGCGATCGAGAGAAGAGAGCGGACTATACTCGCCACGAGCAAATTTGTATGAGGCGACCACGCCAATCATGGCCGCATTGTCGGTGATTAATTTCTTCGAGTAGGGAATATAGGTAGGTAGACCATATTCTTTGGCGGTAGAGCGAGTCAGCTCGCGTAGATCGATGTTGCTGACGACACCACCACCTAGAAGAATCATTTTGGGGGAATACTCCTCGATTGCACGGCGGAATCTAGTCATCAAATGTTTAAAAACAGTTTTTTGGAATGAGGCGGCAAAATCCTGGATAAATACTTTGGTCAGCTCGGGTTTTTCTTTTTCTAAGAATTGTCGGGCGGCAGTTTTTAAGCCAGAAAAACTAAAATTCAAGTCTTTACGCATAGTCATGGGTTCGGGGAGGTGGTATTTGGGAGT
>Ga0194063_10000590_pt1 | contig 25738 bp, 26 predicted proteins | sample SepL3720m_MetaG_FD_155459 | JGI IMG/M metagenome (GOLD analysis project Ga0194063, IMG submission 155459) | Anoxic zone freshwater microbial communities from boreal shield lake in IISD Experimental Lakes Area, Ontario, Canada - Sep2016-L373-20m | ecosystem: Environmental > Aquatic > Freshwater...
CACCTTAATTGGCGGAGTGTACGGGCGATTCCGCCAAAACCGACAAACCCAGTGTTCATGCGGGTTTAAGGGCAGGTTCACTCTAAGGCCACTCCAAAAAGTGGCTCATTCCAATGTGCAAGTGAGTCATTAGTGTAGCGCAGGATTGGTGTCCGGTTTTGCATCCGCAACTGCGACACGCAGGTCCATAAATGGGTGCTATTGGGTACGAGAATGATTGCTCAACCGCCCCTCTTTCTTATGACATTTATTTCACTTGTTGCATAGAATGCATTTGAAGGCATCCATATAAGCTTCCATGACCGCCACAGAACGAGTTCGACAAGTCTTGCCACCGGCAATGTCACCCCATGAAGTCGCGATGGCTCGGGCAGCTCAACGCTGCATCACGGAGGCTCTGGACCACTCGCGAGCGGCCGTAACCACCCTGACCACGACAGACGGCGGCCATCTAACAGTGGACCTGCCGCCCACCGCCCTGAAATTGATCGGCCATCTTCTGGGCGCCATGAGTGAAGGTCGGCCTATCACGCTGATGCCTTCGAAGCAGGAGTTCAGCACTGTCGAGGCAGCAAACTTCCACAATGTTTCGCGACCGTTTGTCATCAAGGAGATTGAAGAAGGACGTCTTCCCCACCGCAAAGTTGGCACGCATCGCCGGGTAGCTCTCGAGCATCTCGTCGCCTAGGCCGGCGACATGCGCAAGCGCCAAGAGCACACCATTGATCGGATGGCCGACAACGCACGCGAACTGGGATTGGACTGCTGACGTGGCGGGATAGGCTCGCTATACGGCGCTGATAGATGCGTGAGGCCGTGCCCGATTGGGAGGTAGCCCAAAGTTCATGGCGTTAGCTTGCACACGGGTTGCACCTGCCAGAGCCGGGCGACGTCCACGTGCCGGCTGCAGCATTGGCTGGCCACGCTGAGGGCGGGTATCTGGTGCGGGTTCGAGCCGCCAGAAATATGCGAACAGCGAGCCAAATTCGCTGCAGAGTTCCTGTGCCCGCTGGGCATTGTTGATGGTCGACGCAATCTTGCCACGATGGCGAACAATGCCAACATCGAGCATCAGGCGTTTGATCTCAGATTCACCAAATCCGGCGATCTAGTCATAGTCGAAACCGGCAAAGCCGCATCGGAAGGCCTCGCGCATATTGAGAATTGTTAGCCAACTCAACCCCGCCTGAAAACCTTCCAGGCTGATCTTTTCGATCAGGCGACGATCATCTTGAACTGGGAAGCCCCACTCATGGTCGTGGTAGTGCTGGTACGCTGGAGTGGCACGGCACCAGACACAGGGCGTTACGTGCTTGTCATCGGTGAACAGACCTGTAGGAGCGGCAGTGTCTTCGATCATGCGCAATATTTTGGCGCTAAAGTTGCATCCCTCCGTTCTCGAAAATCGCCGCCAAATTACCGCTGTTCCCCGTCGACTTCTGGGTGCCCGGAGCAGTCATTACAAAGTAGTCACTTTGGGATCATTGAGAATCCATGGCAGTCATTCGCAAAGGGCTGGAATCGGGCAGTTAATTTGATTACCTAAAACTCAAACAAATCACGTCCAGCGATGACGGTCCCAGAAAAGTATTTCCGCACACCATCTGTGTACTTGCTCAGGTCTGTTTCGCCGTCCAACCCCGGCGCGTAGTGCGTGAGAACGACCGACTGCACGTTGGCCTTGTGCGCCAACTGGCCAATTTGCTCAGGCGTAATGTGCTGCTTTTCCATGTGCATGCGCACAGCCTTTAGTGCCAAGGGAGGCAGGCGCGTGGTGGCGGCAATTTCCTTCATGGATGCGTCCAGATCGTTGACTTCACACACCAGAACGTCCGCATTCTTTGCCAGCGTCACAAGGGTTTCGCTGGGACCGGTATCACCGCAAAACACAATGGAGCGGCCGGGCGTATCGAACCGGTAGGAATAGGATTTGTCGGCAGTGGCTGGCGCGTTGGCATTGGCACCCATGTAATGGGAGTTCTCGACGGCGCTCACCACAATGCGGTCATCACGGAATACCTCGCCTGGCGCGGTGATGTCATGCCCCTCAAAGCGTCCGGCCACCGGAGCCATGGGAACGCCTGCACGGAAGATGCGCTCCGACACCGCCAAGAATCCCTGTGCAGCCTGTACCAGCGTCGATGTAGAGGCAGGGCCGTAAAAGCGCATGGGCGCCACGCTCTTGTCATTGCGCTTGTTGTCTTCAATCCAGGCGAATGACATGAGCGCACCCATATCGGCGTTGTGGTCGACGTGATGGTGCGTGATGAAAACCGTGCGTACGTCGGATGGCACAAAGCCCGCATGGGCCAGTTGCCGTGCCACACCATTGCCTGCATCTATCAGGTAGGGCCGGCCGCCGACGACCAGCAGGTTCGCAGGTTGCGAGCGCTCTTTGCGTGGAATGGGACCCGCGCCAGTTCCCAATAACACGAGACGCGTTGAAGTGGAGGTCTGTGTAACTGGCACGTCGGCGACGGCTTGTGCCAATGCAGCACCAGAACCCATCAGCAACACCGAAGAGCACAAGACCCATGGCGCAAAAACCAAGCGTTGAACAAGCCGCATACACGTCCTTTGAATACAAAAGAAAGCGATTCTGTTGGTGCCGGATTTGTGCGGCTATCGGAATTCCGAATTGTGTTGATGGTCGTTACTTCAACGTGCAGATTTCGAAACTTTTTTTGCAACGCATGGTCTTTTGCGGAATTCTGATATCGCGAAATTTCCAGCGATCAGACACTGCGCTCCGTTTGATGAGAAACACAACATCGGAGACTTTGCATGACGCGATTGATTGACCTGACCCTCACGCTGGACCCTGCCAACCGGGCCAAACTGCCGCCGCCGCTGGCCGCTGCCGCCAAGGTGGTATCGCCTGCCATCGAATACGCCCACCCCGCCAAAAAGGGTGCGGAAGAGTTTTGCAAATACCTGGGTTGCACCCACGACGACCTGCCTGATGGAGAAGGCTGGGGCGAAGAAACGCTGACCGACATGTCTTCCCACTGCGGTACGCATGTGGATGCTCCTTTGCACAGCGGCTCGCGCATCATGGGCTTGCTCGCGCGCACCATCACCGACATTCCGCTCGAAGAGTTGTACCGCCCCGGCATCGTGCTGGACGTGCGCCCCTGGGTGAAGCCCATGCAAGAGATCACGGTCGAGATGCTGGACGCCGCGCTGGCCGCCACCGGCACGACGATCAAGAAGGGAGATGCCGTACTCATCCGCACCGGGCAGGAACGCTATGAGATGACCCAGCCCGAGTTCTACCAGCAGCCCGGCATGAGCCGCGCCAGCACCCTGCACCTGACCCAGCAAGGCGCCACCATTCTGGGCACCGATGCCGTGGGCTGGGACCTGCCGTTCGGCGTGATGGCTGCCAAGTTCAAACAAACCGGTGACAAGCGCGTGCTGTGGGACGGCCACAAAGCGATCGTCGAGAAAGAAGCATTTATCGTGCAACAGATGACCAACCTGGGTGCCCTGCCGCTTTCAGGCTTCATGGTCGGCTTTTTCCCCCTCAAGTTAGCCCAGTGCAGTGCGGCGCCCGCTCGCGTTGTGGCGTTTGTGGATTGAGCTATCCCGAACTCGCATTTCTATTTTTTCCGCATCCAATCAACAACAGGAGACTTCCCATGACCATCCAACACCGCGCACACGAGCGCGCCAGCAAAACCGACGGCGCATCGCTCACCGCAATCGCAGGTGCCACACTGGCACTCTGCGCCATGAGCGCAGCGCCCGCTTTCGCTTTTGAAATTGACACCGGCAACCCTAACGCCGTCTTGCGGTGGGACAACACCGTGCGCTACAACTACGGTGTTCGCATGAAAGATCGCGACACCGCGATCATCAACAACCCGGCATCGGACGACGGAGACCGCAACTTTGCCAAGGGCCAGGCCGTCACCAACCGGCTGGACTTGCTCAGCGAGTTGGACCTGGTAGTGGACAAGAAACACGGCTTTCGCGTGAGTGCAGCTGGCTGGGCGGATGCGGCATACAGCAACCTAGCCACCGATGCAAACAACCCTGCCTATTACAACGGCACCAGCCAGAATGCTTTATCGGACTACACCAACCGATTTGCCAAGGGACCCTCTGGTGAAATTCTGGATGCCTTTGTTTTCACCAGCTTCGATCTCGGCGATGTACCGGTCAGTGCGCGCCTGGGTCGTCACACCAGCTTCTGGGGTGAAGGCATGCTGTTGTTTGGTGCGATTCATGGTGTGTCGTACGGACAGAGCGCGCTCGATATCTGGAAGTCTTCGGCCAACCCTGGCACGGAGTCCAAGGAGCTTTACCGTCCGCGCAACGGCTTGACCGCACAAATCCAGCCCAGCAACGAGCTGTCCATCGCAGCCCAGGCCTTCTTCGACTGGGAACCTGCACGTGTGGCGGAGACTGGCTCTTACCTGGGCTCCATCGATGCCTCCTTGTTTGGAGGGCAGACGTTCAAGACGACCGCGTTGGCGGGTCCGGCACAAGGCCAGATGATTACGCCTAACAAGACGGGCGACTGGGGGCTTTCTGCCCGCTGGTCCCCCGAATGGCTCGACGGCACCATGGGCTTTTACGCGCGTCGCACCTCAGAGCTCGCCAATCAAGGCTGGCTTGCACTCGATCCTGGCGCAGCACCGGTCGCGACCAACCTGAAGTACCACTTCAGCTTCGCCAGCAAAATCGATGTGTTGGGTCTGTCACTCAACAAGGTGGTCAACGGCATCAGCGTAGGTGCAGAAACCAGCGTTCGCAAGAACATGCCCCTGGTGAGCCAGCCCGCAACGTCCACCGGCGTTGCCGGAGCCACCATTCCAGGCAGTCCGATTGCTGGTGCAAATGCACTATGGGCGCTTGCAAACAACGGCGACGTGCCAGGAGCCCGAGGGGACACGGCCCATGCGGTTCTGAACTTCACAGGCATCATCCCCCAAAACCCGCTGTTCGACATCGCGTCGTTGGTGGGCGAGTTCACCTGGAGCCGGGTGCTTGCAGTGAATTCGGATCCATTCAACCTGTACAAGGGTCTGGATGCCTACGCCAACGCAAGCGTTCTGGGTGCTGCCAACATCGATGCGGTCACCCGCGATGCAACGACCTTTGGCATGTCGTTCAATCCGAGCTGGTTGCAAGCCCTGCCAGAAACGGACATCTCCATGCCTGTCAGCTACAGCGTAGGACTCAATGGCCAGTCCGGCGTAGTCAGTGGCGGTGCTCAGAATTCTGGTACCTGGTCTATCGGTCTGGTGGCCGACTACAAGTCCAAGTACAACTTTGCGCTGCGCTACATCGGTGCCTTTGGTCCCTACACGACCACCAAGGTTCAGCCCGCTGCGTTTTACCCACCCGTGGGAGCAGCGGCCGTGGCCCCCGGTTACGCCCCCTTGTCGGACCGCGACATGCTGGTCTTCACTTTCAAAACCACGTTCTAACAACTCATAACCCAAGAGACACATTCATGTTCAATCAAAAAAACATCTGGGCCTTCTCGGCCCTGGCCCTGGCAGCCGCCTCGGCAATGGCAGCAGTTTCTGCAGACGAAGCCAAAAAACTCGGCACCACGCTGACGCCGGTGGGAGCAGAAATGGCAGGCAATGCGGACAAGAGCATTCCCGCATATACCGGTGGCCTGACTACCGTCCCAGCGGGTTTCCAAAAGGGCTCGGGCATACGCCCGGATCCATTTGCCAGCGAGAAGCCGCTGTATTCCATCACCGGCGCCAATGCGGCGCAACACGAAAGCAAACTCAGCGCCAGCACCCGTGAACTGCTCAAGCGTTACCCCACGATGCGCGTCGACGTATTCCCGACGCAACGCACCGCAGCCTTCCCGAAGTACGTGCTGGACAACACTCTGAAGAACGCCACCTCGGTCAAGACCATTGATGGCGGGGTGGGTGTGGAAGGTACTTACGCGGGCATTCCATTCCCGATTCCCAAGACCGGCAACGAGGCCATGTGGAACCACCTGCTGCGCTATGCCGGCCAGGCGTGGCAGGCCAAGTACGACTCGATCAATGTCAATGCTTCCGGCAGCGCTGTGCTGGCCACGACCGGCGAGATGACCATGGACTACCCGTTTTACGATGCCAAACGGACAGGCGCCTCGGGCGACAAGGATATCTACCTCCGCACCAAAGTTGCCTACACAGCGCCCGCCCGTCGCGCTGGTGAGGCACTGCTGATCCAGGACTACATCAATCCCCTGCAGAACGCCCGTAAGGGCTGGCAGTACCTGCCCGGCCAGCGCCGCGTCAAGATGTCCCCTGACCTTTCCTATGACACGCCGAATCCGGCTACCGCAGGCACATCCACCTTTGACGATGGTTTTGTCTTCAGCGGTGCGTTGGATCGTTTCGACTGGACGTTGGTGGGCAAGAAGGAAGTGCTGGTGCCCTACAACGCCTACAAGCTGTCCTACGCCAAAGACCCTTATGCGGTAACCACACCCAACCATATCAACCCCGACTACCTGCGCTGGGAGTTGCACCGGGTGTGGGTGGTGGAAGGCAAGCTCAAGGAGGGCAAGCGCCACATCTATGCCAAGCGGACCTTCTATCTGGATGAAGACAGCTGGTTTGCACTGGCGTCTGACCAGTACGACGCACGCGGCCAGTTGTACCGCGCCGGGTTCACCGCCTTCACACCAGCCTATGAGCAGCCCGCACCAGCGGCTACGGCACAGTTCTTCTATGACTTTGCTACGGGTAGCTACAACGTTATCGGTTTGCTGGGTGCGTACCCGGACGGTGTGAAGTACATCAATCCGTTGCCAGAGAAGCAATGGACACCCGATGCCCTGGCCGGCGCGGGCGTACGTTAATCTCACAATGCGCACGCTCCCGCTTGTCGGAGCCCTGCTGGTCGCTGGGTGCCTGGCGGTGCCGATGGCCAACGCAGATCCCCTGCAACGCCCAACGCGCACCAGTGCATTGGCACCGCAGCGCTTGATCACGTCCATTGCAGCCATCGGGCCGCAGCGCCTGATCGCCGTGGGTCAGCGCGGACACACCCTGCTGTCCAACGATAGTGGCGCGAATTGGAGCCAGAGCACGGTTCCGCTGAGCTCCGATCTGACCGCAGTGCAGTTTGTGGATGCAGAGCATGGCTATGCGGTAGGACACGACGGCGTTGTCATTGCGAGCAGCGACGGTGGTGTGCAGTGGACCCGTTTGCTGGATGGCAAGACCGCCAATGCGCTCGCGCTCGAACAGCTGCAGCAGGCACCCGCCGATCCCGAACGCGTGCGTTTGCTGGCTGAGTTGCAGCGCAATGTGGAATCCGGCCCGGACAAACCCTTGCTGGCTCTGTATTTCAGCAGCCCGCAGGAAGGCTTTGTGGTTGGTGCCTACAACCTGCTCTTCCAGACCCGCGATGGTGGCAAAAGCTGGCAGAGCTGGTATGACCGCAGCGACAACAGCGACAAGCTGTTCAATCTGTATGGCATCCAGGCCCACCGGGGGCAGATGTTTGTCGTCGGTGAGGCAGGGCTTGTGATGCGGCTCGATGCTGCCCGCCAGCGCTTTGTGCGTGTAGACACAGGCTACAGCGGTAGCTTCTTCGGTCTGCTGGATGCGGGTGAAGCGCTCATCGCCTATGGCATGCGCGGCAATGCTGTCATTAGCCGCGATGGTGGTAGTCATTGGAGCCCGCTGCAGAGCGGGCTACAAGCCAGCATCACGGCGTCCGCAAAGGGTGCCGATGGCAGCCTGTGGCTTGCAGACCAAATGGGCCACGTCGGCGTCAGCCGCGATGGCGGCCGACGCTTTGCTGAGGTCAAGCTTCCGTTCAACATGCCGCTGGCAGCCATCCACGTGACCCCAACCACATTGGTACTGGCCGGTGCGCGCGGTGTTCGCAGCGTGCCGCTACCCAAGGAATAAGCCATGGCCCTGACTTCTGCCTCGATTGAAATGCCAGTCGTTCGTGCATTGGCCGACTTCCCGGCCCAATCCGGCAACCTGCTCGAACGTGTGGTGTTCAACCACCGCCGCTGGGTCATGCTGGCCTGTCTGCTGTTGACATTGCTGCTGGGCTTTATGGCTACGCGCGTGCAGGTGAACGCCAGCTTCGAGAAGATGATCCCCACCGGGCATCCGTACATCCAGAACTTTCTGGAACACCGCAAGGACTTGCGTGGCATGGGCAACAGCCTGCGCATTGTGGTGGAAAACACGCAAGGCGATGTCTTCGATGCGCGCTTTCTGGAAGCCTTCAAGCAGGTCAATGACGAGTTGTTTCTCCTGCCCGGTGTGGACCGTGCCTGGATCAAATCGCTGTGGTCACCGGCTGTGCGCTGGACCGAAGTCACTGAAGAAGGGTTTAGTGGCGGGCCCGTCATGCCCGACGGGTTCAACGGTTCGCCCGAGAGCCTGGACCGCCTGCGACTCAATGCCAACCGCGCCAATCTGGTGGGCAACCTGATTTCGAACGACCTGAAGTCTGCCGCCGTGCAACTGCCTCTGCTGGAGCGTGATCCGACCGGTGGCCGGATCAACGTGTGGCAACTCAGCCGCAATCTGGACACGATGCGTGCACGCTTTGAAACCGGTGCCGGGCCCGACGGCAAGCCCTGGGGCGTCAAAGTGCATGTGATTGGTTTTGCCAAAATCGTTGGCGACCTGCTGGACGGCCTGGTGCAGGTAGCGTTGTACTTTGCAGTAGCCATCGCCATTGCCGCAGTGCTGCTGTATGCCTATACCCACTGCGTGCGATCGACTGCCTTGGTGCTGGCCTGCTCGCTGGTAGCGGTGCTGTGGCAGATTGGTCTGCTGGCCATATTTGGGCTGGAGCTTGACCCCTATTCCATGCTGGTGCCCTTTTTGGTGTTTGCCATTGGTGTGAGCCATGGCGCGCAAAAGATGAACGGCATCATGCAGGACATCGCCCGCGGCACACACCGCCTGGTGGCAGCGCGCTACACCTTTCGCCGCCTGTTCCTCGCTGGGGTGACCGCTTTGTTGGCCGATGCGGTGGGTTTTGCGGTGCTGGTCCTGATCCCCATTCCCGTGATTCGCGAGTTGGCCATGACGGCCAGTATTGGTGTGGCGGTGTTGGTGTTTACCAACTTGCTGCTGCTGCCGGTGCTGCTGAGCTACACCGGCGTGAGCCCCCGTGCGGCCACGCGTGCGCTGGAACAGGAGCAGCGCGAAATTGCCGGACACCGTGGCCTCTGGGTCTGGCTGGAGCGCCGTGCTGGTGGCGCTGTCCCTGGGCATTGGCGGCTATGTCGTGTCGCAGCGCTTGCAGATTGGCGACCTGGACCCTGGAGCCCCCGAGCTGCGGGCCAACTCCCGCTACAACCAGGACAACGCCTACATCACCAAAAACTATGCTCTGTCCAGCGATGTGTTTGCCGTCATCGTCAAGACCCCGCCCGAAGGTTGCCTGAAGTACCAGACACTGGACCACGTGGACCAACTGGCCTGGGAACTGCAGCAGTTGCCACAGGTACGCATGACCCTGGGCCTGCCCGATGTGGTTCGCCAGATCACCGCGGGTTCGTTTGAGGGCAACCCCAAGTGGCTGACCATCAGCCGCAATCAGGATGTGCTCAACTACGCCGCGCAACAGGCCAGCGTGAACATGCCCGACATGTTCAATACCGAATGCTCGGTCATGCCACTGGTGGCGTTTCTGGCCGACCACAAGGCCGAAACCCTGAGTGCGGTGTTGGGTGTGGTGGAGAAGTTCATTGCCGAGCACCCAACTGACCCTGAGCAAATTCAGGTGCTGCCCGCAGCGGGAAACTCCGGCATTGAAGCGGCTACCAACATCGTGGTGCGCGAGGTCTGGGTCAAGATGCTGTTGTACGTCTATGCGGCGGTGATAGCCCTTTGCCTCATCACTTTCCGCTCGTGGCGCGCCACCGTGGTGGCAGTGCTGCCCCTGGTGCTGACCTCTATTTTGTGTGAGGCACTCATGGTCAGCCTGGGCATTGGAGTCAAAGTAGCGACCCTGCCGGTGATTGCGCTGGGGGTGGGCATTGGTGTGGACTACGCGCTCTACCTGTTGTCCGTGCAACTGGCGGGCCAGCGTCGCGGCATGGGCCTGCCACAGGCGTATGGGGATGCGGTACTGTTTACCGGACGGGTGGTGGCTCTGGTGGGCGTGACGCTGGCTGCAGGCGTCATCACCTGGGCCTTCTCGCCGATCAAGTTCCAGGCCGATATGGGCATCCTGCTGACCTTCATGTTTCTTTGGAACATGGTGGGAGCCTTGGTGCTGATTCCCGCGCTTTCCCACTTTCTGTTGAACGACAAACACTTTGCCCAATCGTCATCCTGAATTCTTCTCACCACTCTACTTACAAGGAGGCCAACCATGGCCATGATTGATTTTTTTGACCGCGGCTGGCTCATCAACCCCAAGGGAGCCGCCTATATCCAGGACGAACGCGTTTACACCTTCGACGAAGTCGGCGCCTTGTCTTGCCAGGTGGCGAATGCCATGCTGGCCACCGGCCTGCCCAGTGGCTCCAAAGGTGCGGTATGGGCCGGCAATGACACCACCGCATGGACCTGTGCCTTAGGGCTCTGGCGCGCCAATATGTGCTGGCTGCCCGTGGGTGCGCGCAACCTGGCCGAGGAAAACCAGTACGTTCTGGACCAGTTCGACTGCGAAGTTCTGTTCTATCAAAGCAATTTCGCACCCGCCATTTCCACCATTCATGCACGTCTGCCCAAGATCAAGCACTGGATCTGCATCGATGGCGAGTCCCCCGAAATTGCAGGCTCCGTTAGCTTGAAATCCTGGGTCAAAGACCAACCCGCGACCAAGCCCCACCTCCATGTGGACTTGGACGATGTGGTCGCCGTAGTACCCACCGGCGGCACAACCGGTCTGCCCAAGGGCGTGATGAACACCCACCGCACGTACCAGACGGCCTTTATCCATTTCATGATGCACTGCCCCTACAGCAGCGAAGAGCATCCCGTCACGCTGGCCGCGGCGCCTATGACGCACACCTCTGGCTTGCTGTCGATTCCCGTGACATCCCGTGGCGGTACGGTGGTGATTCTGGCCAAGCCAGACCCCACACTGATGCTGGCGGCGATTCCGAAGTACAAGGTCACCGAGCTGTTCCTGCCACCGACCGTGATTTACCGTTTGCTGGAAGTTCCGGATCTGAACATGAAGGTGGACTTCTCATCGCTCAAGTACCTGATGTACGGCGCAGCCCCCATGTCGGTGGAAAAGCTCAAGCTGGCTATGGACATCTTCGGCCCGGTGCTGGTCGGCGGGTACGGCCAGACGGAAGCAGCGGCCGCGATCTCCTTGCTGCGCTCCGATGAGCACCTTGTCGGTGGCAAAGCGGCGCCCGCCACGCGGCTGTCCTCCGTTGGCCGCCCCAGCCCGTTGGCGCATGTCGAGATCATGGACGACGACAACAATATTCTGCCCCGCGGCCAATCGGGCGAAATCTGCCTGCGCGGCGATGGCGTGATGAGGGGCTACTACAAAGACCCCGTCAAAACCGCGGAAACCATCATTGATGGCTGGTTGCACACCAGCGATGTGGGGCACATTGACGATGAAGGTTTTCTGCACATTACCGATCGCAAGAAAGACATGATTATTTCGGGAGGGTTCAACGTCTACCCGAGCCAGATCGAACAGGTAATCTGGGGGCACCCCGCCGTGCAGGACTGCGCGGTGATTGGCGTGCCCGACGAAAAATGGGGCGAAGCCGTCAAGGCAGTGGTGGAGCTCAATGCCGGCCAAACGGTCACGGCTGAAGAGATCATGGCGCTGTGCAAGGCAAAGCTCGGAAGTGTCATGACACCCAAGACTGTGGATTTCATTGCCCAGTTGCCCCGCAGCATGGTGGGTAAGGTCCTGAAGAAAGACTTGCGCGCCGAGTACTGGAAAGACTCTGCACGCAAGATCTAAGCGTTCCGTTTAAGTACACGCACACATTGTTAACGTAACCACAGAATATTTACTATGAGCACTATCTATATCGCCGGTATTTCGATGACCGTGTTTGGTCGCCATTTTGATCGCAGCCTGGAAGACTTGGCTGGCGAGGCACTGCAGGGGGCCCTCAAAGATGCGGGCTGCAAGATATCCGACATCGGCACCGCCTACTACGCCGGCATTACCAACGGCCCGCTGCAAGGCCAATTGGCTATTCCCGGCCAGGTAGTGATGAGCAAAATCGGCATCGAGCAGATCCCGATCTTCAATATCGACAACGGCTGTGCTGCCGGCAGTTCCGCGGTGCATCTGGCGATCCAGTCGCTCAAGGCGGGCGCCACCGACGTTGCTCTGGCGCTGGGCTGCGAAAAGATGAACGTGGCCGACAAAACCAAAGGCATTGCCATCATGGAAGGCGGCTGGGACGTGGCGCGTGCCGATGAGAATTACAAAACCCTGATGAAAATGGGCGAGGGCATCGATCTGCCTGCGGGCACTGAATCGGAAAAGCCATTCAGCAAGTTCATGTCGATTTACGCCGCCATGTGCCGCTTTCACATGAAGACCTTTGGCACTACGCAGCGCCAGATCGCCGCCGTCTCTGCCAAAAACCACGAGCACTCGACGCGCAACCCTTACTCGCAGTTCCGCAAGTCGTTCAGCATCGACGAAATTCTTGCCGCGCCACCCATCACCTACCCGCTGACGCTTCCCATGTGCGCACCGATTACCGACGGTTCTGCCGCCGTAATCCTGTGTACCGAAGAAGGTCTCAAGCGCATCGGCGGCGACAAGTCGCGCGCCATCAAGGTGGCCGCCAGCGTGATCCGCAGTTTCAGCAATCGACGCTATGACCAACCCGAGCTCCACCTGGCGCATCTGGCCGCCAATCAGGCGTATGAGATCGCGGGCCTGGGTCCACAGGACATGCACATCGCCGAAGTGCACGATGCAGCTGCCATGGGTGAAATCATCCAGGCTGAAAACCTGAGCTTTGTGCCCTTTGGCCAAGGCGGTCCCGCTGCCGAGCGTGGTGAATTTACGTTGGGCGGCCGTATCCCAATCAATGTGTCCGGTGGTCTGGAATCCAAGGGCCATCCTATCGGTGCGACCGGCATCGGCCAGTTGTATGAACTGGTCACCCAGTTGCGTGGTGAAGCTGGCGACCGTCAGGTTCAGGGCGCTCGCAACGCGATTCAGGAAAACGGCGGCGGCATGATCGGCGTCGAAGAGGGGGCCGTCGCGATCCACATTCTGAGCAAGTAAGCCCAGCCAGTGCGCCGCAGGCGCACTGTGTTGCGCTTTAGGCAGCAGCACCCACGGCTACATCCAGCACTTCAATACGGGCCGTCGGGTTTTGTGCGATCTCGGCGGGGTTGTGGGATGCAGACGTGCAGATGAACAATTTGCGGCCGTCTGTGCCGCCCAGCGCCACGGCAAAGGCATCGGTGGCTAGCTGCACGCGATGCGTAATCTGCCCGCCTTCCAAAACCCGAAGCACGTTGTCTTGTCCCTCAGGATTGGCGACCCAGATGCCGCCCTCGGCATCGAGGCAGATGCCGTCCGGATGGGTATCTGCGGGCAGTTCGGCCCATACGCGGCGGTTGTTCAGCGTGCCGAATTCATCCACATCGAAAGCAGTCAAACGGTGTGCCATGCACTCCGCCACCACCAGGGTTTTGCCGTCAGGCGTGATGACCATGCCATTGGGAAACGAAAGACCGTCGGCTACAACGGTTGCGCTGCCGTCCGGCTCCACCTTCACGATGACACAGGTATCGACGGGTTGGTTGGCGGGGTCGAAAAAGTTATACCCAATGTCGCCCACATACATGCGACCGTGGCGATCGACGATGCCGTCACTCAGGCAAAAAACGGTGAGCGCGGAGAGATCGGCAGTGGCTTTGAGCGTCTTGCCGTCCCAGTGGTAAATCTTGCGTGCCAGGGCATCGCAAAAGATCAGGGTGCCGTCGTCAGTAATGCCAAGTCCGTTGGGCAAAAAGGGCAAGTCGAGAACGGTGATCAGCGCGCCATCCAGCGCCACCGTCTTGATGGCCTTGCCATGGATATCGAGAAACCACAGCTTGCCATCGTGCCAGCGCGGGCTCTCGGTAAATTTCAGACCTTGGTTTCTCTCAACCAGTATGTGTGTTGCAGCGGGCATGGAAGATTCTTCGTATTGAAAGGGACTGTGCAGTCTCTTTGAATCGGAGCCGCCGCGCTATCGGGATTCCGCAAGCATGGGTTGCGGCCCTTTGCTTTTACAGCTTGCCAGATTGGCGCCGCAGCGTATTGGATGGGAGTTCGTCGAAACAGTCTTTGTAGGCGCGTGAGAACTCGCCAAAGTGCCAGAAACCCCAGTTCAATGCCTCCGCGGTGACCGTGGTAGTTCCAGGACGTGCCTGCAGCAAGGCATGGTGCACGCGGTGCAGCCGTATGCGCGTCAGGTAGGCGGTGGGGCTGAGCGCCATCACCGCACGAAACGCATATTCCAGCGTACGCTCACTCACGCCTGCCGCACGGCACAGGTCCGTCACATACAGGCGTTCGTCTGCATGCGCCAAAGCATGACGTTCTGCGGCGCGGACAATATCGCTCTGCAGTTGAAGGGTGCGCTCGCGGCGCTCAGGCTCCAGCTTTCTGGTGCCGGACAGGGTGGTTAGCAGCGTGTCTACCAGATCGGCTTGTGCCGCGACGCGCTGCTCTTTCGAGCTGTTGAAGAGATCCGGGTTCTCGGTGGCCATATCCACCAGCCGTTTTCCCCAGCGAAAAACGCTCCCTGCCACATCGGCGCCCACGTGCAGTACTTCTGCCTCGCGGGGCAATTGGAAGCTATCCTTCAGTTCCCGCACTTTCAGGTGCGCACCGACATCTTCAGGACGCAACAAGAATGCGATGCTCTCATAACCGGGGTCACTCACCAAACTGGCGCTGGTGGAGGCCGGCAACGCCAGCATGATGTCATGGCGCACCTGCAAGCCATTCACGGTGCCTGTCGCCTCCGGCCCAAACGACAGGTAGGCAATGAGGCCGCCCGGCAAACTGGGGCGCGAGCGCAGGCGCAAGTTGGTGCTGTGGTAAACCACGATGCAGCCCTCCAGCCGGATGACAACCTGCCGCGCTTTCAGTGGCTTCGATTGCAAACGCACCACATCCTGATCGATCACCTGAAAGCCAGCCTGCGCCATCGACTGGTTATCGATATCCCGGATTTCTACCGAAGGTGTGGCAACGGACGCAGCGGCTTGGAGCATGGCGCGACTATGCGCAGGTTTGGCGGCTGCGTCCAGTACTTTGGAGGAAACACAACGCAAGTGCGAGCGGTTCGCGCGCAAGGCGGGTGCTTCCGTGAATTCTTGGATATAGGCAGCTGTGTTCAAATTCATGGCTGAGGCTCCTTGCAGGTGGGCGATCGTGCGGAACTTTCACCTCACTGCCGGGGCCACGCTGGTTTCAAGATTTCAAAATTGGAGTGTCCTGCTCGTCGGGGCTTCGGAACTATCGGAATTCCGAAAATCTAGGGTTTGCACTTAGTACATCGGAAAAACTAAGGCAACTTTTCTTCAAGTTTCACAGTTCGGCGTATTTCACTTACGGGGCAAATGTCCAGTGCGTCATCTATGCACTCAGCCGAACGTCGGTTCCAGCCTTGCGAGGGAAACAAGGCAATCAGACATGACAACAATGCCCACCGCGCAAATCCGCCTGAACTCATCCTTCAACAGTCAAAGTAGCGATTGACAGCATGCATGTCATCTCCTACTGCTGAATGCCTAGCTGCATCCAAAGGTATGCAAACTCCAGCCCCATCCAAGTCGCGCGCTGCTCGTTGTCGGCCGCACCTCCGTGACCACCTTCAATGTTCTCGTAGTACAGCACGTCGTGCCCTTGCTCCTGCATGCGCGCCACCATTTTGCGGGCGTGCGCAGGGTGAACCCTGTCATCCTTGGTGCTGGTGTCGAAGAAGATGCGCGGGTACTTCACGCCCGGCTTCACGTTCTGGTACGGGCTGTAACGGCTGATGACCTCCCACTCGGCTGCAATGTCAGGATTGCCATACTCAGCCATCCAACTGTTGCCGGCCAAAAGGGTGTGGTACCGTTTCATGTCCAGCAAAGGTACTTGGCAAACTACTGCATTGAAAAGCTCTGGGCGCTGGACAAAAACTGCCCCTACAAGCAGGCCTCCATTACTGCCACCCATAATGCCCAGATGCTTGGGGCTTGTAATTTTTCGCGCTATCAGGTCTTCAGCCACCGAAGCAAAATCGTCGTAGCTGTTTTGCTTCTTGTCCATGATGGCGCTCTTGTGCCAGGTTGGACCGAATTCTCCACCACCTCGGATATTGGCCACTACAAATACACCACCTCTGGATAGCCAGTTGCTGCCCCAGGACCCGCTGTACCACGGTTGCAGGCTGACGTCGAAGCCTCCGTAGCCATACAGCAATGTCGGATTGGTACCGTCGGACTTCACACCTCGCGGTGAGACCACGAAGTACGGAATCGAGGTGCCGTCCTTGCTCCTTGCAAAGAGCTGCTGAACAGTCATACCAGTCGCATCAAAACGCTGTGGAAGTTGCTTGAGAACTTGCCGGTCGTCACTTCCTGCATGGCCGAGCATCAACGAGTCTGGCACCAGGAAATCCTTGTAATTCACCAAGTATTCGTCGCCCAACGGGTCAGCATCCAGCGACGCGTCATACAAGGTGTCGATACTAAGTTCTCCACTATCGGGCATCTTGACCAAACGGCTGGTCCACTTTCCACTCACTTCTCGCCATTCGACCAGGCGACTCTTGACGTTGTCCATGGTATTGACCAGAACGTGATTTCTCGAGATGTCATATCCAGCCAAAGACACTGTGGGCGTCCGCTCAAAAAGAACCTTGAACTCCCGTTTGCCAGCCAGGTAGTCTGCCAGCGATGTCACCAGCAAGGAGCCTGCCTTATACGTTGAACTACCGATTTTCCAGTCACTGCGCAGCGTGATGGTGACCCACTGCCGGTGAGGAGCAAAACTCGCATCGGTTGGCTTGTCTATCTTGACCAGCTTGTCTCCTTGCAAAAGAAAGGACTCATCGTTATAGAAGTCAATGGCCCGCACCACCTTGACCCATTTATGCCCTTTGGCTTGGCTGCTGACCGCGTAAGCGCGCACGTCGCCTTCATTGGCCTCGAACACACTGGTCGCATTCGCCAACGTTGTTCCCCGTGTCCATCGTTTGATGATGCGAGGGTACCCGGACTTGGTCATACTGCCAGAGCCAAAATCAGTTCCCACCAACAGAGTGTCTTGGTCGAGCCAAGCAGTAATTGACTTTGCTTCTGGCAGCGTGAAACCGTTTGCTACGAACTGCTTTGTTGTGAGGTCAAATTCCCGCACGACTTTGGCGTCAGACCCACCGGGCGAGAGCGAAACCAAGCACCGCTGATAGGCTGGCGCCAAGCAGTTTGCGCCTCCCCATACCCAACTTTTATCTTCGGCTTTGCCAAGTGCATCAATATCCAGGACCGTTTCCCATTTCGGGTTTGCGTTCTTGAAATCGGCCAGCGTAGTTCTCCGCCACAAACCACGCTTGTTCTTCTCATCCGTCCACAGGTTGTAGACGTGGTCGCCCATGCGATGGATGTAGGGAATCTTGTCCTTGCTGTTGAGGATTTCCAGTACCTTGGAACGCGCTGGCTCGAATTCTGGACGGGCTTTGAGTAAAGTGGTCGAAACGGCATTTCTCTCCCGTACCCAGGCTAAAGGCTTTTCACCGAGCACTTCCTCAAGCCAAAGGTAGGGGTCGGTGGGGGCTGATGTTGAGTTTGCTGTCATAGGTGTCGCTGGATTTGATGAATTGGGCGTCGCTGAGGTGGATGCGGCACCGCTTGAACTTGGGGCCAATGTTGTGTTTGAACAGGCGCTGAGCGCTAAAGCCGTTACGGCGACGAGGCAAAGACTACGCATGGAACGGAGTTCCGAAAAGTGTTATGGGAGACGGTTGTCCACCACCGGGAAATCAAAAGTAGCGCGCCGTGTGCCCTCGGGACCTTTCCCGTCGGCAGAGAATTTCCCGCTGAGCAGGCCACCCGCCAAAGGACTCCAAACCATCAAACCTGCCCTCTGGTCTTGGAGCAGCGGAATGACTTCCCGCTCCAGGTCCCGGCCCGCGATGGTGTAGTACGCCTGAACGCTTTCGAAACGCGACCAGTGGTTCTTTTCGGAGATGGCCAGTCCTTTCATGATGTGCCATGCGGCCATATTGCAGAGTCCGACATACCGAACCTTGCCACTACGGACCATGTCGTTGAGTGTGGACAGCTCTACAGTCGACGTCTTTACTGGCCTGAGCGGAGGTAACAATGACAACATTCCCCTTAACTTCCCTTGTGACGCTGCTGATTTGCCTGCTGATGCTGGCCACTGGAATCAATGTTGGTCGCGCCAGGGTGCGCTACGGCATCACGGCACCTGCAGTGAGTGGGCATGAAATGTTCGAGCGAGCCTACCGGGTGCAGATGAACACCCTGGAGAATGCAGCACTGGTGCTGCCAGTGCTCTGGGTCAATGCCGGATTCATCAGTGACCGTGGAGCAGCCGCCTTAGGTGTCCTTTGGCTGATGTCAAGAATTTGGTATGCCGTCGCGTATCATAAAGTACCCGCTAAGCGCGGACCTGCATTTGTGCTGTCGATGGTCGCATTCGGCCTGCTTTGGCTTGCTGCTGCCTTTGGCATTGTGCGCATTCTCGTTCACACATAACTTCGCGGTGCCGAACTAGCGGCACATCAATTTTCAGAGATTGCCAATGACAATTGCGTAGGAGAGGGATCCAACAAATGGCGAACGCACCCCACACAATTCGACGGGCTCACCCCGAGGATGCCAAGCGCCTTTCGGTATTGGCGACTCAGGTATTCCTGCATACCTACGCGACGGACGGGATTACGCCGGCAATCTCGGAACACATACTTAGCGAGATTACGCCGGCAGTCTACTCGGCGCTTCTGAGGAATCCGGCAGTTTTCACATCAGTTGCAGAGCAAGGCGACAACTTGCTGGGATTTGCTGTCATTCATCTGGACTCGGTCTGTCCGGACGCTGATGACGCGATGGTCGAACTCCAGACGCTGTACGTCCAGGAACATTTTGCTGGCAAAGGCATCGGCCACGGCTTACTCACGAAAGTGCAGGAGTTGGCTCACTTGGGTGCCAACAGTCGCCTTTGGCTGACTGTGAATGCCCGGAACGGCAGAGCAATTTCGTTTTACCAGCGGCAAGGCTACCGAATAATTGGAACGACGGAATTTTTTCTGGGCGGAGTCGGTCATGGAAATAAGGTCATGGTTAGCCCAGCCCTGAACCATCCTAAAGAAGGGTGGTCAAACCACCTTGGTGAGCCAGAGACTAGTTTTTGCGCATCAGCTTGAACCAAGCATTGGACTGTGCACCAAAGAGTCGCCAGAGTATCCAGAGTTCGAGCGGCAGCGTCAGGTAAGTCACCAAGACTGCACATTCGAGCGCAACGAGAAAGGCATAGGTTAGCCGTGCCCAATTTCGCCCTGCTGCAATTTTGATTGTGACCAACACATACAGGGGCAGCAAAACGACATTGAATACGACCATTTCGTCGCCACCTGGTGTGCCATCGTATTGAGCAACCATGAGGAGCGCAGATGCGAGGTTTGTCACCCAAATTGCTTGTACTGAGGCGGTACGGGCGGACCCAATCTTCGGCGGCTTCGTCATGGGGCTGGGGTGGTGGCTTGCAGGCCTGCTGTGTGCCATCACCATCGTCGGCCTACCCTGGGCAAAGTCCTGCTTTGTCATCGGTAAATTCGCCTTCCTTCCATTGTGAAAGGAAGCAGTCAGCCGTTCTGCCCTAAGCGGGGTTGAAGATGTTGGAACCGGTCCACAGGGCATGATTGGAAACATGGTCTGGTTCATCGTCGCTGGTGTGTGGCTCGCAATCGGTCACGTCGCATCTGCCCTGGCGTGTTTCATTGCCATCATTGGCATACCGTTCGGCATTCAGCACCTCAAGCTTTCTCTATTGGCACTGGCACCTGTCGGAAAGACCATTGTGACCATCGAGACTGCCGACGCAGCGAGACTTTACGCAGCGCAAGCCGCAATTGCCAGGCAAAGAAGCTGACCCGACTTAAGAACAAAGAAAGCCCGGCGGTAGCTGGGGAAATATGAACCACATCCAATGTGTGGTCTTCTCCCCCAAAGCAAACTCGTTAACCACGGACTCATAGACGCGGTCCTGCGCTTCGATAAATCTCTCAAGCCCTAGTGTGGAAAGGTTCATTGGAGGTATCCCGCTTGTTTCGCCAAGAGCTGAGACGGAAGCGACGAAGTCAATTCATTTCCACTTCAAAAATACCCAAGCAGTGAGTCCGGCACCAGTCGCCCAAAGCATCCAGGTCTCGGGCACCAGGTAGGGATACAACATGAGCACAACACCTGCAATAGTCATCTCCATTCGGGTTGTCTTCCTGCCGTGCCTAAAGGCAACATACCCGACAATTCCAAACAACAAGGAGCCGAGGATGTACAGCGGACTGGGCAAGTTCAGCCCCATCGACTCCAAGGCTTTGATTTCATTCATGCGGCATAGTACCCCTGACGACAAAGCAAGTGCTAGTGTGTTTCGTCGCCAGCAATCGTTTGGCGCCTAGGCGCGATACTGATGCCCTCATGAACAAAGAACCAAGTTTTGGGTACTGGGAGCGTTATCTCTACCTCATTGCACTGGGGCCAATTCTTTGGCTGCAAGGAAAGTACGTCCGCAGGGTCACGCCAAAGTTGCCCGATGCGGCTGGTCCGCGGGAAGGTGCGAGTGGCCATGGCCCTTTGTTGCGTCTTTTGATTGCTGGTGATTCAGCAGCGGCCGGTGTTGGCGCCGCTTCCCAGGATGAGGCGCTTTGCGGTCAATTGGTTCAACGATTGAGTCAGCGATGCACAGTCCACTGGCAACTGAAGGCAGTCACCGGCCTGGATTCCCCGGGACTAGAAGCAATGCTCACTTCGCTTGATGCACAACCCATAGACGTCGTTGTGCTTTCCATTGGTGTCAACGATGTGACAAACCTAATTGCGCCAACCCGATGGGTGCAGTGGCAGGAGCGGTTGGTAACGCTTATTCGTAGTCAACACCAACCTAAACTTATCGTTCATAGCGCTGTGCCACCGATGCATGGCTTCACCGCGCTGCCCCAACCACTGCGGTGGTTTATGGGTCGATGGGCACTTGAAATGAATCTCCGCTTAAGCAAGTCAATTAGGGACGATGACCGAAGGTTCTTTCAGTGGCCCATCCCAGCGGATGTATCAGTAGGGCTTGCAACGGATGGATTTCACCCTGGCCCGCTCGGCTACGAAGCTTGGGCACATGGACTGAACGACTTGATTGTGGGAGGAGACCTTGAGCCCTGAAGACTTGCAGTTGCTGGTGACTCGAAAGATACCTTTCGGAAAATACGAAGGTCGATACATTGCCGACCTACCCGGCAATTACCTGACCTGGTTCGCGCGCGAGGGCTTTCCCAAGGGCGAAATCGGGCGTCTGCTCGCTCTAATGCATGAGATTGACCACAATGGTCTATCCGACCTGTTGAAGCCGCTGCGAAACATGCTCAGATAGCTTGCCGATGGGCGCCAGCATCCCTACTCGCGTTGACCGCTACAATTCGCATAGGGTCAACAGTTCACCCAGGCGTTGCCGGAGCGCTTCGCTCACGCTAAACCTGCTAACGAAAAAGCAAGCACTTGACATATTCTGTGTGCCTACGCTGCAAGCGGCAACCCCAGCACTCGTTTTCGAGCCAAAGGCACACGAGGAATGTTCATGACACGACTGCTTGTCCCCCTTTCTACTCCTGACGTTTCGGCGTTTACCAAGACTTTAAAGAGCTTCCTTGACGAGCGCTATGCAGCTGGGAAGCCACTGCCTTCGCACGTTGAACTCCTGAACTTGCTTGCCCGTGCGTCGGGCATGCGCAACTTCGCGACGCTCAAAAAGTCCGCTCAGACGGCCTCAGCCCCACCATCGGGCGCAGCAACGCCAGAAAGAGCACGGTCTGACGACAGCGCCCCGACAGGTGCGGTGAATAAGTCGGCGATGTCGGCGACTGTTCGTAAAGCGCTTATCCAGTTTGATGACGCTGGCAGGCTAGTTCGACTCCCCAACAAACTCTCAGTGCAGCAAATGACCATGTGGGCCTTGTGGACCAAGTTCGCATCGAACCGAAAATACACGGAAAAGGAAGTCAACGCCATTGCCAATGCTTTTCACACTTTTGGCGACCAGGCGACATTGCGTCGCGAGTTGGTAAATATGAAATTGCTTGGACGCAAATCCGATTGCAGCGAGTATTGGAAAGAACCGCAACGACCGACCGAAGAAGTGCAAGATTTTTTGCACGCGTGGCGCGCTGGTCTGAGGTTGACTTCGACAAAATTGAGTCCTCCATGAACCCGAGTCGAGTCCGCCGAAACAAAGTCCAAAAGCTCACAGACCTTCCAAATATCGGACCAGCCTGTGCGCAGGATTTGAGCTTGCTTGGAATCAATCAACCCGCCCAACTCCTAGGACGGAACGCATACGAGATGTATGAGCAGCTCTGCACAATAACTGCGCAGCGACATGACCCCTGTGTCATTGACGTGTTTATTTCGATTACGCGATTCATGGCTGGCGAAGAACCGAAGCCATGGTGGAAGTACACCAACGAACGGAAATTACATTTTGCACGGCGTTGCTTGACCTCTTGAAATTAGGAGTGCCTACCTTTGGCCATTGAACTTTCCAAAGCAGCCCGCCAGCAGGCGGTCACTTCTTTCGAGCGGTACTTTCTTGAAACATCAGGTGAAAAAGTTGGCAACATCGCTGCTGCAGAACTTCTGACTTTTTTCCTGGATGAGATTGGACTCGTTGTGTACAACCAAGCAGTTAGCCAAGTTCAGGAGCGCATGATGGCAAGGATTTCAGAGCTTGACATCGAGGTACATGCGGAAGAATGGCAATACTGGCGAAAACTCGACAATGGGAGGTCTCGCAAATAGCGGCATTCTCGGGGTCAAGCTAGCTCATTCTCATTCAAGCACGGCTGAGCCGTTTTCAGTTGGGCTTCAGCAGTACTCCAACATTCTTGTGTGGCTCAGCAAGATAGAGATGGCGAATGTCGAATGTCGAGTTCGTCATAGCGCAGTTTTCGAATTGCTTCAACCAGCGGACCCAGCGGATTTTGGCAATCCGCGCCACGCGTGTAGTTACGATGCGAGTTCTGCCTTTCCTTTGCGAGCCAATGTCGTGTCAGGGCGTCGCGCAAGATTTCTTCTACGCCGCAGGCCGCAAGTTACTGTTTAAAGACGTAAGCTTCCAGTCTTCCAGCAGGTGCAGCATCGTTGGCGTTATCACGCCATTCACGCACGGTGAACTCATTTGACTGAGAGCAGGCGCAATTGACTGCTACCCCAAACGGCCCTCGGGGTAGCACCAACATTCGTAGAGCGGGTAGCACCAAAAGAAAAAACCGTTGTAAATCAATGACTTACAACGGTTTCACTTTACTTGGCGGAGCGGACGGCCGCCTAACCATTGATCGCCAGTGTTCATGACTGTACTTAACATTGTTGATTATATTGGATCAGTAGTGTCCTCCGTTCGCTGAAGTTCACCAAAGTTCTCCACAATTCGTGCTTCCGGGGTAACCTCAGGGGTAACCTGAACTTCATGAAAAGCGGCAATCATGGCAACGATCAAGCTACTGTCGGCGCGTTCTGTCGCCACCCTAGGACCCGGCTTCCATTCCGATGGCGGTAACCTCTTTTTGCGGGTTCGTGAGACCGGTGCCAGGAGCTGGTTATTCCGGTACAAAAAGGCGCTCAAGCAGATTTCTATCGGGTTAGGCGCAACCCATTCCCGTTCCCTCGCTCAGGCCCGTGATGTAGCACAAGAAATGCGAACAGCGATCCTTAACGGACTTGATCCGGCAAGTGTGATCAAACAGGAAGTCGAATCAGCGGCCATCACTTTCAAGCAGCACGCTGAAGCCTTGATCGACTCAAAGCGCCCCTCCTGGCGCAACGCCAAGCATGCGCAGCAATGGACCAACACGCTGACGCAATACGCCTACCCCAGAATCGGAAGAAAGCAGGCCAGTGAAGTGACGATCGAGGATATGAAGGCCATCCTAGAACCCATTTGGGGGAAGAAGACCGAGACCGCCACCCGATTGAGAATGCGCATCGAGGCGGTGTTGGACTATGCCGCCGTGCACGAGGGGACTGACGCTCGCAATCCAGCACGGTGGAAGGGCACGCTGGACAAAATTCTTCCCCCTTCACGAAAAGTATCGAAGGTGGTTCACCATCCCGCTGCACCGTATGCGGACATCCCAAGAATCATGACTGAACTGCGAAAGAAGGACCACCTGTCCTCTTTTTGCCTGCGTTTCATCATTCTGACTGCAGCACGTTCGGGCGAGGGACGAGGCGCAAAATGGAACGAGATCGACCTAGAAGCAAAATTGTGGTCCATCCCAGCCACACGCATGAAGGCCGAGCGCAACCATGTTGTGCCGCTTTGCGACGAGGCGATGCAGATCATCACCACCATGAAGAATTGGCGTCGAACTGGTTCCGACTTAGTGTTTCCAAGCGTCAGAGCGCAACTGAGTGATGTTGCGGTTACCAAGATGCTTCATTCCGTCGCCCCTGATGTGACCGTTCACGGCTGCCGAACGTCATTCAGGACGTGGGGAGCGGAAACCACATCCACCGCAAGCGCAGTCATGGAACTGGCTCTGGCGCACGTCAATCAAAACCACGTTGAAGCGGCCTATCAACGCAGTGACCTGCTGGATTTGCGGAAGACATTGATGCAGACTTGGGGTAACTGGTGCAACCAGAAAGTCGCTCCGGCTGAGGAATCTGCTTCGACTTGAGTCGGAATTCATCAGGCCAGACGCTGCGGCGTGATGAGGTGGTGACATCAGATTGATCCAATATGTCGCGAATTCGGAAGAATCGCGACATATTTGATTGACCTGTTGCCGCCAGCGACATAAACTGAGAACGTGTCGCAAAACTCTAAAAACTAAACCATGTCCGATTGGCGCGCAGACCAGCCCTACAACGACTTGCCACCCTTGCCGCCTGCCGCAGAGGTGGAGACACGCCCGGTGCTCAAGCAGTGCATCGCTGCGCGTGCAGCCTTGGCGGAACTGAAACAGGCAGCGGAGCTGATTCCCAATCAGGGGGTCTTGATCAATGCGCTGCCACTTCTGGAAGCACAAGCCAGCTCGGAAATCGAAAATATCGTTACCACGACTGACCGACTTTTTCAGTACCAGAGCGCCGGGGAGCAAGCCGACCCCGCCACCCGCGAAGCACTGCGCCACAGCAGCGCACTGCTGGAAGGGTACCGGGCACTCAAGCAAACACCACTGAACACCCGCACGGCGGAACAGGTGTGCTCACGCATCAAGGGCATCGAGATGCAGGTCAGGCGCGTACCGGGAACGGCACTCGCCAATCAAGCAACTGGAGAAGTGATCTACACCCCGCCAGTCGGTGAAGATTTGCTGAGGACAAAACTCGCCAACTGGGAACGCTATCTTCATGAACAGCGCGATATCGATCCCTTGATCCGTATGGCCGTTGGACACTACCAGTTTGAGGCGATCCACCCCTTCACCGATGGCAACGGTCGCACCGGGCGCATTCTTAACAGCCTGTTTTTGATTCAGGAAGACTTGCTGACGCTACCGATTCTTTATCTAAGTCGACACATCATCAAGAACAAGGCCGAATACTAC
>Ga0194063_10000591_pt1 | contig 25729 bp, 29 predicted proteins | sample SepL3720m_MetaG_FD_155459 | JGI IMG/M metagenome (GOLD analysis project Ga0194063, IMG submission 155459) | Anoxic zone freshwater microbial communities from boreal shield lake in IISD Experimental Lakes Area, Ontario, Canada - Sep2016-L373-20m | ecosystem: Environmental > Aquatic > Freshwater...
AACGAGATTGCCCGGTATTCAGGTTTTTTCATCACCACTCCGATCCGTTTCCATCACCTGAAGCTTCAACAATTCCCTGTAACTCCAGCACTTCAAGGCTGCGTTCATCCACAATAACCTCTGTGCTGTACTTGGTCTGCCCATCCTTGGTCTCGAACTTGGACGTGTTAACCCGGCCTTCCAGCCCGATCAACACACCTTTCGGATCCCCGGTCAGCAGGCTGATGGCGAGTTCGGACGGACTGAACACCACGCAAGGCACAAAGGCCTTGTGAGGCTTTTTGTCCTTTCCCCCATGACCATTCTTTGTGGCCAGCGTAAACCTGAGAACCTTCTTCTCATTACCATTCAATGTGCCGCTGCGCGGCAGGGTTCCAACTCCTATGAACTTATTCATGATCATTTCCTTTCAGTTCGGTTGATTGTCATTATTTTCAATTACAGACATGCTTTCCTCATAAACACCTTCTTCCGCGTTAGCGGAACATCATGGAATAGCCTCCTTTCAATTGATTTCCTCGTAGAGGACACTGGAGCTACCGCTCCTGTGATTATTGCCGTTTCCAGAAATATGGACGCCCGAATCCGGCTTGATTCAGTCGCATCACGCAGACACTTGCCCGCGATTTCAATAACGAACGAATTTCTCCGCTCATGAACTATTGGTTCAACAGGAGAAGGTGAATAGAGTTTATAAATCTTGCCCTGGCAGATGGCGGAAGTTGTGCAAAGGCGTTACTACTTCACAAAGGCAAAAGCTTTAAATAGATTCGTGCGTTTATAGTGGGGTATCAGTTTGCCCGGAAGGGCCCCTTCTTTACGTACCAATACGTGTACTTATATGTAGGTAAGACTGATTGCTCTGGAATATGCGGAATACCTCACCCGAAAAAATCATCATGGTTGGCTCATGTAGAGTCTCTATATTTCGGAATCTCGTCTGGATAGATGGAAAAGAAATCGAGATCCCAAAACTGGTTCTGGAAGTACGGTACAAGGACAAGCAGGGCCGCTGGTGCGGGACGCCGGCCATCAGTTTAAGAGAATTGCCCAAAGCCATTCTGGCTTTACAACAGGCTTTTGAATATCTGACTTCTAATGAGAAATGAGTACTTACCGTGCCGCCGCGATTCTTCGGTCGATTTCAGATCCGAGGGCATCGGATAATACCACTGCAATGAATGCCAGCAGGACAATCATGAAACCCATTTCCATAGCAATTAAGAGGGTCATCGTTCCCGCAAAGAACATGATGCCAAAACTGACTGCGATGAGGGCAAGAAAGGATAAAAGGCGTCCGCAGATATAGATGACGACGCTACGGATTGAGTTATTTCTGTTTCTCATATTTGACCCTCCACATGTCAATAATGGGGCGTATCAACTATTTAAAGCTTTCGGGCGAAATCATCCGTGATCTCGTTATACGCCGCGCGTACAGCTTCCTCTGATGGATTGAGGTAAACGCTGGTGGCCCGGAGTGTTCTATGGCCAACCTGTTTCTGAACAATCGGCAGAGGTAGCTTGTAGCTGTGGATATGATGCATGATATGCGAGTGGCGCATGGAATGAACCGTGATCTGGCGCAGTTTTCGGCCTTTGGAGTCCTGGCCATACTCCCGGTTGAATCCGGCTTTAATGACATAGCGCTGGAATATCTGCCGTATTCGATTCTCACTGTAATGCCTGGCGGATCGAGTGGATCGCCGGAATAGATATTCATCCGGGCTGGTCACACTTTCCGTTCGTTTCAACATCCGACCTTCCCTCCTGAGGAGGCTTTTGATCTCATTGATGACACCTTCCGGAAGGTGACTGGTCCGCTTGTGGCCCGTCTTGGTGTTGTCTGCTGGGATAAAGACGCTGTTCCGGCTGAAATCAAGGTGTTTGACCTGGATCCTGACAAACTCACCTACACGGCATCCAAGGTGGTAAATCACTCTGAACATGAGTTTGTGCCGGTAATCCTCTATACCATCAAGGAGTTTCTGCCATTCATCCAAGGTCAGGTACCGAATGGTCTCCCCAAAACGCTCATATTTCGGGGAATGTTTCACATTTGACGCTTTTGGGCCGATTCCGGCCTGTTTCACGCTTGGGAATGATTCGTTTTCTGTCATTTTCTTCACACTGGGTCACAAATGTGAAGTTCGCCCCCTATTTATAGTTTGCGGAGAAAGCCTGAATAGTGAGAGACGTTACTTTTTGCCACCAACCGGCGGGGTTTTGAGTATGCAAAGGTATATAAACCCTGATTGCGTTGTCATCCCAGAATGACAACACATAATAAATACACCGAGAACACAAAGCTGTACCGGATGCTTGAAAGCATGGATCGGGACATCAAAGGGATCGGCGTCGCCGTGCGAGGCATGAATGACACGGTCAGCGAGTTGCTGGCTAGAACTGAATGCATCTACGATGCCGTCTCCCAGCAACCTGAAAGTCGCATCGCCGGCATGACCGACGATAGCTTTTTGGATGAACTGGAATAGTAGGGATTCAGCGCGCGAGCAAAGAATGAATCGCCGTTCATAGCGTCAGACGCGTCCAATCAGGGAGAACGGCAAACACTGATCCCCTGCGATTCTAGCAAGATCTGTAACGATCCCCGCATGTCCTGGATGATGAACCCTGCCGTAACAAACGTATTACCCCCGGCGAAAATCGTGCCCTATGGTCGGTAAATGCTCCTTATGACACGTGGGGAGGTGCGGATCCAACGGCTGCGGCAACTTCATGGTCGGCGTGGCGGCGCGAAGTCCGCCTCTGCTGTTCAGCCAATGCAACCTCTAATCTCTCGTTAAAGGGAAAATCCCTGCGAACGACGATCTTCCACAAATAATTGTGGAATGCCCCCGTATCGGGAAGTATAGTCTAGACAAAGGGTGGCGGAATGGTCATTGAGCCGTGTCTCACAATGATGAATGAGAAAGTCTATATACATTATCGGGATGTTTTCCGTGGATAACAGGCAGGACTTTCGACTTTATCAAGATAATCGGGATCGGAATTAATAATTGTTGGGCATGAAATATTGTGAGCAGTGCAATCAAATACGTCCTCAGCAACAAAGAGTGGATATTCTCCGGCTGTGGCTTGTTAGTTGTTAGTGCGATCGTATGGCTACTGCGCAGCTTGTTTTTCAGAACAAAAGAGGGAAGGCGCAGCGATGTACGGAGCGCATCAAATGCCGAGACGGAAAGCGTGCGCACGAAGAAAAGCCAGAACGAAGTGCCGCAACATTGGCATGGGATAATGCCTCCCGACAGCAAGTACAGCTTCTCGACAACAGAAGAGAGTTCATTCCCGATTGGCGAACAAACAATTTCGCTGGAATATGGTCCACGTGGGCACGCTTATCCCTTGCAGATGAAGGGATCACTCGTCAGCGCGCATATCGCCTTTACATGCCGAATCGTCAATGTTTCTCAGGCAATAGCCGGAGCAGACGGTTACGCATTGAATATCCTCCCGCCCATGTTCCTGACAGCAGCGAGATCTGTGCTTGAGTCTGCAACACTGTCACAACTCCGAAACGGGAGGGAGCGATACGCTACAGATGTCGTGAACAAGCTCAAACCACTCTTCAGCAAGCATGGCTTTCATCTTGAATCCGTGACTATTGGCGCACTTGAGAGACTTGAACGGCCGGCGGCTGACAAGCGCAAATCAACAACTCTGATTAACGTGAACGTGACCCATCAAGTGCCCAACAATCGACCGGAGGTTATTCGCCCGAAGACAGGCGAATAACCTCAGCCGTAACGTTAGGCCACCAAATTGAGATTGTGGAAACAAAGGAGCGGGATTGAGACCTGAGACGCATTTTGCCGATTGGAGGGAGTTCGAGGACTACGTCTATGGCTTACTTCTTACCGCCAAGCCTGCGCTCGCACATCGCAATCTCGCTGTCCACAAACACAGACGGATGCGCGGGAACCGCACAACATGGACGATTGACGTGGAGTACGAACTTGATGTGCTTGGCATCAGGCATGTCGTCTTGGTTGAGTGCAAGTACTTCGCTCGCAAGGTCACACGACGGGAAGCCTCCTATCTCCTCGCGTGTGTGCAGGATGTCGGAGCGGCCAAAGGCATTCTCGTTAGCAATCAAGGGTTCACGGCTGGGGCTAGGGAAGTCGTTGCCGCCTCGCCCGTTCTTCTCCTTCAAGTCCCGGAGTTGTTCGGGATCTTGGAGGCTGATTTGCTTGTGTCCCTGAAGAAACGGCTCTTCCGCGACATAATCGACATGCGCGACGAGGCAATCTGGGTGCCAAAGGTTCGCGGCTTTGGCGGTGACCACGGGAGGTTCGTCGAGATTCAGAGTGAACTGAGTCAGTACGTGGACTTCCCCCATCGCTTCCCTTTGCCCCTCGCCTTCAGCCGCCTCCAACTCGATGGACAGGATTCTGCGCCCATCAAGATCAGCAGCAAACTTGAATACGTCCTAACAGTGATTGACAACATCGCCGAGGTCAGGAAGCAGTACGGCGATAGGTACGGCTTCGCTGGATGTGAATACACGCAACAGCAGGAAGCACAAGAGCAGAGAGCCTAACAAAAGTACGGAAGGTATGGCGCTCCCCTGCGCTCCACGCCAACCTTCACGCTATTTGTACCTCGCCCACTCAGGTTATAAGGAGCATTTGCCGATCGTGAGGACACTGATTCCTGAGTTAATGATGTTAGAGGTTTTGCCCAACTATATTATCCTGATCCTGGCGATTCCTTCTTGATGCTCCCACCCGGCGGTGACACTCATGTGGGTTCGGTTCATGGAAACCTTTATATACTGCTCCACCTTCTCTACCCCGAGGTGAAGCCAATGGGAAAAGGAAGACCGTCGAAATGTCCACACTGCAAGAAATCCGCAAGAAGTATATCCAAGGGGTTCAAATACCGTGCTCATGGAAAAGCTAAGGATCGGAAATGTTGCAACTGCGGTAAAAGATATCTGGTTGAAGTGAAGCCGGGCATACATCGTGTGTGCCCGTCTCACGACTGTATGTCCGATTGAGAATACCTCTGGGTGGTGTCATGTCAGATGAAGAAAAACGATGAAGGGATCCAGAAGTTAATCGCAGAATTGCGTTTGTTATACGGAAAAGTTCGGGGGGAACGCGAGTTCCTCGCGCTTAAAAAGTCAGAGCTCCGGCCGGGTGATGAAATCTCGTTCTTTGGTTTCATACAAGCGCGGGAGCAGTTGGCGTGTGAGACATCATTACTGACCGGCCATGCGATCCTGGTCCAGGAGATCATTGCCAGGAAGAAGATCGTGGTTCCTGCGGCTGATCAGCGTTTTCTAAAGGAGATCAACGCCCTTTCTTGGATGTATATATCCCGCATCTAACCCGGCGGGTTTCTGCCAATGCAAAGATATATAAAGGGGCTTTGTGTCTTATCACTGTACTACTCAGGAATGACAACAACATGGCAAACTATTCATTTATGACCGATCAAGGTTGGCGGGTTACGGAATACCGTCCATTCAGCCCAAGCTATGCGGTTTTGCATACGCCGGGAATGAAGGAGGAACGCAAATCCGCCTATGCAACTGCATTGTATTCTCATAGTGAGACAACCAATCTGGCGCCGGATGAAAACTCATCAGGGGACTTGCTCAAAACTCTCACAGGCCAACAATTGAAGTTCGATTATTTCTCGGAGGATGTGCTGAAACAATTGCTCAAAGAGCGGGTGACTATACGCGACAGGAACCGTGCCGCGATCCAAGGCCGGCTTTCGGATCTTTCGGGCGAAATATACGGAGCAGTAATACTCAAAACACCCGATGGGGATAAACGCAGGCAGGGCTTGGAAAAGACCAAGATGGATCTTGAAAAACAACTTCGCGACGAAGATGTTACGCTCTGGAAGGATGCCGTCGAACTTAGACGGGAACTCATTATTGCTGCCAAGAAATATGAAGGCACAAAACTCAGGACCGGACTATTTGCTATGCCGCTGACTCAGGATGACCAACATAAAATCGAAGGATACGGTAACTTTTCAGGATAGATGCATCGCGCTTCGCCCAATTCTGGGGAAACAGGTCGATCAGATATGGCAATGCTACCTTTTTCAGGATGAAGATGGAAAATTCGAACTAGAGCAACAGCTTGAGCTCATGGTCAATTCGGCACTGAATACCGATGTGCAGGATAAAGCCCCAGTCTTTCCGCCGCCAACCGCCGAGGTTGCCGCCGGGGAGATTGCCCTCGGTGATGTCGAATATAATCATAAGCCATATTGTCCCTTCGGGCTCAGGAAAGACGAACTGATGAAGCACGTCGGGCTCTTTGGTCAAACCGGTACCGGTAAAACCAATGCCGCCCATCTTCTGGCCTCCCAAATTCACAAACTGGGCACTCCGATCTGGGTGCTTGAATTCAAAAGGGGTTGGAGGGAATTGCGAGCATTGCCGGAATTCCAGGATTTATTGGTATTTACCGTCGGGCGTAATGACATTGCCCCCATTTCTTTCAACCCGCTCATCCCGGTGGAGGGCGTGGACCCGCATACATGGATAAAGAAGATCTCCCACACAATTTCCAACGCGTTCTTTCTCGGGCAGGGAGTTCTCTATTTGCTGGAGGTTGTTTTGGCAAAGCTATACGAGGAATATGGGATCTTTGAGGGTAAACCGGAGCGATATCCCACATTTCGGGATGTCTTGCGAATGCTGCAGAATTACCCGATCCGAAGTGGTAGGGAAACCCTTTGGCTGTCCTCAGCGCTAAGGGCGATACATTCGCTGTGTTTTGGCCAGATGGACCGGATTGTTAATGCCCAGGGAAATGACAGTCTCAAATCCCTGATCAATCATTCTGTCGTTTTTGAAATGGACTCCCTTGGCCATGAGGACAAGGTTTTCTTCACCGAATGTGTCATGCTCTGGGCCTATGAATATTACCAGGCGAGGCCGGTTAGGGAACAACTCCAACTGGTGATGTTCCTTGAGGAGGCCCATAACATCGCCGGGCGACAGGGACGGGATGATTCCGGGTCTAAGATCATTGTGGATCAGATGTTCCGTCAGAGCCGTGAATATGGGATTGGATTGGTCATCATAGACCAGATGCCCTCCGCCATCTCGCGTACGGCCCTGGCCAATGTGCATTGCCTCATCGCTATGGGTGTAAAAGAGAAGGCGGATGCCGTGGCTTTGACAGGTTCCATGCTGTTGGATCGGGAGCAGGGCGACATGCTCGGGCGACTCAGTCTGGGATCCGCGATTGTTAAGTTGCAGCGAAAGGGGCTGATTGATCCCTTTATCTTGAAGACCCCCTTGATGCCAGTGAAGAAGGGAACTATGTCGGATGATATGATCCGGGATATGATGCAGGTATATGTCCGGCCCGTTGAACATTCTGGAGAGGCATCCCATTCGACTTCTCAGCCGAAACTCTCGGAATCAGAAATGGCACTATTGGTGGATGTGGCGATCATGCCCGACTCCGGCGTGGTGGCGCGATATACAAGATGCAAACTGTCCGGCCGACAGGGCGACAAGGCCAAACGATCCCTGATAGAAATGGGATTCATCGAGGAAGTTGAACAGCTTACCCCAAGGGGGCGTTCAAAAATGATTCGGCTTACCGAAAAAGGAACGAGTTTTCTGGAAGCCAGGCCATCTGAAATATAACAGGCCGGCGAAGAGAGAGTGCGCCGTTTACGTCGAGGTGTTAATGCCTTCACATCAGGATTCATCATTGTTGTCACGCAACAACAACAACAAAAACTTTTTAAAGAAAAGAAGAAGAAGAGAAGAGGTTCACTGCTCACATTACTGGATGATCTGACTCATCTGACGCGTTCAGCGCACTCTCTTACTGGAACCGGGCGGAAAAGACGGCGCTCAGTTCCTCGGGTGAGACTAATGGCTCAATCCTGTTTGTAAAGGTCCGATCTACTTTGGCGCTGACCAGCAGGATCAGGCCAAGGGATGCCAAGTATCCCAGGGTTGAATAGAATTGTGTGTAACCGTAGGGTTCCTCCCCGCAAGCCCGACTCAGGGTGCTATAATGCTGATACACCGACTTCACCAGTTTTGAAGACTCTTCCATGCTTGCCTTAAGAATGAGGAGCGCCTTGTCATTGGTACCCACCAGGACATCTTTCACCACATCTTCCCGTGCCTTGGCAAAACACTCATCCACGGTTGGAGCCTCCCCGGTGGAACAGTAAAGGAGGGCCTTGATGGCGACCCTGACATCGCCGTTTGTATTCTTGGCCGTCATGGCGGCGATTTCTTCCAACAACCCAGGAGCAACCCTCTTTAGGCCTGTCTCTGCCCGGTCTTTCAGGATGTCTAGGATCTCACTGGCTGAGTAGGTTCTGAATGATATGACTTCTGGCTGGAGTGAGGAGCGAGTGCTCTCATCCAGTTGCTTAAGGTAGCGGTGGTTATTGCTGAGGAGGACCAGGGAATAGCGGTTGGGGCTTCGGCTCAGGAAGTACAGGATATCCCGCTTGAGGTCATTTTCGACCAGCATGTCGGCCTCGTCGAGGACGATGACCGCCGGGCCGGGGATTTCCTTCTCGAATCGTTCGCATAGCTCGGAATAGGCGTACCCCCGCGGCTTGGCTTTCAAGATGGCGGCCAATGCCTTAAAGCTGGAATTATGGATCCGGCAATTCACGCCAAAGAAGGGGAGTTTTAGCTTTTCAGAAAAGGCTTTTTCAAGGTACCGAAATGTCAGGGTTTTCCCGCAACCCCTGGCACCGAATACCATCATGTTTCGGGCAATCCCGCTACCCTGATAGCGGACCAGGCAGTCCACAATCCGTTTAACTTCAGGCCGAATGACCGGCCGGTCCGGGATGTGGTCGAAGCTGAAAACCCGGAAGTCCTTTACACTGGATGCGACGCGTTCAGCCTCCTGACGCGACTGCTCAATGTATGCCAATAACTCTTCCTGACCCATTCTCTTTTGACGTATTCACCTCACTCTTCAAGATGAATCGAAGTTAATAAACCTTTCGCTTTCTTGCTGAAATGGTGGCCAAAATAATTAATTTCCATACTTCTCATTATCCCCCCTCTCTCCTCAAAATTAATTAATCTCATTACAAATCAACAACTTACACAACAAAATCAATTCACATCATAAAATCAATACTCGTCGTCACACGTCGTCGTCCCGTCGTCACGCGAACGCCAAAGCGACCGCGCACTCCCTTACTTCCACACCCTATCTTTCATCTCCCTGCCCCCAGAAATCATTACCAATAACATCCCCAGATTCCCATCATTACACATCATAACTTCAATACTCGTCGTCGTCCGTCGTCGTCCGTCGTCGTCCGTCCGTTCGTCCGTCCGTTCGTCCGTCCGTTCGTCCGTCGTCCGTTCGTCCGTCCGTTCGTCCGTCGTCCGTTCGTCCGTCCGTTCGTCCGTCCGTTCGTCCGTCGTTCGTCCGTCCGTCGTCCGTCGTCCGTCCGTCGTCCGTTACTATAAATATGGCACCCGCAGGTGCCCTTTACTTTCGTCTCCGTTATATCATCCATCCGTAGGCGTATCCGAGGCCTCCATCAGCGCGCCGTAGCGCGCCTATCTCCATTTGCCCAAAGTTGGCCCCGCCAACCTGATATTTGGACAAGCTGTTATCCGCTAACAGCGATTCTTCCGCTTGCCTCCAATACCTCTCTTGCTCGATTAACGAGCCAAAGATTATCTGTTTTCTTCACTGAAGCCGCTTCGGCTTCCTGAATCATATCTTTGACAAGCTTCAAGAGCTCTTTGAGTCGCTTTGTGTCTTCCATTCTCTGAGCACCTCCTTTTACTGATTTTTCCATGCCGGAGGCCGCGGGCTTCGATAGATAAATTTTTCGGTTACCGCAGTGACCGAAAGATTTACTGAGCGAAGCCTGCTTCGTTCGGGAAAAATCAGGGAGGTGCGAAGCCAGAAATCACACAATGCGGCAAACGAGCGCCGCTTGTCTTTTCGGCTTCCTTGCCTTCCTGGTTCCCTTATAGATAGTTGCCCGCGCGCGTATTCATAACCGCCCGCAGGCGGCTAACGTTAGGGGTGGGCGAAGCCCCCTCGCATTAGCGTGCCGCAGCACGCCTAGATTTCGTCGTCAGTCGTCATATGCGCGCCGCAGCGCGTCTATCATTTCCCCTTCGGTCGAAGACCGAAATCCGGGTCCCGTTCCCTGACACGGGCTCACAATGCCATTCAAATGACCGTGTCATTTCATAAGCGCCCTCTGGAGCCAGATTCAGAGCGGTACCTCGAATCTGGTGACGAGCGGCAGCGGATCACCGAACGGACCGAAAGCCATTGGGTTGAGGTTGAGTGTCCGTTACCCTCCCACGAAACCTCCCCTTGGGTTTCGTGTCCGGAGGACAATTCGTCCCCCATCTTCCCTTCATCCATCTCTCGCTATATCCCTAAACAAGACAACGCCCCGACGGGGGCCCGTCAAGGCGTCGCTTGTTTCCTTACCAGCTTATGCAAGGGTAGGGCTTCAGCCCCTCTTTCTGTTTCCTGATTCCCAATTCAAAGAAACTGTACACAGAATCCAACCACGATACCGCCCACCTGAACTCGTCAATTTCGCTGGTTTTTATCCAGCCACCTTCCGGGACTGTATTCCTGATAACCTGCAAAATGGCTTCTGCCGTTGTTTTCTGGTTCTGAAGCACCTCCTGCTGCTGACTTTCACTTTCAAAGGGTTCATTTCTGGCCACACTTACCAGATACCGGCATCCAATTTCGTTTAGCCGTTCAAAGTTTCCCTCAAAGTCATATTCATCCGTAGACCCCTCGGCCCAATACTTTTCGGGGAATAGCACTCTCAAGATATGCTCCTCAAGAACCATACTGATACTTGTTCTCAAATACCCATCTTCGCCAGCATCAATAGCCCATCCGGTAAACTGAGCTTTCTGCTCCTCCTCTGTCTTTGTATCCCATTCGAGATAAACATCCGTTCCCATTTTTTCATTCAAACCTCCTTTCAATATTTATGCCAGGCCATCAGCCGATTGCATCTCAAGCAGAGATACACTGCCAGCCCTTCTTTATCCTGAACCCGGATTTGGCCCTTGGGTTCACCACATACAGCGCAAGCTATCACCGGTTTATTCGGTTTACCGATAAACTGCCGTGAAGCCCCTTCTGTCCTATTTTCCTCCATTGTTCTTCATCACCTGGGCAGCGGGAAACTACCCATTTAAAATAAAAACACTCCCGCCGCCGCTTGGTCGGTCCCTTTAGAACCGTTTTGATTGGAATGACGGTTTGACGATTTCCACAACAGGTCTGGATTCCTCCATTTCCTGCTTTGGTTTTGCTTCGTTTAGCCATACCAAGACCCCCTTGCCGCTGTAATCAGCGTCAGAGTCCTTGGACTTTCTATCATTCTCGAATGCCTTAAGATAACTCTCTTGGCCATCCACTTTGATCCGAAGGTATACCTTCTTTTCTTCTGCCATGCTCTATGCCACCCCCTTTCATCATTATAAACCCGAATCCCCTGAGCGAGCGTTCATCTTCGTCGCAGGGTGGACTCCCTTCCCTGAGCATCACGAATCCGTTTCGCTTGAGGTGAAGGTCATGCTTCTTGTTAGGGTGCAGGTTCCCCATGAACTCCTGAAACTGTAGAGCCTCTCCAATTGTCTGGAATGCGGCCACTTCGCTCCATCCGTTCATCACGACATAGTCCCTGTCTGTCACGCTATCCATCAGCCACCAGCTCATAGGATTGTCCGGGATGTCCCGCTTTCATGTACTCACGAAACTCAAGCGCCGCTTCTGGGTCCTTAAATTCCTCAAGGATGAAGCCGCCGCTTATCAATAAAAATGTTATATCCATTGTTACGAGCACCCCCTTTCATGATTTTCTGAAATATCCGCCCAACTCTCGAAACAATCCCGACACCATGCCGCGCCTGGGATGGTGAAGACTGTCAATTCATCCGGTTTATCCTCCGGCTGAACAATATCCACGTTGCAACAGTCACAAATGACTTCCTCAAATGAGGCGATAAGATTCTCATTAAAATATATATGTCCCAATCCATCCGGACGAGTTGCTCTTATGAACTCCTCGACTGTATAGCTGATGACTTCCTCTCCCTTGATTATTGTTTGTTCCATATTCTTTGTTTACCCGAACCCTCTTTCCAAAGTCCGATACTGTTATCAACATGCACAGCCCGGCAGGGCGAGCACTGGCGTAATGTGAGCGAATGCAATGAGTGGAATGAAGCCTGCGGTGTGTGAGCATGCCTACCGGCGGCAGGGAGGCGAAAACTCTAAAAATGGGTGCTCTCCAAAGGAGAGGGGACCCCTTTTACAGTTTTCAGCGAACCCGCCCCCGGTGCAACCGGCGACGTTCGTTGAAGTCTGGAACCGGCGGCTATTGTCCCATCGGCGTGGCGCATTACATCAAAAACCGCCGGCGGCAGAGTCGCCAAGTTACGGTAGTGCGCCCTATCTTGAATTCTTTCGTGAGTCCCAACCTCAGCTCTTTCGTCTAATTTTCAAGAAAGAATTGAATCGGGGATGTTGCCATTCCAAGATTCCAAGCAGCGCGCAACCTCCCTGATTGAATTCTCAGACACTGTATCCATGGGAAAGTGCTGAGGGGGACAGAAGGAATTAGACATAATGGGGCGCAAGGCGGAATGAAAGCTGTTTTACGTCGCATGAAGACTTGTCTGTCATTTGCTCTTGACGCACCGTGCCATAATCATTCAAATTGAAAAAAGTAATACGCATTGATGACTGTTTATATTCATTGTGTTGTGAGTCAAGATGCTTACGTTACATGATATTCGTGTTGTTGCTGAAGACTACATCAAGGACTCTTTACCCCTTGAACATCAGTTCTTCGGTGCGATTTGGGACAGGATAAAGCACCCATTATCTGGCGAACGTGTCCCATTCCCAAGCATGACATCTTTGATATGGAATCGGTTATTCCCCGACTTGAGTACTTGGATGCCAGCAGCCAGTAAGCCTCTCCTTACACCTATAGTCATTCTTACACTTGAAGCTGTTGCCATGGAAACAGGGGATGACATCACTATTCCCCATAGAAAGAAGCTGGTTGAGGTAATCGAACGCTGCGCTAAAGTCTTTGGCGCTACTGAGACTCGGGCAAAGATCATGTCCGAAGGCCTTGCGGATAAAATAATAGCGATGATGCACGTAAAAGGCGGGACTTCTGTTTCATTGCTTAGCGCTCCATCGGTAGCACTGACTTTGCCTTTTATGATATGGGAGTCTGATACGCATGGCGTTCCACTTCCCGTCAGGGCCGGAGATGCGGCCTCCGTATCTAGCGTTTTCCGGAAAAAAGATCAGCATGACATCATCATTCAAGGTGGCCGGGTTCAAATGAGGCAGTCTGAGAAACAATGCCGGAGTGTGGCTTTCCATGGAATCCAAATCAAGCTACTGACGCTATTGGTTCGTTATAAGAACATCGAGCTAACCCATCGTGAGCTTTATGACATTGCTTGGCGGGATGATGAGAATGCGCCACAAGTCTCGCAAAATGGAAATGAAGGGAAGGACAAGGACGTTCTCGCTAACAGCCTGCGATCTCCGCTATCCCGCTTACGTGAACGCATTGCCGCAAAATCGTTTTCAATTGTTAACGTTCGGCCTCGTGGTTATCGATGCGAGGGTGAGTTTACGTATTGCCTCATTATTCCGACTGCTGATGAGCCCATGACTCGAGTACCACGTCTTGGATAGCAACCTCATTCTTTGGCTGCTCATATTCCAATTGCTTTGATCACTTCCTGCTTATTAGCAGCGCTTTTTGTTGCTTGCTCGTATTCATGCGTAGTGGCAACGCAACATTGATGCAACAATATTCAATGTTGCCGCAAACGCATTTCTGATTTCCATTCAATACACTTTCCTTAGCTGGACGGAGGGCAGTCCTCCGAGATTCAGATGGGAGAATGTGTCATGAAAAGGAAGACGAACAAGAGCGCTGGAAGGCAGAATAGCAATAGCCAAACCCGCCCCAATATTACCTGGGATCAGTTCAACGCTATTCTTTCCCGGCAAGGAGTTGCCGACAGCACCGTTGAAATAGGAACGACTCGTCTGGCGTTGCCGATATCTTACAGCGATCCCGAGGATGGCTTTGATGCATTACTGCGTGACGCTTGGTTTTTGACCTATGGTGGCAAGCGCAGACTAGTCGCAGCGCCTTTTGCGCTTAAGGCCGAATACCTGACGCGCAAGGAATCTGAATTATGTGGCGAGGAGGGAATCTCCAAGGGTGCTTTTAAGTTGTTGTATGCGCAGGAAGCCCAGATGTTGCGCCTCGACTGCCGCCGCCGGTGGACGATTCCTTCCCGCCTATTTGCCTTTCTTGAAATGGGAGATAATCGCTCCGTTGTTCTGCGGCCGGGTGATGCCTGGATTAACATTGTCCCCAAGGATGTTGATGACCAAGAGCAAGATAAGGCACTCAAAGAATTGACTATCCCAGCTTTTCCCGGAGGTGCCCAGAACTGACCCTTTCCGCCCGGAGTATTCCTGGCAGTTCCATTGTTCAATATGTCTAAACCGATGATCATGGTGTCAAAGAGAAGAATCCAAAGCGAAACATAGAAGAGGAACAGCTTATGAACATATTCGACATGCCAGGTAATGCAACAGCATCGCAAATCGTGCAGTGCCTGATCGTACTGATCATGTTTAACGTCGGATATGCCTCTGTCATAATATTCCTCAACAAATACTTTGGGCCTCCGGGACTTCTCCGTTTGGTCGCCGTGATTATAGGCATCGTGACTGCTATATATGAGACACGCGAGATGGAGTCGTATTTTTCGCAATGCGCCAATCTTGGCTGCCAAACGTTTGTGCTCATTTTCTTTGTCGTATGCTGTGTTGTCCTTGCTCGTCGTTTCATTGATCCCATGCCATCCAGTTCAAACAGAGGAGATGGAACATGACTATCCAAGGGGCAACAATTAAGAAGGAGCGCATCAAAGTGATGCAGCCGGGAGATTACGAACTGCCACAGACATCGGAGATTCATGAGAGCGCTGGTGCCGGACCACTGGATGGTGAAATCGTTCACGCGACAGTCCATTTGAATGTTGATCGCTTTGGCGATCCTATCAAATCGGCATCTACAGCATCATTATGCATCAAATCTAACAGTCTCCTGTCGCAAGATAATTCGTTTAAGTGCTCTCAATGCCACAGTGTGTGTGCGATTGATCTTCTGGCGCAGGAAACTCCAGTTCAGGCTGGCATGCCCGTAAACATGTCTTCTCGCCGGCAAGGCATCTGCACTGACTGCTGGGGAAAGGGGCGGGTTCGTCGTATTTTGGCGGCCATCCTCAATATTCCGATTATTATCGTACGCCTTATACTGGCCCCGTTCTTGAAGCCACAGCCGACGCTGCCAACCATTCCTTCTGCACCAGCGCCACCTTCTGCTTCTTCTACGCCCTCGGCGGCGCCTCGGCCTAAGCCCCCCCGTGGGGGTGCAAGTGTCATATCAATTATGATCGCCGTTGGATGTATCGAGTGTACTCCTGCCAAGGCGATGATCCCTGTAAATGGATGTGAAATATCGAGGGAAAGTGAGGTAACGGTGAATAATTATCAGGCAAACCAATATGCCGCACAGATAAAGGCGGTTCAGAAACTGATCGAGGAGGCCATTCTCCTTGGTCTTGATAATGCTGGCATCAGTTCAGTCGGATGGCGCTATATTAAGAATCTGCAGCGGGGCATCGAATCCGGCAATATCCCTGAATATGATCTCAATGCGCTCACAAGTCTTGTGGGCCGTGCGCGGAACATTATCATTCCTATGGAATGGCGCGTTGCTTTTGCTCAAAACCCGCCTCCAGATATCATCAGCCAAGGGGATATTTACCCGTTTACGCTATTGGATGGGACTCCCGTTGGGTTGAACTTTTCTGAAATGGCGGAGTCCATGCGGTTAACGGGCCGCCCAGGATCAACCAAGTCAACTGGGGGAGGTGCTGTACTTGATGCCAGTATTGCCGCCGGCAAATCTGTGTTCATTATCGATTCCAAGGGCGATGGGCAGTTTGACTATCTGTGTCGAAAATATCCTGGTCGTGTTCTTAAAGTCAGGATCGGTCGACCAGGTTTACCGTTTTTCAATCCCTGGCAGTGGCCTCGTCAAAACCGGGATTATGCCCTGAATATCTTTAGTCGCCGAGACAGCAAGATTGTCCTCGATGCCGCCATGGAGCAGGGCTTGAAACAAAATGCTCTGAATGGTGCGCGTGAATTAACCCACGCTCAGTTGAAGGATATTATTCGTAACTGTGTAACTCCATCCGGATTCATTCTGATTCCTAAGGATTTCTTTAGATCCATGTTTTCGGTCTTTTATGACGTCGAATGTTCCCCGCTACGTAACCAGATCGCCTGTCAGCGTGGATATGACTTGAGGGAGATTGTAAAGCAGGGTTACAGCGTCATCATTGATACCTCTGCTATTGCAGGTACGCTTCAGGAGGAATTGCTCGTTGTAACGCTACTGACTGCACTCAGACAGGAAATAATCAACGATCCCATCTTGCGGGCGCGAACCGGCACACAGGTTGTGTTCTTTATTGATGAGTGTACAAACTTAAGTGCTGCTTCAAAAGTGCCCGGAAGCCTTCCAAGCCTTGTACATCTTGCCACCCTTGTCCGATCCAGTTCCATTTGCCTATTCGCTGTATACCACTCCATTTCTGTTGTGCATCCCGTTTTGAATGCAGCGGGAATATGGATGGTAACCCAAATTTCGGACGGGAATGACATTTTCACTGCAAAGAAAACGTTTGCCCTGACCGATCAGCAGGCAAAAGCGCTCACCTCTCTACCTAAGGGCGTTGCAATGGTGCGGATGGGAAATCGCTACACTGAGCCCTTCCTCGCCACTTATCCGCGTATTCCCGATGCGGTAAAAATGAGCGACGCAGAAATTGACGTCAATAACGCCCCAATCCTGGCGACCCTGCCGCCTATTGTCCCAGAGAATTACCGCAAAATCCCGGTGCCGGTAATTGTGACACCACCCGTCGCCAGTAAGCCAGTCCCACCTGCAGCTACCGCCGTGCCGCCCCCAGCGGCCCCGGTTGTTGCGCCTGCAGTTACCATGGTGTCAATTGCCCCTAGCGCGCTTGACAATGATTACATGGCTATCCTCAAAGACATAGCCGCGAAACCATTCCTTAATGTCAGTGGACGCGCTGGTCAACTCGCATTGCCTTCAGGTAAGAAACTGAATTACAGGGACATGAAAGTTGCCCTTGACGAGTTGAAGGGACAGGGATTTGTTGACGAGGTGGCGGTTCAATTGTCTCCACACGCCGGTCCCCCAAGTTTAATGCACTTCCTTACAGCGACGGGGCATGCAGCCATTGGATCCGTCTATAAGCCTTCACGTAGTGGCTACCGACACGATTTTGGTCAGCGCCTTATTAGGGATATCCTAGCGGCAAAATCCATTACGGCCAACATTGAGGCGACGCTGCCTGGCCGTAACAAGGTTGTGGATATTGGATTCAATTGTCCGGTGACAAGCCTACCGATTGCCATCGAACTCCCTGTTTCAACGTTCCACTCGGAGCCCGATCAAGCCGAAAGGGATCTGGCCGATGGGTGGGCAAGGGTCATCGAGGTTTGTTTTACTAAAAACGACTTGGAGAACCTGACGAAGGCATTTTCCGCTAAGTCCCCCAATCCCGATTCTCGCATCAAACTGTCGCTGGTTTCCGGACTCAAGGCGGTAACGAGCTTGTCCGAAATTTATGACTCTACTGATTTTATCTTCAAGGTGAAGGCAGTGAAAACCAAAAACAAGAAGGGAAGTGCAATATGAAGGCTCTAACGACAAGGCTGTTAGCTCTGAATCCTAATGCAGGTGATGTGAATCCGCAGAATGGAAGTTACGCTGCTAACCAAGATTCCGGGCAGGAATACAGCGTGCAAGCGGTGCGTTGCAAGCGACCTGGATGCGCCAAGATTGGCATGTCTATTGATGGAACAGGATCCACGAAGTCTTTTCAGAATGGTGTTCCGGCGATTGCCGGTTATGCCTTGCGGGCTTTAGGTGGTTCCATTTCCAAGGTGGACGTTGATCTCTGGAAGCATGGGGATGAGGACTGCGGCGAAGAACCCGTTCAGTTGGTTCAGTCTGGGACGGTTGAGCAGGCCATTGATGCTATTGGCACCATCCAGTACCAGGGCGGCGGGGATCTTGAGGAAACGCACGCGGAACAGGTTCAACGGCTCCTTGATGTAACGGCTTGGGGTTCGCGGATTACGTATTGCCGGAATGTGTTGCTCATGTTCCTTACGGACGACACCAAGCCCCTGAAGTCTGGTAAGTCCATGGGGCAGCTTGGAGCGGAGATCAAGGCGAAGGGCGTGAAACTTATCCTGGTGTGCCAGTCCACGGACTATCTCCAGGAATTGGTTAACGCGGCGGGTGGATTCCTGATTCCCATCTCGAACGATCCCAACACTGCAGAAATTCAGAAGGTTATGAATTCGCTCTGCAACACGATGACGAAAATGATGACCTCCGTAGGTGGAACGATTCCCATGAGCGCCATTGTGGCGTAACCATCTACAGTGAAAGGAGATGCGGAAAATGAATAAGGTCAATGGAGATGAAGAACTGTGTGTAACGGCAGATGTGAAGCGTCGCAACGAGGTGTGCGCCAACGTGCGACAGGAAGTTGTTGTTGTTATCGATGCCTCACCGTCGTTTAAGGGAGAGAAGGCCCGGCATGCGCAAGCTGCCTGCGGGGAGTTGAACACCGAACTGGCTCAGCCAATGAATAAAAATGGGTTTGTCGTTTCGATTATCCACTTTAATAGCCAGGCGACTGTGGTCAATCCGTGGACGCAAGCATCTGAACTGGAAGGTCGAATTCGCCCCTTGGCCATTGACAGCGCTACGAACATGACAGCAGCTCTGGAAATGGCTTTGAATGACCTGGACACTCACAAGCGTGAGGCTGGCAAGCAGTACCTGCGCCCGGTGGTCCTGTTCTTCACTGATGGCTGCTTCAATGAGGGTGGTTCACCGGTAGTCGTCGCGGCTGAATTGAAGGCAAAGGCTGATCTCGTCACGGTGGCATTCGGGGACGACGCTGATGAGGATCTGTTGAGGGAACTGGCGTCCTCGCCCCAGCACTTCTACCGGGTCAACAACGGTGCGGAGTTGCGGAACTTCATGGCCCGTGCTGGAGTTACCATGACGATCAGCATGGCACAAAAACGCGATGCGACACGCTCGTTGGCCATGTTGAATGCGCAGTGAACGCCGAAACAGGGGGCATGTGGCCCCTGTCTGCCGGGACTGGTCGCCCGGCACTGATGATGGCAGACCGGAAAAAGGAGTTACCAATGCGTTCTTTACCGACAAAGGATCAGATTGATTGTCTTACGGCGGAGGGGATTGATGCCAAACGTCTTCCCATGGCAGGGCCATCTTCGGCCCAGAAGCCCTCCCTTGTCAAGGTTACAACCGTGAAAAGCGATACGGCTCCGGTAAAAATCAACATTACCCCCGAAAAGGGCTCATCCAATCCGCCTCCGGTTTATACGCCTCCTGCGCCGTTGGCCCGGGGCATGCCTGATATTCCTGTGCCACTCGCCATTCTGTTGCTGGTGATCGTGTTAATTATGATCGTAATGGGCAACTAGGAGATTACCATGAAAATGCGCGTATGTTTCTTGATGAATAGTTATGTGCTCTCGATGGCCTTCACTATTGTTTCGCCTGTCATGACCATGGCGGATCCGGCTTATCCGGCACCTGAAATGGCTCAGTGTCCAGTAAAGAAGGTGGCCAAGGTAGTCAATATTACATTTAACACAGCGGGCCAGAACTTATGGATTTCCAGGCGGTTCGATGGAATGTCCAATCGCCTTGCTGGCCTTGACTCAACAATCCGGCAGGAGTTCGCCAACATTCGCGGGGAATTGGGGACGGTAGATGAAAATTACATCGACTTGTTCACTTGCCTCGACCGGGAGTGGATGGAAAATAGCGCACGGTATTCGAATCTGGTTGATCAATTCGCGCAGACTAGGTCTGCTTCAGCCGTGGTCGCCGATGAACTACACCTCATGTCGGCTACCATGACCAACATCACGCGTGAATTTGACGAAACAGGTACTGAACTGGCCAATGGTATCAGCCGCCTGGCTCGCACTATGGCCTTTCTTATTCTCGGATTCGCGCTGCTGGCATTCATCCTGGTGTCCCGGAACCTTACCGCTAATCCTTTGATCCGGCCAGGGATCGGCATTGTTCCGGCAACCGTATTGCCGTTACCCACAGACGTAACCACGATCAAGGTGCGGCAACCTGAGCCCGAAAAATCCGCAAATAACGTCACAACTAATGATGAATCTCTTCCTGTTTGGGGTGAAATTCCAGACCCGGGGACAGTATTTCAGCGATTGAAACACCTTGCCGACGAAGCGGGCGGAATTCCTCCCATCATCCCCGATGAGTACTGTGCCGCAGTCGCCACAACCAAGGGACATATCAGGAGCGACAACCAAGATTACTGCCTGTGCCTCCAGTTGGGTAATGTCACAGCCTTATTGATCGCTGACGGATGTGGTGGGGCGGCGCACGGGGCCTACGCTTCCTATGTGGCGGTCCGGGCGGCGGCAACGTTTTTGGTCAATGCCAAATGCGGAACCGCACAGTCCGATATTGTGCCCCTGGCCAGGCAGACTCTGCTTTACGCATCCGATGCCATGGAAAAGTGTGCAGCAGCGGCTATGCCACCAGTCCGGGACGGGTTCCGGACGACCCTCATCATCATCCTGGCCGATTCTAAGAGGTACGCCTTCGCCTATGCCGGTGATGGTGGAGGTGTCATTGTCCGAAAAAATGCTTCCGTCGAGATGTTTTTGTTTCCCCAAAAGGCGGATATTGATAACCCCAATGTGCTCGCCACTTCGCTTGGCCCCATGCTCGAAGGCGAACCCGCGAGCGGGGCAATACCCCGATATCCGGGCGATGTCTTGATTACTGGAACGGATGGAATCTGGGACTATGTTAAGAATCCGTTCCCGAGAGCCGTGGCCAAGACGTTGGTCAATGCAGGCGGCAATACCAGGATCGCTGCCAGGACGGTAATCGACCAACTGGCGGATATATCAGACGAATATGGATATATTTGTTCAGATAATCTCACAATCGGACTGATCACTACGCCTGGTCAGACCGCCGCACCGCTTCATATTTCCATAAATGGATCTGATCTTCCTTTAAATAACACGTCAAACCCGAAGGAGGTTACCAATGACTACGCCTAAGACCACGGTGAAAACCAAATCCGGCCACACTATCAGGATAGAGGAATATATTCAGGCTGGCGTTCAAGGCCGCATTGCCAGGGCGTGCGATCTTGATACACGGCAGGAGGTTGCAGTCAAGGTTTTCCACCCCGACCACAGCAATGCCGACATCATTGCCCGTACAGATTTCTTGTGCGATCAGAAACTCTCCGAAGCCTGCCCTGTCCTGGTTTCGCCCGTTGAGCTTATCGCGGATAAAAAGATAGTGGGGTACACTATGAATCTTATCAACGGCATTCCTCTCCAGGAGTTTATTGAGACGAAACGAACGACATTCATGCAGAATCTTGTTGGCCTGGCCGTAATCGTGCATGGCTTTTCAAAACTGCACTCTCGAAAGATCAGCCATGGCGATATCCGGGCAGCAAATGTCCTGGTCACGCTGGATGGTCCGGTTCCGCAGCTTCGGATTATTGATTTTGATAATTTCAGCGCACCCGGAGTTCCTAAACCTACCTGCCTTGGCGACGAGATGTATCTTGCGCCTGAATTATACCGTTCTGTGTTGGCTGGGAAACCGGCTTCCCCGGGCATTGGATCGGACCTCTATTCCATACGGATCATGGCGGAGGAGATCCTGACACTTCGCCACCCCTCGGCTGGTTTCCTTGAACCCGAAGAGATGTTTGTAAAGTCCATGTATGACCAGTGGTTCCATGATCCGGCACTTCCACCCGTTCGGGGTGTAGGCGGGTATCCGGCCAGGATCCTTAACGCCCGGCTTGCTAACCTCTTTAGGCGCGGCATGAGTGGTGATCCGGACAAGCGCCCCTCTGCTGTTGAATGGCTTGATGAGCTCTTGACATCATTGGGCGAGGTTTACATCTGTCCACAAGACAACTGTGGCTGCCCCTGTATGGCCGATACCTCGAAACTCCTTTGCCCGCTGTGCGGGAAACCCTATCCGACTCTTTCGCTGGCACTGTTGGATGGAAGCAAGATTCCGATCATAAGCGGATTTATGCAACTTGGAAGGAATGAGCTTCGAATGAGTAATTCGGTCTCCGCCATCCACGCCATCCTTCGGAAGGTTGGTCCTGCCGTGACCTTAGAAAGCTACGGTCGTAACGGCACTTACCGTAAAACCGGTAACTCTTGGGATCGACTTGAGGATCAAAAGCCTATCGTTATTTCAAAGGGTGACGTATTGCGATTCGCCGACGTCGAAGCAAAGGTGGAATGAAATTTGTTAGCAGGGCAGTGTGCCCGGAATTTTCCCAATCCTTCCCGTGGAATCCCATACCCAGTCGGGAGGGCGTTTGGGACAATTAAGGCGAACCAAGGATCGTGCAGTTCTCAATGAGGAAGTGACGGTCAAACATTATGAAAGGTGGTGTGCCATGATTATCATATCTCTGATTCTTGCGGTTGTTGGATGGCTTTGCGTGGCAATAGTTTTTGAGGCTGGGTACCAGGTACTGAAACTGAATACTGGAATCAAACTTCCAAAACATCAGTGTTGCTGGATCTGGTGGTCAGCTCTTGGCGTTTTGTCTTTCGTGACCGGCGGCTCAGCCGGATTGGTTAATATGGCTCTGATATTCTGTATTGCCGCCGGGCATATGAATCGGTGTGCCATGAAGGAAGAGGTTATCTCGCCGCTGGAAATCGTGAAACACATTAAGCCCGCGCTCCGTGAGGTTTATGAAAGGTTGCGTCGAATTTTATCAGGGAGGACACATATATGATCACTGCATCTATGAGTTGTGCGCTTGGTCTTGCCATTTGGGCTTCATTTGAGGTTGTATATGCCTTTGTCAACGCGAGATGGGACATTCCGTCCGATAAAGACGCTTGGCTCATTAGCACATGGGTTATTGTCATCGCTGTCTTGACTTGCAGTGGCACCATGCCATTGACACCATCAGGGCTCCGCCAGTGGGCACCATTGTTTGTAGTGTTATTGTTGCAGATCTACATCAACAGTAGTGGCGGATCATACAGCCGCCGCTCAGGCTCGCCTCCAGACAGTCCACCCACTTCTATCCCTCCGGCCCCACCCGCAAGTCCGGGCGGGCGGGAAAAGCAGGATGAGACGAAACCCATAATCCAATAGCATTCAGAGCGGAGAAGGTGACAAAAATGAACGATCTATCATCTTTTGCGTCAATAGCGGCTGGTATCGTTGCCGTCATGATGACTGTAGTCACATGGCGGGTACTGCGGGATCGGCCTCCTTTGGATAGTCCGGTGATTCCGGGTTGTGTCGGCCTTCTCACGTTTATCGGCCTGCGGTATCGTCCAAGCGGAGTGATAGGTGCGATCCTGATCAGTTATGAGGCTGTTGCCATTTGTATTCTCTTCCTACTTCTTTGGATAGCGTTTCAAAAAATGTGCAACGCCAAAAAGAACAAAAGGCAGGAGTCAGATCACAAACAGTTATCGCAGTTGCGGGAAGGTTCTCCGGATCTTCAAAAGACGAGAAAATTTTCCAGTCGGCGTGAGATCCAGCGACAGAAAGATTAGCGCCGTGAGGCACCGCCCGATCTTAGCACATGGAATTCCCACTGCCGGGCACATGCCTCGCTATTCGTGCGGGTGAACTTGTGCTGCCCGTCCAGGTCCCCTCCCTCCTGAATCAGTTCAACTCGCTATAGTCGTCTGTTCGCGATAATAAACGCATTTATCCCCTTGCTGATATCAGTGCGCAGTGATATATTCGTGCGCATAAATACATCAATGAACACTGATGGTTTGGTTCGAAGTAAAAAGGCGCGATGAAATGAATAGGCAGCAATATCTATTTCAGAAAATGAATGAATGGTTGGGGGCGAAGGGTTACAAACCCGAGTTTTCGCTTTCCAATGAGGATGCCGGGCTTGATATGGATGCTCTCTTCAGGAAAGAGGGCGCTGCTCCTCTTGTTGTCGAGATGCGGGTCATTAATGCCTACAGGTCTCAGGAATTCCGGGCGTTGGTCGGTGATGCGATACTGCGCAACCGGTATGGCGAACCGAAACGTCAAGCGGAGGAGGAACTCTTCCTTGCTGTCATGCTGAAACGTATGAGCCCGATGGTCGTGAAGGATCTTCAGGACTATGCTCAACGGTATCTGCCATCTTTGAACTGGCTGGCGATGGATGAATATGGTCAAGGCCGGGCGTGTTTCAGTGGAGTCGAAGAATCGCTCTCATTGCCGGATGCCTTCCGGCAAAAGGTTGATGTCCGGGTTCAGGGCTCACAGGGAAATGTCTTTTCCCAAAAGAACCAGTTGTTGTTCAAAATCCTTCTGCTGGCCGACATTGATAAGCAGTACTGGGGAGGGCCTTCCCGCGTTCCAGGCAGCATAGGTGAACTGGCTCAAATATCGGGCGTTTCCCAACCCTCAGTCTCATCCTTCGCGATGAAGGCGGAGAGCGCGGGATTCCTGAAACGTTCCCGCAGTGGATTTCATATTATTCGATATCGCGAATTGCTCGATGAATGGTTTTACTCCGTCAAACAACGACGGCGCTATGAGGTCGGAGCACGCTTTCTTTATGGCGAGGAGCCCGCTGATCGTTTTGTCGTCAAGATGAGGGAATACTGCCACAAGGTAAAGCTTGGAGCGGATGAGCCAGCACTAATTGCGGGGCATCACCTTGCCTGTCATCTTATGAAACTGGGCCGATCCAATGTGCAGTTCGCCAAAATCTATGCAAATCGTCCGGTAGAGGAAATCATGTCGGCACTCGACCTAGCGCGAGATGAATCCTCCGAGCCTCAACTGGTTCTGGCGGTTCCGCCAGTCGCGCAACCGATCCTTGCGGGACACGTTGTTTGCGATGGAATTCCCGTAAGCGATTTACTTCAATGCTACTTGGACGTGAGATCGTCGCTTGCACGCGGAAATGAGCAGGCAGAGTTCATTCTGGAGAAGATCCTCATGCCTCATTTCGAAAGGAAGCCTCTATGTTAATGGGAAAAGAGTTTGATCCTTTCTTCGCCCAGATTGTGCGGACTCTGGGGCCCTATTTGGATGATGTTTTGTGTATCGGAGGGTGCGCCAACGCTCTTTACCGGTTCCACGATCTTGCGAGTCCCATGCCATGGGGGTATCTTGGAACCAAGGACGTGGATGTGGCCACACCGCAGCATCTGACCGTAAAGGACGGAAAGTCGCTGGCTGTTCTCATGGCGGAAGCAGGGCTAGAGGAGGAACAGAAGGGCCGTGGCCATCAGGCTGTGATTAAATATAAGCCGAAGGATGGTGATCTGGCTGCGGAACTGGAGTTTCTGTGTCCTTTGTCAGGAGCCAAGGGCCAACGAGAAGGATCAGAGTCGCCGACGGTCTGTGTGGTTCAGGAAGGTTTGCATGCCCAGCCTCTTCGTTATCTTGAAATCCTCTTCAGTCGCCCCTGGTCGGTGAAGATCGGAAAGATTCCTGAATTCAGGGA
>Ga0194063_10000592_pt1 | contig 25693 bp, 27 predicted proteins | sample SepL3720m_MetaG_FD_155459 | JGI IMG/M metagenome (GOLD analysis project Ga0194063, IMG submission 155459) | Anoxic zone freshwater microbial communities from boreal shield lake in IISD Experimental Lakes Area, Ontario, Canada - Sep2016-L373-20m | ecosystem: Environmental > Aquatic > Freshwater...
CAATCGTTATTCCAATTAGTCCAACCGCCATGATCAAGTAAATTACCCCTTGTTTTCCGGCCTTTTTACTTCGCACTCGTTCTAACCTAGAGTTTGCCATATCCTGAGTATACTCCTTAAACCGCACCTGGTGGTTATTGGAGCCAAGACAGGGGATCGAACCCTGGACCTGCGGTTTACGATACCGCTGCTCTACCAACTGAGCTATCTTGGCAATAAGTTATAATTTTAACATGACAAACCTACTAGATCTCATTACTCCAACCAATCTCGAAGTCGAACGGGAAAAATTTTTTGCTCAAGCAAATTACAATCCGATTTTTCACTATATTTGGCAGGATCAAAAAATCGACCCCGTCTTTGGTATTAAAAAGAAATATCCTCTCTGGGACTCCATCAAACAACAAGATCACTATTTGATCATGGAATCAGCCAGCGATCTCTTCGAGGTTCGCATCTCTGAGGATATGGTGGATCGAGCGCTCCAAGTTTCTGGGACTGAAGGGGATAGATCAACGGGTGATATCAAAGATCTTGTTTCAGCATTTTCTGAGGCATTTACCTATTTCAATCTAGATTACACTACCAAAGTTGTCTCAGACTCTGGTTTTAATATTCGTCCCAAACACGAAAGTCAAGAGCTTATCATTAGCAATAAAATTCACTTTGAGTATTTCTCGGTCAACGCTGAGGTTCATCACGAACTAGTCCACATTTTGCGCTATGTAAATGGCAAACATAATGAGGTTGCCCGTAGTCAACGGTTTCTAGCTACCGAGGAGGGATTAGCCTCTTGGTGTCAGGATCATACCAACAATGATCTTAGTCAGGTGCAACACGCTATGGAATATGTCGCTTCGGCTGTCGGTATCGGCAGTGGTCTTCGCGAAGTCTACGAATGTTTTGTCGCAATGGGAACAAGTAAAGAGCTAGCCTGGAAACGTGCTTGTCGCCACAAATTCGGCTTCGTCGATACGAGCCTACCAGGAGACATTTTGAAGCCAGCCATGTATTTCGACAGTTCTGAAAAAGTCTCAAAGCTAACTACAGATGAGAAAGTTCGACTCTTTCGTGGCAAAATCGCGATTTCTGAGCTTGCAAAATATCCTACTTACTCTGGACTCTGGCCTGCCGATAAATTGATTAGCTATTTCAAGCTGTAGACCTTCAAGGCATAACCTTGTAGGGGTTATCTCGCCACGGCCACAAGATTCTGACCGTGCATCAAATCCGATTTATTGCCTTCGCGGTCAGCATAAAACATCTCTTTTACATCTAATCCCGCCTCAGTCATGAGATCAGTCAAAGTTTGCATATCATAGGCCACACAAAATCTTTTCCAATCTTTGTTATACGGGATCTCTACCCATTTCTCATCATGCTTTTTGAGTTCGGTACTATCTAGATGATTTTGCAGGTATTTCTCTTGCCACAAGTTCCACACGGTCAGGTACAAAAAGCCATTCTTTTTCAGATGCTTCTTGGCTTCTTTGAGTATATAGACTTGCTGGCCGTGTTCAGGGATATGGTGCAGGACCGCCACGCAAAAGATGGCATCATATTTGCCTAGTTCTTCCCAGTGGGCCGGTTCCGCGACATTGCCGTAGATAAACTCATGTCCTGGATAAAGCGAATTTGCTTCAGTGAGTAATGTTTTAGAAAAATCAGTTCCCGTATATTTGACGCCCTCCGGCAGTCCCGAGACTAGCTTGCCGTTACCACAGCCGATATCGAGCACGGACTGTCCGGAACTCAGTTTTTGTAGATAGCTATCAGTCACTGGCCAGTTGGAGCTAGAGGATCCATACGTTTTCTGTCTGGTTCTGCTAAAATGAGTACCAATCTCATCATACATTTTTTGGACTTGACCCATTATGTCGACCATATACGATTTGCTCATAGCTAATCATACCAAGCTAAAGGCCAGTACTCTATACGCATTCAAGAAACAGTGTGTGGACAAATTGGGCAAAGTTCCTCGGGATTCAGATATCCTCGCTGGCTACAGGGAACTAGTCAAAGACGGCAAAATCGTCGCCGATCCCGCTCTCCTGACGCTCCTGACTACTCGCTCAGTCCGGACGCTATCTGGTGTCACGCCCTTTGCAGTCATGACCAAACCCTATGTCTGCCCTGGTATGTGCACCTTTTGCCCGCTCGAACTCGGTATGCCCAAAAGCTATCTTTCGGATGAGCCAGCCGCCGCCCGCGCCAAGCAAGTGAATTTTGATGCACGATTACAGATCGAATCTCGCCTCACTCAGCTGACAGAAACCGGTCACAACACCGACAAAATCGAGCTCATCGTCATCGGTGGGACCTTTAGCAATTACCCCGAAAGTTACAAGCGTGCCTTTTTCAAAGACATGATCGATACCATCAATGGAGTCAAGAGTGACAGCCTGGAAGAGGCTCAGGTCTTCAATGAGGCTGCTGACCGTCGTATTGTGGGTATCAGTGTCGAGACTAGGCCAGACTGGATCGACGAAACAGAAGTAAGATTGCTACGTGAGCTCGGCGTCACGAAGATCCAGGTCGGTGTCCAAGCATTTGATGAAGAAATCTTACGGCGGATCAAGCGTGGTCACACACTCGACAGAGTAGGAGAGGCCACTAGGTTACTCAAAGATGCCGGGATCAAAGTTTGCTATCACTTCATGCCCAACTTGCCAGGTTCAAATCCCGACCTCGACCGTCAGATGGCACATTTGATGTACGAGGATCCACGTTTCAAGCCGGATTTTTTGAAAATATATCCTGCCCAAGTGATCGCTGGGACCGAGATGTTTCGCGAGTGGGAGAGAGGGGAGTTCACTCCCTACAGTGATGATTTGCTCAAAGATGTCCTCAAAGATATCAAAAAAATTACCCCACCTTTTGTCCGTATCGACCGTTTGGTTCGAGATATTAGTAAAAAATGGGTCGCCGCCGGCACTAAGGCTACTAACATGCGTCAATATATCCAGCTCGAGATGAAACAGGAGGGCTGGAGTTGTCAGTGTATCCGCTGTCGCGAAGTCAAAGCGCGCGACTTGTCAGCCTCGCCTATTCTTAAAGATCTCAAAATCGAAACCTTAGGTGGCACCGAACATCTCCTCACCTTCGAGGGTAGCGAGGTTCCGAACTTTAAGCGGTCTGCAGCATCAGCGAAGGATAGTTCGGAACCTTGCGAGAGTAAGCTTTACTCGCTCCTTCGTTTACGCCTGCCTGCGCAGGCAGGTCTCCCAGAATCGTCCACTCCACTTTTTAAAGAACTCGCTGGTTGTGCGATCATCCGCGAGCTCCACACCTACGGCAAGACCGTCCAGCATGAGCAAAAAGATTCGGTCGATACTCAGCACCACGGACTAGGCAAACAACTGATGAGTGAGGCCGAGCGTGTCGCCTACAATGCTGGTTTTAGGAAAATCGCCGTCATCTCTTCGATCGGCACGAGAGATTATTATCGCAAGCTAGGTTATGAGCGCGAAGGTTTATACATGACCAAAAAATTAGATGAAAAAAATCAACTTTAATTGGTTTTACTATTGGCTAGGTTGCATCGTTGGTGGCATTATTCTAGGTGGCACCATTGTCTATTTATTTAGCACTCCAGTTTCATCTGGTCCACCCGTATCTTCTCCAGTTGCGAGTTTTGCTCCCTCTCCTAGAGTGGCTTTAGACAAGCCAGTGACCTTGTTGTTTGTCGGTGATGTCATGCTTGGTCGGTCCGTCAATCAGCATATCCAGCAGGCAAATGATCCCTCGTGGCCATATGTTTATGTCAAAGATGTCCTACGTTCAGCGGATATTACTTACATTAATCTGGAGAGTCCGCTCGTCTCAAACTGCCCGGTGGTAGAGACAGGGATGAAGTTTTGTGGGGCTACTAGCAATGTTCAGGGTTTAATCGATGTCGGCATAGATGTGGCCAGTCTAGCCAACAATCATGCTACCAATTATGGCTCCGCTGGCCTCTCTGAAACAGTCAAACTCCTATCAGATAGTGGCATCGCCCCCATTGGCGTGGGCACTTCATCTTCGATCATGAAAGAGGGTTACCTATACACTTTCCATAGTTTTAATGATGTCGGGGAAGACGCCTTGGCTAAGATCACTACTATTCCAAAGCGTGCCAAAGAGCTCATTATCGTTACTTTCCACTGGGGGTCAGAATACCAGACTCAGCCAAATAATCGGCAAATTATGTTAGCCCACAAAGCAATCGATCTAGGTGCGGATCTCGTCATCGGGGCACACCCTCACTGGGTCCAAACTAAAGAGATTTACAAAGACAAACCTATCTATTACTCGCTCGGTAATTTTGTTTTCGACCAAGAGTGGAGTTTGAAAACGAAGCAGGGGTTAGCAGTCCGCTTTACCTATCGCGGGACAGAGTTACTCAAAACAGAAGAACTACCCGTGTTAATTGAAAATTATGGTCAGCCCCACTGGCAGTACGTGCTATGATGAGGGAAAGGGGGTACCTATGAAATTTAGTCTGCGGTTACTTTATCTCTATCTATTTTCCTTCGTGGGATTACTCATCACCGTAATTGGCGGGATCCAAATCGTCGATCTCACGCTCAAAACCTATGTTTTCAAAGTATCTGAGTTTTCTAGTTATCCTATGACTCCTATCAAAGATGAAACAGGAGTAGTTATCCAGAGTACCGAGGATCAGCTCAAACAGCAAGAATCAGAGGCCTCTAATCAGCGCAAGCGCAATCTCTCGACCGCTCTGGCCATGATCGCTATCGGCACCCCGCTCTATCTCTACCACTGGAAAACGATCAAAAAAGAAGCTTGAGAGCGGGTAACGGGAATCGGACCCGTCTCTCGTCCTTGGGAAGGACGCATACTACCGATGTACTATACCCGCATGTCTCATCTAATGATAAGATAGATCTAGAGGAGATTTTACTATGAAAATCAAAAACATTCACGCTTACGAAATACTTGCCTCCGGTGGCTATCCCACTATCGAGGCACAGGTCGAGCTCGAGGATGGCACCATTGCTACTGCTTCCGTTCCCTACGGTGCCTCTGCAGGCAGTCACGAAGCCACTGTCATGCTCGACGGCGATACTAAACGCTGGAATGGTCATGGTATGTCTACTGCCATTAGCAATATTGAGACTTTTATCGCTCCATCACTAATTGGCCTCGATGCTTATGATCAGCGTCATGTCGACGAAACCATGATCGCACTCGACGGCACACCAAACAAAGCCAAACTAGGTGGCAATGCTATCCTCGCAGTCTCACTAGCTGTCGCCCGAGCTAGCGCCAAGAGTCAAAAGCTCGAACTCTATGAGCACCTCATCAATACTTTCCGTACTGGCGTTGATCTATCTCATTTACCCCAGCCTATGGTCGTCGTGATCGAAGGTGGAAAGCATGCCGACGAAACCACCGATCTCCAAGAATATTGTCTGACCTCAGTTCGCGACTCCTCCGTTAAAGAAAATGTGCGGATGATCATGGAAACTTATCATCAGCTCGGCCAGGTTTTAAAAGAAAACAAACTTTCGACCAACGTCGGCAACGAAGGTGCCTTCGCGCCCAATGGTATCCCAAGCAACGAAGCCCCCTTTGCGTATATGCTCGAAGCCATCAAACGCGCGGGCTATGCCGAGGGCAAAGATATTAGTTTCTCTCTCGACGCCGCCGCCAGCGAATTTTATGAAAATGGTCTCTACAATCTCAAACTCGAAAAACGAGGACTTAATGCCGCAGAGCTCATTGGTTATTATCAAGCATGGCTAGAAAAGTATCCGATCGTCACCGTCGAGGATATGCTCTCCGAAGATGACTGGGAGAACTGGGCGAAACTAAAAGTGATTACCGATGCACATCACGTAGCACTCATCGGTGATGACCTTACGGTCACAAACATCGATCGTCTACAGCAAGCTATCGATCAAAAAGCCATCTCAGCGATCTTGATTAAACTTAATCAAATCGGTTCTCTTACCGAGACCATTGATTGTTGCCTCCTCGCCAAACAGCATGGTCTCATGACTACTACTTCCCACCGGGGTGGGGGAGAAACAAACGATACTACCATGGTAGATGTGGCGGTCGCCGTCGGTTCGGCATATATCAAGGTCGGCCCGACTCGTGGTGAACGCGTTTGCAAATACAATCGTCTCATGGAAATTGAGCGCCAACTTAACCCAAATATTTAAATTTTGAGAATTTATGATTTGAGATTATGATTATGCACCATCCAAAACTTACCAAGATCGTCGCGACCATCGGCCCAGCCAGTGAAACAGCCGAAATCATGGGTAAACTCATGGACGCTGGAGTTAATATTTTTCGTTTCAACACTAAGCATAGTACGCCAGAGTGGCATTCAGAGCATATTCAATTGGCCCAAAAAGTAGCTGACGAAAAAGGTTATACCATCGGCATCTTGCTCGATCTCCAAGGACCCGAGATCAGACTCGAAACTCGAGATAAAGCTGATTTGGTAGTCAAGCAAGGAGAGATTTTAAATATTGGGTTGTCATTTGTCGACGGTATCGATGTCATCATCCCTCATGCTCAAGTTTTTCGGTTACTCAAAAAAGGGCAAGATCTCCTCATTGATGATGGGTTTGTCGAGACAGAGGTCCTGACTGTTACAGATACGACCATTACAGTTAAAGTGAAAAATGATTCTGTTATCAAACATCGCAAAGGGGTAAATTTACCTGGTGTCGATATCGATTTCCCCTCGCTCATCGACAATGATATCCGCCAAATCGAAACCAACGCGCGCAACAAAGTCGACTATGTCGGACTCTCTTTCGTCCGTTCAGCTAAAGATATCAAGCTCTTAAGACACGAAATGGACAAGCGCGGCATCAAAGCCAAAATCATCGCCAAAATCGAAAGTCAGCCCGCGCTCGACAATATTGACGAAATTATCAAAGAATCAGATGCTGTCATGGTAGCTCGGGGAGATCTAGGTGTTGAAGTCCCGATCGAGCAACTGGCCTACTGGCAAAGGACTTTGATCGCCAAATGTCGCCACGCTAACAAGCCAGTCATCACCGCGACGCAAATGCTTGAGTCCATGATCAACAATCCTCGTCCTACCCGCGCGGAAGTTACCGATGTCGCCCACGCCATCTTCGATGGCACCGATGCCATCATGCTCTCAGCCGAGAGCGCCGGTGGCAAATATCCTGTTCGCACGGTGGAGACTATGACAAGAATCGCCAAATGGAACGAAAAACTTCGGGAACCAGAAACAATATCTTTTGCGGGTGATGATGCTACGACCACAATCGCGCAGGCCGCAGTCTCGATCGTCAAGTCAGGAGTCAAACCCCAAATCGATGCCGTCATCGTATTTACCGAGACTGGTTTTACTGCTCGTGCAGTCTCACGCTACCGTTTGACTACCCCGATCATCGCTGTCACAGAGAACAAGCAAACCGCCGAAGGGCTAACGATCTCCTTTGGCGTCACGCCAGTTGTAGCCGAGTTCCCCTCCGGAGTCTTTACGACGGCGGACAAAGTAATCTCTGATCTGACCAAGCGGGATATTATCCATTCGGGTGACACTCTGCTACTCGTGCATGGCCATCACTGGCAAAAGCCAGGCAATACCAATGCTGTCGCTATTGTCACTGCCTAAATTATCTGGGTAGTTTGAGTACTTGTCCGATCTCGATGTAATTCGCACTGGTCAGATTAATCTCATTGGCCTTTGCAATCTCTACCCATTTATAACCGTCGCCATATGCGCGGACTGCGATCGACCAGAGATAATCTCCCTTGACGACCGTATAAGAATCAGTTGAGATAGTAGGAGTTGTCTCGGCTTTCGTAACCTCAGCTTTCAAAGTTTCTGTTTTCACTATTTCTTTGACGGCTGTCTTGGGTAGTTTCAGTTCTTGACCTTCATTCACTTGGTTAGCATTGGTTAGATTATTTTCTTTGGCGATATCTACCCAGTTATAACCCGAACCATATTGCTTCTCCGCGATCTTCCAGAGGCTATCACCTTTAGATACAACCACAGATTCTGCTAGTTCAGTAGGATATTTCTTCCCATCTTCTTTGACTTCGACCGCTACCTCACCCACTTTTTCAGTGATAACCTGAGTATTTTCACTTTCTGCCGTAATTTCTGGTTTGTTGGCACTATACATCCGCATTACGAGGACTCCGATGAGGAGTACTGTGACGACGCCGAAGATCATCGACAACATCGATTCATTCAGCTTTATAGTTTTCAGTAACTGCTTAAGTTTAGTTTCCATGTAACTCCTTTTTCTGGGCAGAAAAATATATTCTGAGACCACAATAGCAAAAATATATGGGTTATGTCAATTAATTAGTGTATTATTGAGGTATGGATGAAGTCTTGTTAGATAAAATTCAATTCTATGGCAAGAAATGGGGAGCTCGACTTAGTTTAGCTCTAGCGGTTATTTTGATGGTACCGACTGTGGCGATTATGGCATCCTGGAATTCGCTCCCCGGAGACAAGATGTATCCTACCAAGAGATATTTAGAGAGTGTTGCTCTGAAGCTAGTAGGCAACAATTTTTCTGCTAAAGCTAGTCTACAAATCCAGTTCGTCGACCAGCGCTTCAACGAGGCCGAAACTTTACTATCCGAATCGTCGAGTTCTGGTCTTACTGATCTGGTTCAGCAGATAAAAGTATCGAAAACAGAGATCATTGCCGCTAAAACCAAGGTAGGTAGTAAAGATATTGCAGTCGCCGAACAAAAATCCCAAAAGCTTGTCACTCAACTCAAAGAATACAACCAAAAATTAGAGACTACTCAGCAAGCCACGCCAAATACTGTCGCACCTATTGTTTCGCCCACGTCAGCCTTCACTCCCAAATCAGTGGCCACCCCACAACCCACAGTCGTAGCTTCACCTCATGTCTCACCTGCACCAGTTGCTTCGGCCGTAGTTACACCGGTAGTCACTCAAAATATTACGACGGTCGAGCAGGTGCAAGTAGAGATTTCTCGTGCGATCGTCGAACTAGAGGGTGATACGACTGGAGATAATCACAATAATGATAATAGTGGTGATCAAAATAACGGGAACAATAAAGACAGACAACCAAATTCTAGATCAAGAGATAACTGATTTACCAATGTGCTATTGCGAGGCTGAGGGGGCTCGAACCCCTGACCTTTCACGTGACAGGCGAACGCTCTAACCAACTGAGCTACAGCCCCTCGCAAAGGACTATTTTACTACACAATCACCAAAAATAGTCATGAGCATAAAAAATCTTAGTTTTTTGCCCATTTAGTGGGGGATCGATTCGAATCGACAAGAGTTTCTTTCCAACAAATGCCTCACATGGGAACCAGCATAATTTATCAATCTTGGGTATGTAAACTACAAGGGCATCTACTTCTAATTCGCTATAAGTATATGTCTTGCGACGTTGACGAGTCTCGTACGCAAGTTTAGCGATCACCGATCCAGATGAATGTGAAGATACTCCATTTGCATATTTAACCTGTACTCTCCAAAGACGTTTACCATCATCAACAATCAAGTCATATCTGCAATCAATAGACGGCCGATTTGGGATCAATCCTAGTTCGATGGCATGAGTTTCAGCTTTGCTGACGGCCAATTGACCTTTCCAGTTACTTGTGGGCATAACCCAAATATAATACAAATAGAAAAAATTTGCTATACTGTGCCTGTAACTATATATTGGCTATAGCCATGAGCATAGCCGAAGGGGAGGTATTTATGAATCCAACAACTATTCTCATTGTCTTAGCCGTCGCGATCGGTCTCTATCTGGTCTCGCTCTACAACTTCTTCCAGACTGCTCTCACTCGGATCAAAGCTAGCATCCAGGAAATCGGTAATCAGCTCAAACGCCAATTCGATTTGATCCCCAACCTGGAAGCCAGTGTCAAAGGTTATCTCAAGCACGAGAGTAATATCTTGACCATGCTCGCCGATGCCCGCAAAGCCGTAGGTGCCGCCAGTGAGTCAGGCAATCTCTACAAACAGTCTAAAGCCGCGAGCATGTTAGGAGATCTCCTCCCCAAACTCGCTGTCATCGTCGAAAGCAATCCAGAGCTCAAAGGCAACACCACTGTCATGACACTCATGGAAGAACTCCGCGATACCTCTGACAAAGTCATGTATGCCCGCCGCACCCTCATCGATCTGACAGCAGACTTCAATGTCAAAGTGGTCACTTTCCCTAGCAATCTAGTCGCGGGCATGTTTGGTTTCAAGGAACAGGCTGGGCTAAAAGTCGCTGACATGGAATCAGCCACTTCTGTCACTGCCTCAGAGACCAAATCTCCTAAGATAAGTCTCTAGCCTACAGCTTACGGCAAACAGCGTACAGTAGTCACAACTATGAATAGGTTTGAAACATTAGATATTTGGAATGAGGCTATCAATTACGGCGTAAACGTTTACAAGTTGACGAAGAATTTCCCCAAAGACGAACTTTACAGTCTCACAAATCAACTTAGAAGGGCAGCTGTCTCTATCTCGAGCAACATAGCTGAAGGATCTGGGAGTGATTCTAAAAAAGATTTTCAAAAATTTCTAGATATTGCAGCAAAATCCACACTTGAAACAATTTCTCAAATACTCTTTGCAATAAAACTAGAATATACTACCAAATTAGAGGTATCTAAATTATTGGAGTCCGCTACGATACTTACAAGGAGAATTTACGCGTTTCGCAATTCGCTAGACCGTACGCCGTAAGCTGTACGCTGTAAGCCAAATATATGCAAAACATCTACGAGCAAATCGATGCCAACAAAAGGCGCAGTTTCTGGGTGATCACCCTATTTATCGCATTTGTCTCAGCTTTTGGCTATTTCTTTAGCTATATCTATGGTTACGACTGGACCTTCATGGTCGTAGCTATCCTTATCTCTGGTATCGGTTCTTGGGTTAGTTACTACAACTCAGACAGTATTGCTTTATCTTTGTCAGGTGCTAAGCCAGTTACTCACAAGACGCATCCTCAGTACAGTAATATCGTCGAGAACTTGGCCCAAGTCGCGCGTATTCCGGTCCCGAAGATCTACGTGATCGATAGTCCTGCCCTGAATGCTTTTGCCACTGGTCGCGATCCAGAGCACGGCGCGATCTGTGTCACCCAAGGGTTGCTCGATACCATGACTCGCACCGAGATCGAGGGAGTTGTCGCGCATGAGCTCAGTCATATCCGCAATTTCGACACTCGCCTCATGACGATCGTGGCTATTCTTGTCGGCTCGATTGCCATGATCCTCAACTGGTCTTGGCGATTGAGTTGGCATCGTAGTGGAGATCGGGATAGCAATAAGGAGGGCAATGCGATCATTATGATTATCGGGATCATCTTTATCATCCTCTCTCCTATCATTGCCCAGCTCATTCAACTGACGATCTCTCGCCGGCGCGAGTTTTTCGCCGATGCTAGTGCCGCCATCCTCACTCGTCAACCCTCTGGGCTCATCGGGGCGCTCAAGAAGATCGCCGCCAACGAAAGTGTCCAGCTAGCAAGTGCCAACACCGCTACTGCTCATCTCTATATCGATGATCCCATGACCGTCGAGTCTCATGGTTCGTGGATGACCAAGATGTTCAGTACTCACCCACCGATCGCTGAACGCATCCGGGCTTTAGAAGGACAGTCTTAAGTGATAAACTAGCGACTAATGACAAAAACTACTTTGACTGACAACGATTTCGCCAAATTGGTCAAGCAAGCCAATCTCGTTTTGTCAGGTGACGAAAAATCCAAGATTCACGCACAGCTCGACGAGGCCTTGTCCGCTGTCAAAGTCTTGGATGAATTAGATACGACAAAAGTCAGCCAAACCACTTCCGCTTCGGGATTGACCAATGTGTTTAGGGATGATGTTGTTACCCCCAGCTTCTCTCAGGCAGAAGCCTTGCAAAATGCCAAAATGACTCACAACGGCTACTTTATAGTTCCTGCTATTTTTGAGGCTATGGACAACTAATATGCCAAAACTAAACGAGCTAACTCTCCTAGATGCCCAAGCCAAACTCAAAGCTGGCGAGATCACTAGTGTTGAGCTAACCAAATCGTGCCTAGAAGCAATCGAAAAAATAGAGCCAGAACTCCATGCTTTTGTCACCGTTTTTCGCGATGATGCAATGGACTCGGCCAAGCTCGCCGACAAAAATATTCAGTCTGGAGTTTGGACTTTCGACACTCATCCTCTAGCTGGGATCCCGCTCGCTCTCAAAGATAACTTCCTCACCAAAGGTGGCCGCACTACCGCCAGCTCCAAAGTACTTGACGAGTTTATCTCAACCTACGACGCGACTGTCACAGAGAAGTTGCGCTTAGCTGGGGCGGTTATCATCGGCAAAACTAACATGGATGCTTGGGCCCATGGTAGTAGTACCGAAACTTCCGATTATGGCGCCACACACAACCCCTATGACAACAATAAACTAGCTGGAGGTAGTTCTGGTGGTTCAGCCGCCGCCACTAGTTCAGACGAGGTTGTCGCCGCGATAGGTAGTGAAACCGCTGGTTCTATTCGCCAGCCAGCCAGCTGGTGTGGGGTCGTCGGGATGAAGCCGACCTATGGTCGTGTCAGTCGCTATGGCGTTGTCGCCATGGGTAGTTCACTCGATTCACCCGGTCCGATGACCAAAACAGTAGCCGATTCAGCGCTTTTACTATCAATCATTGCTGGTCATGATCCTAAAGATGCTACCTCTTCTAGCTTGCCTGTCCCCAACTACCTAGAGGGACTTAACAAGGATGTCAAAGGTTTAAAGATAGGACTACCTAAAGAGTATTTTATGTCTTCTTCTCAGCCTGGCATCAATGATTTGGTCAAGCAAGCCGCGAAAAAACTTGAGAAACTAGGGGCTATATTAGTCGAAATTTCTCTCCTTGATCCTAAATTTAGCATCGCTGATTACACGATCATCCAGCGGTCCGAAGTCAGTAGTAATCTCGCCCGCTATACTGGGGTTCGCTATGGGCATGATCGCAGTTTCTTTGGCGACGAAGCCAAACGTCGCATTATGCTTGGAACTTACGCGCTTTCCTCCGGCTACTATGATGCCTATTACAAAAAGGGGGAAAGTGTCAGAGAATTACTCAAGCAAGATTTTGCCCGGGTATTTGAGTCGGTTGATCTTATCATCGCTCCTACGGCTCCCGTTACCGCCATGGCTGTCGGCTCTACCGCAGGAGAATCGATGTTTGGTGAGCTCGCTGACGTTTTAGTTGAAGCTAGTTCACTTGCTGGTCTTACCGGTATCAATATCCCCGTTGGTCTACTCTCTGGTATGCCAGTAGGGGCTCAGCTCATTGGTCCGCACTTCCAAGAGCAACAAGTGTTAAACACAGCCTATGCCTATGAGCAGTCGACAAACTGGAAGGAAAATGTTTGGCCAACAGCCAACAGCCAACAGCATACAGGAGATAAAATATGATCGACACCGTAAGCCGCAAGCCGTTGGCTGCACGCTATTCTCTTATCTGTGGCGCCGAAATCCACGTCGAGCTCAAAACCAAATCCAAGATGTTCTGTGGTTGTAAAAACGATCCTTTCCATGCGGACAAGCCCAATATCTACACTTGCCCAGTCTGTCTCGGCATGCCCGGAGCTCTGCCTGTCCCGAACAAGCAGGCAATAGAGGATTGTATCTTGATCGGTCTAGCTCTAGGTTGCAAAATAGCCAAAGTTAGTAAGTTTGATCGCAAGCATTACTTCTACCCCGATCTCCCCAAAGGGTACCAAATCTCTCAGTACGACGAACCTTTTTGTTTCGGTGGTTCGGTCGATACCTCCTTTGGTCCCGTCCGCATCACCCGGGTCCATATGGAAGAGGATACCGCCAAATTGCATCACGACAGCGTGGATGGCAAACGGGTCTCGCTCATCGATTTTAATCGCTCTTCTGTCCCGCTCGTCGAGATCGTCACGGAGCCCGACATCCATAGTCCCGAGCAAGCCAAAGAATTTTTGAAAAAAGTCCGCGACATCATTCGTACGCTCGGTGTCTCTGATTGTGATATGGAAAAGGGGTCAATGAGATTAGAAGCAAATATATCATTGGCCCTCGTAGGAAACGACCCCCGTGTCGTCCCGCCATTACCCAATTACAAAGTCGAAGTCAAGAATATTAATTCGTTCCGCTACTTTGCCAATTCGCTCACTACCGAGTTCACGCGTCACTCTGAGATCTTGGACAAAGGGGAGACTCCCGTGCAAGAAACTCGTGGTTACCGCTCAGATATTAATTCGACTGTGTCTCAGCGGGTCAAAGAAGAAGCCGCCGACTATCGCTACTTCCCCGACCCAGATATTCCCCCGATCGTGATCTCCCCTGATTGGGTTAAAGCTATCGCCACTAGGTTACCGGAGCTACCTTCGAGCAAAATCGACTCGCTCATAGCCCTTGGTATCGCTGACTCCGCCGCCAAAATCATCGTGACTAACTCAGGAATGTTAGAGTTTATTACTCAAGTGAAAACTTTGAACCCAAAATATGTTCAATCGGCCGCCAAAGATATCGTCAACAAAAAAGTCGATTTCGTCAGCATGACTCCTACTGATTACATTAAATCATTGGAGTCAAAATCAGCAGGTAAAATCACCGATGAAGCCATCTTAAAGCCGATGATCAAGCAAATCCTCAAAGATAATCCGAGTGTCGTCGCTGATTATAAAGCTGGTAAGCAAAATGCCCTCGGTTTCTTTGTAGGAGCCGTCATGCGCGCCTCCTCCGGCAAGGCCGATGCAGGCATCACAAACACACTGCTTAAAGATCTGCTAAACTAGGTTCACTGCCCGCAGATTTTTAATTATGTCCAAAATCGACTTTAACCACCTCCATGTTCACACTCAGTACTCCTTGCTCGATGGGCTCTGCAAAGACGAAGATCTGGCTACCGCCTGCAAGGCCTATGGCATGGAGGCACTCGCCATCACCGATCACGGTGCTATGTACGGCACGATCCATTTCTACAACACCATCCGCAATGCCGGTATTAAGCCTATCATCGGTTTAGAGACTTATTACACGGCTGGGGATAGGGCTGATAAATCCAGGGAATTTAAAACCAATCATCTTTTACTACTCGCCAAAAACCTGACTGGTTATCACAATCTGCTCAAGCTCACCTCCATCGCTCATCTCGAAGGTTTCTACTACAAGCCCCGTATCGACTGGGAGACCCTAGTCAAATATCACGAAGGTTTGATCGCCACGAGCGGTTGTATGGCTGGCGAGATCCCCCAACTGCTGATCAAAGGCGAGGTAGGCAAAGCTGAGCTCAGACTTAAAGATTATCTCGAGCTCTTTGGCGATGATTATTATCTCGAACTTCAGCGTCATGATGGCCTTGAAAAAGAACTTAAACCTTTAAACGAAGCTTTGCTCAAACTCTCGCGCAAATTTGGCGTGCCGATTATTGCCACCAATGATGTGCATTATGTTCGCAAGGATGATGCGCGGGCTCAGGATGCACTCTTGGCTATCCAGACTCGTACCACGCTCGACGACAAGAATCGTTTTACTATGATCGACTCTCCCACCTACTATCTCAAATCTCAGGAAGAGATGGCTGATCTCTTCTCTGACCTACCCGAAGCCATCGCCAATACCAAAATTATTGCCGACAAATGTGATCTGACCATCCCGACCGGCAAGATGATCTACCCCAAATTCCCTGTCCCCGAAGGCATGACCCCCGAATCGTTCCTCAAGCAGATGGTTCACGACAAGCTCGAGTCGCGCTATCCACATCCTAGTCAGGAAATTATCGCCCGTGCCGATTACGAGCTCGAGGTTATCTGTACCAAAGGTTATGCCTCGTATTTCTTGATCACGCAAGATTTTATCAACTGGGCCAAAGGTAATGGTATCCGTATCGGTCCAGGTCGTGGTAGTGCCGCCGGTGCGATCGTCTCATATATCCTGCGTATCACCTCTATTGATCCGCTGGCTCACGGTCTCCAGTTCGAGCGTTTTATGAATCCACAACGTCCGAGTCCTCCAGATATCGATGTCGATATCGCCGACGTCAGCCGTGACCGGGTCATCGAGTATGTGACAGAGAAATATGGGGTCGACCGTGTCGCCCAAGTCATCACTTTTGGTACTATGGAGGCCCGCGCCGCCATCCGCGATATTGGTCGTGTCCTCGGGCTCCCGTATTCCGATCCCGACCTGATAGCGAAGTTGATCCCGCTCGGTAGCAGTATCGACGAAGCTCTCACTACTGTGTCTGAGCTGAGTGAGCTCTACAAGAATCCCAAATACAAAGAATTACTTGATCTCGCCAAACGAGTCGAAGGTGTCGCACGCCACTCTAGTACCCACGCCGCCGCCGTCATCATCGCCGATGCCCCGCTCACCAACTACACTCCCGTTCAGCGTGATTCTAAAGAGGGCAAGATCACGACGCAATACGATATGTACGCTATCGATCTCAACGTCAAAGGGGACGCGATCGGTCTGCTCAAGATGGATTTCCTCGGCCTGCGCAATCTCACCATTTTACAAAATGCGGTCAAGATCATCGAGCAAGTGCGCGGGACCAAAGTCGACTTGTCCGGTCTACCACTCGATGACAAAAAAGTTTTTGATATGCTTTCACGCGGCGAAACTACCGGTGTCTTCCAGATGGAGTCACCTGGTATGAGGCGCTTAGCCAAACAGCTCAAGCCCGATATCTTCGGAGATATCGTCGCTTTGATCGCGCTCTATCGCCCAGGTCCGATGGCTCTGATCCCCGAGTTCGTCAAAGGCAAGCTCGAGCCAGATTCAGTTAAATATCTCCATCCTGATTTAAAGCCTATTCTGGCTGAAACTTATGGCATCGCGATCTACCAAGAGCAGGTGCTAAAGATCGCCAATGTCATGGCGGGTTATAGTCTCGGCGAGGCTGATATCCTCCGCCGGGCCATGGGTAAGAAATCGATCGAGACCATGAACAAAGAGCACAAGAAATTTATCGCCCAAGCTGTCAAACTCAATTATTCCGAGCCGATGGCAGAGAAAGTTTGGTCCTTTATCGAGCGTTTCGCGGGGTACGGTTTCAACAAAGCTCATGCCGCTAGCTATGCCATGATCTCTTACCAAACTGCCTATCTCAAAGCCCATTACCCAGTCGAGTATATGACCGCACTCATGTCCGCCGAGTCAGGTAGGGAAGACAAGATGGCCTTGTCATTAGAAGAATGTCGGACGATGGAGATCAAGGTCTTGCCTCCAGATATCAATAAATCTGGGGCTGATTTCCAGATCGAAGAAGACAAAAAATCACTCGATAACCGGGCCATTCGCTTTGGTTTTACTGCTATCAAAAATGTCGGCACCGCCGCCATCGACAATATCTTGCTCGAGCGCACCGGGGCTGGTAACTACAAGAGCTTCACCGACTTTATCGCTCGAGTCGACACTCAAAAATCCAACAAACGTGTGCTCGAGAGTCTGATCAAAGTCGGGGCTTTTGATGCTTTTGGTAAGCGCGCTGTGATTCTCGACGAGATTGACAGGGTCCGGACCAAAGTCGGCAAGACTGGGGCCGAAAAGGATAGCAACCAAGGCGGTCTGTTTGATAATTTGATCCAAGAAGAGGTGAGTATCGAGGATGTTTGGCAGTCAGATAAAGCCGAGTTTAGTAATCGTCAGCTCATGGAGATGGAGCGTGAGCTCCTGGGTATCTATCTGCGCGAGCACCCATCACAAAAACTCCTCAAGCGCGCCCGTACCGACTGGACCAAGCTCATTTCTGAACTGCCGGAGCACAAAGGTCAAAAGGTCTCGATCACTGCCATCATCAAAACCGCCAAAACTGTCATGACTAAAGCCAAACAACAGGAGATGGCTTTCCTCCTGCTCACCGACGAAGGTGGAGAGATCGAGGCTGTCATCTTCCCCAAGACCTACGCCGAGGTCAAATCTTTCCTTATCCCCAATAGTGTGGTCATCGCCAAAGGCAAGGTCGAGGAAAGGGAGGATAGTCTCTCGTTTATCATCGATACCATCGAGCTCGTCCCCGATGACGGCAAAGATTCTGTAGGGGTCGACCCGATTATCGATCCAAACAAAATCGTTGTTCCTCGCGGTACGAGCAAACCGACTCTCCTGGCTCTCAACAAACTTCTGCAGGACAACAAAGGGGATGATCAGATCACGCTCGTCTTCCAGAACGCCCACGACGCTCGCGAACTCAAGCTGCCCTTCGGCATCAACTACTCAGCTTCCCTCAAAGCCGAAATTGCTCAGCTCCTCCAAATAGAGCCAGTTGATTAGTAGTCTACTCACTTTCTTTCAATTCAAACATTTTCAGTTTTGAAGATCTATTTTCTAGTGTCATTAAGATTAGTACTACTTGGTATATCGCCAATACCCATTTTAATTTGGGGTCGATTTGGTGTTCATTGTCTGTTAATAAAGTATTTATCGCCGCTCTGATTGCTACTATCGTAGTATTTCCCATATCACTAGTTTCATTTGTGGGTTGTTCCCAGATGTTTACTGGCAATCCAATTTTTGTCATCCCCCCCGCTAAACTAACTCCTAGATTTTCTAATTTATTCATATCGGATATTCTAGCAAATATTTTGTTTCTTGACTTCGTCCTTCCTTCGGATATATAGTAGAGGCATGATCCAAAGAATATCCGAACCAGTCTCAGTCATTACCTCATACAATGCTACTGTTCGCGCAGTGCGACCTTTGTCTCTCAAATGGGGTCATCATGAATATTCTGTCTCTCAGGTAGGACTTCGCCATACTTATCGTGATGGTATCACTCGTCATCACATATTCTCAGTAGTGGGTGGCAATCTCTTTTTCCGTCTCAACTTGAATGCCGACAATTTGAGCTGGACACTCGAAGAGGTCTCCGATGGCCTGCCAGATTAACTTCAATCCTGCTCCCCCCACCATCATGCATATCGACCTAAACTCTTGTTTCGCCAGTGTCGAGCAACAAGCCAATCCGCTCTTGCGTGACAAACCGGTCGCTGTCGTCCATAGCGATGCTCCTTACGGCTGTATTCTGGCGCCGAGCGTCGAGGCCAAGCTTTGGGGAGTCAAAACGGGCATGACTCTAGCAGAAGGTAGATTGCTTTGTCCCTGGCTCATCGCACGAGTCACTGATCCCGACAAATATCGTCAAGTTCATGCCCAATTTGCCAAACTCCTCGATGATTATTCGGATCATGTCATCCCCAAATCCATCGACGAATTCGCCTTGTCCCTCCGAAGCTCGCAGAGCGAAGGGGGATCTCTCACGGGGATCGTCACCGATATCAAATCTCGTATCAAATCTGAGATCGGCGATTACCTCCGCGTCTCTGTCGGGGTTAGTACCAACCAAGTTCTCGCCAAGCTCGCCTCCGGTCTCCACAAACCCGATGGCTTTGACATTATTGATAGGCATAACTATTATGAAATCTATGGAAGGTTAAAACTCCAGGATCTCTGTGGTATCAATATTAGGAACGAGGCTCGTCTCCACAGGGTCGGCATTTTTACTGTCCCCCAGTTTTACACTGCTAGTATTCAAACACTCACCTCAGCTTTCCAGTCAGTCCTCGGTCGCTACTGGCATACTCGTCTCCGCGGTTACGAAGTCGACGATGTCTTGTTTGGTCGTGGTAGCTTTAGCCAGTCATATGTGTTACCACGTCCCATGGTCGAGGCAGAGTGGCGACCTATCCTCTCCAAGTTAGTCGCCAAGGCCAGCAGGCGCATGCGTAGTGCCGGTTACTCTGCTAGTGCCGTCCATCTCTATCTCCGTTTTGACGATCACACTAGCTGGCACGCTGGTCACCACCTTTCTAGTCTCCTTTATGATGATGTTAGTCTCCTCCACTCTGCTCTTGCACTTTTGCAAAGTTACGAACCTGCCTGCGCAGGCAGGCCTTGTAAACCAGTCAAAAAAATTGCCTTCACTTGTTTCGGCCTAGGTAGCGATAGTGGTCAGCTCAGTTGTCTCAAAGATTTGGTCAAACAAAAAGCTCTCGTCACCTCACTCGATGAGCTCAATGATAAATGGGGTGAGTACTCTGTGACCTACGGTTCATTTCTTGGTTCAGAGGGGCATGTGCGCGATGCCATCGCCTTTGGCAAATAAAGTACAATCAAATACATGCAATACACCCTCATTCGTGCTCGCAAGCGGACCCTCTCTCTTCAGGTCAATGGCGAAGGTCAACTGATCGCCAGAGCCCCACTCTATATGCCAAAGTTTCTGATCGATCGTTTTATCAAGGAAAAGTCAGCCTGGGTAGAAAAGCGTCTGGCTGATCTATCGAAGCCTAGACCACGCAAAGTTCGCCATTTTACCCCTGAGGCTTTGAAGAAATATATCACGCGGGTAGTTAAAAACTATAGCGTTAAAATGGAGCTGGAGCCGAGCGGTATTCGCTTTACTCAGGTCAAAACCTATTGGGGTACTTGTGCCCCTTCTGGGTTACTTTCCTTCAATCTAGCTTTATGTTTTGCCCCCAAAGACGCCGTTAGCTATGTCGTCGTCCATGAGTTATCTCATCTCAAATGGCGTGGACACGGCAAACGTTTTTGGGCCATGGTGCAAAAGTATTATCCCAAAACCAAAGAGATGCGCAAAATCTTACGCAAAGTTCCTCGCATTCTTTAATTTGAGTAATTTGAGAATTTAAGATTTGTGATTTATCTTGTTAGCACAATTGCTGTCGGAAGTCCTCTCCCAGGTCCCGCTTTGTACGAACCTTCATACCACAAGGCAGTACTGCCGCCTCCATCGAGATTCATTGCATTTTGAATACCTAGGGTGACTAGTACTTGGGCGGTATCGAGGAGCGAGGCCGAGTAAACATGTCCGATCACGATCGTGCTATCCTTTTTCCCGATAAAACCTCTCACTCCTTTACCACTATCATCACCTGTGGCGACGCTTCCATCACGCACTAGACGTGGTTGATTGGCCAGTGCTCCAGTACTACTTGTATCGACGCCCCATTGGACGGTCTGATCATAGAACGACAAATTGTTACCGTAGGCGGCCATCAGTGGCACAACTGAATAGACATTGTTAGCGCGGTTTAATACGGCTTTGTTTCGACCGTTGACCGCGAGCGTATCAAAACTATTGACCTTGTCTTGGCATTTGGGGTAGTCAGGAGGACAAAAATATGAACCATTAATCCCAGCAAATCCGCCGGACGCGGCAATATGTTCAGCCAGAGTTTTGGTCGGACAATTGTCACTACAATCAGAGTCGCTAGCGGTCTCGACTACCACCCGTGCACCAGGTGCTGTAACCATCGAGATCACGAACTCTCCTCGCTCAGTACTGACTTTCTGTCTTGCATAACCTGACCCAGGTAAACTATTACTAGCTGTCGCATTTGTTAGCGTGACCTTGGGGATACTGGCGGCAATGATTTTTTCGATCTCGGCTCTCACTTTTTTACTTTGCTCGCTCGCTTCATTCCATTTTTTCTCGCCAAGTAAACTGAGGAATTTAGCCAGTTCTTTGTCGACGGTGCTGATTTTGCCGACAGTGATGGCAAGGTCTGCTCGGTCCTCGAAAAGCTTGGCTCCGTCTTCATAAGTTTTTTGGATATTATTTATCTCGCTAGAGAGACTCGCATTAATCACAATTTGGTCATCTTGTTTCAGGAGCTCTAGCTCCTGAGCTTTACCATTTAGTTCAGTCACGATTTGTTGGGTATTGCCTATCTCTGCCACTAATTGTTTTTGTGTGTTTGACTGATCATAACTAAACCAGCCGAGTCCGCCTACGATCGCGATCAGATATGTTCCGATTAGGATCTTCCACGCAAAACTAGTGTAGAAGTTGTGGATAATAATTCTTAATTTCTTCACAATTTACATTGTAGCTTACCTGTACGCAGCTTGCCGTATGCTGTAAGCTAGCTTTATGGACAAATTTTCCGCAGTCTGGCTATCTCATTCAAGCATTTCCAACTTCAAGCATTGTCCTCGTGCCTACTATCTCTCTAGTATCTATCGTGATCCTCGCAGTGGTCACCAAATCTCGCTTATCACCCCTAGTATGGCCCTCGGCTCGGCTGTTCACGAAGTGCTCGAGTCACTCTCAGTCTTACCTACCGAGCGCCGTTTCGACGTCTCGCTGATCGACCGATTCCAAACGGCCTGGAAAAAGGTTTCTGGTCAGATGGGTGGCTTCTCTGATCTCTCTACTGAAGAACAATACAAAAAAAGAGGGGAGGATATGCTCCGCCGGGTCATGGCTCACCCGGGCGTGCTCGCCGAAAAAGCCGTCAAGATCAAGATGGACTTACCATATTACTGGATTAGTGAGGAAGATAATCTGATCCTCTGTGGCAAGCTCGACTGGCTACAATACCTGCCTGCGCAGGCAGGTAACTCGGCAGATGACTCTGTCTCGATCCTCGATTTCAAAACTGGGGTAGGGGAAGAGAGTGTCGACTCGCTCCAACTGCCGATCTATCATCTCCTGGCTCACAACTGTCAGACTCGAGAGGTCAAGTCAGCTAGCTACTGGTACATCGCGCGTGATGATATGCCCGTAGAGAAAAAGCTCCCCGATTTAGACAAATCCAAAGAACTCATCATGAAAGTCGGCAAAGAGATGAAACTGGCTCGTCAGCTCGAGCGCTTCAAATGCAAAGAGGGCGAGTCAGGCTGTAAACACTGCGCTCCGTTAGAGAAGATCCTGCGCGGACAGTCGGTCTTTGTCGGCACGGGCGACTACGGCACTGATCTCTACGCCAACTTCGACAGTTCCGCAACCCCCGTCAGCGAAATCCTTTAACTCTTACTGTAATCGACTTTGACAACAGTAGTAATATTAGTACATGCCAATAAAACTGGAACAATCTGAAAGTGGTACAAGCAAGGTCCATACACAGCTGAATCATGATGGAGCTGTTGGTGAGATAGAGATGAACGCCAATGAAGATGCCGCCGCCGCTAGTTGTCTCACATTTTTTATTCTGATGGCAGGATTAGAAGCAATAAATTTTAATCTCGGACCTCGACTGAATATCTCTCCAGAGTGGCGCATACCTATCTTTGTTGCCGCCAACTTAGTGGAAGCTTTCTTGTCAGGCACTATCGGGTTAGTTGCAGGAAATGAGCAACGCAAGGCACGCTCTAAATAAACTATCTTGCATATTCCCAAGTTCGTTGACAGGCCTGTCATAATAATTTGTATGAGTTTAGAAGATAGAGAGCGAATAGATACGGAATTAAGAGAAGTCAAAGCCCGTGATCGAAATCAAGGGGATTTTATTCAGGAACGGGGAGATGAGAACATACAGGCAAAAATGGCAATTATCCTAAGTATAACGATATTTATGTGCGCCTTACATCCAGAACATTATATTATTTTATCAGCCTTAGCTCATAGTCCAGTTTTGGGTCGAGCATATGCACTTCTTGCAACTGGGGCTGAGATTTATTATGTTAATAAAATTATCTTAGATGGTATAGCCACCAGTGAAGGGAACTAGTTTACACTTGTCAACAATCGCCATTTCGCAGTAGAATAGCCTATGCCGCTCAAAAACCCAAAATATATTTTCATTTCTGGTGGTGTTCTCTCGTCTCTGGGCAAAGGTATTACCACTAGCTCGCTCGCCATGCTCCTCCAGTCAAAGGGCTACGCCGTCACCGTCGTCAAATGCGAGAACTATCTCAATATCGACTCAGGTCTAATCAATCCCCTCGAGCACGGCGATGCTTTCCTCTGTGAAGATGGCACCGAAACTGATATGGACCTCGGCAACTACGAGCGTTTCCTCGGCAAGAATCTAGGGAGTCACAATTTCATCACCATGGGTCAGATCTACAAAGCCGTCATCGATCGCGAGCGTGAGAATGGCTATGGCGGCGAAGATATCGAGGCTATCCCTCACGTCACCGACGAGATCATCAGTCGGATCAAGTCGGCGGCCGAGCGCGATGGTGCCGAGATCTGCCTAGTCGAGCTCGGCGGTACAGCCGGTGAATACCAAAATGTCCTCTACTACGAGGCCAGTCGTATCATGAAACTCCGCGAGTCCGATACGGTAGTCCATGTCCATGTCTCCTATCTCCCGACCCCTCAGCACATCGGCGAACCCAAAACGAAGCCTACCCAGCTGTCAGTCAAACAGCTCAATGCTATGTCTATCCAGCCTGACTTCCTCGTCACTCGCTCCGAGCGTGCACTCGACGAGCGTCGTCTCGATCGTCTTGCTCTCTTCTGCAATGTCCACGCCGAGGACATCATCATGAATCAGGATTTAAAGAGTATTTATCAAGTTCCGCTCAATTTCCACGAGCAAGGTTTTGATACCAAAGTTTTGAAGAAACTGGGGTTAGCTGATCACAAAGCCGAGTTGACCGAGTGGGAGTCCTTCGTCAAAAAAGCTCTCGCTAAAAAAACCAATACCATTAAACTCGCGATCGTGGGTAAATACTTCAAGACTGGTGACTACAATCTCAAAGATAGCTATCATGCCCTCTTTGAAGCTCTCGACCATGCCAGTATCCACGAGGGGATCGAGCTCGATATCTTGAGTATCAATTCTGCCGTGATCGAAAAAGAGGGGACAGCCCAGCTAGAAGGGGTAGATGCCATCATTGTTCCCATCGGTTGGGGTGCAAGAGGCACAGAGGGCAAGATTGCCGCGATCAAATATGCCCGTGAGCACAAGATCCCTTACCTCGGCCTCTGTTATGGCCTCCAGCTGGCCGCCATCGAATTTGCGCGCGACGTAGTCGGACTAAAGGGGGCTAGCTCTACCGAGATCGATGAGAAGACGAAATATCCTATCGTCCACGACATTCCTTTTGATCCCAAATACCAGCGGATCAAAGGTAATGGGGTCAGTATGCGTCTTGGTGCCTACACCTCTGTCATCAAGCCAGGGACTTTGGCCGCCAAGATCTACGGTCAGAAGGAGATCTCTGAGCGCCACCGCCACCGCTACGAGTTCAACAATGATTACCGTCAGGCTTTGACTGATAAGGGTTTCGTCATCTCCGCTACCTCACCCGATGATTTCTTTGTAGAGATGATCGAGTTGCCGGCCGATGTCCATCCTTTCTTCCTCGCCACCCAAGCCCACCCAGAGTACAAATCTCGCCCTCTTTCTCCTCACCCAGTCTTTATCGCCTTCCTCCAGGCCGCCACTAAATAATCATATGGGCATTCTCAGATTGAAAGAAGGTGAAGATTTTTATGATATTACGTCCAGTGCGTACATATTTCAAGCAACTAAAGAATCGCCGCATGTAATCGGTCTCAAAGATCCAGAGCTAATGAGGCTTTTAGGGAAATTAGGTAAAATCCAAAGTGTGATATCTGTAGCAAGCATCGAAGGGGATAGTGTTCAAATAAAATATCGTGTGGGCAAAGACGATGATAAAACATTAGCAGAAGGTGAAGTATTACAACTATCACTGATATCCATCGCACCATATTTACTGCTGAAAGATATTGGTTTAGTTAATCATACGGCTAGACAGTTCCAGCACAACCAGGGTATTAAACTAATTTCGTGATTATTGAAACGGTGTTATACTAAAACCTATATGGAAAACAAGATTATTGCGGTAATGTTAAAATTTATTAAATATGCAGCTATTGCTTGCTTGGTGTTTGCAGGAATAGTCATAATAATTAGTATTATAGCTTCGATTCCTAAGTAATCAGATGAAAATTCATAAAATACAACAATACTTGATCTTATTTACTATCCTTTTCTCAGGTAC
>Ga0194063_10000593_pt1 | contig 25689 bp, 35 predicted proteins | sample SepL3720m_MetaG_FD_155459 | JGI IMG/M metagenome (GOLD analysis project Ga0194063, IMG submission 155459) | Anoxic zone freshwater microbial communities from boreal shield lake in IISD Experimental Lakes Area, Ontario, Canada - Sep2016-L373-20m | ecosystem: Environmental > Aquatic > Freshwater...
GCCTTCCACACCGTAGTAGAGGCCAACCTAGATTTATTCGCGCAAGCGAAGATCGACGCGCAAGAGGCGGTCGATTGTGTTGACCGGCACACGGTTCCACTGTTCCATACCGAGCTGTGGCTACCGATACGCATTCGCGAAGGCAAAGAACTCCAAATAGCGAACTTGCGCGAATTGCCACTACTGTGCAACAGGCTCACTAGCCCGTCACTAGTCTGGCATAGCGGTATTGATTACGAGGTAACGTCGAACGGGCATATCAGCTTCAAACGCGACCCAGTCGCCGACCCACTGGTACCAGTAGACGATGAGAACGGATACCGCGAAGCAGTTTTGTGGGGATACGCCGCAAAATTCGAGCGCAATTACATGGCCGACCACTTCGGATATTTGGTTGCCCTTGAAAACTCATCCAGTCAAGCGTATAAAGATTTGCTGAATGCCATTTTTGATCAGATGGCGTTCGGTATCACTTTGCCGACACTGGAAGCCTGCCTGAATGCTATTCTTGGTATTCCTCTCGCGCAAAAGGATGGAGAGGTCGTAGAGGGCCTCTATTTTGACGCCAGAGGGCCTTTCGTAGCTACGGACGACCGAATCTACCGAATACCGTCTGAATGCACAGGCGGTGCCAAATTACGCGTTATACAAGGACACGCTCTAAATCGAGGGGAACCTGTCTACAAAGAGGCAGAGATATTGATTGATCGTACAGTGCAACCGTTTTGTGCTACCGTTCAGATGTCGAAGGATAGATTCGATAAGAACCTACTTAGTCATATCAAACCTACAGAGTTTCTGCTCAGATTCGAGTAATGTTTGGAGCTGTTTATCCTTTATTTCTTTCTTAACAGAAAGAAATAAAGTCCGGAATTTCTTTATATTGGAAAAAATAGATGGCATGTACTAGTAGTCCTTGTGACGTACCTACATTAACATCGGCTAACTGGTCGATTACGAACCCTTGCACTTGTTCAACTCCATGCGCATGTCCGCAATGGGTAATGCTTGCCGACGGGTCTGGTTCAGTCTTATTTTGTTCTAGCGGCGGATCTACTAGCTCTGGCGGCTGCATAGCGCCTAATCATGACATCACAGGTTACAATGGTGCTGTCATTCAGGTATTAGGGCATGACACCAACAACTGCGAGATATGGATCACTGCCGAGGACTGCGGATCGAGCGGCTCAGGTGCGACCGGTACCGGTGGTACCGGCAGTTGCTGCAGTCTTAAAGATACATTGGCTAAAGGTAACGATGCTAATGCCTTAAATATCGTCAATATTACCGAACTACGCGATACAGCAGGTACGCCAGTCAAGGCCGTATCGGTAGCTAACCGGCAACTTTGGAGCGCGTCCGGAGGCGGAACAGCTGCTATTATCGACTGGAGCGGTACTAACGCTAATACAGCCGAGCTTTGGTACAACTACTCCAAAACAGGTATGACTTTTAAGAATGCCATAGTAGATACAGCTGGTTCAGCGAAAAAGTCCGTAGACACGAATATACGCTACCTCTACGACGACGCGGGCAACGCAACAGTAAACTGGGATGGCACCGCACTATACTCGAATATTGACCAGTATCGGACGTTAGATTGGACTGATCGTATTCTGTATACAGAGGGGACTACGCAAACTCCAGTGTTTAACTGGTCAGGCGATACATACTCCGGGAGAATGTACTATGATACTGTCTCAGGCGGCATCGCATTCCAGAATCCGATTATAGATTATAGTGCGCAACTCGTCTCAGCTGACACGAGCTATAGACAACTCTATACCACTGACGGTCTCACAGCTACACTAGATTGGGGTTCTAATCTATATCTTCAGGACATCGACGGCGTATCGTCATTGCTTTGGGGTGACCGCACACTGCATGACAGTCTTGGCACTGCTACGGTTAACTGGTCCGGTCTTTCTGGCATTACTGTGGCAGGTAATGCCTATTACTCGTCACTATATGTAGTTAATCAAACGCATGATGCAGCCGTATGCGCAGTTAACGGGGCTAGACAGGCATTGCTGGGCACGTCTACGGAGGCCGTAGCTGCCGTTTGTGGTTCGTATATAACGGCGATAGGCACTGCTACGCGTTGTATCTATGCCACTGACGGTACGCATGGGACTACAATTTGTGATGGCACAAATTCTATCTCCGCTACTCACAAGATTACAACTACCGGCGATATCACAACAACCGGTTCAGGTAAACTCAACATAGCCGGCGAAGCTACGTTTAGCGATACCGCATCTATGATTAAGGTAGGCGGTAATACAGGCCAAACAGTGTCATCGTTTTCATTTATTGGTTCGGCATCTGTAGCTGGCGGCGTACTTACAAAAACTACCGGATACATGACGTTTACTAACGGTATCCTTACCGCATATACGGCAGCCACGTAATGACTAGATCAGTTAAAACACGTAATAATAAAGTACTGCTGCTTGATAACGGACACGTCATGTACAGCGAGGAGTGCTGTTGTGACGATCCCTGTCCTTGTGCGTGCGGCGCCGGGATAAATGACTGTGCAAACTGCCCAACATATAAAGTCACCGGCACACTGACTTGTCCAGGCGGCAGCGAGACCATGACTGCCACGCTATTGAGAGGAACATTCACCGAGCCAACAGATATCAGTGAGGCGTGGATGCCAGAAATGACGACTGGAACCGAGAATGTATGCTCTTATGCAGGACAAGACCCGGCACAGCCCAATTTCTGGGCCTTTCTGCTGTGCTGCGATGGTTGCTGGCTTATAGCTGTACGTCGGTGGTCAGCAGGCGCGTATTCGCACCTAGCCGTAATGAAGAATCAGAATTGTGGTGCGTCGCCAGTTGGAACATATACCGATTTCCAGAAGGGGTGGGATTTTTCGACCTGGCCGGATTATAACTACGGCCCCCCGTGGGCGCCAACTTGCGATATGCCTACGTTCGGTTCAGTTTCTATACCCGACGAAGGATCTACTGCTTGTACCTGGGAGGTGAAGGTCGAGGTTGTTGATATACAGTGCTGCCCTATCTCTAAGAAATTTAACACCATAACATCAGCCGATATTGTACGCTATCATACGACACTTGCTCCTGATGCGGCGTTATGCGTTCACATGGTTGATGATAGCACTACCCGCACTGGTGCAAAGGTAGCTGACTCATGGTATTTTAACTGGGAATGGCCACACGAAGAATTCTTTGAGGGTGGCACTTTTGGCAATGTAACCACGTTATACATGTCGGGTAGCCAATTCTGGCTTGAGACAGGAAATTATGTAGTAGGTGACGACATACCAACATCGTTTCACTCCGGTTATGCTTATTGTCACACCCCAATCCGATGTGACACGCTAACTGTGACTAGTGAGGGAAAATTAACTGGCACCGTTACATGTTCACCTAGCTCAGATGGGGGCGGCGCTGGGCCAGGAGCATGCACGCATGAAATTACGTTTGGGTAAACTATGATTCACTTGATTTGGATAGGCGACGACAACCCAAAAATACAGGATTCTAAATCCCACTGGGAATCTATAGCTAGTCAGGCAGTTACTGTGCACAGAGATGACGCCTTGCTCCGACCAGAATGGAGACAAGCATATGCCGCAGCTACTGCTATACAAACGAAATGTGATTTACTTAGGCTCTCCATACTGCGTAAAGAGGGCGGCTGGTATTTTGACCTGGACATCAGGAGCAGATTGCACTTAGCTATAGTTGAGCTAGAGCTAGAAACATCTAAGATGTTTTTGACGCGCTATGGTAGCCGGATGTATCAGAATGATATTATCCATTGTCCTAAGGGCTGGAGAGGGTGGGGTGCAGTAGATGACTACATTCAGAATCCGTTGTTCCCACCGTCATATGTAATGTATGGGATGCTTATGTTTTCTATACTTGCAACAAAGCATCCTGACTTAATCGGAACATCTAGCGACACTCGCTATAGAATACTAGAGGCCGGCGATCCCATCTTTCTTAGGCACGGCAAGCGACTCGATACGCCAGCGCAGCTGCGTATTCGTGCCGCAGCGCCAGTTAATAATGCTACAGCAAATGCAGAAATCTGCGAAACATGCCGAGAAAGGCCAGAGGGTTGCTGGGCTGCTGCAAGCTATAGTTGCACTAATAAGTATATGGCAGCGCGCTCACGTGCGTTTGCTGAAGGCATCTGCCCAATAGGCAAACTTCAGCGTTAAAGTTCACACAGCATCAATAACCAGATTGAAGATAGTAGTTGTATGCAGTTAGTCTTACGTAACGGCAAACTAATGACCCGCAACGGCGGTGCAGTGTTAACCGGCACTACTTGGAGCGCGCCTCCGCTAGATCATGATGTTTTTCTAAAGCAGTTTGCCAAATTTCAGCAATTTATAACATTACCTACGCCGCCGCCACCAGTTTCCGTAGGTATGGGTATCATAACCCTATGCTTCGGTAAGCGCATTTGGCCGATGACGCTGCTGCAGCTGCGCATGCTACGTGAGACTGGTTGTAAGCTACCACTGCAGATCTGGCACGACGGTACAGCTGGCCCTGTTGACGATCCGCTAACAACGCTAGTAGATATTCGTACTCATGGCGTGACTGATCCTATCTCGTTGTGGGATGCCTGGGCCTATAAGACATTCGCATTGCGACGCTGTGGTTGGCAACGTGCCTTCTTTATTGATGCTGATGCTTATTGCGTAGCTGATCCTACTCCGCTGTTTGACCTGCTTAATATAGCGCCCTTTGTTTACTGGAGTAACTTTGACGCTGTATTCGAGCGCGTGCGCTGGACATCACTTGGAATACCCAGCGCTAATGTACCTCCTGTGCAGGGCGGCCACATTTTGATCGACATTCCGAACGCGTGGCAGTTTTTCACTACAGCCGAATGGCTAAACACAGAGCGAGACTACTACTATCGCTACTGCGGCTTCGGCGACGAGGACACATATCGGATGGCGCTAACTATACATAATGCGCCAGCGCATGTAGTGTCGCAGATTATATGGAATAGTCCAGCAATTACATGTGCTTTAGACGGTATGCCTATGATAGTGCATCGTTGCGGCGCCAAGTTATATCCTGATACCGAGCAAACATGGAATCACAACCTGCCGCGGGAGTCGCACGTGCGCCAACTATTCGAGGAGATCGTAAATGGCGATAAATCTACAGCTGCATAACGGCAAGTTAGTCGGGCTGCACGGCCCGCCACCGACTGAAGATTTGGTGTTATTAAATCCGCAGATGTATGGAGCATCAAAAGGGCAGCGCGAACGTGTGCAGCTAACGCATGCGATGTCGCCCGGCGATATCGTTTGTTTGACGTCACTGCCACGCGATATTATGGCAGCGCATCCAGATCGCTATGAGATACACGTAACTACGCGCTGGCCATCGCTATGGGCCAATAATCCGCGCATAGCATCGTACAGCGAATACCCAGTCGTCAATGCGCGGCCCATTCATTTGGACTACGCTAGCCCTATGATTTACATCAACAACGTAAAATTGCACTTTATTACGGCCTTTCACCGCAATTTTACGGAACTTGAGCAAATATCGGTGCCGTGTACCCAGCCCAAGGGTGATTTATACTTGTCAGAGGAAGAAAAAGATAATCGACTGGTGGATTCACGCTACTGGGTACTGTTTGCAGGCGGAAAGCTAGATTTCACGACTAAGCTATGGTCCGACAAGCGCTGGCAGCAACTTGTAGACAGTTTGGCAGCTATAGGCATAACAGTAGTACAAGCGGGCACGCGCAGTGGCTTCCATAGTAACCCTACACTTGAGAACGTCATCGACTTAGTAGGTAAAACGAACTTACGCGAGTCGTTACAGCTTATTGCACAGGCAGACGGGGTTATATCAGCCGTATCCTTCCCGATGCATGCTGCCGCGGCACTAGATAAGCCCTGTGTAGTCATAGCAGGCGGGCGTGAGCACTGGTGGTGGGAGGCATATGCCAATGTAGACGGCATCAACACCTTCGGCGATGCCTGCTCTCCAGTGAAAGTGCCTCATCGATACCTGCACACACAAGACCAGCTGTCTTGCTGTATGGGCGAGGGGTGCTGGAAGGACAAAGTAGTACAGACTAAACAGGGCAGTACCGTCTGCAGTAAGCCCGTTGATGATGATTTTGGACAAATTATCCCTACTTGCCTTAAAATGATCACCGTTGACCACGTTATCGAGGCAGTTACGAGCTACTACGCTGATAAAACCATCGAACCACTATGACAGACACAGTTTTTGACCATCCGACAATAGGCGGACGCCTATCAATCGTTGTACTTATGTACGGCGACTACTTTCCCATGCACCGAGAGTGCCTAACGCGCATTTTGGACACTACTCCGGTAGCTAATCGCTCTATTCGGGTGTTCGGTAACCAAATTTGCCATGAGACTAGCGTTATGCTGGCCCGTCTGATGGGCTCTGGCGTCGATTGTAGTGACATTAGCACCGTAAACCGTAAAAAGTACCCAGTTATGCGCCAAGCGCTCAGGGCACGTGCCCTATCGCCTCTGGATAGGTGGCTCGTATGGTTCGACGACGACTCAATAGTCGAAGATGACACCTGGTTTACTAAATTAGCCGAAAAGATAGTCGAAACGACTAATACACGCTACAAAATGATCGGTGACCTGGCAGAGGTGACCTTTGCAGACTCCCAAGTGCGCTGGATGCACTCAAGACCCTGGTATCATGGTCTACCCTTCATGACTAGGAACGAAAAACCGATAATGTGGTTCTGTCCCGGCGGGTTTTGGGCTATGGAGACAGCTACAGCGCTGGCTCTAGACATTCCGGACATAGATCTAGCCCATAATGGCGGTGACTACATGATCGGAGCGCAGATTTGGCAGGGAGGCTATGACATTATGCCATTTAATGCCGAGCGCAAGTATGTCCGGACTAGCGCTTATCCGAGACGAGGATTGAACGAAAGCCACACGGCTATGCGAGGGTGGATTCCGAGCAAAAACGCGGCATTATAATATACTAAGTTCTTTACTTTTTCATATTATGATGAATTTATGGCCACACTATACACATCGCGAGGACGCCTACACTACGGGAGCGATAATTGGTGGTTGCGAGTCTATTGTGACCAACAGTTAGCCGATTACTACTGTGCGCTGCTACCTAAGGCGTGGTGCGTTCGGCGTGGCAAGCATAGTGCGCATATAACAGTCTCCAGGAACGAGGAGCCGGTCAATAAAGCCGCTTGGCGGAAATACGATGGCCAGGAGATAGAGTTCAGCTACCTGCCAAGTGTAGTTTTTGGCAAAATATACTGGTGGTTGGACATTTACTGTGTTAAGCTTGAAGAGATTCGATTGGAACTGGGTCTGCCAGTGGTCAATATGTACGAACCGCCGCTAGCGGGATTCCGTAAGCGCTTCCACATGACAGTTGGAAACAATAAGGAGCAATAATGGCATATTCAGTGACGTTGACTGTAGGTTTTCAATCAGACTACCTTTTGAACGAGAGTCTTGGCTTTAGAATCACAGTTACGGCCAGCGCTCCGTCTGCCGACCTTCAAGGGCTACCAAGTAACCTTAGTTACGGAATAGCTGGCGCTACTAATAACGTATTGTCGGCCACTTCTGTCTTTCGATACGTGCAGAAGCCTGCAAACCCGTCCGGGGTGATCGAGAGCGTGTTTTCTGGCGTATGCTCTTGGCCAGACTACACCGAGCTAGGGTTGGCGCCAGAATCTGATACGCTACCAGCCGGTTTTCGCCAAAACAGCATCGACCTGGTGGTAGAGAGCGAAACAGTAGCTAATGAGATCTGGCTATTGCTTCAAACGCAGGTTAGCCAGCTAATGCAAACCATATCCGACGGACAATCACTAGACACAGCAACATTCGTAGCATCCAGCCTATAATGCAAGTCGTATTACTATCTGCGCCTGTTATTGATCAATTATTGGCCAGTGAGCGCTTCAATCAGCATTCGGTGTTCAAAGATCCGCCCATGTTGCTGCCGCCAGCAGCTAAACCACACAGTGCGCCTAAATCATGCTGTGGAAATAACAGATCTTCGTCGCAACTAGTGCAAGTAGCGCCGCCAAAGCCAGCAGTTGACTACAATATGATCAAACTGCGTATCCATGCCTTGCAGCCAGATAAGAAACTAGAACTACGCACCATGATGGGGTGCGATCTTATAGTGATGCAGTTCAAGGATCTTGTCGGCACCGTCATGCGCGACGAATTCTAAATTAGCTGTTTTCTTAGCTATTTTCCTCCTAAAATGCCCGCAATTGTCTGGCATTATAATATAGCCACATTTTAGACTTGGATGTGGTTCTAACATAAGGAGGAAGATATGTTAAACACAGGGCTTCAAGCCCGAGATGGTCAGAGCACAGCGGTACGTGTATGTCATGTGGCATTATACGCACCGGAGATAACTACTAAACGATCCTTGAGAAAGGCAATATACCAATTGTCTGAGGAGTCGCTCAGTAGCGATCGGCAATTTGACGTAGCCGTTTGCCGGCTGTGCAAGGCCCAAGGTTACGTACGGTCTATAGTAGCTGACTTTGATCTCGGCGATCCTTGTCAGCAGGCCGCAATCAAGCTTTGCGCCAATTTAGAAAAGTTGGCGCAATCTAGGACCCCGTGCCCGAGTGGCGAGGAGGTATTATGTGGACTGAGACGCACAAGGAAGCAAAAGGGTGCGCAAACCCGTTATGCGAAGAAAAGCTGAACGGGAATGCGGTTAAGCAAGGACGCTTGATATTTTGCAGCTCGGATTGCTGCAATTATTTCGATGAAACGCCACCGGCGCTGATACTGCCGCCAACTGAGTTGATACTGAATGTATCGACAGAGTGGTTGCTGTTCATCACAGACCCGAGAAAGGGATTAGATGGTTAAATCGTGGTGGAGATTAGTGATCTTTGCGATTATCATTTTCGCGACTGGTTTTTGGGTTGGCACTCAACGGCCATACTTTGCCAGATCGGAACAAGACAATTGGCTAAGGGTCACTAAAGTTGTTGACGACAAGTGGGCTATGGAGTATTCCATATACACCGGCCCAGGAACACCGATGTTCAATCGGTGGGTCCCAGCGCCGAAAGGCGTAGGAGAGTCCGGCAAGTGACGGAGCAGTAAACCCACTCACCAGCGCCTTTCGACTGGCTGGTGAGTGGGTATTTCTACCGTATAAAGTCAGTCGAAAAATCAGGCATTATATATTAGTAATATTTCATATATATTGACTGGAGCATTTTTTAGGGGGCGAATTGGATTCGACCTGGTGCTTGAAGTGTAGGTTGCGTGCCGTGGTTGGTCAGCAGGCCACGTTAAAAGCAGACCAAAAATTAGTTGCCAATTCTCTTTTGGCCTGCGCGGCCTAACAACCGCGCACTGACTGAGTTCCGCGCCGGTAGGAACAAAAGTCAGCTGCAATTCCGGATCGCTTAGGGCCGTACTGGTCACGCCCTAAGTTAAAACATGCCACCAGTTAGTCAATCGGTAACCCTGTCGATCTGGGGTACCACGCGACGACACCGTTTGCAAATAGGATCGACTACACACGTAGAAGCTTGCATGGAAACATCGAGGGACCCGGGTTCGATACCCGGCGCCTCCACTAAGAGCCGTATTGATTGTTTCAATATGGCTCTTTTCGTAGCTGTTCCCGGGCGCCGGGAACGAGCAACAGTAATCCGGGCTGATGGTCCGGGTGTACACCTTTGAAAAGGAGACAGAGAGATGAGTGAAGCTAAGAATGGATTACGCCACATCAAATGGCTATATCCGACGCTTGGGGTGGTAGGCTTGCTGGTAGGTTGGTACGTGTCGGTGCAGATGTCTGAGGACAACAGCAGCCGACGGGAGGTATTGATTTACCTGCCAAGCATACTATTGCTTCTGGGCGCAGTGGCTTTCACCAGTTGGGTGATATCCAAATGCAGCCTGCCCATAATAGGGGCAGGTTTGGGTGTCACTGGCCCTAAATGCCTTATACACCTCTCCCTGCGAGGAGAGGAGCGTCCAAGGCGCTGGGCGGAAATGTCGTCGCTACTGGTGCGATATATCCAGTACCTGCTGCATGCAACAGATGCAGAAATTGATGCGTTGATCGCTGAAAGCGTTAAACGCTCGGAGGCCGACATATTACGCGCTAGGAATGCCAGGCTAGCCGCCATAGTAGAGCGTGGCGACGAAGAGCTTGAGCAGGAGAAGCGCGAGAAGCGCGAGGTAACAGCCAAGTACCGTGACGCGGCATTTGAGCTGGAGCGCAAAGACGCTAAAGAGGTCAAGGTGGTCAAGAAGGAAAACAGTAAGGCTAAGAAAGCCTTGGCCACAGCGTCGGCTAGACTGGAAGCGGAACGCCAGGCAAATGTCGCAGCGCAAGCAGCCGCGGCAGCCGCTATAGCCGAGATGAACGCGGAGTTGGCCGAAAAAGAGTCAACCGAGCAGACATGCGGTATCTGCGACGAGCCGATACTATCAGGACAAGCTGCCCGACAATTTACGTACAAGTACACGAAATTGATCGGTCCGTCCGGAAAGAGTCGGACACCGCCGCCAGTGATGGTTCACTGCGGCGCCTGCTTTAGGCAGGCACTCGAAGACGACGCGGACACAAAGTCCGCAAAGAAAAAAGTACCGGTAACGGTATAACAAAGATAACTGCCGGACCTCTTGTAGGTCGGGTTATCAAGTGGCCTTAAACAAGCCGCTTGTAACCCGACCTATGAGAGCGGCAGTACCATGGACACCCTTTCTTTACCTATTGCAAGAATATAGGTACACTTATGGCTTATGCGCATGTTTACGTATAAGGCCAATAACCCCTAGGAATGATTTGAATGTTGCGAGTTAATTACGACAAGTCCGGCGTTGTTAAAGGTGTCGGTGTCGACAAGTTGCGTGTAGTGATCGATGGCGATAGCTTTGAGGAAGTCAGCAGCGCACCATGCCGAGAAATGGCGCGATCCGCTTCTATACAGCAAGGCTTTGGCAACGGCGGGCAGTGCGATCAGCCAGCCACTGGTCCGGTCGGACCAGACGGTGAAATGCTAGAGGGCGCGGCCGTATTGTCTGGCGCCGTATCGGTTACCGGTTATCGTAGCGAGTTCATGTACACCAACAGGCTGTAGTGAAGATCACATTACGCGAAGCAATTGCGGAGCATCCGCCGCTGCGCGATAACTTGCTGGCTGTGCACACATTGCGAGATATTCTGCGCGGGTCATTTGATCCGCAGAATATCGAGCTGGATGACGAGATGCTGCCAGCGCATGCCGCTGTATTATGGATTTATGCTTATGTGCTGTCTTGCCTAGCTATAAATGAGATGGCGCTGATAACCGTAATACGGGTATTCCGCGAGCCATTTTTGCGCATGGCAGAAGAGTGGGTAGCACAGCTTGAGGATAATCCTGATTGCGTACTTCGACCGTGCCTGCTAGCGCTGGCTAATCGAATGTTTGCTTCGCTGTCTAGTGCGCCAGACTGGCTTGATTTGCATAGTGGCCAAACGACAACAAGTAGGCCAACTGTTTTTGAAGGAATATCGTATAATTTAGCTTACCCCGTCAAGCTTGAATGGCAACACCTACTGGAACAACAAAATGCTCAACGCGCGATGCAAACAAATTCTTGAGTCGCAGGAATCGCCAGCCTCTGTATTGTTGACTGTAGCTGTTGACGGATTAGGGCAGGATATGTTGTCCTGGGATCCAGGCACCATCTGGGACGAGATACGCGACTTGCTCGGCAAACCAATGCCCGACACCGCGTACAATCGTTTGATGGCCGCTGTAGAGATGGTCACGAGTGACGGCTTCTACAAGGATCTGCCCACCTTCATACGGCTATGTCATGCGCTGGTAGACGGCGCGGTATATGGCGATACGTTTGTACCTGCGGATGCGCAGGACATTGCGCTAGGCATTACGGAAGGTCTTATCATCTGGCCGCCTGACCAGAAAGACGAAGCGCCATTTTGTGACCAAGTGATTGGTTATATAGGCGAAGTGATAAAAGACGAGGGTATTCTAAAGCCGCCCGATGTATTGCGCCTGGGCGGCGGCTCTGAGATGTGGCAAAAAGTGCAGATGGGTTTCTCTGATGACCCTGCCATGTTTAATGCCATCTACAACGTAGAGCAGAGCAAGACTGATGAGATTAACCAGGCAGTCAAATCTCATCTGCGCAAAATCATGGAGTTGCTGGATAAGTTACCGCTTAACACTGGTGATGCGGAGAACGCCGTAAAACGAATGTTCTCGTCACTGCAAAGCGAGCAACGCGACAGCCACGCCATGAAACCGAATGCCGGCTTCTCCGGCTAAGCAGCAATGACTTAATTGCCAATTACAAATTACAGAGCTCTGTCTGTAAGTACGCCAATAATTTAGGCGTAGAGCAAAACGAAATCGAAACACGCACATCTCACGGAGAAGTGAATGAGTTTCGCAAAGTCCTTTATGGACAAGCTTGATAGTGGGTCAACTATTTTATGGGTTTACTTAACAGGCGATGAAGGGCGCGCAGAACGCGAACTTCGGCAAATCGTTATAACCTATAATGAAGTTACAGACGCTAACCTTCGGTGGTACGACTGGAACTGTGTCTCTGGTGCCAGCTGGTCTGGACCGACTAATAAGGTACTGGACCCGGTACTTGCGCTACAGGAGATCAGAGACAAACTGCCAGGTAATGGCATGGTTTTGATGAAGGATCTGGGGGTGTACTTGAATGGTTCAGGACCTAAGAACCTTGAACTGCGCAGGCAACTAGCAGAGCTGTGTATCGGTAACTCCTTATCGAACGACAAGCGCACAATGCCGATCGTCATCATAGCCACAACACCTACGCCGCATCCGGATATCGCCCCATACTGCGATATCATTGATTTTGAGCTGCCTAATTATGCGGCTATGGAAGTTGACGTGGTGGACTTTATTCTGAAGTCTGCCGGAGCATGCCCTATAGAGTTAAAAGAAAAGATCACTTGGTCGTTGCTAGGCACCACTGCCGAAGAAGCGGCGCGTATCTTTGCTTACGCTATAGCCACTAATGCTGGCGGTATTGATGAAACGGTGCTGGAAACCATTGCGGAAGAAAAAGCGAAGGTCATTCGTAAAATCGAAGGACTGCGCTTTATACCGTACTCAAAGATTCCTGACATCGACAATATCGGAGGCTACAAGTACTTCTTGAACTGGCTACAGAAGCGCTCGCGCGCTTATAGCAAGCATGCCAGGTCGGTAGGTCTGGAGATTCCACGCGGTGCCGTACTGATCGGCCCACCAGGTACAGGTAAGACAATGGTAGCTAAGGCGGCTGCTAAGGTCCTGGGCTTGGATCTGGTGATCATGGATATCGGATCAATGTTCGATAAATTTGTTGGCGGCTCGGAAGGTAAAGTTCGGGCGGCTATTCAAATGATTAGCGCTATGCCGAATGCGCTACTGATGGTAGACGAGATCGATAAGGCGTTTGGCGGAGCGCACGAGAATCAGGCAGCCGACTCAGGTGTAGCCTCTCGCGTTCTGTCTTACTTCCTTAACTGGCTATCTGAGCGTGATATGAGCGCAAACACCGAGAATCGAGTGTTCGTGTGCGTCACGATGAACAGAACAGCCGGAGTTCCGGAAGAGCTATTTCGCGCAGGTCGATTTGACCGAGTATGGGCTACGGACCTGCCCGACCAGGATGAACGAGCGGAAATCCTGGCGATTCATTTGCGGCGGCGGGGTGTTCCGCCAGAGAGCCTTGGTAAGGCGCTGCATCGTGTTGTTACGGCCACTGATGAGTTCACTGGGGCCGAGTTAGAAGAGATTGTTATTTCCGCGCGCAGCGATGCCTACGATGCGCGTATGACCACATGGGAGGCTGCGGGTAAGCAAACCGTTTATCCTACAGCCGAGGAAATCCGTCCTACGGTTGAAGAGCTGCTGGCAGCAGCTAGTGAGATTACGCCGGTAGCCAAGATCAATGCAACGAGCATTGCGGCTACCCGCAAGTTCTGCCAAGAAAACGCTTATCCGGTAAACGGTGAGCGTGTACAGAGCACAACTCGCACACGTGAAGGCCGTAAGGTATCCACAGTACGAGCATCAGAAGCCTCTAAGAACTAGGACGAATGAGTCACACAACAAAACGCAAATCGTCGATGAAAAATGCCGACGTCCTCAAAAAGGCAGTAGAGCGAATCCCAGGCGCAGTATACCAAGGTATTGGAACTGCGCGGCGCTACAATACTACGTCAGAGCATGGGTACATGGTTAAGTTGCCAGGCTGGACATACCCAGTAACTATCGATGCGGTTACCGGAGAGTGCAGCTACGACAACTACAACGGATCATGGGGCAATATCGCAGAGCTGGATAAACTGTCCCAGGGTTACGCCGTAGAAGCGGCAAAGATGGTAGCAGAGCGCGAAGGGCGCGAGTGCGAAGAGCTGAAGCTTGATGACGGCTCTATTAAGCTTGTTGTTTCTCTAGGGGGTGGCGGTTACGGAGTAGATCCGGACGGCGGCGCACCCGTCGTAGGCGGCTGGTCCGTCTAACTTTCATCTCAAAATCAAAATTCTAGAGGAACAACAGTTATGGCCATTACAGGCCCACGCATAGAGATTATTGTCGACAAAAAAGGTAGCACGGCTACCACGGTGCACGGCGTAACCGGTGGCGGTTGCCACACAGTTTCGCAGCCGTACGAGGCGTTGTTCGGTGCGGTTACCGACACAGTCGCCACATCCGAGGCGTACGAGGATCCGGAACTTGTCGAGATCAAGAGTCACGCCGGCTAGTAGCCAGCGCGACTAGTGCAAACTAACTACAACTGGGCGGCGCGTTCTCCTAATAAGAGTTCGCGTCGCCCAGTCTTCTTTTAACCCCTAATAGAGGACAACATGAGAGAAAAGGAATCTCGGTGGAAGCGGTAATTATCATCGAGCCAGACGGCACTACACGCCACCTGGTCGATCCGCTGTCTGAACGCATAGCAGCCGAAATAGGTCCCAAGATATCCACGCAACGCAGTTCACATGTGGAGACTTGGCGCGACCTGCATATACAGGCACAGGAATGGCTACTAGCGCATCGACCTCTGTATGCGACAGTAGCCAGCAACCAACTCTACGATTTAGAAGAAGACGGTCGCGACCTCACTACGCACTTTTGGGCCGATCTGCTAATAGTAGGCGGCCCGGTACTTGGACCTTTTGAGCAGTATGCTGAAGCTATTGCTGCTGAGGTTAAGTACTTACAGGAGGCTAACCTGCCATGTCCAATGGACACGATAGGCCCGTCAAGCTTCGAGTAATAGGCGATGTGCATGGGCATTATCGCCGATACCTGGAACTCACTAAACGCGCAAAGTACACCGTACAGCTAGGAGACTTTGGTTTTGACTATAGGTGCCTAGATGAGTTGGACTCTGAGTGTAATAAGATTATCCCAGGTAACCACGACAATTACGAACGACTGCCACAGCACGTGCTGGTACCATTCGGCATGCATACGCTAGGAGAGTTTACATTCTTCTACATACGCGGAGCGCATAGCATCGACCAGCAGTACCGTACCACTGGTATCACGTGGTGGCCGACAGAGCAGCTAACAACAGCGCAGGGTGAAGCCTGTATCAAAGCTTTTGAGGCTGCAAAACCGGATATGGTGCTGTCACACGACTGCCCAGCATCCGTATATCCACTGGTTGTCAACAACCCGTGGCACATACAAGAAAATTGGACAATGAAGTTCTTAGAAGAGTGCCTACAGCGACACCAGCCGCGACGCTGGATCTTCGGCCATCACCATCGTGAGGGCTGGACTGAGAAGCTAGGTAAGACAAGATTTCACTGTCTAGGTGAACTAGAGATTATGGATTTTTACGAGGTACCTAATGTCAACAACAACAGCACCAGCACAAACACATGAGGGCGAAGAGCTACTACAGCAAATCACCCGGCACGTTTTCCTAGTTTTGTTGCAGATCTCGTGGCCCAAGATGGCGTACCAAATAGCGGACGCAATCGTGGAAGTCACCGGTAACGACAATAAGAGGAAAGAGATCAAGAATAAGTTTCGCTCCAATCCGCGCTGGCAGCTTATGCCCGAGGAGTGGAAAAAGAAACTTGGACAACTGGAGGGACGAGCGCGTTCACTGGTTGCCGGGGCTAGTGTGCAATTTGCTGCGCGCGGTATGGCAGTATTACCTGTAGTGCGCGCGGCAGAGATATTCTCATTGCTGCGTATATGCCGTGCAGAGATGGAACAGTACAGCGTGGAGTTTACGGCAAACTACGCGAAGGTTTTGGAAGATCTTAGGGCAGAAATAGGGGACGAGCTTTATGCCAGCGCCTCGAAGAAGTTGCCTGATCAGAACGAGATCAAAGAGAAGTTTGGTATCAAGTGGGCTATCGTCCCTGCGGGAGGTAGCAGCCTCGACCGTACTAAAGTTGCAGAGTTACGCGCATTACTGGCTAACGAGTTGCCTGCGTTGGCTAATAATGTAGGCGCTCAACACCTCTGCGGCCAGCTAGAGCTGGCAGTCTCACTCGTCGACGAGCTAGAGAACAACGATGTATCGCAGGTAACGGACCAGGAAGCTGACGCTCTGGTTAAAGAAGCAAAAGAGCAGATGTCGCAGTTTACGAAAGAGATGCTAGAAGATATGGCGCGAGAACCGCGGCAGATCCTAGCAGCCGCAGCAGACAACCTAGTTGAAGCCTTGTCGGATCGCAATCGCGTTATCCGCACAGGTACCATCGAGCAAGTACGTCGAGCATTCCAAATGGTGGAGGGTTTCAGCTTCCTAGCTGGCCCAGAACTACTCGATAGAATGGCGCGCTTACGCTCGCGGTTGGATGATGCAACTCCACAGGAGCTGAACAGCAATAGAGCAGCAGGCGCTGCGCTGGCGAATGCTCTTCGCGGCGTCAGGGACGTCGCAGCTAATGCCCAGGAATCGGCAGAGGCAGTACGGAATTTCCGTGGTATTCGCGTCCGCGGTCGAGAGACTGCAAACGTGGAGTAACTTTGGTCAATTATTCACTCAGTCTGCCCAAGGCACGTGCGAACGTGCCTGGCGCAGATCATCTAAGCGCTCGAGCCGAGCAACGCTTAACGGAACTTACAGACAAGCTAACAGAATTGACAGTTGATGTTAGCATCACTGCGGACGACATAATCCGCATACTGACAATACATGCACAGTGCTGTAAAGATCTGGCAGAGCAAGCGCTCGCATTCGCGCGCGAAGATGCCAACCTACAGATTTAGAGGAGACAAAATTGTCTAGCAGTAAGACTGACGAGAAGATCGATGCGCTGAAGCGCAGCAATGCAAATCTACGTGACCAGCGGGACGAGCTGGAGGAGACTAACACCAAGCTGACTAATAGGATCATTAGTCTAGCCCGCGCCAACTACTACCTGTACAAGCGGCGTGTAGCTCTGGAGCGTCTCATTGAGGCCGAGCATGCGCTTAATGCGCTGGGCGTCACCGTAGATGAAGTGTACGACTTCGTGAACTCAGAGACCCGTTACGCGCCAGTCGATGACGACATAGACGATGACGAGCCCGACGAGGATTGCGACGAGGACGATGACGAGGAGTACTACAAAGCCGACCTCGACGACTTCGATGACGACGATTACGAAGACGAGGAAGACGACGATGACGAGGACGAGGAGTCCTGTTGTCCCCGCCGCTGCCGGTGCGGCCACTAATTTAGCAGCCATCTGCTAGTATTCGGATAAAGCGCACGCGAACGATCTCGTGCGCCCGATCTCTGTTGTGTTCTGCCAACCTGTAAAGGAAGGCGGCACACGGACGTAGCCCATACGGGGTACAAACTACGTACGAATAGACATCGGGAGAGTATATGCTCATCAAGGGCAACTCGAAGCTCGGGGAGCAGATTTATCATTTCTCACTGCCAGCGCACGAAGCGTGCCCAGGTGAGACTACTGCGTGCGCGTCAGTATGCTATGCTAAGAATGGCTTTTACAACATGAACAATGTTAAACAAAGCCTACGTAATAGTATGACGCGCTCCCGGCAAGCTGATTTCGCCGAAAAAATGATCGAGGCGATCGGGCGACGAAAGATCGACGTGTTGAGAATACACGTGTCCGGAGACTTTTACAACGCGGAATATGTCCGCAAATGGGTAGCGATTGTAACGCGCTACCCTAATGTCAAGTTCTATGCTTATACGCGCTCTTGGCGTATTGCGGAGATTCTTGAGGCACTGCGCGAACTGGCTATGCTGACCAACATCGAGTTGTGGTGGTCGGCAGATAAAGTTACAGACGAACTAGGGGAGATCCCTCCAGTAGTAGATCGCGTACGTGTTGCATATATGCAGATGGCCGACGATGAGCCAGTACCGGCTTACACAAATTTAGTTTTCCGCGTCAATTATAAGCAGACTGTAATACGTCACATCGACAGGAAAGTGGTGTGTCCGGTAGAAACTGGCGTTAAGTATGCAGAAGGCGCGCGGCCTACGTGTAGTAGCTGTAAGCTATGCTACCGCGCACAAGCAGTTAGACAGCAAGTGGTTGATGATCCGGTCAGTGTAGACCGGAGCATGTTTCAATCTGTAACTTAGGAGAGCATTGTGGCTAATCCATCAACGTATGATCCACTAAGCGGCGAGTTTGATAATGAGGACTTTTGGAATATCTTTGCCGCAGCGCCCACGTACGACGATAACCCAGACGACGATGATGACTGGGACTTCGATGACGACGAGGACGAGGATGACGAATTCGACGATGACGACGACTTCGACGACGACTTCGACGAAGACTATGAAGACGAAGAAGAAGCACGCGCCGCCGCCCTAGTGGACATCAGCAGCGTGCATTTAGTTCGTCATCTCATAGGCAGGTAAGCGCCTAGCGCTTAACTCGGTCCCACAGAGACCCAGGAGCCGGTTTGTGTGCCTTGGCTATTTCGATTTGCTCAGCCGGAGAAATCGATTTACCAACTGCCGCATACTTGGTAGCAAACGGACGAATGCCAGCAGCCGCGGCGATTTCGTCAAACTGTTCCGCATCGTTCAACGGTAATGTAGGAACAATAGCAGCCAGCTTTGTGGTGTCGACCCATGCATTTGCATTTGTTACGGCATCAACAAAGTCATCGCCTAGTCCATCGGCCAGGTCCCTGACTGCCAGCTTCTCAAGATCAGCTTTCTTGTAGTAGTTGCCAGTTAACACCGACCCGATAAGATCATCACTTACGCTCGCCGCGCCTTTTTCGGTTACTCCGAAAAGGACGTCTTCCGGGCGCTCGATGATGTTGTCGTACTTTGTGACTAGGCCATGCTCGCGATCGAACTGGTCAACCATACTAGCGATCTTCGTGAGTGCGCCAAAATGTTGAATCGCCCGTGGGGCAGACTCACATAATTGAGCCAGTTTTTCAAGTTCTACTTGGAGGACGTTGGGCTTATGGGTGTGTCCCACGGCGCGTATTCTACTTCTGATGAGGCCGGCAGCATCTTTACCGGAGCAGGCGCCCAAGCCAGCGATCTTCTCTATAGTGTCGCGGCTACCGGGCAGCTGCAGGCCGAATTTATCTGCCTTGGCTAGGACTTTGCTTGCAATAGTGTGCCGGTCATCATACGGCAATCTATCGCGATTCTTGACTAACCAGTCGCTGGCCGCTTTAACTTCATCTTGATTGCGTAGCGGATAGTGACGCTCAATCGTGCCGTTACGGTCAAATACAATGGCATACTCGCTGTTCGATACTGTCTTGTCGCCTATAGCGTTTGATGCAGCCACTTTTTCCAGAATGCCACCAATTGTTGGGGCGATCTGCCAGTAGGCTGCTGCGTGAGATAGCTTCTCAGCTATCAACTGTTGGCGCGTTGCAGACAGTTCGGCTTTCTTCTCGTGGAAGAAGATAGACGACACGACAGTTGCGGCGGGGGTGTGCGTGGGGTACAACTTACGTGTGGTGTCAGCGAAGGCGTTGGGCGGCGTAGTCTCGTCGCCACACACGTCCGCTTGGCTGGCATTTTTAACGAAGTCAGGCAGTGGGTATACTGCAATAATGCGGTGAAGTTCTTGGCCGTTAAGGTCTAGGGTTTGATCGTATGTCGTGGACATTTATGTTTCCTGTTTTGGAGAATTGTCATGCAAGCACCGGCCATAGGCGCAAACGCAGGATGGCAGCAAGTGTTGCCGATCCTGGCAATTGATGCAAAGCCTGCTCCGATGCCACTGGTTGTTCGGTGTCCGCAGTGTGATAGTCTGCGTATGCGTATCTATAATGATACCACGTTGGGCGGTCATTGGCACTATTGCCCTACCTGTAAAGCCTCTGGAGATATGATAGGTCTCGCAGCTCGTACTTGGAAGTGCAATTTAACAGAAGCGGTATCTAGGCTGGCCGCAGCCGGAGTCAGTTTTCCGACCGAACATACTAGCAGTGCTAGCATCCAGCGTTACGAGGAGCACACCGTAGGAGTACAGGTGCGCTGCCAGGAATTATTGGAGCAGGGCGCTGAAGCGCTTGCAATGGGTCAAATTAACCCTAGTTATATTATTCAACAGCTAGGACTGCTCAAGGATCAGGATAAGTCGTATTGGCGCCACCGCATGGGGCGCTTCATGACCGGAGCAACCTGCAACGACGCATTGTCAGTCGGCCGGCCGGCGGATAAAGGTAGGCCAAGGGCGCATAAGCAGTGTAAGTTTGCAGGCGGTCACTGGGGCCAACTAATAGGCATACCGTTCCATGACCTGCCTCGTCGCTTCATGGGATATCTCTACATAGGACGACAAGCTCGACCAGGACTCGACTACGAGTTTTTTGCGTATGACAACCAATGGTCGACAATCTTAACAAGCGATATCGGTGCCTGCATGTACGAGGTAATGGATACGCCTACAGCGTATACCGAACTTTTCGGTAACACTATATTCGTGTTCAATGATCCAATCCATGCGCTTAAGCTGCAGTCTAGGCATATGCGCGACTCTGATTTGCCGCTGCCGCTAATAGGCACATACAATGCTAAACTCAAACGCCCAGGCAGCACATGCGAACTAGTAACGCGTGGAATATGGACTAACCGTCCGGATAAGACCTTTATATTCTGGTCACCAACCGTATCGCCAGATGTGTTTAATAACGCAGCTAGAGCTGATGCGCCAGTCTATATCTGTAAGAGCCTACTAGTCACCAGTCGCAATCCTGGACATATCTGGCTGCAGCAGATACAACGTCAAGCTCGGCCGTGGGCAGAGGTGCTGGAGGCAGAACTGTTGCGCATGCCAGCAAGTACCGCTTGCGACTTTTTGGCGCAGCTATCTTTCACGCCAGACACAATGCAGGCTTTTCGTCACGGCTGTTGCGACAAGCTGCAGCAACTGATGGCCAGCAACCAGGGCCAGGTACGTGCACTAGCCACCACTATCGTACATAACAAAGAGATACTAGAGACTAGTACGGGATGGTCGCTGGCAAAAACTGGCGAGACTATCAGCAATATCATATTGCGCGTGGATAAGATTGTCAGCCACGACAATAAAGATGATCCATACTATGTCGGCAGGCTAATCTGCGGCGAAAAAGAAGCTACGTTTTCTACGCCGTATTCCGCAATGTATATTGGATCGCGTACTGGTACGCTGGGTAACTGGCTACACAATAATGCGATCAGGCTGCTCGGAAAAGCACCGATCTTAAAGTATATGTGGGAGCCGTATATACTCGACATAGCCAGACAGTTCCACGAGCCGCAAGTGGTAGCGGAAGATGGTAGATTCGGCTGGAAGCCCAGAGATATGTCTTTCTCATTGCCGCAGTTTTCTGTTTGCATAGGAGGCAATGTGTCGACTGAGCGCGCACACGTACTGGACGATTACGCGCCCGGTACGAAGCTATGGCCGCCTACAATACCTCCGCCGGATACTGTCAAACTTGCGCGCGAGTGTCTGCAGAATGAACTGTACTGGGCGATGATGGCTTGTATAGGCGCAAACGTGGTAGCACCTGCTCTGGGACATCCACTGGCCAATATAGCCGGCGTCGGTCACATAGAGACCGGTATCGCTTACACGGCTGCCAGACTAGCAGGATGCGCTACCGTAGTGCCCAGCCACAACCGCACTCTTACTAATGAGTTTGTAGCTGAGCTAGACCATACCATGCACAGGCATAACTGGCCAATCATAGTACAGCCTTTGTGTAATGGCTTTTCCAAGAAAGCATTATACCGTTGGCTTAACAGCGAATGCTCGCCAAACGGAATAACAGTTTTACCGGAATTCATGGCTATGTTGGCGCCTGTTATTGCTCCATGGCGTTTTATTAACATACCAGCCGCCCTAGACTTAAGCGCCGAAGCACAGCATTATGGCGATCTAATTATGCCGTTATGGCTACAACGTCTATGTACAAGAAAGCTGGAATTAGAGTCTGACCGCGAACCGCTGGTAGAACGAGTACTTGACGACATGGCCGCAATGATGGAAGATTTAGGAGGTAACGGAGCTAATGTGCGCGCAGCGATACGGCACATTGACGACACTACCGGAGAGGCAGGCTACCGACTGGTGCGCTTGCTATACCGGGCCATTACCGACGGAGTAGCTCGATACGAAGATACGGACTCTGGACGATATGGCAAAACTTTGCCTAAACTGCAGCGCGTTACGACAGATAAGTACAGCGGTATCTTTTTAAGCGGCAGGGATTTTGGGCGCATACTGGGAACTTACGATTTATTCACACCCAGTCCGGGCGCAATTACCGATGCACTGACAGCTGCGAACGCGCTAGACTGTCGATGCGAATATAACGGCGAAAGTGGCTGGCTCATCGTGGAACGGTGGTGGCATCAGCAGATAGCTAGATGTCGCGCTAGCCATAAGCGCTTAACGGTAATTGGAGGTGCCTAGATGGATGCTAAGCAAATGTTGCGAAGTGCTAGCACTGTACTGAAGCAATTGCGGCAGCTGGATGCCCTATGCGACCATATACCGAAAAAGGATGCGGCGACATTTATAAGTCGCAGTATTGCTGACGTACGAGAGCTTATGCACGTAGCAAAGTTCGAGACGCAGATAAATGTCACAGCAGAGCAAGCTACGCACATCACCAAGATATCCAATCGCGTGATGTCCTTTATGCGCATGATTCCAGACGACGTTAAAAAAGATCTGGACAGCGGTAAAGAGACAGCATAGATTTTCATCTCAATAACAAAATCGGAGCTTCCCATGTGGTTTGCTATCGCTTATATTGCAGGTGTTGCCAGTGGCGCAATAATGGCAATTTTGTTTCTCGCCATGATGGACGCTTCCGGCTACTGAACGTAGGGGAATAGAGCAGAGGTAGCTCGTTTGGCTCATAACCAAAAGGTCGCTGGTTCGATCCCAGCTTCCCCCATTATTTCTAAACCTAGGAGACTCGATGGAAACGCTAAGAAACGTTTGTTTTTATATCGGCATTGGCGGCACAGTAGTCGCTGGCGCAATCGGCTTAGCCGGAGTTTGGATTCCTAACTTTTGGCATAATGATATTGGCGGCAAGCTGCTTCTGACTGACGTTATAGTAACAGTCACCGCCATAGTTGCTTGTACAATCTTGAGCGGAGTCAAGTAACTCCCACGGCGCCGTCGTCTAATGGTAGCAGCCGAAATGGCGCTACCTACGTGCTAGCCGTGGGCAGGACACCTACTTCAGTAGGAAATTCTGGTTCGACTCCGGACAGCGCCTCTTCTTCTCTTTCCCCATACCAATGTTACTTGCAAGCAAGCAAGCGATGGGATCGTCTATTGGTATGGGTTTCTCGGGCTATTAGCTCAGTTGGTTAGAGCAGCAGACTCATAATCTGTTGGTCTCAGGTTCGAGTCCTGAATAGCCTACTTCACCTTTACCCTTTTCACGCAGTAAGGATACCTTCATGGTAAAAACAGCAGTGGCAAAAACTAAATGCGCCAGAGTAGAAGAGGATACTACACCACCGGTATCCACTATTGGCGCAAGCGGAGTACTCGCAGAGGTGTTGCGAATACTTGGTACGCCGCCAAACATGTGTCAGGTTACAGTCAACCTGACGCGCGCAACACCAGTAACCCAGAATAGTTTCCGGGTAAACATTTACGTAGAGGAGCCGCGCGATATGTATACAGCGCAGGTTCTGCGGCACAGTTACTTTGTGCACGTCGACCCCACGGGTACGATAACGGCATCTAACCCAGAAATCATCAAGCAGTACGAGTAGTATTGCATCAACAAGGAGAAGCGTAATGCTAATTGAGGTTGGCACTAAGTCTGCATTGAACAGCGAGTTCGTGGAGTGGTATGAAGTTGAGAAAACGGAAGACGGCTTCCAGGTCATAGCGCTGATGGTGTCCGGCTGTAAGCATATTTTGTTTACCGACGCCGAGAACGAAAGCGCCTGCGACGATTATCTAGAAGAGCTGAAGTACGAGCTCGGCGGCGGTGGTGGTTTATTCTCAGGCCACAAACCGAAAGCGAAGTAGCTTGAAAGTGGTATTCGCGCCGGGCTTTGCTGATAGCTTAGCCCGGTGCTTTAGATCCGCCTGGCATCCAGGCGAGTTGTGGTATCGATTCAAATGCTGGGCATGGCATCGATATACCACAGTGAAGCCGCGATGGCTTTCACATACCTGGTGCGACTGCACCGAACTGTTGCCGCACGCTATGTTTGAGATACTTGGCCGGTTCATCGAGAACGAGTGCTCTCCAGGCCACATAGAGTGGTACGGTAAGCATGGCCATCGTATCGCAACAGACGGCGGCGAGAGATATGTACGAGATGAAATGCAGTGTCTTTGGGACTGGTGGCGTGAAGTTTATGCGGGCGACCGCATTAAAAACCCGCACAGTTACGACGCTCGACGCGAAGTCATTCATGCCCAAATAGATAGGATTGATGCCACGTCGTTAATATCGAACTTCGACGACACTGACGGCGATTTCGTTACGTACAGCCCGCGCTATAAGAATGCAGAAGACGGAGAACGCGTGGAGGCGCTTTACAAGCAACTAAGCGCGTTAGACGAAGAACAGCATACGGAATTACAAGCACGAATGCATCGTCTGGTTAATATACGCAGGTATCTATGGACCTAGGCGTCTATGGTAAGATTATGAGTATAGACACCGGATAGTTGCATATAACCCTAATTAAGGAAACAGTTATGAGTATACCTGAAATGCAACAAGCGTTGAAAACAGTACAACACACTACAGAAGTGCATAGCGCAATGTCTAATGCACTTAAAGCAGAGCGCGCTCTTACGCCCGGCTGGGCTGCAGCTTTGATTATTACGGAACGTTGTTTAGAGCTAGAACAGCGTTTAGCTGACACTAGCAATTGATTTAGGGCTAGCGCTACAATGGTAAATAAGGTTCGATTCCTTTAGCGCTGTTATGACAAAACGCAAAAAGTCCACTGCCAGTACGCAGTGGCACAGGCGCAAAGGCATGCTAGCCCAACAACTCGGAATGAGTTACGGCTCGGCGCGCGATAAATTACGTGTGGCTATAATGTTTAAGCTTGTCAAACTGGCCGGCTTGAACAGTTGTCACAGGTGTGGTAAACCCATGGAGTCAGCAAATGATTGTACTATTGATCACAAGCAACACTGGCTACATGAGTTGAATAGCGCAGAACTTTTCTCTGACGTCGATAACATC
>Ga0194063_10000594_pt1 | contig 25668 bp, 14 predicted proteins | sample SepL3720m_MetaG_FD_155459 | JGI IMG/M metagenome (GOLD analysis project Ga0194063, IMG submission 155459) | Anoxic zone freshwater microbial communities from boreal shield lake in IISD Experimental Lakes Area, Ontario, Canada - Sep2016-L373-20m | ecosystem: Environmental > Aquatic > Freshwater...
CCAATAGCTCTTTGATCATCTTTTAGAAGGGTAAATTTATTGGAGTATTTCTCCCCATTCTATTCTTCCCCTTCCTCCTCCCTTTTGCTACCCTTCCTTCGTTAGCACACCCTTTTAAAGGTTACCCATGATTTTTTTGTTTTCATGTTCTTTCGCTTCCTTATACTCTTTCTCCTAGTGGTTACCTTTTTATGGGGCGGCTACGAATGGACCTATTCATCCCTTCTCACCTACCGTGTAGACGAACAAGCCGGAAACCAGGGCTTTGAAATTGCAGAAGGCGAAAGCGTGGAAAGTATCGCAACGCGGTTACACGAACAAAATATTATTGCGTATGAATGGGTTTTTCTACGGTACGCGGGTAAATCGGGGGAAGCACAAAAATACCAAGCGGGATACCACGAGGTATCTTCCAAAATGACCATTCCAGAAATTTCTCAAAGCCTTTTGCACGCCATTCCCCAAGTGGTTACCGTACTCGTTCGGGAAGGGCTTACACTGGCAGAAATGGATAGCCTCTTTGCCGAAAAAGGATTTTTTGCGAAGGGTGAGTTTTTGGCGTGCGTACAAAGAACCTGTAGTTTTTCTCAGTTTTCTTTTTTACCGAAAGACCCTGCCGCACGGGAAGGGTATTTTTTCCCCGCTACTTATCGAATAGAAAAATCTCAACTTTCACCGCAAAATTTAGCGAACGAGATGATCTCTACTTTTCAAGAATACGCACAAAACTTAAAACTCTTCTCCAATAAACGGGGAAGCCTGCAAGAAATCCTCACCATGGCATCCATAATAGAAAAAGAATGGGCAGGAACGGAAGAAGGTGCCATGATTTCTGGCGTTTTATGGAACAGAATTGACAAAGGGATTCCTCTGGGAGCCGATGCTACCACGAGATATGCAACCCAAAAAAAATCTTCCGCACTCACCGCATCAGATCTCGCAAAAGATGACCCGTTTAATACCCGAAAAAATAAAGGATTTCCTCCCCATGCTATTTCCGCTCCAGGAGCAAAAGCATTAAATGCCGCTGCAAATCCTGCCAAAACCGATTTTCTCTTTTATCTCCACGACCAAAACCGAGAAATTCATCTCGCAAAAACCAATGCCGAACACGAGAGAAACAAACAAACCTATTGTGGTGGGAGTTGTTTGTAATTTTTTACCCTGGATTGCTTCGTTCCTGGCAATGACGAAATGTTCACATTCAATATTCTTAAAGGGCGTCCCGCCCGGCGGGAACGCCCCTACTCCCATTCCATTTCTAATTCTTAATTCCTCATTCTCTCCCCTTCCCCATGTTTTCTCTTACCGATCCTATTTCCAATATTGCCGACATTCATGCGTTTTATCACCAATTTTTTTGCCCCTCTGGAAAAGTAAAAATCGGCATAGAATGGGAACGCACAGGAATATACAAAAATAATAAAACCATTCCCGTACCCTACACCGGAGAAAAGGGCTATAAAAAAATACTTTTGGGATTGGTGGAACAATACGGCTGGATAATAGAAGACGAAAATGACGGGAATCCGTTTACGCTTTTAAGAGGAAAAACACGCGTGACCATTGAAGGCGATGGAAAACCAGAAATATCTGGAGCCCCGTTTTTTTCGCTGGTGGAAACACAAAAAGAACTAGAAGAAATCGCCGAAGAAATTCGGTCCCTAGCAGATCCTTTGGACATTGTATTTTCTCCACAAGGAATTTCCCCAATGTTTCATCATGATGCCGTCCCCCTGGTTCCTAAACCCCGTTACCAAATTTGGGATAAAATTTTCCCCGAACCCCAAAGACACGACTGGATGCACCGATATATGAAAAATCTTTCAGGGCTTCATATTAATGTGTGCTGTACTTCGGAAGAAGATCTTCTGCAAAAAACACAATGTTTTTTACGACTTTCCCCGTTTTTGTGTGGTGTTTTTGCCAACGCGCCCTTTATGGAAGGAAAGAATTCGGGAGTTTTATCAGCACGCAGACGCGCTATTTTTACTGGTTCCTTTGGGAGAGAAGCAATGATGAAGGGATTTTTAGCAGCCGATTTTGATATGAAAAAATGGATAGAATGGTATTTAGACCGGGATCTCATCATCATTGTGCGAGGAAAACGCAATCTACTTCCTCCACGAGGCTTTTCGTTTCGGAACTTTTTAGAAGAAGGATTTGAAGGAGAACACGCTGTTTTTGAGGATTTTGATGCCCATGTCAAAACCTGTTGGACAGACATTCGATTCCGCCGTGGGTATTTAGAGTTTCGAGCGTTGGACACTCTAGAACTCCCCGATCTTATGGGAGTGACCGCATTCGTAATCGGAATTTTTGCGCATCCAAATGGCTTTTCTGTAGTACAAGAAAAAACAAAAAACTTAAAAGAGTCAAATTTTCCGGTTCTTCACGAAGCAGCGTGGCAATACGGCGGAAAAGCGGAATTTGAGGGACAATCTTTTTTTGACATCATTGCGGAATTAATGCCCATTGCAAAAGAAGGACTCCAAAAAAGAGGACTAGAAGAAGGGGTATTTTTAGAGGCAGTGGAAAAAATTATTTCCGAAAAAAAGACACCCGCCCAAAGGCTTTTGGGAAAGGGAATAGGAATAGTATAGCCTATTTTTCTGCCAAAAACTTTTCAATACGAGAAGTTTTTCCTTCCAAATTTTCATTGAGGTAGATAATTTTTGCGTTTTTATCTCCTACTTTTTCCAAGGTTTCAATACGAGCGGAATCCAAAAGGAACTGGAGGATTTCAGCTCCACTCACATTAGATGCCTGTTGAATCATCGCAATGGATTCCTGAAACCCATTGGCGATTGCCATGCGTTGTTGTGCCATTCCTTCTCCAATAAGTTTTTTGGCTTCTTTGTTGGCTTCCGCTTCTTTTACAATTTTTATCCGGTTCGCTTCTCCTTCGTTTTGCGCTGCGTCTTTTAATTTTTCCGTTTCAATAACCCTGTTCATGGCCTCTACTACGCGTTGATCGAGCCGAATATCCTGTACCTGAATAGAATCCACCGTAAATCCAAATTGACTCAGTTTTTCTCGGAGATTCTCTTCAATTTCATCACCAATTTCCTGTCGCTTGGTAAAAATTTCTTTATGGTCAAAACCAGTAATCATTGCCCGTAATTGCTCATCAATAGTGGCTTTAATCAGCATTCCATGATTATCAATTTCATAAACGGATTTATAAATGGACTCATCATCTTCCTGCACAAAATACACCACATTAAGTCCAATGCGTGCGGAAACATTATCTTTGGTAATTCCGTCTACTTCTACCTGAAAATTCTTTTTAAAAAGATCTTGGTTTTTGGTCCATTCCAGTACGGGAATAATGATATTAATACCGGGATGCAAAATACGATTAAATTTTCCGAGAAACTCCACTACTTTTACCGTTTTTTGAGTAACAATACGCACCCCCAAAAAAAAGAGAATAATGTCTATTGCAAGCCCCAATATAAACCAACTTGAGCCCTCAGCACTTCCCTGATCTAAAACATACCCCAACACCGGAAAAAGAATAAATAAAAAAAGTATAACAGCTTTCATATTTGATGGGGGTAAAAATTTTCTACATTATACCCTCATCATGGACATTTTCACAAATAAAAACAGGTGCATCGCACAAAAAAATACGGTACCATTTCCGAGACATTTTTCTTTTTTATGGATGCCAAAAGCCAATGCGCAAACCTTATGAGAGAAGTTATGATCAAAAAAAATTTTACCTCTCAAGATTAATGTCTTTCCACCTGGCCATTGACGCGCGGATGTATTCCTCCCGATTTACGGGCATTGGTCGGTATGTGCATGAAATTTCCAAACGCATTTTTCAGGCACGACCCGACTGGAAAGTCTCTTTTTTCCTTTCTCCTCCAGAATATCAGTCATTTGTGCCTCCGCATGCCAATGTGTTTCCCATTTTGGCTCCAGAACCCATATATTCGCTCGCCGAACAAACCTCTTTCCCTTTCAAAATTCTCAAAGAATCACCAGACTTGACATGGTTCCCGCATTTTAATGTTCCTGTTTGGTACCCCAAAAAATTCGTGGTCACCATTCACGACCTCACTATTTCTAGATATCCCGGAAAAAAGAAAACCTCCATACTGCACAAATACGGATACCAAGCCATTTTAAAAAATGCACTGTTACGCTCCCAAAAAATATTTGCTGTTTCCCAAAATACCAAAAAAGACCTCATGGAAATGGAAGGAGTCTCGGATAAAAAAATTCGAGTCATTCACAACGGCATCGGCGAAGAGTTTTTGTCCCCTCTTCAAAACCTCCCCATAGCAAAAACATTAGAGAAATATGAAATCCAAAAGCCATTTTTTCTGTACACCGGCGTTTGGAGGGAACACAAAAATATTCTTCGGCTTCTCCAGGCTTTTCAGAGTCTCGTTACAGAAGGAATTGTGGCAGAACTGGTTCTCACGGGTAATCCTGACCCGTACTATCCAGAAATTTTAGAATATATCCACCAAAACCATCTCGAAAATTTGGTAAAAACAGTAGGGCTGGTAAACGAAGATGAGCTTTTATCTCTGTATTCCAGTGCCACAGCGTATGTTTTCCCCTCTCTATACGAAGGATTTGGGTTACCCGGTTTGGAAGCAATGGCACTCGGCACACCGGTACTTTCTTCTTCCTCTTCGTGTTTACCAGAAATTTATGGAGATGGTGCAGAATTTTTTAATCCCGAAAATACTGAAGAAATGGCACAAAAAATGAAAAGCGTTTTAGAATCGCCAGATCTCCGCAATTCCTTACAAGAAAGAGGAAAAATACAGGTGCAAAAATTTTCCTGGGATAGAGCAGCCAAAGCCGTGCAAGAAGAAATGGAAAATATTTTCGCTCCTAAAAAATAATGGTTCGACCTCTATATTCCAATATTTTCCGTTCACAAAACTTCTGCACTGCCTCTACCAGTGTTTGTTGCTCAATACTCGCTCCATATTTTTTGAGCTCTAAAACGGAAAATTCATGACTGACGGGAAGCACTTTTTGCGCAATAATCGGTCCTTCGTCTAAATCTTTGGTTACTAAATGAGCAGTGGCACCAATGAGCTTTACGCCTCTTTTGTATGCCATTTCATACGGCGTCCCGCCAATAAAAGACGGAAGAAACGAGTGGTGAATATTGATAATGGGAACAGAAACTTGAAAAAGAAAATTTTCAGAAATAACCTTCATATACCGCGCCAAAACTATAACATCAGGAGAAAGAGTCGAAATAATCTGGAGTTGCCCTTCTTCATGCGCAAAACTCCCTTTTTCTGCAGGCGTATAAAAAAACGGAATCTCCATTTTTTTACAAAAATCTTCTATTTTTTGGGAATTGGAAACGACTCCCACTATGTCGGCACTCAGAAGCCCTGAAAAAATATGAGAAAAAATCGCCAGAGGACAATGCAGCGTATCGGAACAAAACAGAAGCATTCGGGGGCGTTTTTGCTCATCCAGCATTTGAAAATCCATTTGAAGGTCCCCTGCCAATGGTAAAAATTCTTGTGAAATCTGAGGAATTTCAAATTCTCCTTCCGTTTCCAACCGAAGAAAAAATCGTCCTTGCTCAGTATGTTCCTCTAATTTTGCAATATTTATTCCCCGCTCCGCGAAAAAGGAGGAAATTTTAGCAATAATACCAATGCCATCGGGGGAGGAAGAAAGAAAAATCATGGGAAGGATGAAAAATGTTTTCGGTAGGAGCGCCCCTTGTGGGTGCCCAAATTTGGAATGTTCCGTCATTGCGAGCTTGCGAAGCAATCCAGATTATAAGCCATTTGTTGTCATTCATGCGCAGGCGGTAATCCAGTTTTTAGAAGATTCCGAACTAGTGAAGAAATACAGAATAAATTAATGATGGAGGACAGGGGGTATGGACCTGTCCTTCTTTTAGAAAAACGGATCGATAACCATATCCCTACGAAGAAGATCTATTATCTTTGATATTTTTTCCTCCTAAAACTACATAATTTATTATTACTTTAAAAAAGAAAAATTGAATAAGGTAGTGTGTAATCAATACGAAAAAAATTACATGGACCCACATTTCCACGACACTCTCTTTCTTTATCATATCGCAATAATTGAAAGCATTTTCTAAATAATTTTTCTCATCATGTAGATAGGGATTGATGTCGTGGTAGCACCATCCCCAATAAAAACCTTTCTCATAATTGAGAAGATAAATAAAAAATACTATGAACAATATAATATATACCATTATCAATAATCGAAATTTCCAATTATTAGTGAGGAATCCATGATGATTTTTCTCGAAGAATGGAAATATAATTTTTTTTAACATAAAAATTTATAAGAAAATGAAGTTTACTCTTTTATATCCCCATTTTTATAGCTATCCCAACGACCTTCTTATCTCCGCCGCTCGTAAAATATCTCCCGAAATATCTTCTCCAATATTCATTTTTTGAAAAATATTAGAGGAAAAATTGCGATGAATGAGATGATGGCATTCTACGGGACCAATGGGCACTTCCAGCATTTCCTCCACCAGCCGAATATCCGCTTCAATATCTTTCCATGCCGAATTTTTTGCCGCCAAAGCAGAAAGATTTTCCCAGTTTACATAATGCCCCGCATGAAGGAAATCTGCCTTGATATTCACATACAGCTTTTTTACCAGGGGAAGCATTCCCATTTCCTCTGCCAACCGTAAAACCCGTCCCGTGGCAATAAACTCTGGAGGCACTCCAACAGAATACAGCGCTCCACAAAACTTTATGGCACGGGGAAGTTTTACTTTTCCTACTCCACGAGAATACCCAAAAATTCCGATATGCTGAACTCGTTCTCGATGATTTGGCATTTTCTCCGCCACCGCATTAATAAGATCTGCAATTTCCTCAATGGTATGCTGAAAAACCGGAATAGCCTTTCTATTAAACATTTTTATCGCCTCATGCTCTTCCGGCGTAATGGAAATATACTGGTGCCGTTTTTGCGGAAGTTGAATATTATACTGCCCAATCGCCCGTTTTACCTCTTCTACCGGATAATCGAACCGGAAGGCACTTTGGATGGTAATAGACGCCGCACCTTTATATTCCTCAATACTCGGCTGTACATTGTGCGGGTTTATTCCTCCTCGAAACGGCAGAGATCCACCTCCAATCCAAGGATACATTTCAATCCCTTTGGATTTTCCAAATTCATGATAGGACGAAAGCGCACTTTTTACCGCCAACATACAAGGAATAAGTCCCGCATTCATGGCCGGATCAGACCGCGCAATAAAAACCCGTAAATATTCAGGCGTTGCGCCTCTTGCCTTCTCCAAAAATTCGACATAAGTCGCCAAAATGTTGTGCCCATCCGCCATTGTCTCTGCCTCCTCAAAAAGAGGAATCACATTAATATGCTTTAACTCGCCTTCTGTTTCAAAAATCTCACTCGTTGCGCGGGCAATTTTCTCAAATGACTCATGGAGATAGGTGAGCTGATCCGCTCTGGTAGTCATGGGGAGGATGATTTCAAACAGCGGAGGCGTGTGGAGATTCATACTTTTTGCCGCCTGTTCTGCGGAGAGAAGATTCATAAACGCTCGAGGAAGACGATATGACGGCTCTTCCCAGATATTAGGAATACGAAAGGTAAGAAATTTTTCTTTCCCAAGTGGAGTGCGTTGAAAAGTGTCGTAGTATTTTTGGTACAAGCGGTCGATCACCGCTTCATCTACCAATTTTCCTTCCCAGTCCCACATATACTCATCTACTCCCAGTTCAAAAAAACATTTGTAGCATTCCTCAATTTCGTCGCGCGCGGTTACAAACCGTTCTCCAGAAAAGATTGAAGGAAAGGCATTATCCGGGTGTTGGGTCGCCATAGTAACGGGAATTTTTCGCATGGAAGAAAGAAAAAAGCCGACGAATGACTTCGTCGGATTTGAGTGTGAGGCAGAGAGAAAAGAATTTCAAGTACTCCGTTTATTTATTTTTATGTTAGGATACTCTTGTTTGTAAAAACGAAATCTTACGAACCATCATGATTACATCCCCAATAGATTCTCTCCTCCATATTTTGGAACCCTATAATGCACGGCTGTGCTTAGCAACGAAAACACAAAATATTGAAACTATTAAAAAAGCAAACATCAATACCGTTCTTATTATAGCGGAAAATAAGGTGCAAGAGCTGGAGGAAAAATGGGAATATTACAAAAGCATTCCGAATGAAATACATTTTATAGGTCGGCTGCAGGACAACAAAATACGGAAAGCCGTAAAAATGTGCACGGTCATTCAGAGTGTGGATTCTCTCGCGCTGCTGAAAAAAATAAACCGCATTGCAACAGAAGAAGGAAAAATCCAGCGAGTATTTTTGAATATCAATATTTCAAATGATCCGAACAAAAGCGGTTTTCTTATACCTTCCCCTGAATATCAAAACATAGAAACACTCCTTTCCCACACTACAGAACTCTTAAACATTCGGATAGAAGGATTATTTACGATTCTTGCCGCCAAACTTTCAGAAACGGAAATTCTAAACTTCTACCAAAAAATGAAAACTCTTCAGCAGGTAGCGCAAAAAATAATGCCGAGTATTACAGAACTTTCCATGGGGATGAGCCATGATTACCTCCTGGCACTTAAAGCAGATGCCACCATTGTGCGTATTGGAAGTGGAATTTTTGGTGAGAGAACACCAAAACCCACAACAGAAATTTAAAACCAAGAAATAATCTGCACGGCAATACCCTGAATACCAAGACGAACTTTCCCGAGGAGTCGCGTTTGCCAGCGATATTTTTTGAGATGCTTAAAAATGAGTTTTTTCTGAGCCTCATATCCGTATAAAGATGCTTCGGGATCCCGTTGAAAAAAATGGCGAATATGTTTCCAAAAACTCCGAGGACCGGAAAAATAATTGGGATGAAAAATGCGAACATCGGGCGCAAACCGAGCGCGATACCCCGCTTCTCGAAGGCGAAGCGCCATATCTATATCCCCTTTTCCTTCTAAAAAATACTCGTCAAACCCTCCTAATTTTTTAATAATTTTTGTGCGAGAAAGCGATGCAAAAATGGGAAAACCAATGGGCTCAGAGGCTTCGTCAAATTGTCCACGGTCTGATTCTCCAATCCCTCGGTCATAAAACGAAAACCCTCTTCCACGAATAATTCCCGTAGAAGCCAAAATTTCAGTCCGTTCAATCCCCCGCAGCTCAAAAACTTTTCCTCCAAATACTGCCGAGCGAGAATCCCATGTTTTTTGCAACAGTTTTGAAAAACAGTAAGGATCTCCCAAAACGGTTTCTGGAGACATAGTCCAATAAAAATCGCTCTCTTCTGCCTCCAATACAAAATTATAACGAGCCGAAAGTCCCAGTGTTTCGGAATAAGAATGAAAAAATATTTCTGGAAATTTTTCTAAAAAGCGCTTCCATTTTTCTCGATGTTCCGGCGTTCCACCATCCAAAACGAGATGAACAGAATGGGTAAAGTTCCCCTTTTGGAACAAAAGGGATTGGAGGACTATTTCCAATGGCTCATCATCGGGAGAAACAACCACCGCAGAAACAATATGGGAAGTGCGTCTAAAATTATCCGCCATATCGGGAAATCCTGATATTTTTCGGACCAATGCACTCGCTGCAAAAAAACTTTCGTGCGTTCCGGCGTCGCTCCAATTTCCAGAGACTTCCGTAGCCCGCAAAGATCCATCAGAAAGGTATTTTTTTAAAACATCTGTAATTTCTAGTTCTCCCCGATCACTGGGCACAATATTTCGAATAGCCCGAAAAACAGTGCTCTCAAAAAAATAGAGTCCAGTAACCGCGAGGGATGATTTTGGTTCTTTTGGTTTTTCTTCCAGGGAAAGCACCGTTCCGTTCGCATCCACTTCTGCCACCCCAAAGCGCTGAGGATCTGGTACTGAGGCGAGAAAAATTTGCGCACCAGTTACAAAATGTTCCGCTGCATCGGAAAAATCACCATCAAAAATATTATCCCCCAAAATAACCGCCAACGGATCTTTTCCTGCAAACGATTCGGCAAGAGAAAGCGCGTCGGCAATACCCCCACTCCCCTCCTGAACGCGAAAAGTACACTGCACTCCCCATTCTTTTCCCGTTCCCAAGAGTTTTGCAAAATCTCCGGTGTGTTCTTCTCCACAAATAATAAGGAGATCGGTAATACCCATTTTTTGGAGCGTCTCGATGGGATAAAAAATCATCGGGCGATCGTAAATGGGGAGGAGATGCTTGTTGGTGACCCGCGTTGCGGGTGCCAATCTTGTTCCTCTTCCGCCGGCAAGAATAACTCCTTTGGTAATCATATCGCCCAGGAGTATAACGGTTCATAAAAACATCCGCAAATTTCTTCTGGGAGAAACACCCCAGGTGTCTCTCCGGTTAACAAAAGGACAGGTATAAACCTGTCCCTAGGACTATTTGCCATTATTCTTTACCCGATGTTGCTTCGTTATTCCTCCACGCAATGACGGAACATTCCTCATGCCTAATTATTAATTCTTAATTTTCCTCTCCCTACCGAATAATCTGGTTTATTTGGACATTTCCCCGTTCAAACGCACCAGGAGGTAAACTTTCCTGAAGATTCGTATCATACTCAATAATCACGGAAGATTTTGCCCTACAACTTTTATCGCTATTTCTCTCTGTCGAAAGAGCCCTCGAAGACCATGCTCCTCCAAAACGATCAAATGGATTTTCTTTTGCCGCTTCACCACTATTTTTCACATTTCCCAGAGAATCTCTATGGAAATCTCGCAATTTTAAGAGATCAAATCGAATAGATTCCGACGGATAGAGTGAACTTTTATCACCAGGAACATTAAAGGCATCAGAATGCGATACATTAGTATCGCCTTCAAAAGCGGTCTTAGCACTGGGAGATGAGGATCCATCATAAGTATTTTTGGAATACACTCCTCCAAGAATATACAGCTGATTAACAAGGGACGATCTATTGGAGCTTCCATCAAAAACTGTATACCCATTAGCAGAAGAGAACACTGAACCGTCAGCAAAAAGTACGGAGCGGATATTGGTTACATCCGGGGAAATCAAAATATTTCCAGAATTTTTTGCTGGGTCGACTCCTCTAAAATCTCTCAGGGCAATAATCGCAAGGGTCGCCTTATTATTGGTACGGATAATATTGTTCTTGAGAAAAATATTTCCGCCTTCTACCACAATAGTGCGAGGAGTGGTACTGTTATCGTCTTGAATATTGTTACCATCACCCAACTCTACGATAAGAGCATCAGAAGACTGAGTATCTTTTCGAATCCAAAGGATTTTTCCATTACTGATAACATTTACGGATTGCGAGGTGAAGGTATTACTCGTACCAGCCAGCCAGTTCTGAAGCTCAGAGGAAGAGATTCTTACAGAAACACTTGCAGGAGACATATTCGCACTTCCTCCTCCTTCTTTTAGGTATCCCGTAAGGTTCTTATATATTTCATTCCTCATTTCGGTAGCAGACCGTGCATCATGAATTTGTGCTGACATATCATCTCCACAGAAATTTTTAATATCGTTACTATATGAAATTCCTTTGATATACTTGCTCTTCCCCACATAGGATGCAGGAGTCCCCTCTGGGTAAATAGGATAGACAACGGATGTCTTGTTAATAGTATACGAAACTTTGGCACTTATTTTGACTTCATCTACTGATACACTCGATACATTTCTGGCTTCCAAAGAAAAATTGTTGGGAGCTGTCTGAGGAACTTCAGAGTCTAAGTCTATACCAAACTCATTTCCAGTGTATGTTTGAAAAGGACGATTGTTTTCGTTCGTAGTAATTTCATAACATTGATTCGATCCGGAGTAGTCAGTACTGTCCTTTCTCTGAGCGTCGTTACTGTTAACAATCGCTTTTATAGCACCAACTGTTAATGTTCCAGATTCTGGACTTGGTTCTAAACAATGAAGGAATGAAAAATCATTAATATTAGAGGTATTAAACAGGGGTACCCCAGGCTGAGTACTACTATTTTGTGATATGAGAAATTGGTATGGAACTGGATCTCCACTCTCTTCATCAAACGGTGCAGAAAAGGTGTAGGTTCCCTTAAATGGAGATTGAAACTGAAACTTTCCAGAAGGACTGTATGTTGCATCTGTTACTGATTCAAATGTAATCACCCTTTTCTCTCCGTCTTTTGGATAGTCTCCATTGCTTAAAATAACATTGGGGAAACGAATTTTTCCAGTAGTTTCTCCTAAATAATCGTTATTAAAGAGAATACCATTTTCATCTCCGAAATAATCGTTATCAAAGGGAGTGCCATATGTAGCATTTGGATTTTTTATGGAAACCTTAATATTTTCTACCTTTAAAATGTCATCCTGAGCAAGCCCCTCAGGAATAGAAGGAGTAGTGGGCGCGTACGAACTAAAAGAGAAGGATGCATCTCCCATAAAATCATTCTCTGTACCTGTTACAACCCGTTTAAAGGAATAAAGTTTCCCGGTATAGGGATTATTTTCCAGTGTTTCTAAAGAAAAATAAGAGGAATTTGCGATATTCGCATTATTCAGGGAAACCGTAATATTTGCATCCTTTATGGCGCTTCCCCATCCTCCGTTTGCATTGGATTGATCGGCACGAATAGTATTTTTTACCTGTACTTCCGTCTTAACGGAGCGAATTTTTTCCCCATTAATATGATACTCATCTTTTATACTGTTTCCGTAATGATCCTTTAAAGTCACTTTTCCTCTTTCGCTATCTTTTCCATTTGCCAATGCATTCTGATTGAGAATTTCAAAAGTACTGCGATTGGGGCCCCAATAGGGTACCGAATCAGCAATAATCTTTATTTTTATGGGAGCACTTTCGAGAATAACGAGATCATTTCCGTTATTCTGAGGAATGGTTCCTGTAATTTCTAATACCTCACCCACGGGAAGCCCCTCCAAAGAAACGATCGCAACCGTATTTCCCTCTGTATAAGTAGTTGTAAGTGGATAGGAAGCTCCATTTGGAACCGTTCTTTTGGCCGTAAGGACTAACGGATGCTTTGGAGTAGAAGCAATAAATGCTTTTCCGGTACAACTTTTTGCAATTTTATACTGCCTTGCATCAGAGTACTCCAATACCACCTGCTTCCCTCCTGGAATATCTGGAGTACATTCTGTTGCAATGGGAGAATATTCCGTAATGGGGAAATAAAAATCTTCCGCTCTTTTCGCAGCATCACTCTGGAGCACCGCCAAATCAGGACTGGTATTAGCATCCAGAGAAACCCCTTCGGGACGAGTACGCATTGAGATCCATCCCACTTCTGGGCTCCACGCAAAACCGGAAATATATCCATGCGTATCCACAGCCACCGCTTTTCTTCCATGCGCATTTAATGGCCATTGCGCCGCTTGTGCACCACTGGGGTAATCTTGCAAATAAGTGGCAGCATCAAAATATACATAGCCGCATAAAGATGAAGGATTATCCTGGCATTTCTCTTTCATCTTCATCACACGGGCTTTTCCAATAAAGTCTTGTGTATCATCAGGAGCTTTCATTCCCGCAGAAGCTGTTAAATTTGGTTGCAAATATCCTGGTTGTACCCCGTACTTTCTTTGGAAATTCATACCATCCGTACAATACAATGTATCATAGCCCTCTGAAGGTCCATCGTTCAGGCTCTGCATAGGGTTCCCCTCTGGATATTTTGCAGGATTATTATTTTCACAAGAAAATCTCATCCATCCCACCTGAGAGTTCCACGCATAGCCATATAACGCTTCTGGTGCAACATATACTCCTCCTGCAGTAGGATTAAAATCAGTCCATCCCGTATAGGAATTCCATCCAAAACGGTGGGCCTCTTTTGCATGAGTGGGAGTGGCATTTGCTAAAATAGAGTCCATTGTAATCTGCTGTGTCCCAATATTTCCTAATCCACTTCCCCCATAACTATAGTACGAGAAATGCCCAGATACCGTTTGTGAAGAAAGACCCTCTTCGTCAGTAGCCACAATGGAAAAATAATACACTTGCGACATGGTCGGCAATAAATGATCCTCAGGAATAAAAAGTTTACTTTTTTCGTGAGTGCCACCCGATCGAATAAGCTTAATATCGTTCGTGTCAGTGGATCTCACTATCCCTTCTGTTTTATACGGCGTTATAGTGAGGACCGTTTTTGTTGCAGTAGTAGTGATGGCTTTATCGAGCGTAAACCCTATACCTGGCTGGATACTCACAATATGAGAATTGGGGACGACCCCAGACCCCGTTACAAACGATCCCAGCGGAATCCAAGAAGGATCAATAATACCCGTCACAACAGTACTATTTTCTGTGATATTCGCCTCCTCATTAAAACTCCTACTCTCAATTTTATAGTGCACATTTACAACATCAGAATCATCATAGAGCTTAAAACGAAATCCAGGCCTTTGGTCGTCAGTAATGCCACTCGCAATTAGGGGTACATCCTCATTCCAAAAATAATTTTCATCCGTATTAATCATTTCCACCGTACTGTATTGAGGATTACTATGAGGAATAACAAATGATGGAGATTGATTCTCTGAACGGAAACAAGAAATATCACTCGTGTCCTCCATACCAGTATCGCTTACAGCCTTTACCCTCCAGCAGAGTTCCGTATTTACAGGGAGCCCGGCAATACTTTCTGAAAAGGTATGAGAAGATGTGTCGACATTTTCGCCCTTCCCGTTTACAGAAGGAACAAGCGGAGGAGTGGCAAGGTTAAACCACACATTGGCTTCTGTTCCCGTAGAGTTTCCAGAAGCATTGGTAGATGCTCGAACTTCTAAAGAATATGAATACTTGTCTCCCTTAAAACTGTCCACTCGAAACTGAAACGGAGTATTCCGAGGGAAATTTACCACTTCATTCGGTTTGGAATAAGGATCCACGAGATGTACCTCAAACCTTTGTGGTTTTATTGGACAGCGTTGTTGTGTCCGAGATTCAACCCCTTTTGAATTTTTTGCCCATATATCATACCAAAGGGTTTGACCGTTATACCCATCAAAAAAATCTGGTGGAGGTGGTGTACTCCCCAACTTCATGGGAGTGACAATACTGTGGGGCCCGCGATGCGAGAGAGAAGAAGCCGCACCTGAACCACCCACCTGAGAAGAAGAAATACCAATAGGAAGGAGGTCAGAGGTCTTAGGATCAGAATAGAAATTAATACGGTACTCTACTGGAAGAGTGGGTTCATTTCTATCCTTTATATAAAAATCAAATCGAGGATTAAGATCCGTAATAGGATCGGGGCAATTATATTCTGTGGTCGTACTAGATGAAGAAATCTCAGGCTTATAAGGCTGAAGATTAAAAGTTCTCACCACATTTCCATCCGAAGGATCCCCACTCCGCAAAAGGGTTTTTACCCGCCAATAGTATTTTCCATAATCAAAAGAACAAGTCGTATCTGTTCTATTCCCCAATGGACACGCCGCCTTATTTACCGCAGAATGGATCTCTTCTGTGGTAACCAGATGATCTCCAGGATTGGAAACCGGAACCTGGTAGTTAATTATTTGATTATGGAATGAAGAATCTTTAGATATCAAAAGGGAAAAACCAACATTACTGTCCGCATTTTGTGCCGTAACAGTCGCCATATTCAACCACCCAAAATTTACATTCCACGCATATCCATGAAAGTTTCCCTGCTTATCCATACATACTCCCCAGTTCAGCGGAGAAGGAGAAATCTTGCTGTTACAATTTCCATCGTGAATTCCAGAACCTCCTCTAAAAACAAACCACCCCATTATAGGACTCCACGCCTTTCCTTCAAAAAAGAGCGCACCAGTTCCATCATTTTGAGTCCCTACCGTAACCCCATAATCATCAATAGGACCATTAGGATCATTCGCAGTATTTTTATTTAATGATCCAAAGTGATCATCAGAATCGAGATAAATCCATCCTCCCGCATTGCTCCAAACCTTTCCAATAAACCCTTCATGAGAATCTATAGCAGGGTTATAAGAAACATTCAGCGGATTCGCATACGAAGAACTCACGGGATCAGCCCCATCTGATTTTTCATAATACGGGGAAACCGCACCCTTTACTGCTACTAAAAGATATCCATCTCCTACATTAAGGGAGTAAAGGAGCGGTGCATTAACACCAAAATCCAAAAGCGCATTGCGGAAAATATCATTATTTGCGCGCGCATTGGTATTGGTTTGCAGTATAATTGGTGTTCCATCGGGAAGTCCTTTTAAATAGCTATACAAATTTTGTGCTCCTACTAGCGTTGCTGTATCAAACTCAAAACTCGAGACATTATTCCAAAAAATAGGTGCCAGTTGAAAAACTCGATAATTGTTTCCTCCAGAAATACTACCATACGGGTTGTTATTAATCGTAACATTCGTGGAATCTCCTGCATTTACACTCGTGGAACCTCCTGCATTTACACTAAACTGAACTGGTATTTTGGGAGGAGTATCCGAAAGTTTTGCATCTACTTTTCCTTGTGCTCCTGGTACTCCATGGCTAAAAACGATCTCTTTCAGACCTTCAATATATCCATTCCCAGAGAGCTTAAAAAATTTCTTTCCATCCACAAGAATGGCATCCATATCTGGGGTATACGCATATTCAAAGGCTGCTCCCGAAGAAGAAAAATCTTCATAATATGGGCTTGCTCTCCCTTTTTTCCCCATAAAAAAGTAGATGCCATTATCAGGAAGAGAATAAATCTGATTCGTAGCCCCGAAAGGAGAAAGTGCATTATAGAGATCTGTTCGAGAATCTCCATTCTGGACATTATACAAAAATGCTATGGGGGTATCAGCGGAAAAAGATGTCAAAGCAGCATTAATATCCGCAATACTGTTCACTGGCGTATTAGAAACATATTTCCATTCCCCAGCGGTAAAGCGCAATACTTGCCCCCGCGCAGAAAAATTTCCCACCTGTTGACCATTTACAAAAAAATATGTTTTGGAGGTATCCACATTAATACTAATGGGCAATCCTCCTTTCCAAGAAGTTTGAGCAAACTTATCTTCGGTGATGGAAGAATCCGAGAAACGCAGTTCACCACCTGTTTCATTAAAAATAGCGGTGAGTGCATTTTTCTTGTTCACATCAACAAGAGGCGAGAAAGAGCTGGTGGTAATACTGGGCTTAAATACCAAAAACCCTGTTTTTGCAGAATCCATAAAAAACCCATTCCACTGGGAATCATTTCCATTTCCAAAAATAGTGTCCATTTCGCTTTTTGCGACCATTCTATGGCGTACTCGGGCAATTCCCTGAAACATTCTCTGGTTGTTAATACACAGTCCAAAATCAGGAGTCCCAAAAGGATCAGTCTTATTTGCCTGTCGACCGGATTCAGTTATTGCCGTAGGGGTGGTACACGCTGCATTGCCATTGCCTCCAAAAAAGTCAATCCATCCAAATCCTTCACTCCAGGCTTTCCCAGAAAAATGCCCTTGTCCATCATTCACTACCTGTAGTGACTGACTTCCCGTAAAATAAGGTTGTAAAAGAGCGGGAACGGTATCATTACTGAGATATATCTTTCCGTACTCAGCAGTAGAAATCTTCCCCCGAAAAAAAGAATCGTTCACTTCCAGATCTGAAAAACTAACCAATGAAGTTTTAAGGGCCACCACATTCGCCACAGAATCAACCACATTAAAAATCCCCGAACCGCCTACAGATTGAAATGTAGAGGCAGAATAGGAGGTAATATTGGGAAGGGTAAATCCAAACTTTGGCCAACGGTCATAAATAGTTCCACAATGATAGTCATCATTCGATGTCGAACAAGGAGAAGAAACATCATTTACAAAAACCTCTGGACGACTTATATTTTGGAAATCACGAGCCTTCTGATACAGATATGTAGAATCTGGAATTTTTACCGACACCGTTTTGCTCATATAGTCACTCACATTGCCCGCACCGTCTATAGTACGCATCCGAATATGATAAGTATTGGGAAAAAGCCCTGAAACCGTCGCCGAATATCTCCCATTATCAAGCGTAACGGGAGACGCAATATGGGAAAACAGAGAAGAAAAATCTACAAGAGAAGAAATATCTATTTCATATCCAATTTTTTCTGCGGGCGCATTGGCATCTTTAATCGTAAAAGAAATCTCCATCGCATCAGAATAGAGTCCATCCTGGGTGGGATTAAATTTCACGCCACTCATGGTTTTAAACTCGAAATCCGACGGAGGACTAGGGGGTACATTCCTATTGAGCTGAAAAGAAAAAATATCACTCCACGAGGAATATCGCCCTATTTCATCATGAGAACGCACTCGCGCAGAAAAGCTTTTAACACTGTTTCCTCCTAAATCCAAAACTCCGGCAGGGATAGTAAAAGATTTTTTAACCCCTTCGGAAAGATTTGGACTGAGAGATCCCGCAGGGGAAATCGTCGAAAAGGAGAGATCTTTTTGAGAATAAAGAGTTGTTGTAAAAGAAGATTGAGGCAAATCAGAAATTTGAAGTTCATAAGAGACTTTATTCCATGCATCATCCTTTCCGTAGAGATCAAAGAAAAAATTGGGCGTCGTATCTAAAACATCTCCACCAGAAACCACATCTGCTACAAAAGATGTCATTTTTGAAATAGCCGGTTTCGGAAGAAGATTCCAGCGAGAAATAGGAATGACTTTTGTAATTCCAGAAGGAACATCGCGAGAGTTCATACTCACCTTTACCGTATCTGAAGCCGATATCGGAACTGATTTTAAAGAAAGAGATATTTGTCCCAGCAAACTTGGTTTTATTTGAGTCCCAGGAATAAGCGAATCTATATCGACATTCTGCAGAATATTTGCAGCAGAATCCGTGATATCAAAAACATCGGCAACAGAATACCAATATTTTTTGAGGATTTTATTTTTTTGAGAGTAAATTCCTGCACTTCCAGAAGATTTACCGCCAAAAAAAGATTCCGTTGCCGCTAAAAAAGTCGCCCCACCAGATCCATTCTGCTCTGTCGTATCAGAAGAAAGAGATATGGTAGTAACCGCATCGGAAGAACCCAAAAAACACTTCAACAAAACAAGAGAACACTGCGCATCGGTAATATTCGCACTATTCCCAAAAAGGGAAATATGAGCGCTCGGGAGAAAAAAAGAAGAAGAAACATTTACTATTTCTTGCATTTGCGTATTTGAATAAGCCTGATTGGCAATAAAAGGGAACGCAATATTTCCTGTAAAAGGGAGTCCCTTATTACTCCCACTGGCCCCTAAAACAAATGATGAGGAGCTGGAGAATAGGGCTCCAGTAGCAGGAACATTCGCCTCAAGAACACCATCAATAAAAACATCAAGCCTGGTTCCGTTGTATCTCCCGGCTACAAAATGCCAGGTATTTGCTGGTAAAGCTCCAATACTGGTAACAGTCGTCTCCGCTATACCATTAGGAGAAAGAGAAGCCGCAACTTTTCCATCTGCGAGAATTTTTAAAAGATAGGACCTTTGATTCCCTGAAGTATTCCATTTCCCCATTACTGCTTCTTCCGTTCCCACCGCGGGAATTTTTACCCATGCCCCAAAAGTAAAATCCCCTGCCAGATTAAAATTTGCACTAGAGGAAGAAAGTATTTGGGATCCCGTAAAGGAAAGCGCCGTTGCCTCTGATCCTGAATCTACAGCACTCCATGCAACACCAGAGGCATTAGTAAGAGTGTTCCCATGTCCACTCATATCGGTCTCAGTATTGGTCCAATGTCCTAAAATTCCTGCAAACATCGGAATCGTTGCAGTGGTAGGTGTCATTTTTCGCACTCCTAATGTGCCAAATACTGCCGGATCATAAATTTCTGTTACCCCCGCAGAGTGCGCCCAAAATATTTTTCCGTTTTGCGCGGAAGTAAGGGCCCTATGCACTGGAGTTCCACTCAATAACTCGGTGTCAGAAGCAAGAGTTAAGTCTTCAGAAAGAGCTCCTGGTAAAAGAGAAGCATTTAAATGCTCGGTTAAAAAAGTTTTCCCCCCTGCCGTATACGCCACCCATAAATTTCCTTTCTCGTCAAAATGAACATCCAAAAGAGGGCTTACAGGAATATTTTTCGTATACGCATTGGCATTAGCACCAAAAAAAAGGCCATCTGTTTCATTTATCACTGTAAGCCCAGTCGTACTAGCAACAGCGAGAAAAATTTTATTAGAAACTTCTTTTACCGCTATATCTTTTATATCATTTCCTAAAAGAAAAGGAGACGGAGAGGAAGGAGCATAAGCTGAATAATTCGCCGTACGATCTGCTATTCCTGTTCCTGCCCATGTTTTTTTCCCATCACTTTTATACCGGTAGCCCGTATCATTGATAAAATCGAGTACTCCTACACCTTGTCCTCCTGAGTGAGCGACATAAATTTTCCCATTTAATGCGGTAACGGAATGGAGGGATACGGTTGGATCGGAATCTAAAATTCCAAAATCTTTCCGCGGAACTTTCATCCAGAGCCCCCCATTTCGAGCATCAAAAATAAAAAGTTCTTGGGCAGTAATGGCTATAAATATCTGATCAGGAAAGGCACTTTCCCCACACCGATTATCCGCCCCTCCTCGAGGATCTCCGTCTCCATCACCCGTGCGAAAATCACAAATATGATCAGAGGCATCATCTTTTGGTTCACTGTACCAAGAGAGAGAAGGATCTGTTTTCCATCCCCCTACAATTGTATCTGCAGTGGTATCATACGCAAAGACATCAGTTATTGGATCATTGAGAGTAAAAGGGACATCTTCATATGCGCTGGCTGGTTTTCTATAAGAAAAAAGCGGATTGGTAGTGAGATTAAGAGTATTGATATTATCGGCGACCAGATTAAAATTGGGTGTTCCGACAAATGAAACGGGAGCATTAGCAACCAAAAAATTCCCAGATATGGGTTTCCCATCTACCGAAAGATCCACTTCTGCATACCCATCAATATCACCAGAAAAAGCAACGGTACTTTCTAAAATAGATACACCATTCCCGTGATTTACACTAAAATCATAGTTAGGAAGAACAACGGAAGAAACACCCTTTACACAAGATACTCCATTAATGAATACGGCAGAAACAGTGGAATCGGAATGGAGTTGGCAGGAAATATTATTTGTTCCTGTATATGGCAAGCTTGCATCCGTAACCGTTGCCGACACAAATGGCTTTGCAGCACCCTGTACAAGAAACAAAACATTCCCACCCACTGGAGCTTGGAAGGCAAAATTATCTGCCAACGCGTTTGGAGTAATACCAAAAACAGCGAACACCGCAAAAAGGCATAAAAATACGCCTTTTTTCAAAAAGAGACATTGCCTTTTGTGTAAGGAAAAAATATGTGTCATATATGTGCGGTTCCATTATGACATAATAAAAACTATTTGTTGAGAGAATTTTTAAAGATTTTTTTGAAACCTTCCCTCAGACATTCTTTCATGATAAATTCCTCTCGCCCATTTTTTATTACTATGAGCCCTTTTTATCATATCACTTGTGTTTCTTGCGGAACGCGTTTTCAGGAATCCGAAACCATTACCAGATGTACGCAGTGCCACGAAGCCCTGGATATTACCCTGGATATGGGATACCTCCGCAAAAACCTTAATATTTACGCCCTTAAAAACACCCCCATTTCTGCCATGAAATATTTAGATTTCTATCCTCTTGTAGATAGGAGCCTTATTGTAAGCCTTGGAGAAGGCGCTACACCACTGGTTTCTGCACAAAAACTGGGAGAAAAATATGGAGTCCCAAACCTCTTTATTAAAAATGAAGGGATGAATCCCACGGGAGTTTTTAAAGACCGAGGATCCCTGGTAGAAATTACCAAAGCGAAAGAACTGGGAGCGACGGGAATCGTGGTTGCATCCACCGGAAATATGGCAGCAAGCGTTTCGGCGTACAGTGCCCGAGCAGAGATCCCCTGTTTTGTTCTCGTCCCCGAAGGAACGCCTATTGGAAAACTTTCGCAGAGCTTGGCGTATGGAGGAAAAATTCTTTCTATTCATGGAGATTATGGCGACTGTGTAAGACTCTCCGAAGAAATGGCTGAAAAATACGGATTTTTGCTGGCGGGTGATTACGCCTTTCGGGCAGAAGGACAAAAATCTATTGCGTATGAAATTATTGAACAGCTTTTTTGGCAAGTGCCCGATGTGGTGGTGATTCCCATGGGATGCGGAACCAATTTGGCGGGTATAGCCAAAGGGTTTTTTGAGTGGTACAAATTGGGACTTATTGATAAAATTCCGAGAATTATTGGAGTTCAACCAGAAAAATCGGCGGTTATTACGGCTGGATTTGAAGCCGGTCTTGATACATCTATTCCCCTCGAAAAACCAGGATCACTCTGTTCTGCGGTAAATATTGGTGCACCATTAGACGACCGCAAAGCCATCAGTGCCATTCGGGAATCACACGGAACAGTAGGTGTCATCGATGACGACTCTACATTGCGGGCGCAAAAGGATATGGCAACCCTTGCCTCTGTTTTTACCGAGCCATCCGGCGCCATTCCCGTTGCCGTACTTCCCAAGCTCTTGGAAGAAGGAAAAATACTTTCAACCGACACCGTGGTGTGCATTGCCACCGGCATTGGACTCAAAGATCCAAAATCTGCAACGCTTCTCTTTTCAGAACTCCCCTCTTTAAATCCCACTCTGGAAGAAATTGACGCGTATCTGAAATCTGGGATTTCTGATATTCGCTCTGCCAAGAAAAAAGAAGAGGTTCTATTTGACCGTCTCCCCTCTCCAGAAAAACTCAAAACAACCCTTAAAAATTTCTTTTCTTTTGCTCCAGAAAAAAATCCAGAGCTTTTTGAATATTTGTATGATGAACTCAGCCAATTTTTTGAGCGAAAATCCACCATTAAAAATAGTGAATTTCAAATTCTTCTGGAAGACATGATTGCGGATTTTCATGTGAAGAGCACTTCTATTTTAGAACTGAAAGATTTTTCTATTACTAATGGACTTCGCCAAAAAGCCCAAGCGAGTGTAACGGTTCTTTTTGATGGAGAAGAAATGAGCGCCACCGGCAGTGGAGTGGGCCCTGTGGACGCCTCTATTACCGCATTAAAAAAAGCCATTTCCAAAAAAAATAGTTTTGAAATTTTCCTGAAAGATTATCTCGTGCGGGTTCCCAGTGATGGCGTGGATGTATCGGTTATTGCACGGATCCTCGCAGAAGATGACCAAGGGAACAGTGTGCGAACTCGTTCTACTTCACCAGATATTGTAATCGCTTCATTACAAGCCTACATAAAGGCATTTTGCCGATTGTGGGAAGAGCGAAAATCCCTATAATAAACCATAGTAAAGGGATTCATAAACGAATGCCCATGCAAAAGTCTTTTTCCCCACTTTTATGTCCGGACACTCCAAATGGTCGAAAATTAAAAATGTAAAAGGCGCAAATGATGCCGTAAAAGGTAAAATATTTACCCGCCACGCCAAGCTCATTACCATTGCCGCCCGTGAAGGCGGTGGCGATCCAGAAATGAATCCCCTTCTTCGCATGGCGATAGACCATGCAAAGGCAGATAATATCCCCAATGCCAATGTAGAACGCGCCATTAAAAAAGGAACAGGAGAAGATAAAGACGGAGCGCAACTCTTTGAAGTCTTATATGAAGGTTATGGACCTGGAGGATCAGCAATTCTCGTCAACAGTCTTACCGACAATAAAAACCGAGCACTCACTTCCATTCGGACCATTTTTAATAAAAACGGCGGACACTTGGGAGAAAGCGGATCAGTGGCGTTTATGTTTGAGCGAAAAGGAATTATTCGGATCCCCTGTGATTCTCCATCAAAAGCGGAGGAACAAGCATTGCTCGCCATTGATGCCGGAGCAGATGACTTTATTTTTGAAGACGAAGAACTGGAAATTATTACCCCTCCCGAAAGTACCATGGCGGTAAAAGAAGTATTGGTGCAAAATGGGATTACTCCAGAGTCGGTGGAAGTCACCATGCGCGCCAAGAACCATATCGAAATTTGTGATATAGAAATGGCGCAAAAAATTATGCACATTATAGACCTCTTGGAAGATGATGAAGATGTCTCTGCCGTACATTCCAATGTGAATATTGCGAAATCGGTACTGGAGGCAATGGAAGCATAGAAACAAAATTTTTCCCCTTTTCCCATGCGTGTTGCCCTGTTTATAGACGAAGCGAACCTCTATTTTTCCCAAAGAACCCTCAAATGGGAGATAGATTTTGAACGGCTGTATAAATATTTTGACGAACGATTCGCCATGTATAACTCCTTTTTTTACGCTCCCGAACCGCCCGATGAGGAAGAAGAAAAAAAGAAGTCGTATCAACAACTTTCCCTTTTGGGCTACACTTTGCGCCTGAAAAAATTAAAGGAGATCCGTGGGAAATCGGGAGAAGTGGTGGCAAAAAAAGCAAATTTGGATATTGAAATGGCGATTGATATGTTTGCCACCAAAGATCATTACGATATTGCGATAATGTTTACGGGAGACTCCGACTTTGTGAGAGCCGTAGAGCTTTTACGAATGCACGGAAAACAAATTTTTGTGTTCTCCACCAAAGGGCATTCATCACTGGAAATTATTAACGCGGCAGATAAATTTATAGACTACAAAGACCTTCGCCATGAGTTTGAGAAGAAAAAGCCAGAAAAAGTATTGGAAGAAAAACCAGAGAAAGTGAGTGGAGAACTGGCTTCTAAACCTGCCAGAAGACGCGGAAACAGAGGGCCAAAACCGTCAGGAAATACTTCGCCTGAAGCCCAATGATAATAAAGGGCTCAAAACACTTTCGCCCATAATTCCCATGCCCTCCTGTTCCATCATTTGTAATTTGTAATTTGTAATTCTTTACTCTGGATTGCTTCGCAAGCTCGCAATGACGAAACATTATTAATTCTTAATTCTTTTCCCCCTCTTCTATGTCTGCCAAAAATCCTTTTGAAAACTACTTAGAAATTTTAGAAAACGCCGCAAAAATACTGGGGCTTTCCCGAGAAGAGCTGAAGATACTCGAAACACCAAATCGCGTTTTGGAAGAAGAGATTTATATTGACGGTGATGACGGGCAAAAGAAAAAATTTAACGCCTATCGAGTGCAATTTTCTAATGCTCGCGGTCCATATAAAGGCGGAATTCGATTTCATCCCGAAGCGGATATTAACGAAGTAAAAGCACTTGCGGCGCTTATGGCCATTAAATGTGCCGTGGTAAATATACCACTGGGAGGCGGAAAAGGAGGTGTGCAGTGCAATCCCAAAGAACTTTCCGACCGAGAAATAGCAGAAGTATCTCGGGCTTGGGTACGGGCTATGGCAGATTTTATTGGACCCGATAAAGATATTCCCGCACCGGATGTGTATACCAACCCCCAAATTATGGGCATTATGATGGACGAATTTGAAAAAATTCAGAAAAAAAGCGCACCAGGAGTCATTACCGGAAAACCTCTGGCATTGGGAGGAAGCGTGGGAAGAGGAACCGCAACCGCACAGGGAGGCGTTTATATTTCCTAAGTTTCAATTCGAAGTGCAACAGGGGAAACAATAGAGAGCGAACATAAGGGGGGGTAAAGTGAATAGGCGTAACTATCATTTTACCCCCCCTGATATGTCGTATACACATTTTAGCCGAACAGAAAGAGAACAGCTAGGAATTTACCAATTGGAGGGGTATAGCCTAAATAAAAT
>Ga0194063_10000595_pt1 | contig 25664 bp, 22 predicted proteins | sample SepL3720m_MetaG_FD_155459 | JGI IMG/M metagenome (GOLD analysis project Ga0194063, IMG submission 155459) | Anoxic zone freshwater microbial communities from boreal shield lake in IISD Experimental Lakes Area, Ontario, Canada - Sep2016-L373-20m | ecosystem: Environmental > Aquatic > Freshwater...
CCCCCGGTATTGTTCCGCCAGTTCTTTGAAAACCTGAAGCCGTGAAGTAAGTACGGAAGTCTGTGAAATTCAGACGCGGTCGCGCCGCTGTAACCGGTTACGAGACCCCGGAGCCACTCCCGCATGGGCGGGGGGAAGGTGGGGTAGTAGATTTGAAGCCGGAAGCCAGAAGACGTAATACTTCATGCTCAATGGATCGGTGACGCTTTTGCGTCATCCGTCTCTCTTTCGCGATGGAAGAGCATGAGGCATATAACAGACTCATAAGACCTTCGATTTTCCATCCGGGAGATCGAAGGTTTTTTTTGTTGATGCGTTAAAACGGTAGAAAAGGAGTCAAACTGAAGATGAAGACGATGATGATGGTGTTGGCGGGAACGCTGGTAACGGGCGGGGTGGTTGGGGCGGCAACGGGTACGAACGAGGTGGCCCGTGAGAAGGTTGTGGTTACGGCCACCCGCGTGGAGATGCCTCTGTCCTCGGTGGGCAGCGCGGTCACCGTGGTGGATCAGAAGCCAATCTCGGAGCGGCAGTGTTCCTCGGTGGTTCAGGCCCTGCGCGAAGTGCCCGGGTTGGATGTGGTTCAGAGCGGCGGCGCAGGCGGCACCGTCTCGCTCTTCATCCGGGGCGCGAAATCGGAACAAACCCTGGTGCTGGTGGATGGGGTTCCCCTGAATGATCCCGCCGGAATTGGACGCGGCTCGGATATCAGTCAACTTCCCGTCGAGAACATTGAACGCATCGAGGTTCTACGCGGGCCCCAGAGCACGCTCTATGGCGCGGACGCCATCGGAGGCGTGGTGAATATCATCACCCGGAAGGGAAGCGGTCCGGCCTCGGGCGAAGTCTCCGCCGAGGCGGGTTCCTTCAACACCTTCAATGAGAAGGCGGAGGTGCGCGGGGGCACGGCCCTGTACAACTATTCGGCGGGCGCCTCACGCCAGGATTCGCAGGGCATTTCCAGCGCCAATAAGAAAAATGGAAATACCGAGAAGGATGGTTACGGCCGCACCGAGGCCTCCGCCCGGTTGGGGTGGACGCCCGTTCCTGAATTCGAAGCCAATGGTGTCGTGCGGTGGAATCACTCCCGTTATGATTACGACAGCGCTCCGTTGGGCGTGATGATGGATACCGACGACCGCGGGGAGTCCGATTCCCTCCTCCTGTATGGCGAAGGCAAGGCCACGCTGTGCGACGGTCTGTGGCGGCCGCGACTGGGCGGGTCGTGGGTCAGCCAGAGTCGTGACGACACCTCGTCCATGGGTATTTCCACGTTCGACAGTCTGCTTCAGAAACTGGAATGGCAGAATGATGTGTATCTCGGCAAGGCGAACCTCGTGACGGCCGGGTTCGAGTATCAACAGGAGTCCGCCGAATCGACCTACGAGGCGCCGGGTTATGTGGATCGGTTCGACCGCAAGACGGCGCGCCATCAGAGCGCCTATGCGCAGGATGTGGTGACGGCCGGTTCCCTGACGACCGCGTTGGGCGGGCGGGTGGACCGTTATGACACGTTCGGAACCGAGACCACCTGGCGGGTGGCGCCGGTGTATGATGTGGCGGCGACCGGAACCCGGGTGAAAGGCTCCTATGGCACCGGTTTCAAGGCGCCGTCCCTGTTTCAGCTCTATTCCGTCTATGGCCGCACGGATCTGAACCCTGAGAAAAGTCAGGGCTGGGATGCGGGCGTGGAGCAGGACATCGGGAGCCAGGTGACGGTCGGGGCAACCTATTTTGAAAACCGGTTTGACGATATGATTGACTACGATTTCGTGACCTCCCAGTACGGGAATGTAAGCCGGGCCGAGGCCCGCGGGGTCGAGACGTTCGTGGTGGCGAAACCCGTCAAGGATCTTTCCGTACGGGCGTCTTATACCTATACGGACACCCAGGACAAGACCACGGACGCCCAGTTGTTGCGGCGGCCGCGCAACAAGGCCGCGCTCGATGCGACGTATGCTTTTACTCCCAAGTTCAGGGGCACGGTGGGTTTGGTCTATGTCGGCCAACGTCAGGACGAGGATTTCTCGACATTCCAGAACATAACCCTGAGTGGCTACACGCTGGTGAACCTTTACGCTTCCTATGACGTTTACAGGAATGTTACCCTTTTCGGTCGTTTGGAAAACGTGTTTGATAAGCAGTATGAGGACGTTCTGGGGTATGGAACTCCAGGCCGGGCCGGTTATGGCGGCGTGAAGATGACGTTCTGAGAAGAAGATTGGTATGACCACAAGACGGCCCGGAGAGATGAGTCTCGCCTTCGTTCTGGCGGTGGGGCTGCATGTGGCAGGGGTCATGTTGCTGGTTGCGGCCATTCGTTATTGGCCGGTTGCGGCGCGGGCGTTGCGACCGGCGCCTCTTGAATTGGACATGGCCGCCGCGCCGACGCCGTCGCCTGCGGTGGCCGTGCCACCGGTGATGGATCAGGTCATGGCGGCGATTCCTTCCGAGAGGCGTGCCCTGGCGATGTCCGCCGTCCCCATTCCCGAAGCGCGCCCGGCTGAAGTGCCGGAACCGGCTTTCCCGGTCTCCTCATTCAGGGAAAATCCCCAATCTGAAACGTTTCAGATCCCGCGGGAGACGGTTGGCGTCCCGGCGGTCTCTCCTCCCGCAATCCAGTCAGCCGTCCCGCAGGGTCGTGACGGGGCGGGGCGGCCCATGGCGCTCTCCGAGATCAAACCCTATTATCCCTATGCGGCCCGGACACGCGGCGAGGACGGCTGGGTGACGATTCACCTCCGGGTGTCAGCCCGGGGGGAGGCGGATTCCGTTGAGGTGAAGTCGAGCAGCGGCCATCCGTCGCTCGATGACTCGGCGCTTTCGGCGGCCCGGAAAGCGCGTTTCAAGCCGGCTGAGCGGGACGGGAAACCGGTTCCGGCCGAGATGGATCTTCAGTTCGAGTTTCGTCTTCAGGAGTGAATGACCATGGATGCACACAGTAGTCGTGAGGGAGTGAAAGTGATGTCCGCAGCGGCCATCAAGAGACGGCTGGGCGCGTTGGGAAATCGGGAGGATGCGAAAGTATTGCAGTGGTTCTTCAAGACCGGGCCGGGCGAATACGGGGAGGGTGATGTGTTTGCCGGAGTGCGGGTTCCCGTGCTTCGTAAACTGAGCGGGGAATTCGCCGGGGCGGATGAGTCAACCCTTCATGCCCTGTTGGAGTCGATGGTTCACGAAGAACGGTTGCTGGCGTTGCTCATTCTGGTGCGACAATTTGAGAAGGGGAACGAGGCCGGGCGAAGCCGGATTTACACGTTCTATCTGGCGCACACGAACCGCATTAACAATTGGGATCTGGTCGATCTCTCCGCGCCCCGGGTGGTGGGCGGGTATCTGGTGAACCGACCCCGGCGTTTGCTTTACCGCCTGGTGAAATCGACGTCCCTCTGGGAGCGGAGGATTGCCGTGCTGGCCACCTTCGCCTTTATCCGGCAGGGCGACTTTGCCGACAGTCTGGCGCTGGCCGAGCGCCTCCTCGGGGATCGTGAAGACCTGATTCACAAGGCCGTCGGCTGGATGCTGAGGGAAGTCGGAAAGCGTGACCTGGCGGTTCTGGAGACGTTTCTCAAGCCGCGTTGCAAGACGATGCCGCGCACCATGCTTCGTTACGCCATCGAGAAATTCCCCGAACCCCTGCGCCTGGCCTATCTGAGGGCGTCGTGACGGAATCCGCTTGTGTTGAATGGGGAGCGGGGATAGGCTTATAGGCAGAGGTTTAACTGAAAGGGAAGCGCTATGAAAATTTCATACTGGCTGGCAGGGTTTGTGTTGGCGGGTTTGATGGTTGGGTCTGTCCGCGCCGGGGAAGATGCGTATCTCGTCAAAGTGGTCGGGTTTGACCGCAAGGCGGAATGGGAGGCCATGTCGGAAACCGACTTCAAGACTCTGGAGAAGAACATCAAACTGGAACAAAAATATTATTCCAAGGCCCTTGAACTCGCCGCCAAGGAGTGGCGCACGGATGAATTGAACAAGGGAGTGACCTTTCAGGGATCCCGGATCTCGCCCCGCGCGATCATGCAAAAAGACAAATATGCGTCCCTTGATAAAGCGTCCGCCGCGATGGCGAGAATGCAGGATCAGGAGACGAAGAAAACCACAGGAAAAAAAGCAGTTCCACCCAAAAAAGGCAAAGGAACGGGTTCGGAGATGAAGGAAATCCAACTGGATCAGGCGATTGCCTTGCTGAAGAGCAAGTTGGACGAACTGGTGGCGAAGGCCGGGGGTGCGGTCAATGCGGCTGCGCCCGATGCCAAGGACGCGAAAATTGACAAAAAAGCGGACGCCAAAGAGGCGGTTAAAAAAGCGCTGTAAGCGTCATCGACTATGACTGTGCTGGTCAGCCTGTTATCACTGATGTTGTTGGTGATGCTGTTTCTGGGGCCGACGCTGGCCCGTCTCAACCCTTATGTCGGTGACGCGGTTCTCGCAGCGACGGTGTTTCTGGGTGTTGCCATCGGGCTGAAACTGCTGGATGTCCTGTTTTTTGATGTTCTCGCGCCCTGGCGCAAGAAATCCCAGGTGCCGCTCGTGATTCGCGATTTGGGCCGTTTGGGGGCGGCGGCCATCGCGTTCGTTCTGATTGTGCGCTGGTTTTTCCCGGGGGTAAACCTGAATGTGCTGGCGGTGTCGTCGCTGGTGGTCGGGTATATTGTCGGCAATGCCACGCAGGACACGTTGGGGAACCTGATCTCGGGATTGGCGCTCAACACGGAGCGGCCGTTCCACATTGGCGATTGGGTGACGGTGAGCGGCCAGACCGGCGTGGTGGTGGACACCACCTGGCGGGCCACGCGGCTCCGAACGCGGGAGGAGGATTATGTTGTGATCCCGAATTCCTCGATCGCGAAGGAATCGATCATCAATTTTTCACGTCCCACGCGAAGCCACGGGTGTTACCTCTCGATCGGTGTCAGTTATGACACGCCTCCCAACAAGACGCGTCGCGTGATCCTGGACGTCCTGGCGGAGTCGCCTGGCGTGTGTGCGACCCCGGCTCCGTGCGTCTATCTCACGGGATACGGAGATTTTACGGTCAATTTTACGATCAAGTACTTCGTCGATGACTTTGCCCGTCTTCCCCCGATCCAGAGCGGGATCATGGATCGGATTTGGTATGCCTTCCGCCGCGAGGGCATCTCGATTCCCTATCCGATTCAGGATTGCCGGGAGCGTGATGCGGAGACGGACGAGCATGAGACGCGGGCGGCGAATCGGAATTCCATACGCCAACTTCTTTCCGGAATTGATTTGTTCCAGTCGCTGTCTCCCGCTGAAACAGACCGTTTGGTGGAGGGCGCGAAACGCCAGATCTTTGCCGACGGCGAAAAACTATGCCGGCAGGGCGATGCCGGGGAGTCGTTTTACGTTATCCGGAGCGGTCACGTAGGAGTATGGGTTTCCGGGACTGAAGGCAACACCCCCGTGCCGGTGGCCCACCTGGGCGCCGGGGCCTTTTTTGGGGAGATGTCCCTGCTGACGGGTGAGCCCCGTTCCGCAACGGTCACGGCGGAGGGGGATGTTGACGTCGTCTGCGTGACCAAGTCGGATTTTGCAGAACTCCTGCTCGCCAATGCAGAACTGGCTGGAAAACTGGCCGCTGTTCTTGAAAACCGCATGGCGGAGCGTCACGAAAAAATGGCGGCGCTGGCCCCCCTGAAGGCGCCCCCCGAAACGCAATCCGTTCTGCTTGCCCGGATTCGACGTTTTTTTGGACTCTAACATGTCCACGCCTGTTAACCTTGTCCATTGTACCGACTATGCCTCCGTGCAGGTTGCCTTGTCGCGCCTGATGGAAGGGTTGGGAGGGATGGGGCGGTTTGTGAAACCCGGCCAGTCGGTTCTGATCAAACCCAATCTCCTGTCCGATCATACCCCCGAAGAAGCCGTCACCACGCACCCGGAGGTGGTTCGCGCGCTGATCAGGATGGTCAAGACCGTCGGCGCCTCGCCCTGGGTGGCTGACAGTCCGGCGTTCATTGCCGATCTGCGGCGGGTCTGGGAGCGGACCGGCATGGAGGCGGTCTGTCGCGAGGAGAATGTTCCCCTGGTGAACCTGGAGAAGGCCGGGTCAAAAAGTTTTGTGGAGGATGGCATCCATTTCACCCTTGCCAATCCGGTGTTGGAAGCCGATGCCATCATCACGGTGCCCAAGGTGAAGACCCATGTCCTGACCGGACTGACCGGGGCGGTAAAGAACCTGTACGGCGCCGTGCCGGGGCTTCAGAAGACCTCCTTTCACAAACTGTATCCCTATCCCCGTGACTTTGCCCGTTTGCTGGTGGCGATTTACCGTCGGGTTAAACCCGTGCTGGCGGTGGCAGATGGAGTGGTGGGAATGGAAGGCAACGGCCCCTCCGCAGGGGCGCCGATTCAACTCGGGTTCCTCGCCGCCTCGGCTGATGCCATTGCGCTGGATGTGGTGCTTTGCAGGACGTTGGGCCTTGAACCCCGCAATGTGGTGCATCTTGAACTGGCCCGTCAGGCGGGATTCGGGGTGCGGGACTGGGCTGACATTACCACGGAGGGTGACAGTATCGGGGCGTTGGCGCTACGGGAGTACCAGTTGCCCGGAACAGTTCCCATCAACTATGTTCCTCGCTGGTTAGTCCGGCTCGTGCAACCCCTGATCTGGCATCGGCCAGTCTTCTCGTCCGCCTGCCTGTACTGCGAAAAATGCGTCAAGGCCTGTCCCGCCGCAGCGTTGAGCATGAAGCCTGCAACGCGCCCCATCCTGGATTCGGATAAGTGCATTGCCTGCTGTTGTTGTCATGAGATGTGTCCTGAGCATGCCATTGAGATGCGTCCGAGTCCATTTTTCAGGTTTGCGCGCCAGTTCACCAAGGGGCGCCCCAACTCATGAAATACAGGATCAGGCATCTTATTGAATATGGCGCATTGAGGACCGTTTCAGGGTTGGTGAATATCCTGCCCTACCGGGCGGCGCTCGCGATGGGGTGGGGCGTGGCCTGGTTGGCATTCCTCCTGATTCGGTCACGCCGGAAGGAGGCGGAGCGCCGCATTCGGGAGGTGTTTGGCGAGACGCATTTCACGGCAAGCGAGGTTCGGAACATTGCCTGGCGCTCCCTGCGCAACCTGATGTTCACGGCGGTCGATATCATGCGGACACCCGCGCACACACTCGAAACGCTCGATCGGATTTCTGATTATCAGGACTGTATGCGGATGATCATGGCCCACCATGCAACGGGGCGCGGGGCAATCTTTGCCGTGCCGCATATGGGCGCCTGGGAATTGCCAAGCCGTGCGATTGTCTTGCGCGGAATTCCCTTCTTCTCGGTGGCCGGAAAGCAGAGGAACCCGTTGTTTGACAAGTATCTCAACTCAACCCGGGAACGATCCGGAATGCCCATTCTTATCCGGGGCGCCTCGGCGCTGCGCGTGATTATCAGCCGACTGAAGAAGGGGGAGATGATGGCGATTCTCCCGGACGTCAGGATGCGGACGGAGGCCGTGAAGGTGAGGTTTCTCGGGAAAGAGGCCAATATTGGCGCGGGCATGGCCCTCTTTGCGCGTCATGCCGGGGTTCCGATTATTCCCGCCGTTATGACCCGGGTGGGTTGGGCGAGGCATGTCGCCAAGGTCTATCCGCCCATCGAGGCGGATCCCGCGCGGGACAAACAAGAGGACGTCAAAAGGATGACCCAGGCGGTGATGGATATTGTGTCGGAGGCCATTCTGGCGGATCCGGGCCAGTGGTTCTGGTACAACCGGCGCTGGGTGTTGGAGCCCGTGGAGGGGAGTGGTGCGGAGCGCGGAGCAGGGGGCGTGGAGCGGGGAGTGCGGAGAGAGAAAGGGGACACAGAGTGAGACCGTTTTTCAAGACGAAGTCGCAGGCGCAGATTATTGACGAAGTGGAGAAGGCGGAGCACCAGATGCATCGTGTGCTGGGGCCATGGCATCTGACGTTGTTGGGAATCGGGGGCGTCATCGGGGCCGGTATATTCGTGCTGACAGGGCAGGCGGCGGCCAATTATGCGGGTCCCGCCATTGCCTTGTCGTTCGTGATCTCCGGACTGGCCTGTGCCTTCGCCGGGCTTTGTTACAGCGAATTTGCCTCCATGATCCCCGTGGCCGGGAGCGCCTACACCTACTCGTACGCCACGCTGGGAGAAGGGTTTGCCTGGATCATCGGTTGGGACTTGATCCTCGAATACCTGTTCGGCGCCTCCACGGTGGCGGTGGGCTGGTCGGGCTATGTGGTGAGTTTCCTCAAGGACTGCGGCATCACCCTGCCTGCCGCCCTGATTAATGCCCCGTTTTCCTATACGCCCCAGACAGGGCTCCAGTTGACGGGCGCCTGGTTCAACCTGCCTGCCGTTCTGATTGTGGCGGTGGTCACCTGGCTTCTGGTGATCGGAATCCGCGAGTCGGCGAACTTCAACAACGTGATTGTGATCGTGAAGGTGACGGTCATTCTGCTCTTCATATTCCTGGGGTTGCATTATGTGAAGGCGGAGAATCTGACGCCCTTCATTCCCGCCAACACGGGTGTGTTCGGACAGTATGGCTGGAGCGGGATCATGCGGGGATCGGCGGTGGTATTCTTTGCCTACATCGGGTTTGACGCCGTATCCACGGCAGCGCAGGAGGCAAAACGCCCGCAACGGGATGTCCCGATCGGCATCCTGGTGTCGTTGGGTGTATGTGCCGTGCTGTATGTGGCCGTGGCGATCGTGCTGACCGGTCTCGTTCCCTACCCGCAGTTGAATGTTCCGCATCCGATGGCGGTGGGCATTGATGCGGCGGGGCCGGCGCTGGCTTGGATGCGGCCGCTGGTCAAACTGGGCGCCATTGCCGGGTTGAGTTCGGTGATTCTGGTCCTGATGCTTGGTCAGTCCCGGATCTTCTATGCCATGTCGCGCGATGGCCTGCTTCCCGCGAAGTTCGGCGCCATCCACAGCACCTTCAAGACCCCGTGGCTGGCTACGACCATCACGGGCGTGGTGTCGCTGGCGATGGCCGCGATATTTCCCATCGGATTCCTCGGGGAGTTGGTCTCAATTGGCGCCCTGCTGGCCTTTATTATGGTCTGTGCCGGGGTCTGGGTCATGCGAATCACCAAACCGGAGGCACATCGTCCTTTCCGAACGCCGTGGGTGCCTGCGGTGCCGATCCTGGGAATCCTTTTTGCCGGAGCCCAGATGGCGGCGCTTCCGCGTGATACCTGGATCCGCCTCGTGCTCTGGATGGCCATTGGTATGGTGGTCTATTTCACCTATGGGCGTCGGCACAGTAAATTGCACGGGTGAAGACGGGAGATCAAATTTCAGATATGAAATCTCAGATTTATGGAACTCCGCACACCCTGAGATCCTGCTTCGCGCCGATCATGGAACCGGGAATCGGGGGGAGTCCGAGAAGTGACAGCGCCAGGTTGCCGACATCCCCGTTGCGGACGGGTTGTGATGGTGCGGCGTAGTCAGGGCGTGTCTCGCCGGGCGATTGGCGGGTGGCGGTATTGAGTGTGTACAGATCGCCCGGAGTCACGCCCACTCCCCAGACGTAGAAGGGAATCGTGTAGTCGATGGGCTTTTTTGAATCCGAGTGATCATTTCCTTCGCCGCCATGGTCAGCCGTGACGATTAAGTCGGTCTTACCCTTCAACGCGGAATTGGTGGTGACCAAGTCCATAATCCGGCCAAGATATCCATCGATTGCAATCAGGGCCGAGTTGTATGCCTCACTTCCCCATCCATGTTTATGGCCTGCCCCGTCGGTGTCGCCGAAATGGACGAAGGCAAAGTGGCAGGGTTGGTTGGTCATGGTTGTGACAAAACTATCCATGAGCGCCGGGGATTTTTCACAGACGAAGACATCGAGTTTGTTCCGGCCATTATCGGGGCCGGTTGTGTCGGGAGCGCCATGATCCGCGTCATAGGAACTCTTAAACAGGGAGAACTTTGATTTGGTGGACCACATTCCGGTTCGGAGTCCGTGGTCATGGGCCACATCAAAGACGCTGGAGACATAGGCGCCCTTGTTGGACTGGAGGGTTGCGCCCTTGGCGGGATCCGTGTTGTGGGTCCACCCGTGGCCTTCGGGGCCCTTGATCCGGCGGCTTGTGACCATGCTGGTGTGATTGGGGAGCGTCACGGTGATGTCAACATCCGTGCGGGCATTGGTTGTTCCCGCGGAATTCGCCTCAAGGTCTTTGAAATGGGGAAGTTTTCCGGTGTCCACCAGTTTTTGCAGGTAAACTGACCCCAGCCCATCGACACTGACGGCGATCACATAGTCCGCCCCCTGGGCGGCGAGGCAACCCAAAATCAAACAGGCCAGTAAAATTCTTTTCATGGCGGTCATGGTAGGGCGTTAATAGGGTTTTGCCAAGACGCAATCAACCTCGCTTCCCTCGTAATGGATTTCGCCACAATCCATGTGGCGTTGATTCGTCAGCAAAACCCTGATGGTGAATCAGGTGTTTCCCCTATTGCATTGTGTTGGCATGACATGGCAGTCTCAATTGTCGCCGAATAAAAAAACAATAAGGGATTCTACTATGCCACAACGAAGGCTGGGATTTTACGTTAAGGCTTCATGGTTTGCGGTAGCGATAGGGTTATATTCTGGAGTATGCGTTGCCGGTAATTACCCTTCGGTCACAAACATGTCAGACCTTGTTTCAATAGTCAATGAGCCATGGACCAATTCATCCCTGTCTAAGATTATGCCTCCGGGAAAATTCGCCTACAATTCGGAACTGGGGATCATAACCCATCAGGTCGGCTTCGAGACTGGTTTTATGTCAACCCTCGTTCCTGTCACAAACGACAACATCCAAACGTTCCCCGTCACCGTCGTAGAAACCAACTCCAGTCCAAGGAAAAGGTTTTACCTGAATTCGGCAGGAGCCACGGTGTACACGTCAACCGTGTCAATGTCATCGTATCCAACGTCTTTCATCACCAACGGATTTGGGAACCCGCCGACATACCTCACAGGAACCAACCTTGACCAATGGTATGCAGACCGGGACCCCAATCGCCAGACTGTACACCTTGAATTGTTGAGTCTGTCAAACGTGGCTACATATGTGGCGTCACTACCAATAGGATAGGAACGGTGATTGACGATGCCTCAAACATGGTTTCGATGCTGGACTACTACAGCAACAACATCGCCTTTGTCAGGGCCGAGTCTTTGTTGTCTGGTTCATACAGGTACTTCCTTCACGCTCCGACCGATGTTTCCTTCCTGAATGTCTTTGCATCCACGAATCTTCTTGGAAATAGGGGCGGATGGATGTGGCCGTCCAAAGTGAATCATGACGCCGACCCGTTGATTGGCATAGTCGGGAGCATTCCAGAAGTTCCTACGTTCTTGACTGCTGACAATGCAGCAATTGACAGTGATGGTGATGGCCTTCCCGATTGTATGGAAATTCGGATTTTCGGGACCGACCCAACTTTAGCCGATACTGACGGTGATGGTCTGCTTGACGGTGAGGAGGTACTTAGGTACGGGTGCAGTCCATTGCTTGCCTCAACTGACGGTAGTGGAATGACGGATGGGCAGAAGATCGCCTTGGGACTCAACCCGAATGTATCCGACACTGATGGGGATGGATTAAGTGACTACGATGAAGTGAACAAGTATTTCACCGACCCAAAGAACCCCGACACGGATAGTGACGGAACTATGGATGGCGCTGAAATTCAAGCGGGAACGTATCCGCGATATTCCGACACTGACGGAGATGGATTGAGCGACACGGTGGAAATTACCATTGGCACGAACCCGTTATTAGCGGACACAGATGGCGATGGGATAGACGATCAGTATGAGCACCAGACCACAAGTTTCAATCCGATGGTTTCGTCTGATGCATTAGACGACAACGACAATGACGGGATTTCAAACCTTCTGGAGTACCGGTGGTTGTATTATCCTAATTATTCGATTGGCCATGATTGGATTCAGAAACTTGTCCTTGTTCCGGCGGGGATAAACGGGATCAGGGTTTCATCGGCTGACCAGTATAAGATATTCGCACCGGGAAACTGGGCCAGTCCTGCAAAATTATGGATTAGGCCCCTACGGGACAGTTCCACCACGAACCTAGTACCTCAACTTCTTTACCATACACAGACGCCAGGTTTCTTCATCAACGGAACCGATGCTTCTGGCGTGTCTTCCCCAATTACTATTCCTGCTGTCAACAGCAACACGGAGTTTATCATAACTTCATCGTCGTCAGCATGGGGGACAAACATCGTGTTCAGACTTGCGAAAACTAACGGTAGTGTTTCTTGCACAGCGTACGCTTATTCCCCAAAACTGACAAAATCCTTATTCTTTACGGAATTGTCGAATAGTACGAATGTCAACTTCGGGGCCACTGGCACGCTATACGTCTGTATGTCAGATTCAAGCAACAAACCTCCGGTGTTCATTAATCCCACACAATATCCTGACGGAGGCCTTGGCTTCCCATATTACACATTCAACGATTGGCTCTTGTACAGCGTGGATGGATCGGGTTGTAGTTATACGACAAACACACTGAATTGCCATGACTATCGTTCGGCATATGGGGATATTTACGGATACCGCACGACGACCGGAATGAAGTTCGACCCTGGAAAATATACTATTAAAGTCGGGTTCGACATGAATGGAAATGGCGTTCTTGACAATGATGAAATCAACGAATCATGCAAGGTGACGGTGGTCAACGCAAGTATGTCAAGAGACCCAAGGGACATAGCCGCAGAAACCGATTGGACGGGAATTGAAAACATCCTTCAACGATCGACCGTTACGGTTGACATCCAGCCAACAAACGTGCAACAGGATGTTATTGAAACCACAACGGTCGTTGTTAGTCGCGTTTCAAGCGGTTCTTACAATCCGGGTCAGGGAACCCTAGTTCGTGATTCTACCAACCACACAAAATGGGGTTACACTCCTTTCGCCGAAGCCAAGACGGAAAAACATCCTACGGCAAAGGAGGTATACATTGTTCCGAAATTCAATGGAAAGGTGTGTGGGAATGAGATTTATGTTAGGGTCAACACCGTCTTCCAATTGTTGACAGTTGGGTATTCGTCTGGTGGCCAGTATCATACGCCAACTGAAGACGACTACAATTCGGCTTGGCAATATGCCAAATGGAAATACAACATTGTGACAACTGGATTGACGTCAATCGCCTATGATGCGAACCAGATAAAACGTGGGTTGACTTTTACCCCCACGGGAGATTGCACTTTGGGACATAGTGCGTTCGAGAACGAAAATTGGTGTGCGAGTACGATGGGACACGAAGAAATCCACGGGGTGCAGGGTTATTGGTACTGCTTCTATCATCAATTCAGGGGATCAGATCACTTCGATGTCCCGGCGTACCAATGGGAGATAGACAATGCGTCAAATACCGGCATATCAACTTCCGAAATTCAGACGGCAACACAATGGCGTGATTACTATAGTGGTGTAAGTGATGTTAAGCCTTCGCAGGACTAACGAAAGGGAAAACGATGAAACTAACAATGTTATATGACAATCAACTAAAGCATAATTGTTTTGTCGCGGCTTGTTATTTAGGAGCAATTTCATGTATTGGAGCCAATAAAACCGAAGACCCCGTAGAACGACATATCAATGCAATAACGAGCATCGGATATGGGGTAACTAACAGTATCCCGCAATTGGTTGCAAACCTGAATAACAATGACAGGGGCAAACGGTTAAAGTCGGTATCGGACTTATTTGCTTGTGCGTTCGTGTCGAAGGCAACACTCAACAGTGAGAAGATCGGAGACAAGATTGTTGATGCGTATGGCAGGGAAACATATGGGGAAATCAAAGCAGCGATGCTTGCAACCCTTGACCTGCTTGGACATCCTGCTTTGTCAAACCTACTAGTTCAGGCTGGGCAAAGCACTGATCCTGAAATGCGCAATCTCGTACACCTGATCAAGGAAAAGAAATACCTTCAGCCGGTCGTTACTGATTCCACGGAAGTCAAGAGACCCTGATATTCCCGTGCCATCGGCGCTGACATACATAATCGGAGCCCGTTCAGCGGGAGGCGTAAACTTCCGCTCCTGCTGCCAGGTGTGGGCATCCGGACCGAGTCGTTGAATGACACGCTGAATCTGTCGGGCATCCACTTCAATGCCACCGGCTTCGCGCAAATGGAACTGTGCCTTGTCGTAGATTTCATCCGCCCCTTCCAATCCTATGAGGCGCGCCAAAGCCGGCGTGTAGCCGATCTCCAACCCCAGTCCTGCATCGGCAGGATAATGGCCACACTGCTTGCCGGGATGATAATAGTACCGGCGTTGCAACGGGAACGTACCGAACAGACATTGAACCTGCAATTCGACGAGTCCTTTGCGCTCTTCGCCAGGTGTGGGCTCGTAGGCGGCCTCGATTCGCTCCGCTGCGGCCTGCAATAGAAATCCCACCAAGGAGGTCGCCGGCTTGAAAATGGCCGTCCTCACCAATCCCTCCACCTGCTGAACCGCCTCGCCGGTAGGAGCGGCCGCCGTAAAACGATCCATCAAGGTTTGGATTTCTTCGTTCTGCGCGAGGAAAAGAGGCCCGGCAAGGTCTTTTTTTTTGCCCCCTCCATGCGTTCGCGGCGGGTCTGGTCAATAATATGCTGCGCATAGTCTTCCACCAGTGCCCTAAACTCCTGATGATTGGCGGTATGCTCGGCAACCGCTGCCACTTGATCTTGGGGAACATAGCGACTGACGGTCTTCCCATGTTCACGGCATTGCAGGTTGTAGTAGTGCCCGTCCGGTCCCTTCCGCATGACGCAGAGTTTCCCGGGCTCCATCCGTTGAATTTTTGCGAGTTGTTCCAGAAGTTTCGAAGGGTTATTGGTATTCATGATGGCATAGTATATTGATATGTATATATTCGCAACCAAAAAAACACGCCTTTTGCATTCCCTTCAGAATTTTGTCGGCCACCCTCTGTCGCTTCACATTTGGAAATTAAGACTGTCGCTTCACTCTTGCCTCTTTGCTGTAAATCGGCCAATCTATGAGACTTATGACCATGAAGCGTAACAAACTGTATGTTTTCCTCGGCCCTCTGCTGGGGGGCTTGGCCTTGATCCTTTACTACGCCACGATCAGCGTCGGGCCATTTCCGGGTGAATCGGCCGATTTAATGGCGGCAACACTGGGCCTGAGTCCACTCGGTATGTCCGGGCACCGGCTTTGGTCCTGGCTGGCCCAGGGGATGACGATCCTGCCGTTCGGGACGGTTTCCTTCCGTTTGAACCTGCTCAGTGCGGTGTGCGCGGCCGGGGCGGTGGGTTTGTTTTTTCGTATTCTTGCCGACGCCGTATGGGCGACGATTCCCGTCACGGATCTCAATGGCCGCGCCGCCAACCGGGCGTCCCTGCTGGCCGGCGTGGCGGGAAGTCTGGCCCTGATGGGATCCATGCCGTTCTGGTATGCGGCGAACCGGTTTCATCCGGCCGCCTTTAATCTTCTGCTCCTGTTCATCCTGGCGAAACTCCTGATGACCTTCGTGCGCCGGGCTTCCCCGGTTACGGGGTTCGTGTTTGCCTTCCTGTATGGCGCTCTGGCGAGCGAGTTTGCCACGTTGATCGTGTTCGGGCCGCTGGTTCTGGTCGGTTTGCTCTACGCTTTATGGTTTAACGAGGAACTGCGTTGGGGCCGTGTGCTGACGCTGGGGGTTTGTTTCGCTGGCGGACTCCTGCTCTATATCCCGGCGGCGCTACAACTTCAGGGCACGGCGGCGTTTCAGGTGAACGGGGATGCCGGGTTCTGGACTGCGCTTTACATGGTGCTGAAGGGGCAGTACCAGTTGATTGCAAAAAGTCTTCCGCAAATCGGGTGGCTTCTGGTCATCATCGTGGGGATCGTGCCCTGGTTGGCGGTATTGGTGGTGGGTCGGCGCGGTCTGAATGAGGAGAAGGATTGGGGCCTGATTATCCTGCATTTCATCCTGACGGGCGTCGTCATCGCCGTTCTTTTCAATGTCCCCTTTGCGCCCTGGTCCATTCTGGGGCCGTGGCGCCTGTTGGTGACGCCGTATGCCCTGCTGGCTTTTTGTTTTGGTTATCTGGTGGCCTATTGGTCCCTTTTCTCGCGGTTGTTCAATCAGAATGCGGAAGAGGATGAGACGGGCAGGCGATGGTGGCACGAGTATGGCGGCCTGATCCCGGCCGGACTCCTGTTGGGGGTCGCGGTCATGGCCGGGTACCTCAATTATCCGGTTGCGGACGCGCGCCCGGCACGCGCCATCAATGATTATGCGCGTTCGGTGGTGAAGGCTTCCGTCGGGCGGGAGTGGTTGGTTACAGACGGCGCACTGGACGGTAATCTTCAGGTGGCGGCCCATGAACGGGGTGTTCCCCTGAAGTTCCTGAATCTCCAGCAGGGGAACAACACCCTCTACATGCAGTGTATTGCGCGGTCATTCCCCGATGTCCGGATGAAAAGCATGGCGGATGTGGATGGGTTTGCCTTCCTGCGGCAATGGATCGAGACGGATGATCACTTTTCGCAGAAAGTGGCATTTCTGGGGTTCCCCGACTTATGGCTTTCGGCGTCCCTGCAGCCGGTGCCGGATGGTGTTATTTTTACGGGGATCAAGGCGCTGGCGGACCTGGATCCGGAGGCACTGTGGAGCCGGCATACGGAGTTCTGGAAAAGCCCGTTCATTCGCGACCTGCAATCCATCAGGAAGGCCGATTCGATGCTCGGCGGCGCCTCGGATTATGTGTTGCGGCGCCTGAGCATGGTGGCGAACAATCTGGGCGTTGTGCTGGAGGATGTCGGCTGGCGGAAACAAGCCTACGACGCCTACGCCCAGGCGCGGGCCCTGGATGCCAACAACATCAGCGCCCTCCTGAACCAACTGACCATGAACGAACACGGGTTTGCCGCCGCCGATGCCGTCAAGGTCAAGGAGAACTTCGTTGAATTCACAAAGACGCTGAAGCAGAAGTTGCAGATCTGGTCCCTGTCACGCGTCTATGGCTATGTGCGGATGCCCGAGGCCTATGCGAATCTGGGGATGACGTGGGCCTTTTCCGGGCAACCCGGCATGGCGGTCTCGGGTTACAAGCGAGCCATTGAACTGGCGCCGGATCGGAAAGACCAGTTGAGTCAGGGTCTGGCCATGGCGTATCTGGCGCAGAATCAGACGGCGCAGGGCGAGGATCTCCTGCGCCAGTTGCTGGAGAAGGATCCGAAGAATGTGCAGTTGATGTTGTCCCTCGCGCGGTTGGCCGCCCAAAAGAGCCGGTTCGACGACGCGACGTCGCTGTTGGATCGGGCTCAGAAGGCGGGGGTTCCGAAAGACCGTATTGCCATGGAATACGCCGTCATGCACCTGGCGGCCGGGGAACCCGGCAAGGCGCGCGTGGTGCTTCAGGAACTGGTTGACCTGCGCGGCGACTTTACGCCCGCCTGGGCGATGCTTGCGGCCGTGATGATGCAGCAGAATGACGTCAAGGGAATGGAGGAATGCGAGCGGAAGTTGCGCCGCTCAAAAGGGCAGGACTTCATGACCACCGTTGTTCTGGCCGAGATGGCGCTGAGGCGCTCGCAGTTCACCGAGGCGCGAACCTACATTGACCAGGCGCTCGGAATGCGCCCCAATACGCCGGTGTTGATGGATCTCCTGCTTCGTCTGGATGTGCAGGAAGGGCGGCGTGATCTGGCCGGTGTTCACATTCGCGCCCTGTTGTTGCAGGATCCGGGTCATGCCTACGCAAACCAGGTGCTGGCCTCCATGCAACTTGAAAGAAAAGAGTATGCGAAGGCCGAAAACTCGCTCCGGAAGAGTCTGGAACGGAAGAATGACCCCACCGTGAAGAATGATCTGGCCTGGGTGCTCTCGGAAAAGGGCAGTCTGGATGAGTCCGAAGCGCTGGTCCGGGACGCCTTGAGGGAGAATGACAAGATGGGCACCGCGTGGGATACCCTGGCGGTGATTCTGATGAAGCGAGGCAAACTGCCGGAGGCGGGCGAGTGTTTCCAGAAGGCGATGGCCCTTTCGCCGGACAATCCGTCCGTGCAGGTTCACATGGCGACGTATTATGACAAGAACGGGAATGCGGCGAAGGCGGCGGACTTGGCGGAAAACCTCCTGGCTCATCCTGTCGGGTTGAGTCAGGCCGAACAGGAAGAACTGCGGCACCTCAGCCGGCGCGCCGGCCGATAGAAGGCCATTTCATGTTTGGTATAACGGGAGCAATCATGACATACCAGGAAGCGAAGACGCGGTTGGAAGAGTATGGGCAGGGGCATATCCTGAAGTTTTGGGATCGCCTGACAACGGCGCAACAGACGGGCCTTCTGGGTCAGATTGAAGGGTTGGATTTCAAGGCCATTGACCGCATCAGGGGCCTGTTGAAGACGGGCGGGGAGGCCGTGGCGGCCCCCGGAATCATGATTCCCGCGCCGGTCGTTTCGCCCAAAACGGGAGATGTAAAGGCTGCTCTTTCCGTGGGCGAGAAAGCGTTGAAGTCGGGGCAGGTTGGAGTCATCCTGGTTGCCGGAGGGCAGGGAACCCGACTGGGTTATGACGGCCCCAAAGGCACCTATCGTCTGGCGCCAATAAGCCAGGCGTCCCTGTTTGAAATCCATGCCCGGAAGATCCTGGCTCTGGAACGCCATTATCAGACGCGCATCCCCTTCTACATCATGACGAGCGAGGGGAATGACGCGGAGACCCGGGCATTTTTTGAAATAAACCGGTATTTCGGGTTGAATGCCGACTCTGTGAAATTCTTTGTCCAGGGAACCCTGCCTGCCTTTCTTTCCGACGGGCGGATTATCCTCGAGGCGCCGGGGAAACTCTTTTCGGCCCCCGATGGCCATGGCGGAATCCTGCAGGCGCTTGACCGGCGCGGCATGCTTGCGGATATGAAGCGGCGCGGATTGACGACCCTGTATTATTTCCAGGTGGATAATCCGCTGGTGGACATTGCCGATCCTGTCTTTGTGGGGTGGCATCTCCAGCGCCGCGCCGACATGTCCCTCAAGGTCTGCGCCAAACGTGATGCGAACGAGGGACTCGGGGTGACGGTGATCCGGGACGGCCGCACCTCGGTGGTGGAGTATATTGAGCTGACCGAGGAGCAAAAAAACGCCTGCGGTTCCGATGGCGAACTCGTCTTTAAGTTCGGCAGTGTGGCCATTCATATTTTTTCGCTGGATTTCCTGGTGCGGGAAACCTCGGCGGGACTTCCGCTCCACCAGGCCCACAAAAAGGTTCCGACCTGCGATGAGACCGGCGCCACCGTCAAGCCGGACAAGGCCAACGCCTATAAATTCGAGAAGTTCATCTTCGACGCCCTGCCCGACGCCAGGGAGTCGCTGATCCTTGAATTTGCCAGGGAAGACGAGTTTGCCCCTGTAAAGAATGCGGAGGGAAATGATTCGCCGGCGACATCGCGCGCGGCCATGACCGAGAAGTTTGTGCGCTGGTTTGAGGCCTGTGGTGTCAAACCGCCCCGCGACGCGAAAGGCCGGATCGCCGTCCTGCTCGAGATCGATCCTGTCTATGCCCATGATGCGGCAACCCTCGCATCCCGCCTTCCAAAAGGGTATGATATCAAGGGTGATGTGTTGTTAAGAGACTGAAAAAATCCTCATGCTTCCGGACATCGTCATTGTTCTCGTCATGGCAGGGCTGGGAGGGATCCTGTGGGTCGGGCAGGCCTACCGAACGCTGCGTTTTGCCCAGGGTCAGATGGCGGCGGCCTGGGCGGACTTGACGGAGGCGTTGGGGAATCGGAGGGAAATGGTGCCTTATATCGTGGCCGCTGTTCCCGTCAATATTTCCAATGCGTTGGATGTGTTGGGGAATGCCTGTGATATGGCGGCCAATGTCGTCGGCATACGGGAATGCGCCCAGGCAGAGGCCCGGTTGTCGGCGGCCATCGCCCGCCTCTTTGCGCAACTGGATGCGGAGGCGAAGTTGGAAACGAGGGAGATTCTCCATCCCCTGAGGGACCGTCTGAAGGATCAGGAGATGAAGATCGGACTACTGAAGGACTTGTACAACCGCCAGGCGGAGGCCTTTAACATCCTGCTGAACCAGGGCGCGGCCAAAATCCTGGTGTCGTTTGATGTGATCCGGCCGGCGGAGTTGTTCTAGCATGAGCGGATGGGACTATACGGTCGGCACGTTGCCCTGGACCAAAACGTGTTTTGTCTGCGGTGAGGAGAACCCGAACGGGCTCCGGGTGCGCTCATGTGTGGAGGGTGACCGGATTGTGCTGTTGTACACGACGCGCCATTCGGATCTCGGTTACCGGCATCTGGTTCATGGCGGAATTTCGATGACGTTGCTGGATGAGGTAATGACCTGGGCGGCCATTTTGACCCTGAGGAAGGCGAGTGTGGCCGCCGAGTTGACGGTGCGGTTGAAACAGCCCGTCACCGCCGGGCAGTCCCTCCGGGTAGAGGGCTGGGTTGGGGGGACAAAGTCCCGTATGACCCTGGCGGAGGGGCAGATCCTCGATGACCGGCAGAGGGTGCTGGCGACAGCGACCGGAAAATACGTCCCGATGCCGGCGGCGGACGTGCCGTTGTGCGTCCAGGATTTTGTGGAGAGCCCCGAGGCGATCAGTCTGCCATTCCTGATGAATAGGGCAGGTTGATGGGATGATATATTTGGAAGAATGGAGGATAGGATGATGAAGATCATGCTGATGACTTGGGCGGTTCTGATGGCGGTTTCGGTAACGGCGGAAACGTCAGGAACCAATGCTCCGCAGGGAGGGACGAATGTGCCCTCCGTGGTCCTGACGAATCCCGCCCCGACTCCTGTCCATGCGCCTATGCCGCCGGCTGCGGTTTCAAACGCGGTGGCCGACGCGCCGGATCCCATGGTCGGCAAGGTGCTTCTGGCGCTGGCGTCCAATTTGCAGGGCGCCAAACATTTCCGGTGTGATGTTTCCTTCCTGTTCAACAGCGAGACGGAGGGGATGAAACAGGAGATCTCGACCCATTATGCCCTGGCGGTGGAAAGGCCGAATCGGCTGGCGCTTCGGTATCTCAAGGGTATGCCGGGCAACACGGTGGTCTGCAATGGGAAAACAATAACAACCTATGCGCCCTCGCTGAATCGCTATGAAGAGAAGGAAGCCTCGAAGTCGTTTGAGTCGTTCACTCAAGGCGTGGGCCCCATGTCCGGCAATATGCTCTTTGTGGATAATCTGCTCCGTGACGATATCTATGCGGCGATCATGGACGGCGTCGTGAAGGCGACCTATGCCGGAAAAGACACCGTGGATGGCATCGACTGCGTGCATGTGAAGTTTGTGCAGGAGCAATTTGACTGGGAACTGTGGGTTACCCCGGGGTTGACTCCGGTGGTGGTGCAGGTGCTGAACGATATGTCCAAGGCCATGGGGGGCATGGCGGGCGACGGAGCGGCTTCCCGGGGGATGAAAATGACCGTCTTGAACCGGTTTTCCAACTGGGTCGTGGATGGCGCGATGCCGACGAACGCCTTTGAGTTCAAGCCGCCGGCCGGCGCCAGGAAGGTTGCGTCCCTTTTTGAAGGCGAGGACGAGGACGCCGCAACACCGCCGGTCGTAACCCTTCGGGATGAGATCCAATCCACCAATGTTGTCAATCGAAAGTAAAGAGAGATCATTATGACAGAAGCGTCCCCCAACGAATACGTTGAACAGCGCCGGGCCAACATGAAGGCGCTGGCGGAAAAAGGCTATGCCCCCTTCGGCCAGGCATTCAAGCGATCCGACCGCCTGGCTGGTATCCGGGCCTCGTTTGAGGAGAACAAGGAGGTCAGTCTGGCGGGACGGCTCACCACCAGCCGGGACATGGGGAAAAGCATTTTTGCCGATCTCCGCGATGGCTCCGACCGCTTTCAGATCTATGCCCAGAAGAACACTCTCGGCGAGGCGGCGTTTGACGCCTTCAAGTTGCTGGATCTGGGCGACCATATCGGCGTCGAGGGAACCCTTTTTACGACGCGAACCGGGGAGCCGACCCTCAAGATCACGCGGTGGACACTGTTGTCAAAGGCACTTCTTCCGCTGCCTGAAAAATGGCATGGATTGAAGGATACCGACCAGCGCTATCGCCAGCGGTATCTGGACCTGGTTGCCAACCCCGCCGTCCGGGAGGTATTCGACAAGCGCATCCGGATGATCCGCGAGATCCGGGCGTATCTCTGTGAGCGCCGCTTCCAGGAGGTGGAGACCCCGATGATGCAACCCCAGCCGGGCGGCGCCACCGCGCGTCCGTTTGTGACGCATTACGAGGCGCTGAACTCGCGCATGTATCTCAGGATTGCGCCCGAACTGTATCTCAAGCGTCTTCTGGTGGGCGGATTCGACAAAGTGTTTGAATTGAACCGTAACTTCCGAAACGAGGGGTTGTCGCGAACCCACAATCCCGAGTTCACCATGATGGAAGTGTACGAGGCCTATTCGGACCGGCGCGGGATGCAGGAGTTGGTCGAAGGGCTCATTATTCATGTCGCGCAGGCGGTGATGGGCACGTTGAACGTGGGGACGCCCGAGACGCCGATTGACCTCACGGCGCCCTGGCGGGAGGTGGCCTATCGCGACCTCGTCGCCGAACGTCTCGGCGCCGACTGGTTCTCTCTCGATAAGAACGCCATGCGCGTGAAGGCCGAATCGTTCCGCCTTCATGTCAACCCGGCTTGGAGTCAGGCTGATATCACCCACGAGATTTACTCCAAGGTGATTGAAAAGTCGTTGCAGAATCCCACGTTTGTCACCCGGTTACCCGCCGAACTGGTGCCGCTGGCGAAACGGTGCGAGGACGACCCGTCGGTTGTGGATGTGTTTGAACTGGTTATTGGCGGGAAGGAAATCGCACCCGGGTATTCGGAACTGAACGATCCCCTTGAACAGCGGAAACGCTTTGAGCAGCAGGGGGCCATGGCGGGCATCCAGGTGGACAAGGACGAAGTTCAGACCGTGGATGAGGACTTTCTGGCGGCGTTGGAGCACGGCATGCCGCCTGCGGGAGGCATGGGGGTCGGCATCGACCGTCTTGTCATGACCCTGACCGGCAGCGAGGCGATCCGGGACGTCATTCTGTTTCCCCAGCTCAAACCCCGCGAGGATCAAAATACGAAATCTGAAATCTGAAATCTGAAATTTGAAATTTGAAATCTGAAATTTGAAATCTGAAATTACCTTATGCTTCCATTTTCCCTATTCATCGCCCTGAAGTACCTGAAGCCCAAGCGTACGTATTTTTCCGTGGTCACCATGATTTCGGTGCTCGGAGTTCTGCTGGGGGTGGCGGTGCTCATCATTGTCCTGTCGGTGATGACCGGATTTGACGACATGTGGCGCGAAAAGATCCTGGGCTTCAATGCGCACCTGACTGTAACCGCGCGGGGCGGGATTACGGAGGAGAACGAGGCCATGGCCCGTCTGGCCGGAATTCGGGGCGTGGCTGGCGTGGCGCCTTCCACCGAGGGCCAGGTGGTGATCCAGCATGGTGAACGGATGTTTACTCCCATGCTCAGGGGGATTGATCCCGTTCGTGAGGCGAGGGTCAGTCAGATTCCGAAAAGCGTGTCGCAGGGACACTTCAGGGTGTCGGGAAATGACATTGTGATCGGCGTCGATCTGGCCCGGCGGATGGGGGTCGGGGTGGGCGATAAACTCCTGATCAATTCCCCCCGCAGTTTCGTGAGCCGCGATGAGATCACGTTGCCCGAGGAATTCCGGGTGGCCGGCGTGTTCGAGGTGGGCATGTGGGAATACGACGCCGGCTTTGTCTTCTGCTCGCTCGAGAAGGCCGGCCGGATCTTTGGTATGGAGAACGGGATTGGCGCCATCCGGATGATGGCCAGGGATCCCTATCGGGCCCAGGATGTCGCCCGCCAGGTGCGTTCCCAACTGGGGGAAGACTATTATGTGACGACGTGGATGGAGCAGAACCGGCAGATCTTCAGCGCCCTCCGCGTGGAAAAGAACATGATGTTTTTCCTGCTGATTTTCATCACGATTGTCGCGGCGTTCGGCATCACCAACACCCTGATCACGGTGACGGTTCAAAAGACCCATGAGATCGGCCTGCTCAAGGCCATCGGGTTTTCGTCCGGCAGCATCATGCGGATTTTTTTCTGGCAGGGCTGGATCGAGGGCATGATCGGAACCTGCTCCGGGGTGGGCACGGCGTTGCTGGCGCTGCGTTACCGGAATGACTTGCTCCGGTGGTTGTCGGACACCTTTAATTTGGAGCTTTTCCCGAAGGAACTTTACCGGCTGAGCGAGATTCCGTCGCGGACGGCGCCGCTGGATGTGGCGGTGGTGGCGGGATCGGTGATTTTGATCTGTACGGTGGCCGGACTGATTCCGGCCTGGCGCGCGGCCCGTTTGGATCCGGTTCAGGCATTGAGGCATGAGTAGTCCGATGGATACACTCGTCAAAGCGGAGGCGATAACAAAGACGTACCAGATGGGGAACCGGCCCCTGACCGTACTGCGCGGGGTTTCGGTGTCGGTTCGGCCGGGCGAGACGGTTGCCATCATCGGGCCCAGCGGCGCGGGAAAGAGCACCCTGCTTCATGCCCTGGGCGGTTTGGATGAACCGAGTTCCGGGGAGGTCTGGTTCCGGGGACAGTCGCTGTACCGGCTCTCGGCGCGCGAGAGAACCATGATCCGGGCGCGCCATGTGGGTTTTGTCTTCCAATCGTATCATCTGCTCCCTGAACTGGATGTGATGGAGAATGTGCTGCTTCCCACGATGGCGATGGAGAATCTCTTGTCGCGGCAGCGGGTCGGGCACTGTGCCAGAGCCGAACGCCTCCTGGGCACGGTGGGTCTCGCCGAACGGCTTCACCATACCCCCTTGGAGTTGTCGGGCGGCGAGCAGCAACGGGTGGCGCTGGCCCGGGCGCTGATGAACGAACCGGAACTTCTGCTGGCTGACGAGCCGACAGGGAACCTTGACAGCGTCACCGGCGAGACTATCCTTAACAGTTTATTTGGTTTGACCCATGAACAGGGTCATACCCTGATTCTGGTGACGCATAATATCGATATTGCGGCCCGGTGCGACCGCATCATTCGCATGAAAGACGGATGTATTGAGGAATGACAGGAGGTTTTGCCGGCATGACAATGAAACGACGATGCGCAATAGTTGGAGGGGTGGCCTCGCTGATGCTGGCCGCTGTCAGCCTGGTCTGGTGGCTGGTGCTTCCCGTGACGGCGGCGTCCCGTCCCATGGCGCCCGGCGCCCAGGCGGGGGAAGTGGCCCGCTATTTCGAGAAGGTTGTTCCTCGGTTGCATCTGTCCCACCATCCCCTGGATGCCGGGGTCGCGACGAATGCCCTGGAACTGTATTTCACCATGCTTGACTATGATCGGACATTTTTTCTCGCCGCCGATATTTCGGAATTCCGGGGGCAGGCGGCGGCGCAGGTGGAGCGTCTTCACGAAGGGGATGTGTCCCTTGCGTTCCGGGTTTTTGAGCGATTCAAAGAGCGCGTGCGAAACCGGGTTGAATACGCGGACGGGTTGATCGGCAGGGGATTTGGCTTTACGGCCGAGGAGTCCTTCACCTGGAAACGCAAAGACCTGCCCTGGCCGGAAGATGAAAAGGCGTGGAATGAACTCTGGCGGAAAAAAGTGAAGAATGAATACGTGGCCAGACTGGTGGCCAAAGAGATGA